>Ga0307511_10005997_pt1 | contig 12269 bp, 11 predicted proteins | sample 13_EM_MG_FD_200266 | JGI IMG/M metagenome (GOLD analysis project Ga0307511, IMG submission 200266) | Populus trichocarpa ectomycorrhiza microbial communities from riparian zone in the Pacific Northwest, United States - 13_EM | ecosystem: Host-associated > Plants > Roots > Unclassified | place...
ACCATGGCCTTCACCGGCTCACCGCCCCGGAAGACCATGAACGTGGGCATCGAGAGAACCTTGTACGCGTTCGTGGTCTCCGGATTCTGGTCCACGTTCAGCTGCACCACCTTCAGCCGCTCGCCCTCCTCGGCGGCGAGGGCCCGCAGCACCGGCCCCATCTGCCGGCACGGAGGACACCAGTCCGCGGTGAACTCCACCAGCACCGGCAACTCGGCCCCGATCACCTCCGCCGAGAAATTCTCGTCCGTCACGTCCATCACGCCCGCTACGTCGATCACAGCTCACGCCCTCCCAGTTCGCACAATGGTGATGGCTCCTCGACCGACGCCAGCCGCACCCCGATCTCCGCCCGCACGGCCTGCAACTCCCCGATCAGGGAGTCCAGTTCGGCCAGCTTGCGCCGGTAGACCGCGAGCGACGCCGGGCACGAGTCGCCCTCCGGGTGCCCGGCCCGCAGACACTCCACGAAGGGCCGCGTCTCCTCCAGGTCGAACCCGAAGTCCTGCAAGGTCCTGATCTGCCGCAGCAGCTTCAGATCACCCTCGTCGTACGTCCGGTACCCGTTGCCGCCGCGCCGCGCGGGCAACAGCCCCCGCGACTCGTAGTACCTGAGAGTCCGCGTCGTGGTCCCGGCCCGCGCGGCCAGCTCGCCGATTCGCATGCCCCCGACGGTAAGCCTTGACGCCGACGTCAGGGCAAGAGCGGTCAGGGCAGGAGCGGTCAGGGCAGGAGCGGTTTCCGCTCCACCGGGGAGGTCAGCACGATCGACGTCGTGGTGCGCCCGAGCGCGGAGACCGCTTCGAGGACGTCCTCCAGGTGGACGGTGTCCCGGACGACGACTTTGAGGATCCAGCAGTCCTCGCCGACGACATGGTGCACCTCGGTGATCTCGGGGCGCTCGATCAGCTCCAGGGTCCTGGGGTGCTTCAGGTTGTAGCCGCCGTGCGGGTTGACCCGGATGAACGCCTGGATGCCGTAACCGAGCCGGCCCGGGACCACCTGGGCGCCGTAGCCGCTGATCACGCCCGCGGTCTCCAGCCGCCGCACCCGCTCGGTGACCGCCGCCGGACTCAGCCGGACGCGCCGCCCCAGCTCGCTGAGCTTGATCCGGCCGTCGGTCTGGAGGAGTAGCAGAATCTGCCGGTCCACGGCGTCAAAGGCCACCGAGGTTTCGTCGCCACCAGCCCGTGAATGCCGTGGTTCTTTCGGTGCGGCGGCCGGAACTCCCATGTCTTCCCCTTCAATCCATACGGTTACGCCAGCAGAATTATGGTCATGGAAAAGGTGCGAGAGGTATTGGTCATCGGCGGCAACCGCTACTTCGGCAAGCGGCTGATCGCCCGGCTGCAGGCCGCCGGAGACCGGGTCACGGTCCTCAACCGGGGTTCGTCCGCGCCGCCCGCCGGAGCGGCGCACCTGATCGCCGACCGCGACGACGAGGACGCGCTGCGCACCGCGCTCGGCCCGCGCACCTTCGACGTCGTCGTCGACCAGGTCTGCTACACCCCGCGCCAGGCGGCGATCGCGCGCCGCGTCTTCACCGGCCGCACCAATCGCTATGTCATGACGTCGACGGTCGAGGTGTACGAGTACGAGGACTCGGCCGACCTCGTGGGCGAGACGGCCGTCGATCCGCTCGCCGTGCCCGTCGACGTCGAACTCCCGTGGGACGACCCGGAGTTCCTCGACGCGCACTACGGCGAGGGCAAGCGCCAGGCGGAGGCGGTCTTCGCGGCACCGGGACCGGAGTTGCCGTATGCGGCCGTCCGCGTGGCCCATGTCCTGGGCGGCGCCGATGACTTCACCGGCCGCCTCCAGCACTACGCCGACCGTATCCGCGCGGGCGAGCCGATCGCCGTACCGGCCGCGAACCACCCGGCGACCTACATCCACGTCGACGAGATCGCCGACTTCCTCCACTGGACGGTCGGCCAGGACTTCACCGGACCGGTCAACGCGGCCTCCCACGGCCTGCTGACCACAGAGGAGTTGTGCGAGGCGATCGCCGCGCACATCCCGTCGGGCAGGACGGTCTTCCGGACGGTCGAAGTGGGCGAGACGTCTCCGTTCTCCTTCGCACGTGGCTACGCAATGGACAACTCCCGCGCGGAGAAGCTCGGTTACCGCTTTGGGGACGTACGACGATGGCTACAGCAGGCGGTCGCCGAGACCTTGAGAGAGGACAACTGAAGCGCCCCGAAAGGGGCGCGGGGAACTGCGCGACCAGCCCCCACCGGCCCGCAGGCAAAGAACCACAGATCCAGCAGAACCTAGACGTCCCCGCCCACCCGAACCCCCAACAACCGACGCGTCAACTGATCCCGGTCGGACAGGAGTTCATCAAGGGCCGCCAGGAGATCGACGGGTTCCGTACGTGCCGCCTCCCGCTCGGCAGAGATCAGCACGGACCGCCGCACCAGCTCCTTCGTGAAGGACGCCGTCGTGCCTTCGGTGCGGGACACCACCTCGTCGGCGACCTCCTTGCCCAGGTCGAGCCCGGCGCCGTAGAGGTCGAGGAGGCGACCGCGGCCCTGGGCGTCCGGGAGGGGGATCTCCACGGCGAGGTCGACGCGGCCGGGGCGCTGGATCAGGGCCGGTTCCAGGAGGTCGGCGCGGTTGGTGGTGAGGAGGAAGGCCACGTCGGCGTCGTCGCCGAGGCCGTCCATCTCGTTCAACACCTGGAAGAGCAGGGGCTGTTCGCCGCCGCCGTGGTCCCGCGCCTCGGCGATCAGGTCGCAGTCCTCCAGGACGACGAGCGCGGGCTGGAGCATCCGGGCCAGGGCACAGGCGGGGCCGATGGCGTCGATGCCGGTCCCGGAGAGGACGACGACCGTGAACTGCGGGAGGTGGGAGAGGAGATAGCGGATCGTGTGGGTCTTGCCGGTGCCGGGCGGACCGTAGAGGAGAAGGCCGCGGCGCAGGTGCTGGCCGGCCGCGCGGAGCTGCTCGCGGCGGCGGGCGACGCCGACGACCTGGCGCTCGACGCGCTCCAACAGCCCCTCGGGGAGCACGATGTCCTCGCGGGTCAGTCCGGGGCGCCGGTGGAAGCGGAACGGGCCCAGGCCGTGGCCGAACTCGGAGCCCTCGAAGGAGAGCACCTGCCCCTGGAAGATGTTGTGCTCGCGCACCAGCCGGTCGATCTCGGCGAGCAGCCGGTCCGCGAACTCCTTGTCCTGCGCGAGGACTTCGATCTCGACCTTGTTGCGCCCGTACTCGTCGGCCGGGCCGCGCAGCAGCACCGCGAACCGGTCGTCACCGTCCGCGCCGAGGTAGAACCCGCAGGAGACACAGGCGAGTTCCTCGTCCGGTGAGATCGGCAGGTGCGCGTAGTCGACGGCGCCGATCGTGAACCGGTCGTAGCGGTCGGCCGCTTCGAGGATGTCGCCGAGGGTCAGCTCGCCGTGGTGCTGCGCACCGCGCATGCCGACCAGCTCGTACGACCGCCCGTCCCCGGTGAACCAGCGCTCCAGGGCGAGATGCACGTTCGGCAGGTCGTACGGCGGATACGCGGCCTTGACCACAGGCCGGTCGGCGGGTGCGGTGCCGAGGTGGTCGCGGAGGCGTTTGGAGAGGTTGCGGGCGGGGTCCTGGTCCTTGGGTTTCGGGCGGGCCACCGCGGCGAGGAACTCGTGGAACAGCTCGCCGACCTGCTCCAGCGACAGGGGCGAGGGCTCGCGTCCCGCGCCGTACCTGCGCTCGTACTCCGCCGCGCTGACGATCTCCAATCCGCCCGATTCACCCATGTCCGCCTCCATAGTTCCGATGTGTCGGACCAGGGTGTCAGACCATGACCCCGGCGGACGTTTCCACTTCCAGCAGGGACGCGCTCTCCCGCTCCTCGTCGAACGCCTTGCGCCCCCCGCGCAGCCCGAACAGCCGCTTGGCAAGGGCGATGTAGAGGACCGCGAGGATGTTGAGGACGAGAGTGGCGATCTTCAACCAGCTGATGTGCTCGGTGAGTTCGTAGATCTCCAGCGGCAGGAACGCGGCGGTGGCGACCACCGTCAGATACTCCGCCCAGCGCTTGGCGTACCAGAGCCCGCCGGCCTCGACGAGTTCGATCAGCGCGTACGCCAGCAGCAGTACGGCGACCAGGACCAGCGTGGAGTGCTTGTAGCCGAAGGTCTTCTGGATGGAGCCGACGACCGGCGAGTGGTCGAGGTCGTAGTGGAAGTGCTTGAAGACCGGGCGGAAGACGTTCAGGTAGTCGTCGAAGAGCTTGCGCACCGAGTCCTGGCTGTTGCTGAACTTCCACACCGCGGCGGCGACCAGCACGATGAACACCCCGCGCACGGCCCGCTCGATCGCCAGGAACCGCAGGATGAACAGATCCCGCAGCACCTTCCCGCGCGGCACCAGCGGAGCGTGCTCGGCGGGCCCGGAACCATGCGGTTCGCCGAGTACGAAGTCACCGCAGCGCAGACAGCGCCAGGCCGTACCGAACTTGGTCTCGACGCGCAGCCGCTCGCGCAGCACCGTCTCGTCGGGCGCGTACGTCACATGCCCGTGCCGTGCGCAGTGCCGCCGGTCCCAGTCGATCTTCATGCCCATGTCCCCCGTGACTCCCGCCGAACGAAAACGTGCCGTGCCGCACCGGAGATTTCCGGCACGGCACGGCACGGTAGTGCATCCGCTTGAACGTCGGCCCCGGAGGGCGGGTGACGCGGGGTGGACCGGGCGGCTGAGCGACGGGGGGACACCCAGCCGCCCGGAGTCCGTGGGGCGTCCGGACCTTGTTCAGGTGGGTCCGGGCGCCCCGCTTGAGGGGGCCGGTCAGGCCTTGGCGAGTTCCTTCTCGCCGCCCTGCTCGGGCACTCCGTCGAGGTGCTCGTCGCCGTCCTTCTCGTCGAGCAACGTCTTCTCGTCGAAGGGCAGTTCACCCGCGAGGACCCGGTTCACCCGCTCCTTGTCGACCTCGCCGGTCCAGGTGCCGATGAGCAGCGTGGCGACGGCGTTGCCGGCGAAGTTGGTGACGGCGCGGGCCTCGCTCATGAAGCGGTCGATGCCGATGATCAGGCCGACACCGTCGACCAGGGCCGGCTTGTGCGACTGCAGACCACTGGCGAGTACGGCGATACCGGAGCCGGAGACACCGGCCGCGCCCTTGGAGGCGACCATCATGAAGAGCAGCAGGCCGATCTGCTGGCCGATGTTCATCGGCTGGTCCATCGCGTCGGCGATGAACAGCGAGGCCATCGTCAGGTAGATCATCGTGCCGTCGAGGTTGAAGGAGTAACCGGTCGGCACGGTGATGCCGACGACCGGGCGGCTGACCCCGAGGTGCTCCATCTTCGCGATGAGCCGCGGCAGCGCGGACTCGGACGACGAGGTGGAGACGATCAGCAGGAACTCCCGGGCGAGGTACTTCAGCAGCTGGAACAGGTTGACCTTGGCGACCAGCTTGGTCAGCGTGCCGAGCACGACCACGATGAACAGGAAGCAGGTGACGTAGAAGCCGAGCATGATCGTGCCCAGCGCCTTGAGCGCGTCCATGCCGGTCTCGCCGATGACGGCGGCCATCGCGCCGAACGCGCCGACGGGCGCGGCCCACATGATCATGCCGAGGATGCGGAAGACCAGCTTCTGGATGTACTCGACCCCGCGCAGCACCGGCTCGCCGGTCCGGCCCATGGCCTGCAGCGCGAAGCCCGCGAGGAGCGCGATCAGCAGGGTCTGGAGGACCTGGCCCTCGGTGAACGCCGACACGAAGGTGGTCGGGATGATCCCGAGCAGGAAGTCGACCGGGCCCTCGGCGGCGGCCTGGGCCTGCGTGTGTCCGACGCCCTTGACGGCCTCGGTCAGGTGCATGCCGCTGCCCGGGTGGATGATGTTGCCGACGACCAGGCCGATGGCCAGCGCCACGAACGACATCGCGATGAAGTAGCCGAGCGCGAGTCCGCCGACCTTGCCGACCTGCGCGGCCTTCCGTACGGAGCCGACGCCGAGCACGATCGTGCAGAAGATGATCGGCGAGATCATCATCTTGATCAGCGAGACGAAGCCGGTACCGATCGGCTTCAGTTCCTTGGCGAAGTCGGGCGCGATGAACCCGACGGCGATGCCGAGGGCGACCGCGACGATCACCGCGATGTAGAGGTAGTGGGTACGGTCCCGCTTCGCGGGGGGTGCGGCAGGTGCGGGAGCGGTGCTGGCCACGGCTGCCCTCCTTGACGACGTCGTCGGCATCATCCGGCGTGCGGCTCACGACCGGCGGAATCCCGTTGTGCGGCTCACATCCGGGAAGATCCGGGAGATGGGGGCTCCCAGGGGGTTGCGGTGACTATCTCCTGGCTTGTGAGGCCGGTCACCCTTCCGTTCATTTAGTTCACGCCATGTCTGAGAGGCACACTGACGACATGCGCTTCCCGCACGTCCCCCGCCCCCGCAGCCTCGCCGGTCAGCTCTTCGGCATGCAGGCGGTGCTGATAGCGGTCGTCGTCGCCGGGTACGCGCTGTTCACCTACGTCAGCGACCGCAGCCAGGCCGAGGACGCGGCCGGCCGCCAGGCCACGGCGGTGGCCCGCTCGGTCGCGGACTCCCCGTCGGTGGTGGCGGCGATCGGTACGTCCGACCCCACCGCGCACCTGGAGACGTACTCCCTGCGCGTCCAGCGGGACACCCAGGTCGACTTCGTCACGATCATGGACCCGAAGGGCATCCGCTGGACCCACCCGGACAAGAACCAGATCGGCAAGAAGTTCCTCGGCCACATCGAACCCGCCCTCAAGGGCGAGTCCTTCACCGAGACCTACACCGGCACACTCGGCGCGTCCGTCCGCGCGGTCACCCCGATCTACAACACCGACCGCACCCGGATCATCGGCCTGGTCAGCGCCGGCATCCGGGTCGAGGCGATCACCCAGCGGGTGCAGGACCAGGTGACGGCCCTGATCGGCGTCGCGGCGGGCGCCCTGGCACTGGGTGCCGTAGGAACGTATGTCGTCAACGCCCGCCTCCGCCGCCACACCCACAACATGAACGCGACCGAGCTGAGCCATATGCACGACTACCACCAGGCCGCGCTGCACGCGGTACGGGAAGGGCTGCTGATGCTCGACGGGCAGTACCGGGTGGCGCTCATGAACGACGGCGGGCGCGAACTGCTGGGAGTGACAGGTGACGTGGTCGGCCGCTCGGTGGCGGACCTGGGCCTGCCCGCACCGCTGACGGGGGCGCTGCTGTCGTCGGAGGAACGGGTGGACGAGGTACACCTGACGGCGTCACGGGTACTGGTGGTGAACACCTCACCGGTGTCGGGCGGCGAACGCCGAGGAACGGTCGTAACCCTCCGCGATGTCACCGAACTCCAGTCCCTGATGGGCGAGTTGGACTCGGAACGCGGCTTCACACAGGCGCTGCGGTCACAGGCGCACGAGGCGGCGAACCGCCTGCACACGGTGGTGTCGTTGATCGAACTCGGCCGGGCGGAGGAGGCGGTGGACTTCGCGACGGCGGAACTGGAGCTGGCCCAGACGCTTACCGATCAGGTCGTCTCGGCGGTCAACGAGCCTGTGCTGGCTGCCCTGTTGCTGGGCAAGACGGCTCAATCCAACGAGCGGGGCGTCGAGTTGGTGGTGTCCGAGGACAGTGGATTGGACGACGGCCTGCTGCCGGATTCCTTGTCCGCGAGGGACTTGGTGACGATCCTCGGGAATTTGATCGACAACGCGGTGGACGCGGCCCAGGGAAGCCTGCGGGCGCGGGTCACGGTGACGGCACGCACGGAGGCGGACGCGACGGGCTCCGGCTCCGCGCTGGTGCTGCGGGTCGCGGACACGGGAACGGGGGTGGACCCGGCCCACTCGGAGGCGGTCTTCCAGCGCGGCTTCTCGACGAAGCCGGCGGGACCGGGCGGCCGGGGGCTGGGACTGGCGTTGGTACGGCAGGCGGTGAACCGGCATGAGGGGACGTTGACAGTGGCTGAGGCGGAGGGGGGCGGGGCGGTGTTCGAGGTGCGGTTGCCGTTGTGGGGGACGACGGGTGAGGGCGAGGGCGGTGTCCGGGCGTCGTCTCAGGGTTCTGTTTCCGAAGGTGGTACCTCATGACTACGGCCGACCCGATCCGCGTCCTCATCGTCGAGGACGACCCCGTCGCCGCCGACGCGCACGTCATGTACGTAGGCCGGGTACCGGGCTTCGTGGCGGTGGGCAAGGCGCACACGGGGGCGGAGGCGAGACGGGCGCTGGAGCGTACGCAGGTGGATCTGCTGTTGCTGGACCTGCATCTGCCGGATGCGCACGGCCTGCAGTTGGCCAGGTCGTTGCGGGCGGCCGGGTATCACGCGGACGTGATCGCGGTGACGTCGGCGCGGGACCTGGCGGTGGTGCGGGAAGGGGTGTCGCTGGGGGTCGTCCAGTACGTCCTGAAGCCGTTCACGTTCGCCACGCTGCGGGACCGGCTGGTGCGGTACGCCGAGTTCCACGCGGCGGCGGGCGAGGCGAGCGGCCAGGACGAGGTCGACCGGGCGCTGGCTGCCTTGCGCGCGCCTTCGCCTGCGGCGCTGCCGAAGGGGCTGAGTGCGCCGACGCTGGAGAAGGTGACTGTCGCTCTGCGGGACTGCGGAGAGGGGCTCACTGCGGCGGGGGTGGCGGAGGCGGTGGGGATTTCCCGGATTACGGCGCGGCGGTATTTGGAGCATCTGGTGGAGGCGGGGAGGGCGGCGCGGAGTCCTCAGTACGGGACTGTGGGACGGCCCGAGTTGCAGTATCGGTGGGTCAAGGGGTAGGCGGGCGGGGCGAGTTGGACGGTCATGCGTAGCTCAGAACCTGGTGGCCGAGGCCGACGACGATGAGCGCCTCGACGACGGAGAGGGCGAGCAGGCCGGGTGTCGTCTGGCCTGCGGCCCAGTAGACGACGAGCCCGGCGAGCGGGACGACGCAGAACGCCAGCAGGTCGACGGAGGACTGGATGACCTTGCGAGAGCGTCGGCGGGTGTCGGAACGGTGGGCGGCCTCCCACGCGAACACCGCCTCGGCCTGGGCGAGTTCGGCGAGGCGGGGTCCCAAGTCGTCCCGTACATACGTCCCGATCGCGGAGATCTTCTCGTCGTTCACGAGGTAGGTCCAGCCGAGCACGACACACACCGGGGGCAGCGCGAGCAGCATCTCGGACTGCTTGGCCTGGGCCGCGGCGGCGATGACGGCGGCGACGATGGTGAGGGTGACGTAGAGGAGGTTGTCGCGGAAGCCGATACGGGTCTTCTGCTCGTCCTTGACTGTCTGGTATTCGGCGAGGAGCAGTTGGGCTGCGGTGACGTCGCGTTCCGGCATCGCCCGGTCTCCCTCCCATATGGTGTCAACTCGCCATCTGCGCAGACCCCTTGGCAGTACCTTAAGTGAGTGACGCAACCCATTGTCGCGGTGCTGACCGCGCTGCCGCTGGAGTACACGGCCGTACGGGATCATCTGACGGACGTGGAGAAGCAGGAGCATCCCCGGTACGGGACTCTGGCAACGGTGGGCCGCCTGTCGGGCACGCCCTGGTCAGTAGCCCTGCTGGAGCTGGGCGAGGGCAATCTGACGGCGGCCACGCTCACCGAGCGGGTCATGTCGTGGCTCGAACCCCAGGCCGTGTTCTTCGTCGGGGTTGCCGGCAGCCTCAAACCCGACATCGAGATCGGCGACGTGGTCGTGGCCACGAAGGTGTACGGCATCCACGGCGGCAAGGAGACGGACAAGGACTTCTTGGTCCGTCCCGAGGCGTGGCGGGCCTCGCACCGGCTGGAGCAGGCGGCGCGCGAGGCGTTGCGGGAGGATCCCCACGCCCATCTGAAGCCGATCGCGGCCGGGGACGTGGTGCTGGCCTCTGCTCGGTCCGCGCTGGCGGAGCATCTGCGGACGCACTACAACGACGCCGCCGCCATCGAGATGGAGGGCGCGGGAATCGCGAACGCGGTACACCTGGCGGACGGGAACGCGCTCGTGATCCGGGGAATCAGCGACCGGGCCGACGCCAAGAAGTCCCGCGCCGATGCGGAAGGTTCACAGCCCCGGGCTGCCACGAACGCGGCTGCCGCGGTGGTGGCGGTGCTGCGGGAGCTGAGGCCGTTCGGTGGGCGGCCGGCACCCTCCGGCGGAACCGCCGACGATCCCAAGGAGGGTCCCTTTCGCGGGCCCACCCGTGGAGGGGACCACCTCGACTTTCGAGGGAGCACGTTCAACGGGCCGTTCGTCGCCAAGCAGGTGGGGCGGGGGGACGGAGAGCGGTAACTCCGGCCGTGGTTCCGTGCACGGTCCGGTGCCGGTCGCCACTGCCGCGTTGCCTGCGGTGCCGGCCGGATTCACCGGGCGGGACGAGGACTTGGCACGGCTGTTTCCCGTACTGGACCCGGCCGCGGAGTCCGAGCTGCCCGTGGTGATCTGCGCGGTGTCCGGCCTTGGCGGGATCGGGAAGACGTCGCTGGCGTTGTGTGCCGCGCACCGGGCGGTGCGGGACGGGTGGTTTCCGGGCGGGACTCTGTTCGTCGACTTTCGGGGGTACGACGAGGATCCGGTTACGGCTGATCAGGCGGTGGTCGCGCTGCTGGACGGGATGGGGGTGCGGGGGGCGGATCTTCCGCAGACGGTGGCGGGGCAGTACGGGCTGTATCGGCGGCTGTTGGCGGAGGAGCGGCGGTCGATGTTGTTGGTCCTCGACAATGCGTCGGATGCGGGGCAGGTGATGCCGCTTGTGCCGGGGACGGATCATCACCGGGTGCTGGTCACTTCCCGGGACCGGCTCACCGAACTGGACGCTCAGCTGATCGACCTCGATGTCCTTAAGCCGGATGATGCCTCCGACCTCATCGACAGGTCCTTGCGGCTCAGCGACCGGGGCGACGATCGGGCGGCGCGTGAGCCGGAGGCTGTGTCGGAGCTCGCCACGCTCTGTGGGCACCATCCGCTCGCGCTGAGGATCACTGCCGGCATGTTGCGGAAGCGGCGCCATCGGTCCGTCGCATCCCTCGTGAGCGAGTTGCGGGGTGCCGAGGACGTGACGGCGGCTGTCGGACTGCGCCCGATTTTCGAAGCGGCGTACCGGCAACTGCCGTCCGAGCAGGCCAGGTTGCTGCGTTTGCTCGCTCTGGCTCCGGCGGCCGAGGTCGGCGGTGAGACGGCCGCTGCAATGGCGGACCTCAGCGTCGACCGGACGCTTGACCTGCTCGAAGAGCTCGCGGCAGCGCACCTTGTCACGCCTGTTCCGGGAGGGGCGGACGTGCGGTGGCGGTTGCATGACTTGGTGCGGGCGTTCGGGGTGGGTGTGGTTGAGGGGGATGTGGGGTTGCGGGAGGAAGGGGAGGCGGCACGGGGGCGAGTGTTGGAGTTCTACTGCCGGTGGGCGGGTGCGGCGGATGACCGGTTGCGGTGGCTGCCGGGGATGCCGGAGCCAGAGCGGTTCGGGGATCGGGCGGGGGCGTTGGCGTGGCTGGACTCGGAGCGGGCGGGGCTGGTGGCGGCGGTGCAGTGGACGCGGGAGGAGCGGTACGCGGACACGGCAATGCGGCTGTCACAGTGTCTGGCGGAGTATCTGGCCTGGCGGCGCTTTTTCGACGACTTGATCACGGTGTGCGATGTCGCGCGGGAGGCCGCTCACCGCACCGGCAAACAGGTGGACGAGGCCAGCGTGTGGAACAGCCTCGGCATCGCCCTGCAGCAGGCGGGCCGGGTGGAGGAGGCCATCGACGCGCACACCCACGCCCACGACCTGTACCAGACGTCCAGCGACCGCCTCGGCAAGGCTTTCGCGTGGAACAGCCTCGGCCTTGCCCTGCGGCAGGCGGGCCGGGTGGAGGAGGCCATCGACGCCCACACCCACGCCCACGACCTGTACCAGACGTCCAGCGACCGCCTCGGCAAGGCCAGGACGTGGAGCAACCTCGGCAGCGCCCTGCGGAAGGCTGGCCGGGTTGAGGAGGCCATCGACGCGCACACCCGCGCCCGCGACCTGTTCCAGGCCATCGGGGACCGCCTCCGCAAGGCCGGCGCGTGGAACAACCTCGGCAGCGCCCTGCTGGAGGCGGGCCGGGGGGAGGAAGCGATCGAGGCATACGAAAAAGCCCTAGAGGGCTACCGGGAGTTCGACAATTGGTACGAGACGGCCCGCACCTTCTCCAACTTAGCCCTCGCCCACCAGCACACCGCCCGCCCCGCCGAGGCCCGCGCCTACTTCCTCCAGTCAGCCGCCGCCTACACCCGCGCCAACGCCCCCACCGAAGCCGCCACCGCCCAATCCCGCGCAGACTCATTGACCTGACTAGACCACTCCACTTACCTTCACCGGGCAGCCAT
>Ga0307511_10005998_pt1 | contig 12268 bp, 10 predicted proteins | sample 13_EM_MG_FD_200266 | JGI IMG/M metagenome (GOLD analysis project Ga0307511, IMG submission 200266) | Populus trichocarpa ectomycorrhiza microbial communities from riparian zone in the Pacific Northwest, United States - 13_EM | ecosystem: Host-associated > Plants > Roots > Unclassified | place...
TGACACAGCGGGATCGTGAGGGCGTATGACGGTCGGGGTGACCGGGGCGTATGAGCGCATGCTGACCGTGGCGGTCGCGGCGCTGCACGAACGGGATCCCGCACGGCTGTGGCCTATGGTCGCCGCGGCGCTGCCCGGCCTGTGCGGGGGCGAGGCGCTGATCTACAAGCTCGGCGAGTGGACGGACCGAACCGGCGCGATGGGGCTCTCGCCCGCCGCCGCGGCACACTTCGGGCGGATCGACGACGAGGCGATGGCGGTGCTCCGCCGGGGCTATCCCTTCGCGGACCACTACGTCACGGCAGGTGCCGCCCGCCGCCCCGGAACCGCCCACCGGATGGTCGGCAAGGGCTGGGCCGACAGCCGCATGGCGGGCACGATCAGCCGTCTGATGGACGCGAACCACGTCCTGGCCGTCCCGCTGCCGGGCACGGCCACCCCGGTCACCGGCGCCCTCGTCTACCGGGCCGGCGCCGACTTCACCGAGGACCACGTCCGGGCCGCCGAAATGATCCAGCCCCTGCTGGCCGGCGTGGAACAGCAGCGGCAACTCCTCGAACGCTGGCGCGCCACCCAGGCCCCGCCCGAGCTACCCGAGGACTGCCGCCTCACACCCCGCCAGGTCACCGTCCTGCTGCTCCTCGCCGACGCCCTCACCGCCTCGGCCATCGCCCACCGCCTGGGCATCTCCGTGCGCACGGTGCACAAGCACGTCGAGAGCCTGTACCGGAAACTGGGCACACGCGACCGGGTGAGTACGGTGCTACGGGCGCAGGAGATCGGCCTGCTCCCACCCCGCATGGGACGCTGCCCCCCCAGGCCCTGTCGTCAAATTCCCGCCTGCCGGGCGACGACGGGAATTTGACGACAGGGCCTAGCCGCCGCACCGACAGGAGCTCACCCTCGTGACGTACGACATCACCGCCCTGCGCGCCCTCTTCCCCGCCCTCGGCACCGGGACCGCCCACTTCGACGGGCCCGGCGGCACCCAGACACCCCGGCCGGTCATCGAGGCCATCACCCGGGCGCTGTCGAACCCGCTGTCCAACCGGGGCCAGGTCACGGCGGGGGAGCGCAACGCCGACACCATCGTCACCGACGCCCGCGAGGCCATGGCCGACCTCCTCGGCGCGTACCCCTCCGGCATCGTCTTCGGTCGCAGCGCCACCCAGCTCACCTACGATCTCGCCCGCACCCTCGCCACGACATGGGCGCCCGGCGACGAGGTCGTCGTCACCCGCCTCGACCACGACGCCAACATCCGCCCCTGGATTCAGGCGGCCGAGCGGGCCGGCGCCACTGTCCGCTGGGCCGACTTCGACCCCGCGACCGGGGAACTGACCCTCGACCACCTCCGCGCCGCCCTCTCCGCACGCACCCGCCTGGTCGCCGTCACGGCTGCCTCCAACCTGATCGGCACCCGGCCCGCGGTCCCCGAAATGGCGCGCCTGGCACACGAGGCGGGAGCTCTGTTCCATGTCGACGGCGTTCACTACACGGCGCACGCCCTGGTCGACCTCGGGCAGCTCGGCGCCGACTTCTTCGTGTGCTCGCCCTACAAGTTCCTCGGCCCCCACCTCGGCGTCCTCGCCGCCCGGCCCGAACTGCTGGAGACCCTGCGCCCGGACAAGCTGCTCCCCTCCTCCGACGCGGTCCCCGAGCGCTTCGAACTCGGCACCCTGCCCTACGAGTTGCTTGCCGGCACCAGCGCGGCGGTCGACGTCCTCGCGGGCCTCGACGCGGGGGCCGCTGGGAGCCGCCGCGAGCGGTTGACGGCCAGTCTCGCCGCGCTCCACCGGCACGAGGAGGTCCTGCGCACGAGCATCGACATGGGACTCGCCGCCCTGGACGGCATCACCGTCCACTCCAACGCGGCCGACCGCACCCCCACCGTGCTCCTCACCTTCGACGAGGCCCTCGGCGCGCAGGCCACACAGGACGCCTCCCGCTTCCTCGCGGAACGCCACGTCCACGCACCCTCCGGCTCCTTCTACGCCATCGAGGCCTCCCGCCGCCTCGGCCTGGGCGACTCCGGCGGCCTGCGCATCGGCCTCGCGCCCTACACCGACACCGAGGACGTCGACCGGCTCCTCACCGGACTGGAGCTGTTCCTGAAGCGGCCGTAGCGATGATGGAAAAAAGATGTGCCCGATGACGGGATAATGATGGATTCCACCCCTTCAACAATGCCCTGCGCCGCACCTACCGTTACGCCCAGGTAAACGGCCTGGTCGCCGGTCGATCGCGCTTCGGACCAGCCACGACGGTCGCGAGGGTTTCTGGAGGGAGAAGGCAATGGCGCCTGTGGAACTACTCATCGGAAGCCGATGGCAGGCATCGGCGGGGGAGGGACGGACCCGGGACGTCACGTCCCCCTTCGACGGTTCGACCGTCGGCACCGTGGCGGTGGCGGGACCCGAGGACGTCGAGCGGGCCCTCGCCGCGGCCGTGCGGGGCGCCGCGGTATGGCGGCGCACACCCGCCCACGAACGCATGACGATCCTGCTGCGCGCGGCGGAACTCGCCGACCAGCGGTCCGCCGAGATCGCGCGGACCATCAGCTCCGAGTCGGGCAAGACCATCACCGAGGCCACCGGCGAGGCAGCACGCTCCGGCGACCTGATCCGGCTCGCCGCCTTCGAAGGCACCCAACTCTACGGCGAGACACTGCCATTGGACGCCAACCGCGGCACCGGCCAGGACAAGGTGGGCTTCACCCTTCGCCAGCCGTGCGGAGTGGTCGTGGCCATCACGCCGTTCAACTACCCCGCCCTGCTCGTGCTCCACAAACTCGCCCCCGCGCTCGCGGCCGGCAACGCGGTCGTCCTCAAGCCGGCCACCTCCACCCCGCTGACCGCGCTCGCGCTCGCCGAGTGCTTCGTGGACGCCGGGCTGCCCGAGGGCGTGCTGTCGGTGCTCGTCGGCTCCGGCGGTGTACTGGGGGACCTTCTGGTGACCGACCCCCGGGTGCGGAAGATCTCCTTCACCGGCTCCACCGCGACCGGCGAGCACATCGCCCGCGTCGCCGGCGTCAAGAAGCTCTCCCTCGAACTGGGCGCCTCCTGCCCGGTCGTCGTCCTCCCCGACGCCGACCTAGAACTGGCCGCGAGCGCCGTCGCGTTGGGCGGCTACGTCAACGCCGGACAGGTGTGCATCTCGGTCCAGCGAGTGATCACGCACCCGTCGATCACCGGCGACTTCCTCGACGCTCTGGTCCCCAAGGTCAAGGCCATCACGACCGGCGACCCGTCCTCCGCCGACACCACCATGGGCTCCCTCATCACGACCGCCGAGGCGGAACGCGTGGAGCGCGCCATCGCACAGGCCGGCGCGGACGGGGCTCGCGTCCTGACCGGCGGCGAGCGCGACGGAACCGTGGTCTCCCCGGCCGTCGTGGCCGACGTCGACCCCGACTCCCCTTTCAGCCAGCAGGAGTTGTTCGGACCCGCCGTCGCCGTCAGCTCGGCCGCCGACTGGGAGTCCGCCATCGCCCAGGCCAACGGCACCGCCTACGGCCTCGGCGCCGGCATCTTCACCTCCGACGTCGCGGGCGCCGTCCGCGCCATCCGCGAGATAGACGCCGGCTCCGTCCACATCAACTGGACGCCCCTGTGGCGCGCCGACCTCATGCCGTACGGCGGCCTCAAGGGCAGCGGCTACGGCAAGGAAGGCCCGCGCGCCGCGGTCAGCGAGATGACCGAGGTCAAGACCATCGTCCTGCACGGCCGCCCGTGGTGATCCCGGCGCGTCCCCGTACATCCCCGCATCCAGGAGCCGACTCATGACCGACCGGACGCAACAGGGCACGGTGCGCCTCACCGTCGCCCAGGCCGTCGTCACCTACCTCTCCCGCCAGTACTCCGTGGCCGACGGTCGTCGTCGCCGGCTCGTACCGGCCGCGCTCGGCATCTTCGGACACGGCAACGTGGCGGGCCTCGGCCAGGCCCTGGACCAGCTCAGCGACCAACTCCCGTTCGTCCAGGGCCGGAACGAGCAGGCGCTCGTCCACATCGCGACCGCCTACGCCAAGGCCACCAAGCGGCACTCGACCCTCGCTGTGACCGCCTCCATCGGCCCGGGCGCCCTCAACATGGTGACCGGCGCGGGCCTCGCCACCGTCAACCGGCTGCCCGTCCTGCTGCTGCCCGGCGACACCTACGCAACTCGCCACCAGGGCCCGGTACTTCAGCAGCTCCAGCACCCCATCGAGGCCGACGCCTCGGTGAACGACGCCTTCCGGCCCGTCTCCCGCTTCTTCGACCGCATCACCCGCCCCGAGCAGCTCCTCACCGCGCTGCCCGCCGCGATGCGCGCGCTCACCGACGTCGACACCGGCGCGGTCGTAGTCTCGCTGCCGCAGGACATCCAGTCCCACGCCTACGACTACCCGGTCGCGTTCTTCGCCGAGCGCGACTGGCCGATCCGCCGCCCCGCGCCGGACGCCGACGAGGTCGCCGCGGTCGCGCGACTGCTCGCCGAGGCCGAGAAGCCGCTCATCATCGCCGGTGGCGGGGTCGTGTACTCCGGTGCCACCGAAGAGTTGGAGGCGCTGGCCGATGCGGCGGGCGTGCCCGTCGTGGAGACCTTCGCGGGCAAGGGCGCCGTCCAGCGCCGCGCCTGGTGGCAGCTCGGCGGCATCGGTCTCGAAGGCACTCCGGCGGTCAACACCCTTGCCCGGGAAGCCGACTTCGTCCTCACCGTGGGCTCGCGGCTGACCGACTTCGCCACCGCCTCGCACTCCATTTTCGAGAACCCGGACGTGCGCTTCGCCAGCGTCAACGTCAATGTGCACGACGCCGGCCGCCTCGGCGCGACCGGCATCGTGGCCGACGCCAAGCGGGCGCTCGCCGCGCTGACGGAGGTCGTACGGGTCAACGGCACGACTACATCGGCCGGTTGGCAGGAGAAGGTGCGCACCCTGGACGCGCGGTGGCAGGAGGAACGTACCGCCGCGCTCGACCCGGACACCCCCTTCGACCTCGCCGCGCTGCCCGCCGACTCCGATGTTGTGCGCGACACCGAAGCCGCCCTCACCCAAGGGCAGTTGATCGGTCTCCTCCAGGAGCACGCACGGTCCGGTGACACGATCATCGCGGCTGCCGGCGGCCCGCCCGGTGACCTGCAGAAGGTGTGGGACGCCACCGAAGGGCGGTACGCCCACCTGGAGTTCGGCTTCTCCTGCATGGGCTACGAACTGCCCGCCGCGATCGGCGTCCGCTTCGCCGAACCGGACCCGGACAGGCGCGTGCTGTCGCTGCTCGGCGACGGAACCTTCCTCATGGCGCCGACCGAACTGGTCACGGCCGCACAGGAACGGCTCCCGATCACCATCGTGATCCCCGAGAACCACGGCTACCAGGTCATCCACCGACTCCAAATGGGCCGCAACGGACGGGAGTTCGGCAACGAGTTCCGCTACCGCGACGGCAGCCTGGAGATCGGCTCCGGCAAGTCCGCACGCCTGGAGGGCGACTACCTCCAGGTCGACCTCGTCAAGACCGCGGAAGGCCTCGGCGCACGCGCGCTGCGAGCCACGACCGCCGACGAGGTGCGTACGGCGCTGGCCGACACCCGTGACCACAACGGCCCGGTCGTCCTGGTCGTCCCCGTGATCCCGCACGCCGACCTGCCCGGCGCCGGCGTGTGGTGGGACGTGGCCCCGGCCGAGGTCTCCGAGCAGGAAGCCGTCGCGCAACTGCGCGCCGAGTACGAAGAGGGTCTCGCGTCCCAGAGGTGGTACGGATGAACCTGAACCGCTCACCCCTGGACCACGGCCGTCTGCGTTCCCGACTCGCCGCAGGCGAGGCCACGTTGGGCACCTTCGTCGGCACCGCCTCACCGGTCTCCGCCGAGGTGTGCGCCGCCGCCGGCGCCGACTGGCTGCTGCTCGACCTCGAACACGGCGCGGGCGGCGAGGAACAGGTCCGGACGACCGTCCCGGCGGCGGCGGCCTACGGCGTCCCGACCGTCGTACGCGTGGAGTCCGCCGAACGCATCCGCATCGGCCGCGTCCTCGACCTGGGCGCCGCCGGAATCATGCTGCCCCGCCTCGACACGGCGGCCGAAGTCACCGCGGCGCTACGGCACTTGAGGTACCCGCCCGCGGGGGACCGGGGCGTGGCCACCTACAACCGGGCCTGCCGTTTCGGCCTCGACCCCGGAGCCCTGGACCGGGAGGGCGAACTCCTCGGCGTGGTCCAGATCGAGTCGGCCAGTTCCCTCGCGGAGGTCGAGGCGATCGCCGCCCTCGACGGCGTCGACGTCCTGTTCGTCGGCCCCCGCGACCTCAGCCACGACCTCGGCGTGCCCGGCGACTTCACCGCGCCGGTCTACCGGGAGGCGCTGGAGCGCGTCCGCAAGGCCGCCGCCGCACACGGCAAGGCCTGCGGACTGCTCGTCCCCGACGGCGCGTCCGCCGCCGCCAAACGGGCCGAGGGCTGGACGTTCATCGGCATCGGCTCCGACGCGACTCTGCTCGCGGCTGCCCTGTCCGCGGCGCTCGGCGAGGCCCGGGCCCAGGACTCCGAGGATTCCCAGGAGGCACGATCATGACCCCCGACACCCCGGGCGCCGCACGAGAGATCGGCGTCGGACTGATCAGCGTCGGCTGGATGGGCAAGCTCCACAGCCGCGCCTACCAGGCCCTCCCGTCCGTCTACCCCGAACTGGGCATCAAGCCCCGCCTCGTCCACGCCGCCGACACCGCCGAGGACCGCGCGGCCTACGCCCGCGACATCCTCGGCTACGCGCGGGCCGGCACCGACTACCGCGCCGTCCTCGACGACCCGGAGGTCGAGGTCGTCTCGATCTGCGCCCCCAACCTCCTCCACCACGAGATAGGCATCGCCGCCGCCAAGGCCGGCAAGCCGTTCTGGATCGAGAAGCCGGTCGGACGCGGCGCCGAGGAGACCGCCGAGGTCGCCGCCGCCGCCCGCGCGGCCGGGGTCGTCACCTCCATCGGCTACAACTACCGCCACGCCCCCGCCGTCGAACGCGCCCGCGAACTGATCGCCGAGGGCCGCCTCGGCCGTATCACCAACGTCCGCGCCACCTTCTTCTCCGGCTACGCCTCCGAACCCAAGGGCGCCCTGTCCTGGCGGTTCAAGCGGGACCTGGCCGGACACGGCGCGCTCGGCGACCTGCTGAGCCATGTCGTGGACCTCGTCAGCTACGTAGTCGCCCCGATCGACGAGGTCTCCGCCCTCACCAGCACCGTCTACACCGAACGCCCGCTCCTGCCCATGGGCTCGGGCACGCACTTCGCGGTGATCGAGGACGGCGAGATGGCACCCGTGGAGAACGACGACTACAGCGCCGCCCTCGTCCGCTTCCACGGCGGAGCCGTCGGCACCCTGGAGGCCTCCCGCATCATCGTCGGTCCGCAGTGCGGCATCGGCTTCGAGATCTACGGCACCGACGGCTCGGTCACCTGGAACTTCGAGCGCATGAACGAACTGCGGGTCGCCCTCGACCGCAGCGGCCCCCAGCAGGGCTACACCACCGTGCTCGGCAACGGACACATGGGCGACTACGCCAGCTTCCAGCCCGGCCCCGGCAACAGCATGGGCTACGACGACCTCAAGGTGATCGAGGCCAAGAAGTTCCTCGCCGCCGTCGCGGGCATCGAGCACCACAACTCGACCATCGAGGACGCGCACGCCGTCGCCGAGGTCATCGCGGCAGCCGCGGCCTCCGCGGAAAGCGGCGCCTGGCAGTCGGTGCCCGCGGTGCCGGGCGCGAACTTCGGCCATCCGGTGCGGAGTTGATCGTATGACCGAACATGTGGTGGTGGGGCTCGGCCCCGTCGACACCGACACGGTGGGACCCGTCCTGGGGGAGGGGGTCACCTTCGTCACCGATCCCACGCCCGAGGACCTCGCGGTCGCCGAGGGCGCCATCGTGCGCGCCGACCGGCGGGTCGACGAGGAGCTGCTGCGGCGGGCGCCGCGGCTGCGGGTGATCGCCCGCACCGGCGTCGGTGTCGACCTGGTCGACGTGGCGGCGGCCTCCGCCCGTGGCATCCCCGTGGTCATCACCCCGAACAGCGGCAGCCGGGCCGTGGCCGAGGGCGTCTTCGCCATGGCGCTGCACCTCACCAAGCGGCTGACACCGCTGACCGAACTGGTCCGCGACGGCCGCTGGGCCGCACGGAACACCATTCCGGTCGGCGACCTGGACGGCGCCACTCTCGGCATCGTCGGCTACGGCCGTATCGGCCGCCGGGTGGGCGAACTGGCCGCCGCCTTCGGGATGGTGACGCGCGCCTACGACCCGTTCAGCCCGCCCCCGGCCGAGCTCTCCGTCGTAGATCTCGATGAACTGGCCGCGTCCAGTGACGTGTTGACCCTGCACGCCCCGCTCGTCGAGGAGACCAGGCACCTCGTCGACGAGCGGCTGCTGTCCCGCGTCAGACCGGGCGCGATCCTGATCAACTGCGGACGCGGTGGGCTGCTCGACCCGGACGCCACCCTCGCCGCACTGGAATCGGGGCGGCTGGCGGGCGTAGGACTGGACGTGTTCGATCCGGAACCGGCTCTCTACCATCCACTGTTCGATCATCCCGACGTGGTTCTCACCCCTCATCTGATGGGTATGACGCGCCGGGCGATGACCTTGACCTTCGTGCACGCGGCGCGTGGTGTCGCGGACGTCCTCGCGGGCCGGCCGCCGGCCGCGGTCGCCAACTCCGACTGGAACCTCAGAAAGGCCACAGCATGACCACCTCCCCCCTGAACAGGATCGCCGGTGCCCCCATCTCGTGGGGCGTGTGCGAAGTGCCCGGCTGGGGCTACCAGTTGACGCCCGAGCGGGTGCTGAACGAGATGCGCGAGGTCGGCCTGTCCGCCACCGAGTTCGGCCCCGAGGGCTTCCTGCCCGCCGAGCCCGGCGCCATGGCCAGCACGCTCGCCGAGCACGACCTGCACGCGGTCGGCGGCTTCACCCCGCTGCTGCTGCACGTGCCCGGCCACGACCCCCTGCCCGAGGTCGAACAGCTCCTCGCGGGCTACGACGCCTCGAAGGCGGAGGTGCTGGTCCTGTCGGCCGTCACCGGCCAGGACGGCTACGACTCGCGCCCCGAACTCGACGCCGACGGCTGGAAGCTGCTGCTGTCCAACCTCGACCGGCTCGCCTCGCTCGCCGCCGAACGCGGGGTGCGCGCCGTCCTGCACCCGCACGTCGGCACGATGATCGAGAACGGCGACGAGGTCCGGCGCGTCCTGGAGCACTCCGCGATCTCCCTCTGTCTCGACACCGGCCACCTCCTCATCGGTGGCACCGACCCGGCCGAGCTCACCCGCCAGGCCCCCGAGCGCATCGCCCACACCCACATGAAGGACGTGGACGCCTCCCTCGCCGCCAAGGTCCAGGACGGACAGCTCAGCTACACCGACGCCGTCCGCAAGGGCATGTACCGCCCGCTGGGCGCCGGCGACGTGGATGTACAGGCCATCGTCACCCACCTCAGCGCCCGCGGCTACGACGGCTGGTACGTCCTGGAGCAGGACACCATCCTCACCGAGGAGCCCAAGGCGAAGGGCCCGGTCGAGGACGTGTGGGCCAGCGCCGAGCACCTGCGCTCGGTGCTGCGCGGTGTCGCGTAGCCCTATACGGGCCTGATGTGCTTTTGATGTGTTCTGAGGGATTGACTGATGTGTCGAGATGATCTCAGAATGCCGGAGCGATCGGGCGCCGCGTCTTTTTCGAGTGTGAGGAATCCAGGAAAAAGTAAATGACCGCTGACGAATTTCTGGCCACCTGCTGGACCACGGCGGGCGACGCCGCTCCCGACGAGGAGGACCAGCGCAGTCCGCTGAATCTGCGGGAACGGGTGGAAGCGGCGCGCGAGGCCGGATTCACCGCCTTCGGGCTGCTCTACGTGGACCTGGTGGAGGCCGAGCGCGAGTACGGAATGGCAGGGATCCGGTCGCTCTTCGCGGACAACGGGATCAGCCATGTCGAATTGGAACTGCTGACCGACTGGTGGGCGGACGGACCCCGGCGGGCCGCGTCGGACGAGATCCGGACCGGCATGCTGAAGGCCATCGAGACACTCGGTGCCCGTACCTTCAAGATCGGCCCCGATGTGGCGGACGAGCCCTGGGACCTCGACGTCTGGGCCAAGGAGTTCGCCGTGCTGGCGGCGCAGGCCGACGGGGTCGGCGCCCGGCTCGGCGTCGAGCCGCTGCCCTGGTCCAACCTGAAGACCGTGCACGACGGGCTGCGGCTCGTCGAGGCGGCCGGCCATCCCGCGGGCGGTCTCATCATCGACGTCTGGCACACCGAGCGGGCCCACACCCCGCCCGCCGAGCTGGCGGAGGTACCAGGCTCGCGGATCGTCGGCGTGGAGCTCAACGACGCCGACAGTGACGTCGTCGGCACACTCTTCGAGGACACCGTGCACCGCCGACGCCTGTGCGGAGAGGGCTCGTTCGATCTGCCCGGGGTCATCGCCGCGCTCCGCACGGCCGGCTTCCGCGGCCCCTGGGGCGTGGAGATCCTCTCCGACGCACACCGTGCGCTGCCGGTGCGGGGGGCCGCCGCGGCGGCATATCGGAGTGCCGCGGCACTTGTGAACTAAAAGGGGCCACAGGGGTGGCGGGAACGAAACCACGGTCGTTCCCGTCGCCCCTGTTTTCATTTCCATTTCGATGCATGAGCCATGTTTCTGGCCTGCATCAAGCATTTGTTCAGACATCTTGTCGTGATGGATAAATGATGTCATTACAAGCGTTGACCTCGGGGTGGCGTGACGGTTCTATCTCGTCATAAGCAACAGCCGTGTTAACGGCATGTGATCCGCAGCCTTCGCTCGGTCAGCCGCTTCTCCCTTTCCCCTGCAGCACAGTGAGGTGCCGGAAAGATGGACCGTACATCCCACCCCCGTTCGCGCAGAATCGTCCCCCTCGTGGCGGTTGCCGCGGCGGCGGCACTGACTCTCGCCGGTTGCTCCAGCAGCTCGGGCGGCAAGAAGTCCACGGAGGACACCTCCGGGGTCTCCGCGGGCAAGGCCACCACGCCCCGTATGACGGTCGCGATGATCACCCACGCGGCCCCCGGTGACACCTTCTGGGACACGATCCGCAAGGGCGCCCAGGCCGCCGCGGCCAAGGACAACGTCAAGCTCGTCTACTCCAGCGACCCCAACGGGCCCAACCAGTCGAACCTGGTGCAGAACGCGATCGACCAGAAGGTCGACGGCATCGCGGTCACCCTGGCCAAGCCCGACGCCATGAAGTCCGTGGTCGCCACGGCCGAGAAGGCCGGCATCCCCGTCGTCGGCTTCAACACCGGCGTGCAGGACTGGAAGAAGCAGGGGCTCCTCGAATACTTCGGCCAGGACGAGAGCATCGCGGGCGAGGCGTTCGGCCGCAAGCTCAACGCAGCCGGGGCCAAGCACACCATCTGCGTGATCATGGAACAGGGGCAGGTCGCCCTGGAGGCCCGCTGTGCCGGCGTGAAGAAGACCTTCACCGGCAAGACCGAGATCATCAACGTCAACGGCACGGACATGCCGTCGGTGAAGTCGACGATCACGGCCAAGCTCCAGCAGGACAAGACCATCGACTACGTGACGACGCTCGGCGCCCCGTTCGCGATGACCGCGATCCAGTCCATCGCCGACGCCGGCAGCAAGGCCAAGCTCGCCACCTTCGACCTCAACAAGGACGCGGTCGGGGCCATCAAGGCCGGCAAGATCCAGTGGGCCATCGACCAGCAGCCGTACCTCCAGGGCTACTTGGCCGTCGACTCGCTGTGGCTCTACAAGAACAACGGCAACTACAGCGGCGGCGGCCAGGAGCCCGTGCTGACCGGTCCGGCCTTCGTCGACAAGACGAATGTCGCCAAGGTCGCCGAGTTCGCCGCCAAGGGAACGCGGTGACCTCATGACCCAGATCACGGCACCGGCGACGGACTCCCCGTCGCCGGCTCCGCCGGTCCCCGAACAGGACGGGCGGACTTCTGAACGGCCTTTGCCGATCAGGCTGTTGGCGCGTCCCGAGGTCGGTGTCTTCCTCGGAGCCCTCGCTGTCTACGTCTTCTTCTTCGCCGCTGCTCCGCCGGTGCGCGAGGGCGCGTCGATGGCGAACATTCTCTACGGTTCGTCGACCATCGGGATCATGGCCCTGCCGGTCGCTTTGTTGATGATCGGCGGGGAGTTCGACCTCTCCGCCGGTGTCGCCGTCATCACCTCCGCGCTGACCGCGAGCATGCTCAGCTACCAGCTGACCATGAACGTGTGGGTCGGTGTGATCGTCGCGCTGCTGGT
>Ga0307511_10005999_pt1 | contig 12266 bp, 14 predicted proteins | sample 13_EM_MG_FD_200266 | JGI IMG/M metagenome (GOLD analysis project Ga0307511, IMG submission 200266) | Populus trichocarpa ectomycorrhiza microbial communities from riparian zone in the Pacific Northwest, United States - 13_EM | ecosystem: Host-associated > Plants > Roots > Unclassified | place...
CCCAATGGGGAAACCATGATCACATGACTCAGTAAACTGTGAACATGCTGGGCATTCACTGAACTCAGTAAATGGTAGAGAAATTGGCTCAGTAAACTATGAATTTGCTCAGTGCAAGCTGAGTGAGTAATTGGGCTGGTTAATTTTCCATTTCCTCACAGTTTACTTGCAGTTTACTGGCTCAGTTAACCAACCTTTGCCCCCAGTGACAACCACTCCTGGGGGTGTCCAGGCTTTCAGGGCCAAACGAGAGTACCCAATCCAGGTAGAGAGAAGAGGGAGAGAGGTGGGGGCAGAGGGGAACAAGTGGAGATTTTTTTTTTTTTTTGGCTACTGGTTTATTGCGCTAAGGCGGTAACACCTATGTTACGCATTACAAATTCTGGGGGCGAGTGATTTGGAGACATTGGCGAGGAGCATTGAATCTATGTTGTTGCAGGGATGTGTCCCATCCCTTCGAGCGTGGGTTGAACAAGTGGAGATGTCAGGGTCAATTCAGACTCTATGGTTCAAGATGCGTTTGAGTTGCAGTTGGCTTGTGGGGGAGATCTGAATTGACAAAGTCTAAGGAGACAGTACAGGCAGTACACTACCACTATATAAAGGGAAGGGTTTAGGGCAGGCACTGTGCACAGACCATGTATCACTATGACAAGGGAAAAACAAAAGGGGAAAAAATAAGGGAAATGAGATAAGAATGAATGTGTGGCTGAAATGTGATGGGAGTGAAACAGGGGTAGAACAAAAGAAGAGTGGGTTATGGGAAGAAATGTGATTATCTATGGGAATGTTTAGTAAGGAATGTGAGAGAGATCAAAATAAAGACAATAGGTCTGATGAAGGTGAAATGTGATCACTGGGGATTGATCAGGGACGGTGGGTCGGTCATCAGTGTTTGATAGGATCTGATGTGTGTCACGATTTTCACCTTTTTACTCATTTCTTTCTAAGTTCAAAGCGCCCAAAACACTCGTTCAAATCATGACATGGTGTTATCTTATCTTATCTTATCTTTCCTTATCTTATCGTTTTCACACTTCAGAGTCACACAAGAAGAACTGGGAAAGCAGATAATATTGGAATACCGATAGAGGATTATCTACTCGTCAACAGGGACCACAACCCACTCATTCTCCTTATCCGAACCCCCTTCACCATCCCTCTCCACATCTGCCTTGTATCCACCATGAGGCCAAGACCTATCAAAGGACGACCAGTCGAGGAACTCGTCGATGGTGGTCTGGTTGACGGTCAGACCAGGGATCTCCATTGAAGGAGGAAAGCCGATATCCGGAAGAGGAGGAGAAGCGACCTGGAACGTAGCCTCTTGAGGAACCACAGGAGTTGGACGGGTCAACTTCTCGGCCAAGAACTCAAGAGTATCGACCTGAGCCTTGAGGTTGGCAATCTCCCCCTGAGTGTCACGAAGAGAGTCTTCCAACTGCCTCTTCGTGTCCATCTGATCCCAACCATCTAAGGCCCTCTTCTTCTGGTCCTCCCTCAAATCATCCAGAAGCTCCCTGATCAACTTGTAAATCTCGGCACCAAGAACAGCGGTGTACCCGAGACAGGCGTCCATCCTCCCATCCATTTGATCCCCGACATGATGGATCTCCCTGAGACCCCTCCCAATCCAAGCCTTGGGAAAGCCCTCCAAATCCAGACCCTTGACGTGCTTCCTCCATCACTCCTTCCCAGCCATCACCAGATCCCCAAGAACCAGTTCCCTAAACTGGTTGTGGCGATACTTTGAAGTTTCTATCCGAGTACGGATATTGGCGAAGGACGGATAAGGATGGGACAAATTGTCCCTACGAGTCTTCTCACCACCCTGGTTGTATCGATAGACAAACAACCATTTGTCTCAGGCCACACACCCTTTGTCAGAAGGATGATGGTGATTGCCCTTCCGAGGAAGGGGCTTTGATGAGAACAGAATATTCCCTGGGAGTCGATCAGTACTACCATCAAAAGGGAGTAAAGAGGGACACCAACCTGAAGAGTCACCTTGACTCTCCCCTCTTGGATAACCCCAACGGGTCAACAGCTTCTTCGGAAGTACAGTCCTCGGAGAAACCGGAATAGCGGTGACCTTCCTTGGAGCTTGGTACCCCTCATCAAAGTCGAGGAAGGGGTTGGTGAAGTCAATCACATCCTCATGGCAGTAGATTTTGGACGAAAGGAGTAGGAGGAGTGGTACAAGTGGAAGAGTATCGACAAAAGACAATGGAGACAACCAAGGCCAAACCACAAGCCATATATATCAAGCACCGGCCTTTAATCAAGTCCCCTATCTTTACCGGATCTTTCTGAACCCCTATCTCCCCATCAAACCCTCAACCCTGACGGCTCTTCATAACTTCCTTCTTTAACCTTATTCGGATAATCTCTCTCACAATCTTTAGTAATTTCCCACACAAGATCATCTGATTTCTCATAGTATACCTTCTTCATTCATTCCTTATCTTTGTGACGCACCCTCCCTTATCTTAACGTTCTACCTTCGTTCATTCATTATCTTTCCTTCCCTTCTTTACCGTTCACCCATGACTGATCGCTTGCTTGTCCACTTAGTCAGATGCTTACATGATCCTGAACTTTAGTATATAAGTATGTACAAATGTTCTGATGTATTCCCCAGACTTTGTCAATCACAGTGTTCTCCCTCCTGACAGGCGGATCATTAGTGATTAACCCCTAGCCTCCCTTGTTCCCCTCTGCTCAGCCCCAGAGAAGTTATCCCCCTTCTCTAGTGCCGAAACACATTACCTCGGCCTCTATCCTATACCTACCCGAACTATGGATATTCCGGAGCCGCAAGTTACGCCAACATGTATGGGAGTGGTCTGTCTCGACCCACTCTGAAGAAATCTGCGGTTGCCCCATAACTTCGTGTACCGAGTCCCATAGGAGACTAGCATCGGTTCAGTAGGCCTGTTGGTAAGGTCAGTTCTGACAATGTGGGTTGTCTGACAGATCCTTGATGCGGGCTGACTGATGGTCTGGGCTGTGTGGGAAGATGGGATATGGTTGGCCTGGGGTAGGTTGATATAAGGACTGCCCATTGGACGGACAAGTCCCCATCAACATTCCCATCATCAGCTCATCCAACTACACCATCCCAACTCATCAATGTCTTATCAGAATGCTGCTGACTTCTTCAACATCCACCAGGCCCTCGATGGGCCTTATATGGCTTCCCTTGGTTCTTCTTTCAAAGGAGAATAACCACCTGGTTCTGCTGCCGGTCACCTTGGTGGAGAAGATCCCAAAACAGTGAGCCTCCAGGGGATGAGGAGGACAATGTGGAGGTTGTGGGGGAAACTTCTACCCTCAAGGGGGACCCCAGGGGAATAGTTCTAGTGGGTATCTTGGAGCGAGTTTCTTGATTATTGCTGACATGGTTCCCAATAGGAGGTCCCATCAATTGGTCTGATGTCAGCCATTGTCGTGGTGTCAGCCATTCTGTTTCCAGAGTCCCATCAGTTCCTTGTACCCACTTTAACAATCATGGGCACGAGCTCTCTTGTGACAACCGTCACCAGCCATGTCCTTCCTACGCTCAGGTGAAGGCTAGGATGGAGGTGAATCATCACCATGGTGAGAAGTTCTGGGATCTGTTCCTGAAGGATCAGATCTGGGCTGCTTGTGAGATCTGGAAGAGTAGGGTGAAGAACATGGAGATGATGGTCTTCCAGGAGGTGATGTTGGAGCAGGGACTTGTGGAGTTTGCTGGGCCTGGTGATGCTGCTCCAGATGAGGTGATGGTCCCCATTGCCTATGCTGTGGTGACAGCTGGGGAGTGTTTGGAGACAATCAATGATCTGAAGGAGGTCATCCACAATGATCTATTGGTGGGGATGATGTCTGTTCCTCCTTATGGTTGAGGCTGATTGTTCTTTCCCATAGTGTCGGCAGGAGTTCTTGGACCAGCGGTCCTGGAACAAGTTGGGGGAGAAGATCCACAAGGAGCTTCGTGCTTGGGTCCATTGGTTGGAGGTGGAGTACCTCAACAACCAATAGAAGCTCGAGAAGTGCCACGAGTGGATGGCGGTGTTGGAGGCTCGGTTGGCAAAGTTGGAAACTCCCGAGGTTGTGGACCTTACCTGGGAAGAGGATGAGGGCAGAGTCAGGGGTCCAATCATTTTGGTGGAGGAGACTCCTGCTCCCAAGTTGGTGGTCCCACCATCGGAGGAGTGGGCGTTGAACTCCGATGATGAGAGGGCTTTAGTGGAGCTCCTTGTAGGGATAATGTCAGAGTGGGAGTGGGTGACCGAAAATAGTTACACCCCAACTGGTCCTTACGGCCTTGACTTCAACTTGTAGATAGTCAGCCCAAATGAAAGTGCATTCTTCATCATGTGACCTGAAGGATAAGATAAAAGATAAAAGATAAGAGGTGTGAAGGAAAGAAATATGTTATGGTTTGAACATAAGGGGTGTGAGCGTCTAGGACTTAGAAGGAAAAGAGAGGAAAAACTGTGAAAATCATGACACAGCAGAAGCAATGGATGTCGTGTTCACATCTTTGCAAAGCCAGGTGCCACCTATTGGAGGCAACTGTGCAAAATCACCAGCAAAAATTACGTTCACACAACCAAATGTGACTGTGGTTCCTTTCACCTCCATCAAAGCACGGCTGATGTTGCGCAACATCTCACACCCAATCATGGATATCTCATTGATGAACAGGTAGTTGGTGCCCTCCCACATCACAGCTAAGTCCCTTTTTACTTTGGTACTGAGATTCTGTTTCCCTTCACTCAATTGTAACAACACATGCAGTGTCAGTCCACTGATACTCCTCACTGCAACACTGATATAAGTGGTGAGCCTAAATTGTTGTTCTTCACCTTGCACCACAAAGAACTTGCATAATGCATTCACTGCCCTTGATTTACCGGTTCCACCCAGCCCTCCAAGATACTCTCACAGTTGCTTGGGTTTTTCCACCAATGTAGGTACACTGCCTCCTGGATTGGCAGGTGCCCACGGTTTTCCACCAGTCAAGGTTGCTGTGTACCTGAACATCCTCAGCATTGTTGTTCTTGTGGAACCATCCAAAACTTTCAGCAAAATCCCATCAGGTGACCGCAAAGGACGTCAGTATTGATTGCATCCAAGAATTGCACAGTTGCAAAAACAGGATGGAGGAGGAAAAAGACCCATTGATATAATCAGATTGCTCAATATAATGTCTTCACAATATGTATTTTCTTCTCCCTCTGCAACAGGGTCTTGGACCTGATGGATCATATTCTGAACTGAACCAAAAATGGTCAACTCAACATTTTTTCTACTTGACAATGGGGGACTTGAACCCAATGGAGACTAAACCAGGAACGTGTTGTGGGTAAAAACAATTTCAAATTCACCAAAATCTTAGGCTGTTGCGCCAGGAGTTGATCAAACAAAAAACAAGACCCCCCCTTCAGTCGTGGGGATATTCTATGTTATCAAGTGGGAGTGATTGCCATCATGTCAACACATTTTTTCCTTACTGCAACACAACATCAATCTGCAGCCACCTTACTTTGGTGCAGTTGCTCCATCTACAACCTGAACCAATGTCCAGGGCCCATTGCTACATGGATCTTGGGTCAGTGTTTCTATTCCTTCTATTTCCTGTAGTCACTCTGTGGCCATCTGTGGCCACTCCACCATTGACGCTGCAATCTACCTACTATGGTCACTCCACTGCAGATTGACATTTGGTATCTGCAGTTGCTCCACTGTAAACTCCAGAACTTTGGTTATCCGGATCAGAGCTGCTATGTGATCATCTACTGAGATCCATCCAGTATGATCACTCCATCCACAGTGGGCATCAGGGCCAAATCCACCCTGGAATATACTTAGTTTATAGCCTGACTAGGTCAAAAATTCCAGGCATTTCTGAGCGGGTGAATGCCCAGAAAATTAAAAATGTTTTGTCGTGGATTGTGGGCCAAAAATTTTGTGGATAATTGAAAATATTCCACCGTGTAAGCCAATCAGGTGTGTCATTGCGCTTGCTGCTGGCATGGCTTATACTTGACTCTTTCCTTTTGTACATACTTCCACCTCCAGTTATGAACCCACACTCCTTTCACTTTTCACACTTCAAAGACGGACAACGATACATCATTCTGTGGACCCACTTGGGGGTCACGAGCACACAAGACAAACAAGCTACACTAGGCACCAGATGGTCCATCCTCCACTCCCCAATCCTCAACAATCACCTCAACGGCACCCTCGGTCTCCTCAGCAAATGCTTCATCCTGCTGGTTCACCCACTTATCCACCACCAACTGGTTGTACATTTGAGGATCCAAGGCAGCCTCCATGTCAGATCCCAAGGGACTTCCATCACCCTCCATGAAGTCCGGGTCCCTCTCAGCGATCAAGGCCAGATGAGGAGCAACGGGGGACGGATCAGGAATGTAGGAGGATGGCAGGGATGGATCAGAAGGGCCAGCCACAGATGGTGGGAAGTAGGACAAGGCCGACGCCATACAGACCGAACCTCCAACTGCATCCAACTCTGGAGACGTCAACCTGTACCTCCCACCCTGAGGGACCATCCTGGCTTCCCTCCTCAACAATCCAGAACCAGTACTGCTCCTGACACAGGGACCTTGATGAGGTTGACGACAGGACACCCTCTGACCAGTAGTCACTGGACCAGGGACATGGATAGGAACAACATAGGGAACAGCATGAGCCTTGCCCTTGGACGACTTGGAAGAGCCTTTGGACTTGGACGAGAACTCAGACAAGTCATCATCAGGAAGCTCAAAGGGACTCTCCACGTTCCCTTCACCACGCATGTACTGGCAGTTGCGAACCTATTGACGGGTTAGTCTGGAAAGCACAACACCCAAGACAAAACCCTCCACCTGCTCTGATAGGCATGCCAGCTTCATCAATAAAAGCTGTTGGTTCCTCACTGTGTTCCTCATCACCTCCATCTCACCTGCCAAGTCCTGGACATGCAAATCTACCCTCTCTAACTCCCTAGCCTGGCAATCTACAACCAGCTCCAAGGCATGACACTTGGCTGACTCCCCATTCCACTAGAGGACATGTCAGCATGGTCACAACAAGGATCACGTGGCAGTCCTACCTTCTGGTGCAGCTCCACAATGTAGTTGAGGATGTGGTTGTCACACACCGCCAAGTACCTCATTGCTCTCTCCTCAATATCACTCCTTGGCTCCCTACTCTCCCAGTTGAAGATCCCCCTCTTGAGAAGCTCCACAAGAGGCTTGATGACTTCCTTCCAACCATCGTTCAGAGAGAACTCAGTGGAGATTGCAGAAGCCCAGATTGTGTCGCCAAGGTAGAGGTTTTTGAAGGTCTTCCCAACATTGTTGCCGTTGTACAGCCTGGTGCATCTGACGATATCCCCAACCGAGGGGTAGCATCCAAAGCCAATGCGGTCGAAGCCATGGTTGACAAAGACTCCCCTGGAGATAGGTTGAGAGAGGCTGGAGTTGTTCTCGTACATGCCGTTGGTCTGGACAAGGTAGGGGCAACCACGGAACAGGATGTCGCAGATGTTGTTGGCAGAGGAGGAAGACATATTGATGGTTGGCAGGAAGGGAAAAGCAACTTTGATGGGGATTCCTCGCTGTACTTGGAATCCTAATATCCCTTTCCTCCACCAGCCAATCACAGGACTCCATCAATGATGCTCCACTACTCCACAGCCCAGACCAAGCCCAGTCACATCCGGCCCCGCTCTAGATCCCATCCAGACCATCAGTGACTCATAGCTCCACTTGTTCCACTCCACACTCCACTCCTTCTCAGAACCTTCTGGAATGTTCCATTCCTTCCATAGAACGTTCCAGCCCCTGTCTAGCCCCTTGGTGACTCACTCCCCATTGTTCTTTGTGACTCATCCCTTCCCCTGACCCACTCCTTTTCCTTTTAGGGGCATGGTCTGTGCACCGGACCTGCCCTATAGTGGTCCTTTATAAGTAGGCTAGATATCTCTTTTACCCCCCTAAGTTTGATAACTCAGGATCCCTCTTGCTTCCTGCTTTGCACTGAAGAACCTTGAGAAGGTCCTCTGAGTGACCTCAGCACCACCCCCTTGTTCTCTTCAGTCCCTCCCCTCTCCCAACTCTGGTTAATACCAGTCAGCCCCTAGTCATTGCAAATTCCTATCTCCCTGCTTTGCAGACAGATGACCTTGTGTTAGTAGGACAACTACCCCTTACCCTTTTGGTGGCCCTAGATGCTTTGCGATCCTAGTGTGCCTCAGCAGATTTCCCAGCAGAGTATCACGTGACAGAGAGATCCGTTACTGACAGATCAGTTGTGTAATCCAGGGTGCAAGGGTTGCCCTGACAAGGTGCCTCAAATGGTGATATTCCCCACTGGAATATTTCCCCCTCTTCCAAGTATTTTCAGGCCAATATTACCAAAGCTTTTCATGCAATTACCTAGTAAGGAAAATATTTGAAAAATTTGACCTAGTACAGCCATAAACGGAGTATATTCCAGGGCAGATTTTACCCAAATGTGCAGATCCTGGATCAATGTTCAAACTTTCAAGGTTCACAGCTATCCCATCATGGGTCCCAGACTTCCGGTTGTCTGCAGTCATTCTGTGGCAACTCCATTACTGACACTGCGATCTAGGAAGTGCGAACAATCCTGGGCTGACATTTGGGTTCCGTGGTCACTCCACCGTGAATTCCAAATTGGTACTCTAATATACTTGCAGCCACCTCGCCATCATTCTTATCTACAAAATCATAGTAATATTTTTGTACTCTGTAAGACAGGTTTTCGACTTCAAAATCTTGAAGTACTTCCTCTATATGCCCATGACAAGGCCAATATCTCACACAATGATTACAACAATCACATGCTAGGGCGAAGCCCGGCAAATCTTGTAGAGAGAAGGGACCAGGCAGAGAAGCGATCCCCATTTGATCAATGTATGGCCAGCCTAAGTAGTTTGTCCAGTGCTCCGCCGAGCGTGAACATTGTCCTCCTCCCTTAGCACAGCCAGCAGGTGGACTGTGCGCATCGTGAAGTGAGCAAGTCATTTGTACCAGACAACAGACATCAGTCAGATGCCCGGACTGTAGTCTAAGTCTTGCTCTCGTTAGAGTGGGCTGTCGATCTTCCTCCATTTCGAATCCACCAGTCTCCTCCTATCCTCCTCCGAATCCCTCTCCCTGTTGCAAGTTAACCGCACTATACCCTTCTCAAACAATGCCAGCCTCCCCTCGATAGCTTTCAATTCTTCCAGGTGCAGTCGTTGAGTTTCCTCATAGATGTCGAGTGGGTCATTAAATTCTGTGAATCCTTCTTCGATATCGGCGACACGAAAGGTATTAAGTTCGTAAGCGAGGAAGTGGTTTACAGTGCTGACTGCGGCCAGCAGCACGAAGGTAGCCAACGTAAAATAGAAAAGCGAGTGAAACGGCACACAACTTACACAAGTGAGTGGCTCAGCGGGTCGCATGGTATTCGGCTCTGTTGGGTGGGAGGCGGGCACGATTCATCACGGACCGAACGAACCCCCCGTCCCACTATCGGGCTCCGAGGCGTACACAGAAAGCTGAAGGCCTGATCGAGAGGTTTGAAAACGTCGATGAGTTGATCCTGTGTGAGGCGATGAAAAAACTGGCCGCTTGGGTAATTTGTGAATAAACGTGCCTGAGCCACGTTGTATGAGACACTTCCAATTGACGAGGGAGGTGAGCGAGAGTGAGAGGAGGAGGCCGAACACCGTTTACTTTGCGGTTCTCGAGGGCACGCCGACCAGCGTGAACAGGGTCAGATGAATCCTCAAGGCGTCTATTTCCGCATCCGAAGTGACCGATGTGTGACGTTACGCGACTTGAGCGCGACGCGTCTTTCCACATCCTTTGCTAATTACAACCCCACCCCGCCACCTAAGATGTCTCTCTGGGTCGACAAGGTCAGGGATACGATGTGCACAACTTAATTAACAAGCTTTCTCACTCACTTCCTGGTTCACAGTATCGCCCAAAATCCCTCGACGAGCTGAGTTATCACGAAGAGCTCACCACACGTTTGCGTTCGCTCGTGAGTATCTTATTGCCACCTCTTTGTCGTGCCCCCGGTCGAGTTTCAGGTTCTGTGCAGCTGATCTGGGACTATGGACATTGGACAGGCTAACTCGGGCGATTTCCCCCATTTGCTGGTGTATGGGCCGTCGGGAGCGGGCAAGAAGACGAGAATAAGCTGTGTCCTCCGGGAGCTATTTGGAAAGGGTGTTGAGAGAGTACGTCTCCCATCGATACTCACCGCTCAGAACTGACCTTCTATTTCACTTCGTATTTTCCAGTTGAAGATCGACCAACGAGTATTCCTAACTCCTTCAAAACGCAAGCTAGACGTGAACGTCGTCCAGAGCAACTTTCACATCGAACTGACTCCAAGTGACGTCGGAAACTACGACAGGGTCGTGATTCAGGATCTGTTGAAAGAGATCGCGCAGACACAGCAGGTAGATTTGAACGCCAAGCAACGGTTCAAAGGTATGCCAATCCATGCCTCAGACTTTACAGACGCGTGACTCAGTATCGCCCACTGACGATGTGACCCCCTCCAATAGTTGTCGTGATCAACGAAGCGGACTCGCTCTCTCGAGATGCTCAAGCAGCGCTACGCCGGACGATGGAAAAATACATGTCAAACATGCGTATGATTCTCTGCGCGAACAGTACCTCGCGGTTAATCGCCCCCATCAAGAGCAGATGCTTGCTTATACGGGTCGCGGCTCCGAACCCTGGAGAAGTTGGTGTATATCCTACCGCTTCCTTGACGCGCGCTGATGTATCTTACCACACTAGATCCAAGCGGTTCTACAGCAGATTGCCAAGAACGTCGGGTTTGATCTACCCCCGAAAGCGTCGGAGAAAATCGCCGAGGACTCGAACGGGAACATGAGGAAAGCGGTTCTGGTATTGGAAGCGTTGAAGATGCAGTCGTGAGTCCCGCTCTCACCCGGTGGTGATGCGATGTTTTGGTGCTGATTGAGGGATTTTGGTGTGATCAGGAAAGATCTTAACTCTTCCTCGTTGACGATACCTAAACCCGATTGGGAAAGCTATTGTCACAGGGTCGCGGACCTGATCATGTCCGAACAGACACCGGCGAAGGTTATGGAGGTCAGGGGGAAGTTCTACGAACTACTGAGTCACTGTATACCGCCTACGGTCATCCTGAAGGTGCGTCACCCACCGTACCTCGGTTTCTCGTGACTGTTGGCTTTCAGTGCTCAAATATCTCACCCTTCCTTCGTGTAGACGGTAGCCGATAGGCTGGTGGACCAGATGGACGAATCCCTGAAAGTAGATGTGATATACTGGGCGGCATTCTACGAACGTAGAATGCGAGTCGGGAATAAGAAAATCTTCCATTTGGAAGCGTGGGTGGTAAAAGTGATGAGCCTGTATAAGGTAATGTACCTGTTAACCTGCTGGATCAGGGTCTGTGGGGGAGTTGTTCAACCCCAACGTCCCCATGGGGTCATCCGCTTGTCCGGTACTCGACTGATACCCCTTTTAGCATTACTTCTTTGAAGTGGACATGGACGATCTGAACGCCTTCGATTGATAAGCAGCTGGTGAACATATTATAGGCTCACCTGGGCGAGCTGGACGAGTAAGTGTTATGGGACGCAAGGAGGGGGGCTGGTTCCGAACTTCGAGGCAGAGGACGATGGCCGAGTACCTGTGTCTCCGTTCCGACCGTGAGTGGAGCACGGTAGCGCACAGAATGACGAGATGTAATAGAGGTAGCTTCTGAGTGGAGTGGCAACCAATAAACTTGAAACGAGGCTCTACCCAAGCAGAACTTGAAGCTCTCGATCACCGCGGACGGGCGGATCTCGGGGTGGAATTGTATTGACGGAGGTGACTTGTTGGGTCGGAAATATGTGGAGAGAATGTGGGGTGAGTTATCCAAAACGAGAGTCAACCTGTGTGGGTGGCCGAGCGCGTACCCCACGGTTCGCTCGCCTATGGGTGGAGATGGTGATTTGGGTCTTGCTCATACTTGATCGTCATGAACCTTCCTCTCCCTCGGCGAAACCTCGAGGCACCGGTCCCTGAACGGAAGAAAGGATCAGTCGGCTACTACCTCCGGGTTCCATGCCGATCCCGCGTGACCTCCCCTGCTGCGAGTTTGTTGATTGGGTAAAACCAGATCGCGAAGGGATTTACAGCCGCACTGGCCTTCGTCTTCGCGAAGTCTACTTGAGAGGAAGGATTGGTGGAACAATCGCAGCA
>Ga0307511_10006000_pt1 | contig 12266 bp, 3 predicted proteins | sample 13_EM_MG_FD_200266 | JGI IMG/M metagenome (GOLD analysis project Ga0307511, IMG submission 200266) | Populus trichocarpa ectomycorrhiza microbial communities from riparian zone in the Pacific Northwest, United States - 13_EM | ecosystem: Host-associated > Plants > Roots > Unclassified | place...
GCTCTTGGCCGGGGGTGGGAGCTTGGTTAGTTCGTCATACCCTGTTCCCACGTCGTCGCTAGTCATTTCGGAGATTCTTGGGTTGGGTCCCATTCTCTGGATGACATCCACCTTCACCTCTCCCTTCCTGTTTCCCTTCTTCATTTTCCTCACCGTTTCAAATCCTTCGTCGTCGAGTTCTGCAACCTTCCCCGAGGTCTTTTTTGCTGGATTTTCGGAGGTCTTGTTGTCCTCTCCAGGCCTCTTGTTGACCCCTTGAATTTTTTGTGCTGTCTCCCGGGTTTTTGGGTTGCAGTTTCTTTGGATGTGTCCAAACTTTCCGCAGGTATAGCATTGGACCATGCTCCACAGCTTGGAATGTCCTCCGGGTGTCTGGGTTTGGGTTTGGGTTCCGGGTCCTCCACCTGATCTCTTAGCTGCCGCTTGAGACTGTTTGTATATGGCCTGGTCATATCTGCCTGTCCTTCCAGCTGGTGCGGCGGGTGCCGTTGTCTTGGGGGTCCCAGTCTTGGTCTTGGGTGTGTCAGATCTGGGTGGGGTTGACGAGGCTTTCCCTTTTGGTCCAGTCGGTACCTTTTCAAAACCTATCTTTTTTTCCGCCTCTTCCATGTTCTTATCCCAAAAGTTGACCTTCCTCGTGGTCCCTTTCCACTTGATTCCGCTGTTAATGACTTTCAAAGTCTCCTCCTTGTTCTCAACTTCGAAAACAAAGCCTAACGGTCTGTAACTTCCATACTTTCTTGGGAGTCTATCTCCGAACTTGACGTTTTTGTTTTCTGCCTTGAGGTTCTTCTCAAGTTCCTTCCTGTCTTTGACATGGTCCGAGGGTGCTGAGGGGGCGACCAAGGGGACCGTGTCTCCTCTGCCGATCCAGGCCTTCTGGTAATCGTTCCTGTCTGTGAAGAACCCAACGAGGCAGGCGTTGACTCTTTTAAAGACCTCGAGTTCTGTCGTGTCTTCCCTTATCTTGCTGATCCTCCATTCTGATTCCATGCCAGCCTTCCTGTCATAGCCGGTCGCCTTTGCCACCCATGGGGTGCGGTTTTCGGTAATCCCATCTTCCCGGAGAAGCTTGTTGATTTCCGTCATTGCTCCCATCAGGGTCGTCTTAGACCGGCCGTCCATCTTTTCGGTGTGGATCATCCGTAGTTCTACTGTCTTGTGAACCATTCCTGAGATTACTGTCTTCTCAGTTCCTACCTGTGCCTCCTTTCCGATTTCTCTCTCGGTCCTGATCTTATCTGCTAGGTCTTTAGCCGTCTTCATGTCTGACCCTAGCTTCATCAGTTCTTCCGGGGAGAGAGAGTTCCGGTCCCTCTTTGCCAGCATTTCAATTTGTTTTTCGCAGTCCTTGATGACTGCGTTTTCTTTTTCTATCTTTGCTCTTTCCTGCCTTGCCAACTCTGATGCCTTTTCCTGTTCCTCCGTATTCCTCTTTTCTTCTTCCACCAACCTCTTTGCCTCTGCCATGATCTTCCGTTTTTCGGCAGTTTTCCTCTTGTCCTCCGATACCTCCGTTGTCCTTTGGGCTTTGATTCTATCCGCCCTTTTTACCTTCTCGACCTTGCCGATACCGTTTGCTGCTAGTAATAGAGCAAGTTGGTCCTTGATCGAGCTAATATCATTCTTGATATTACCGATTTCTCCGTCTCGATCCTGGCATGCTTGTGTCCACGCCAGTTCTGCCTTGACGACATCCAACTTTTGGGTCACCGTTCCGTTTGTTTCTGCCCCCTTTTTTAAAAGGGTCCAACCGTTTGTCTTCTCTTTGTTCCCATCCTTAGTCATGCCATACTTGATCGAGTCACCCATAGCTCGTATCGTGAGTTTGGCCGTTGACTTTTCCGCCTTGGATCTCCACCACAGGTCCCGCTTCTCGATGTCGTTGATAGAATCGATGCTTTCTTGGACGGCTAAAATAGCTATCGCTAGCTGGTAGCTTGTCCTCGGGTCGTTGACTTCCTTCCAGGATATCTTGTTACCCTGCTTTTTTTCCTCCGTCATCTCAGCATCCTCGGCTGGTAGATGTTTCTTCATTTTCTCATTGAAGATCTTCTCCGCCTCTTGGATGGCTTCCTTTACTGCCTGTTCTACGAAAGCTTTGTCCGCCTTGGGGATGGCGTGTTTGCTGGTATTCAGGCCTGTGTCTGCCTTCTTGGTTGGTCCTGGTGGAGCCATCATGAAGATGTCCTCCGCGTCCTCGTATTTCAACCCTGTGGGGGTGAAATAATTCTCGGGGATTGCCTCGCAGGTTGAGTTTGGAGCTGGTGTCCATTTTACCATAAGGGGTCCTACGGTTCGTGCCGGTGCTGGGGCATCCTCATCGTCCGACATGTCCGAGAAGTCTGATTCCAACTCTTGAGAGTCCAGGACTGACTTTTTCTCGTACTCAATTGTTCCCTTGATGCCTTCGTTTTCCCATTCCTCGGGTCCGTCCAACTGCCAGTGTGGGGGAGTTGTCATATAGAGGTTGCTTACGATCTCTGCCGTCGGCCTTGGTACCGCTGGTTCGTAGAGGTCCATATCGTACTTCCGGTTTAGGGTTTCTAACGATGTACCTGCCGGTGCTGGTCTCTTCTCGTTTCTCCTAGTCTTCCTCCTGATTGCCTCGTTATCCGAGACTTCATCCTCTGAGTCCTCCGGGATTTCGTCTATTTTTTCCATGATTTCTGCTGAAGTCATGGGGACTGCCGGAGTGATCATTCTGTGATGTTTGGGTGTGTTGAGGATAGCTGTTTTTCCTCCGACAACTATTCTTTCCAAAACATTGTCTGCCGAGTCTTGCTGTTCATATTGGCAAGACGCCTCGTCGAAATCCTCATGAAGAGTAGCATCTTGTATTAGATAGCTTCTTTCCAAGATTTCAATGGCCCTTTCCGCTGTCGTCTCATCAATGACACGTATGATTTCCTCCTCCGCCCTACCAAGTCTCTCCATGCTCATAATCTTTTCGTCCTAGCTGCCATCTTCTTCTGTCGCTTGCTCATACCTAGCGATGGTTCTTTGAGCTGCGGCAGTTAACCTCTCTGGCCCCTTTAAATCCGTGAACCTTGGGATTATGTTCCAGTTAGAGATCTCCTCAAGCACGAACTGCTTGACCTTCTTGACTCCTCCTTCACCATCATACTCGAATAGTGCCTTGCTTCCTCCAGCTCCCCAATTGGTAAGGGGACCGAAAATTACTCCTTTCGGAGGTCTAACCATGGTTGGTATCAACGAGACTCGAGTTTATAATTCGCGAAATATAAACGAGTGAGAGTTGATACCCGCGTTGGTTTTGTTTCTTTGTTTGTTTGTTGTTTGTAGGGATCAGGTTGTTTTGGCAATGGTTGCTAGGCAACTGTTGTTGTGACAAGCGTTTAGCTGCGGTGGAAACTCGTAGAATCTCTGAGAATTGGTGTGGGTGGAGCTGGCCAATGTAAATTGGAGCTGTTGCCACGTAGGCACTCAGAGCAAAATCGCCCGGATTTTGGGTCGAAAGTTCAGAAAACTTTACGCTTGGGGGAATTTTGTAGTTTCAATCAATAAAGAATAAAAAGTAGATAGAAGTGCTATTGAGTTCGCGCTCTCTCAGATAAAGCAAGAGCCGATGTCGGGGGTCCTCTGATTGCGAAGTTCGTTCAAAGAATTTTGTACTGGAAGCTGATGTCAATGATGTTGATCTACTTGTTTTTACAAGGGCCGTAGATAATCCGCCGTATGGCTGAGCTGACGTTGGGTAAGCTTATAGGTATAACATAAGAAATTATGCAGGTAGCGGAAATGCAGAAAATACATGAAATAAGCAAATGCGCTGACTACAGGATAATTATCCACCGGATAAGCCATGAGATATGGGTAGCCGGATATGTGGTGAGTTGGATAACTCGGGTGTGGTGGCTGTATGTTCCAACACGGTAATGGTAGCATTAAAACAAAGCAATAAACATACGGTAGTCCCTGTCTTCGTACCGGTAGTACTTCCCATACATGTGAGTATGTGATGACTTGTTGAAAAATAAATGTTCTAGTACTGCTAAGGCTATTTTGTATCTTCGAGGACCCAAGAATCAGTGCACATTTTATATGAAGTTTGTAGTCCTAGCAGCCCCGTTACGGCCTCACGCAAAGCTTAAAATGTAAAATACACTGTGAGACATCAAGCGCTTGCTACCGGGATGAGCAGCTACTAGCGGCTCTTGTGTTTTGCGGGGAGACTCCGAACAAAACTCAGAAGTGATTGGCATCAGGATATATGTGTTCTGACCCATTCAGCAATGCGGCCCAGTCAGCAATAGGACGCTATTGCTGTTGGACGGCCCATTCACCAATCTGCATAATATTCTAGTATTATTACTTCATACGAAACTCTTTCTTCTATTTAGCATTTGGCCCCATAGTACATTGCATTCTAAGGTGTTGCGGAAAAGGACTTGATTTCTAGCATTTTATTTGTTATATTTTATTTATTATATTTTTCATACCTCTGGGTGGTTCTATTTCTCGTACTTTATTTATGTTATATTTATTTATGTTATATTTTTGTATACCTCTGGGCAATTTAATTTCTAGTATTTTATTTATTTTATATTTTTTCACACCTCTACTTGGCTGGCTTAATTATTCCATAGTTTCGTATGAAGTAATAATACTAGAATATTATGCAGATTGGTGAATGGGCCGTCCCAACCAGCAATAGCGTACCATTGCTGACTAGGCCGCATTGCTGAATGGGTCAGAACATATGCCCTAGATAGGTGATCGGGGCCCGGAGAGGCAGTGAGAGTCGGTCTCAGCGCTCTCAGGAGTGACGGAGCTAGAGGAAGCAATGTATCTGAAGCGGGCAGTTCGGTATAAACGTGGGTCACAAGGATCGGCCGAGACATCCACCCGGTGCGCCAAGATGAATGTCAAATATTCTAATGTTCTCCTTCGGCCCCGTCGCAACGGCCAGCCAGGGGTCGGAGTGAAGAGTCCTGACAAGCGCTACCCACGGAAGGGTCTTCATAGAGCAAGAGATGGGCACCAGCTTCCATAACCCCAGTATGGTACTCAGCCAAAGGTGGTCCGCATCGCACTCTCTGACTCATCATACGATTGTTTCGGATTCTGGGAGCGTTTCGGTTGGAAGTGTGAAAGTATAGCTACTCATAAGTCCTGTATGAAGCATCAACCAGAGTATGAAGCGTCAGATATTCCACAATGGTCGTGTAATCCTCATGGACCATCCTCATCACCTGCAACCTATGTTCGTGCTGCCTAGGCCTTGAAGTTTCAAGGATATTATTTTTCATAAAAATTTCTGACCTCTTAGTTAACTCCCTTTATATTGTACCTTGAATCTTTTACCTACCACCCTATACGCGCATTTAGGCTCATTTGTGTGGCCAAGCGATCAAATTCCAAAATCGAAGAACACTAGAATATGCAACATCCATCTTGGCGCACCGGTAGCGGCCGATCCCTGTCACTTAGGCACGTTATAACTCCAACCATTGTGCAAGTAGTGGTGAACAAAATATTAGTCATACATACTTTTTTCGTTTTGCATATGCAGACTTGACCCAAATAATTTGTTCTGTACCTGACTAGTGCAGTGTATTATCCTAATGACTAATGTCCATGGACATCACGGAAAGATTTATTTTTATATTATATTCAGTACTCGTACGTGTCCGCGCGTGGGGATATATCGAGCCAGCCGTAAACCCGACTAGATTGAGAGCTCGCCCCTATCCTCCACCCGCGGAAAGTGGTTCTGACTGTACGGGTAAAGCTGTGTATAAAATATCTAGTGCGTGGAAACTGGGAGCGAACCCGATACAAGCTCGAGGTCTCAATGAGCCATTGCATCTGTATTCACTTTTAACTACCCTCCCCAGAGTGAATCATTTCCCATTATCCAGTTAGACGCCGTTCTAGGTACCCGCACAATGGTTTCTTCTCACGCCTAGAGAGCACTTACTCAAGCCCACTGAATAAAGCACATCTTGACTACATACTACAGTGAGGCTAGCGGAGTATACATCCCTCTCAAGATTTGCTACAGTGGCATGGCTTACAACTGCGGGTAGTCTTATGTAATACTTAACTTGGACGGTTGGACCACGTGTGTAGGGGTTTCAATATGTATAGTTCCATGGAATGTTCCTATTCAACTTACCCGTATTCAGAGCATACATACACCATTGCCCTGTTTCCTGTTCCTCCCAAAAGGCCATCCCAAACACTTTAATCACCTCCAAAAGGCAATCCCAAACACTTTAATCCCCTTAGTTATCCCACCTATAAAGTGGCCCATATCCCCCAACACCTGTACTAGCATGTACAGTACTGCTATCTACGGAGAGCACTGATCTACCACCAGCACATGATTGAGCCAGTGTTATCGTTCCACCAGCCCCAGTAATCGCCTTCAAGTCGTGCAAGCCCAGGATTGCCGAATGCCTGCGAGCCTCCCCATGAGCAATCAGTTGATTGGTAGATGTAACACCAGGTTCCTATGTAGTACAAACACATGTCAGTTAGGGCACGTTTATTAGATCTAGAGTAAGGCTCGCGAGTGGCGGCTACAAACCTGGATCAGGCCCCACTGCAGAAAGAGTGTAGCGGTAGTAGTCGTCGCTCATCCTGATGCATTGGAAGGTATACGAAGCGATAATATAGGAGCAGCCAATGCCGAACTGACCCTGCCAGTCACTGATGAATCAATCTGGTTAGTAACTACTAGTTCGGGGATGAGGACAGCAAGAATCACTCACTATGCAGGGCAGATATAGATTCCACCGTTAGTTCTCTTGGCCAGAGCTTTTGGTCCCTCTGGGTTCTGTTTTGGGCTCTGTAATCACTCCCCGTTCCGCTCATCAGCAAATATGGATATTTCCCAAGGACGACTACGTGTAGGAGCAAAACAGCTTACAGAAACGATTTCTCCAATCTTCTCGATTGGGGTGATTGTACCATCCCAGCCTAGCTTGGTCTTCCAGTCAACCTCCGGGTTGGGGGAGCGCTGCCCAAGGCTCTCAGCTGAAGCAGGGCTGGCAGCTGGAGCAGCAAACCCCAAATTTGCAAGAGCAAGAGAGGCAATAATAGTGGTGATTGCGAACTTCATCCTGCGCTTTTGTGGAGTTGATTGCCTTGTTGATATGGAGAAAATGACTGTCCAGGCGATGGGTAGAAAGGCTGGAGAAGTAGTTGCACTTGGGAGGAAAGGCCTTTGGATGATGGATGAGAAGTGGGCTGGAGGACCTGTTTATATACATTATTTCCTCGGGGACATATCATGATGGTTCAATCGATCATTGGCCACCTGTGGCTATAGACCCTGCACTAGTATACGTCGTAAATGGCTCGTGGTGTGTATAGAGTACGACCTCAAGCCCTATGACCCGAGCTGCATGTCGAGGCCTGTTGAGCCCCCAAACCTCAAATACCGGGAAAACTAGTGAATAAGACTCCTTGTCTGTATCTTCGCTCTTTTCCTTTTGTGGTAGCAGTGTTACTACTTACGGGCAGATTGGCGTCCTTGGCTTGGATTTTGACCTATTCTACAATTGATTCAGATAGAGACAAGGAGTCTTATTCACCAGATTTCCTGGTACACGATTATTCCTTTACCACAACCCATCCGAGCGTCGAGGTCAAGGGCCATACGGCTCCTGTCATACAATCGCTTCCATTTACTAGAACTGGCCCATCGTGTATGAGGATATACCCGGAGTGGGCATATCAGCGGTAGGTAGCACAGCCCCAGGCCCCCAGGGAGCGAATTTTGTTTTGATCTTTCACCCTCAATTGGGTACACAGGTAGATGAAATGTATCTAAAGCGGGAAGGCCCTAGCGACTCTGAAGGATTCCCATAGTGGCAAGCTGGGTGCGCGGCAATAGCGAGAGTGCTGGTGGGAAATGCAGCTTTGCACCGGCAGTCTCTTCATTGCATCCCCGAGTTTTATCTTTGGCAGAATCATGAGCCTGCGCATCTATCTCGGAGACATTTCGAACTTTATGCATGAATAAGCTTTTGAAAGCGGTGTGACAGTACCTATGCATATGCAGGGGTTATGAATTTCCCAGATTTGTTTTCCCGGAAGCCAGCGGATGTAATCCATGTTATTAAGAGGAAAAAGTCGTCATACGTCCACATGCACCAATCATGAACGCAAAAGGTAGCAGTGCAATATGATAAAACTTACTGATCATGAAGCTGTAGCAATTCAAGACTCACGCCAAAGTCACGAGTTTTCCCGATAATCCTTTCAAACCATACGGGTGGAATTGTGTTGTTATGCAAGTATAACTGACTTATTTCTCATTCCTAAAGTGCTGTTCGTCATATGGTACATCGTGGCAACTCCCCCCCCCAAAAAAAAAAATAGAATGGAGGACCAGATAAACCACATACAGTAGCAACCGGTGAATAAGAGTCTAGTGGTAGCTGTCAGTGAGTAAGGAACTTTGTGAATAAGACCTCCCTCGCTAGTGCAGTGACTGAGTACGTGCTGACATTGGTGTGAGCGGTAGCAATGAGAATAAGGATGCGTACGGTAATTATGAGCAAGTGTTGCCCGATCCAACGCAGTTGGACCGACTAGCTATAGGGGACGCCAACCAAACCTCCTGATATGTTAGGAACCCACCCCTTACAAACTACGAATGAGTCCCTGGGGAATCTTAGTTCTGACGGAGGAACGGTGTTTAATGGCGTTATCTACTTCGTGGGAGTTTACGGTACGGTATATAAGGATCTACTAGATGAAACACAAGGCTCACAGTTGGGGGAAGAAACCAATCTTGGGTTAAAAAATTAAATCACCACGTATATGTTCTCACGCAACATAATAGTTCTCACCAGCGCTTTGCTTGACTAATGTTAGTCGTAGAAGATAATGGCGGGATTGATCTGGGCCAGTTTCATCCCCTAGGTTCTCCTCCCACCCTCTGCTAATGCACGTACCAAAATTTGAAGGGTATTTGCATGCCATAAGCAAAAAAACCTCAGTTGACTATTGAAAGGTAATTCTCTGAAATTTAATTCAAGTATGCTATGGCTAATAGGGATTAGATGCCAAAATTTTAAGCATACATCTGAGATTGATCATTGAAGGCTCCAGTAGGTGGTTTGTAGGCAGTGGAAGGCATTAAATGAATATGAACTACGCACTTTATTTTATTACTGGTAAGCATGCGCAATAATTAGGAACAAGTAGTTGTAGAGTGTGATGTATTTGACATCATTGCAGATATTCATGATATCTTATAAGCAGGGAAGATGCTGTAGTCAGTGGGAACTATCATGTAATTAATTACAATCAGGTATGAATTTTAAACAATTTATTCTATATTTATAATGGCAGAGGATTGAACGAGCTATTCCTGTCAATAAAACAATACATTAGATTTGGTCTGAAATTTCGGACTGGCCCTGAATATACATATCCTTTGCTTCTATCATACTCAAACTTGCCTCCCCCCATTTCCTATATAAAGGCCATAGTCTTCCTTGTAGTTTCTACAAGTAGGCTGGGATTATCTAGTACTAGGACATAGTACCCAGGGTTTCAAAAATGTGATGTGTTTCTCCCCTGGAGTATGTTTTGGGTTGGTTGTAAGTGTTCTTGTTAATATTTGTTTTATCATTCAAATTTTTTATATAGCAAGATACCAAAAGCTTGATATCTAAAATTCTAAATCATAGTTATTTCATATCAATATGAAGGATTAATCAATGTACTCTGAACTTACCTATGCCCTCATATGAGTTGGTGCTATCCCCCAAAAAATGGCGTTTCAGAATTGCCTGCAAGCCCCAAACAAACATTCCTAACAACCTTTCGATTGATCACCATTACCCTGAACTTGCTCCATCCCCACAGAAAATTAAAACGGCTGTCACCAGCGGAACTCGGAACTAAGGTTCCACGAAATAAATACCTGAAGTCCCAGCCAAGGACCTGACCATATTTCTTCTGGAACGAAATCCAATGATTTGAGCAAAGCGCTTGCCCGAACGCATTCCCAGCGGTTGCGCAATGAATGTGTGGTTAATACTCTAGGGCTAACAAGGCCTAGATAAGGCAACGGCTGGTTACTAAGCCCGCCCCTACCTGTAGTTGTCCTCCCCACGGCGTCTTAAATAAGTGGTATTCTACTGCTCTAATTTAGTAGGCACTCATAGAACCTTATAGAATGAGTAGGCATTGCTTCGAGATAGCTTCGAGTTTAACCACGGAATAACTTTGCAATAAAATCGAGCAATATTTCCCTTCTTTACGAGATTCGAGAATGATTCTCAGAATGCTGAATCATTCCGACTCATTCGCAAGTCGCACCTGAGCTCAGCCCTATTAGGTACCCCTTGGGTTAACCGTCACAGTAGTATTTAAGAATTAGATGGGTGAACAGCAACGTCAACCAAACGGGTTCCCCAATGAAAAGTAACCCCGTAGCATGGTTCCCGATTCCTGCCATGACTCTATCGGTATATTTCACAATTATTCTTTGCCATTTCTATTTCTGTCTGCGTACCTTCTGTCCATTTACACATGTAGGCTGGGCGTGGCTATTCTGTATATGGCCAGTACTTATTGCCTGCCAACTAGAAGCCCAACAGTCTGTCTCAGTGGTCAGTCATACTAGCTATATGCATGTAGCTCCTTAGCCGAGCTTCTTTTATGCATCCCAGATACTTTCTGCATGGCAGTGGTGCGAACCAGTCTAATGGCGTTGTACTATATGTAATACGGATACTTTTTGTACAGTATGTACCATAACCATATGTGGAAGAAGGGCCTTGACTGCAAATTGATTTAGCAAGCCGTATAGAGTTAGATCAGCCCGCAGCTCGGCCGACCTGCATTTGCGCGTAAACACGGAAGTGGTTCACAATGCCTGTTTTGCAAGGGTCGCGACGTTCATGTGGGATTGTCAAGTGAACTTACCAGATGCAGTTTCTAGGTACGGACAACTCTATAATATAATCCATCTCAATATTCTCCCACAGAAGAGAAGGGGAAAGAATATCGAGACTCTGAGACTCAGATCTAATCTTCAGATCTAATCTTGAAATCCATTAGACTACCTGATTATTGAGAAACTCCGAATTTGTCTTCAAATTGTAAAAGTTTTTCTGCTACATTTGTTGTGAAGTCAAATCTAACTCTCGTTACACAAATTGTGATACCGCATCTACTGGTGAACATCCCCGATCGCTTTTAAGGCTCATGCTGTCTTCGTACAGAACAGGTGGATGGGGCATGCTGAGGTATAACATCCCCTGTCATTTTCTTTTGTACCGGTACACATGTACACGGGTACAAGTTGCTAGCTCGGCCATTGGTGGGCAAGGGTTGTTTCCAATATAGTGGTTTAGGGCCTTTTCGGGACCTAGTTGTTTTCAGCAAATGGGAAATAAAGAAACATCCCCAAATAGTGGTACTCATATAGTGTAATCGTTGACTAGGTTGACGTTTCCGAAATTCATAGTGAGAGGGAGGACTAGCCTCTAGATGTCAACAAAAGTCGTGTGCCGGGGCATAATCTTATGCGAGAGTTAGTTGGGGGTCTTGGTTAAAGGCGCTCCAAAATTCACAAAAACATAATACCATCCCTCCCCAGCTCACCTCCATCGCCACCCCACCTCTCAGCATCATCATAAAGGCCTCTATTTGTGCAGCCCAAGGGACAGTGCCAATCGCAGCGTAGGAGAGACGTAGACGAGCATCGAGAGCAGGACGGTGGTGTGGTTGGGATGGCGATGGTGGGTGGGAGGAGAGGTCGAAGTGGGAGGATGCGAGAGCGGAGAGAAGGATCATGCCTGCGATGGAGAGGAGGAAGGTGCAGCGGTGGCTAATGCGGTCAATGAGGATGAAGGCAATGCGGGTGAAGAGGAGGTTTGTGGGGTCAATGAGCATGGTTGTGGCGGCGAAGTTGGTGAAGTTGAGTAGCGAGAAAGTAGTGGGGGAGAGGTGAGTTCTACCGTCGCAAGTAGCGACAAAAAGGGAGGTGGTGTTGTGAGTACGGAGGCGTATCAACCCACAAAATTGCTGCAATGCACACTACTTAATACCCTCCTAATTGCCTATCCCCCAACTTCTTCACTGTGTTAATCCCCTCCTCAAGCTCTCCAACCTCCTCCCTACCTCGCCCCCCGCCCCCGCATCATCCCACTCCCAAACCTCCCTCCCGAATATCTCGATCAACCACCTTGGACTCTGGCTGCAAAATAGCCTACACAACCGCCAGAACTGCCCCCTGCCCCAACCCCACCCGCCATCCTGCACTCCCCTCT
>Ga0307511_10006002_pt1 | contig 12264 bp, 11 predicted proteins | sample 13_EM_MG_FD_200266 | JGI IMG/M metagenome (GOLD analysis project Ga0307511, IMG submission 200266) | Populus trichocarpa ectomycorrhiza microbial communities from riparian zone in the Pacific Northwest, United States - 13_EM | ecosystem: Host-associated > Plants > Roots > Unclassified | place...
AGGATCCCCAAAATGTATGGGTTACATCCGGGTAGTGGGGAACGTACCTGATGAGACGATGCAAGATGATGATGAGGTGCGATGAGGGTACTGAGGAGTGGGGGGGGTGGTAGGTTAAGAAAAAGGGTACTCAGTGTTTGGGTCGGGATCTGGGGGCAGAAAATCAGTGGGTGGCTAGCAGGATGTTTGCTGTGGTAACGGGAAGTGTGTGGAGTAGTGTGTGGGAATCCTTAGTGCAGTATGTGAGCAGTACCGTCCTTCTGCCGAGTGAGCCAAGAGCAGGGTTTTGTGATTTGAAATGCCAGAGGCACCCAGCAAGATATATAGACTTGCGAGGCCCGTCTTCACAGGTCATCTCGTGATGATCCTGGGTGTTGTGCGGGCATCTAGCATATGGGGGAGAGGCGCAAAGCAGGGCCTGTAGATATCCCAGCCGGAGAGGAGTGGCTCAGGAACAGGGCTCAGATGCATCCAAGCTCGACATTGGGCGCCCTAGGGAAGCCCCAAACGAAACATCTTGATGACTTTGCGATAGATGCCTGAGATGCCAGTGTAACAAGCCCAGTGGGCTGTCACCGTACGACCCAGTGAGCCTCGGAGCCACAATGCCCATGAAGCAGCATCGCAAGTATGTTGCTAGCCTGTGTCGTGTTGAGTTGTGTCGAGTTCTGGATTGACAACATAACGCCAGTATCGCCAGTAACAACAGTAACAAGTAACAAGTAACAACACAAGCACTGTTTCATAAACATGTAATCAACACACACGCAATGCAATGGATTGTTCTTGTGGCAATGAACTTCTGTGGCCAGGTGAGTGGTGCCTAATCCCCGTACAACCAGACTACTAACTCTGTCTTTGCAATTGGCACCCTCAGTTACCAAGCAGCGGGCAATAGGTCCGGATTCAGGGCGTTGCACAGGGTCCTCCTGCTTACGTGCCCAGGAAATCATCCGCAGCTGCTCTGCACTCGTCACTGGGTATCGCGGCCTGCCTCCAGACTATAGGCCAGGGAATTTAATGAGCCGAAGCACTAGCACCGACTGTTGGGGAGGGGTCTTGGATACATGAAGCAACCTGCGGAGTGACAGCAGTGGTCACTCCGGCTCACAAGAAGGGGCCGATCCTAACTGCCTTGAGGAAGGCTCTCCCCTGGCCTCCCAAAACGGTGCTCATACAATCTCCGGCCATGCCAGCTCGTTTTCTATACCTGCTAACACAGCGAGGCCGTAAAGTAGCTGAGTGTGAGATCGCGAAGTAGGCGGAGCGGTTGTGGTGCGCAGCAATAGGCAAAAAAGCGACAAACACTGTACTTAGTTGACACTTGGGCTATAGCTACAGCTCTGGATACCTGGGAAGCGAGCACAACCACTTTTACACCGGCACGCCTTGTCCTTCTAATTTTCGAGATATACACACTCGGGTCTGAACAACCCCTCACTCTCGCACATCCCCCGCCTTCGCTTCCTCTTCTCGTCAATGTTTCAACCGCAAGGTGTATCTATGAGCCCGGCGGTGCAGAAGAGTGTCGGTGGGTTTATTGTTGCTGCCCGATCCCACGACAAGCAAGCAAGCAAGTACGAAATACAGTCCCTTCGCACACTGCTCGACAAGGGATTTAGAGTGACATGCGCCATAGTCAGGCTCGGAAGAATCTCCCTCGAATGCCATTCCTCTTTTTTTTTCCCAGCTCAAAGGCATGCAATCTCCGCAAGTGCTACCTGTCTAGGTGTGATGTCGAGCGGCGAAGGAAGGCTGAAAGGGCTCTAGCCGAGTAGTTTCTGGGGCCCATTGAAGCTGTTCTGGAGGAAAATCTGGCCCTGAATTCCATGTGGAACTGCGTTAGAAAACGGTGCAGACGGATGAATAACAGGAGGGCTGGACGGGTCTCGCGCGACAGTGGATCCAGCAGCAGGAACAGGAGCCAGAAAAGCCGGCCAGGTCAACCCCTGGGTGACCAAGCCCGCCAGTCCAGTGATCCTGCAGCAGCTGCACATTCGAGGCCGGAATTCTCGCGACAACCGCGAGAGCTCGCATCGTGTAGGGACGGAATCGGCGGGGGCGGCGAGGGCGAGGAGGGGTGGTGGCAAGAAGGAGCGAAGCAACAGGCGGGTGGGCCGTACATATTCACGAGGTGGACGATGGGACAAGACAAGGTCGCGTTCCCAGGCCGAGTTGCAGCGAATTCCGCCCAACTCGCCCAACTGCCCCCCTCCAAATCAGTCAAAGTCTTAGCGTTGGCCTGCGAATCCTAGCCTCCATTACTTATTTTTTTCCCACCATCCAAACGCAAAATAATGGAGCTACTTGCGGTAAGGTTAGCAGGTAGCAGCAGCAGCCAGAGCAGCCCACACACTATTTCTCACTCGTCACTTGCTTTAACTCCACAGGAAACCCCCCCCCCCCAAGCCAATATTGTGTGCCCCCCCGGTCATTCTGGTCGCCCTTCTGTTCGGTTTGGCCGTTCCTTCCCACACTCGCACCCTACCGTGCTGCCCTGCTGCTGCCGTCCTCCTCTTTTTCCCTCCTCCTCCTTCTCCCGACAATCTTGCAGTCCATTCCAACTCCTCCTCCACAAGCAACTCACGGCAAAGTCTTTCCTATGCTTCACCACCGCATTGCTCGAAATCCCCTCTAACGGTCGCCTCCACATCACCCACTCAAGACTTCTTCGCCTCACGGAACCACTGGGAGCACATTCAGCCCCCCCCTCTTCCCCTACTTAGCAACAATGTCTCCACGGCGTTCATCTAGAGCGAGGCCTACAGCTTCAGCGCTCGCGCACCACTCGTCATCATCCTCGACTTCCTCTACTCGTGCCAGCTCCAGTCGTCTCAGACATCACGACGAAGCTCTTGATCACGAAACTTCCTACAGAGAGGAAGCAGTCTTCGACACCCGTCACCGAAATCTATCAACAATGGCGGACGCCAATGAGACGGAAGGAGCTGACAATGATGTGGACGAGACTGGCTCACAGGAAGACGAGGAGATTACTAGGTGTATTTGTGGGTTTCAAGAATACCAGGGCGAGGACGACCAGGCCGACACGTCGGATGGACTGTTCATCCAGTGCGATAAGTGCCACGTCTGGCAACATGGATTTTGCGTTGGAATCACGGACAACGCTCTCGCCCCCGATAATTACTTCTGCGAGCAATGTCGACCCAATTTCCACAAGCTGGTTGTCAGACCTCACGGGTGAGTCCTGACTTTCCTTGTCTTCCGACGTCCACTTCTCGAATCTTCGCAGCACGTTGGCCCTTCACTGGAAGACAAACAAACTGACAACCGTTTACTGTTGAATAGACCAAAGACCTCTCTCTACTTGCCCCTTCACGTCGAAACCAGTCCTATTGAGTCACCTCAGAGCCATAAAGACATGACTTCTACCAAGCGCCGCTCAACGATGAATTCCCGCGATGCAGCATACGACGAAGCTGTCTTACAGCGTGTGCTTGAAGAGAGCAAGTCAGATGCAAAGGCTTCCAGCTCTCGAGGTGGAACTAGGGGACGTAAGCGTGGAAGCAGTGAAGGATCAGAGGAGTATACAGCCTACTGATTAACTGCCTCTAAAAACACTCTACTGACTGCTGGTACAGAGCAAAAGAATACAAGAGGGCAAGGACTTCTGATTCCGATACACCAACGTCCGTCACAGCAGAGTCGGGAGATGAAAAACTCGAAAAGGCTACGAGCTCTAAATCGGGGAGTAAGAAGGGACGCAATGGGACCTCCCGAGATACTGCTAGTACATCTACCTCATCCAAACGGACATCTACGAGAAGTAAGGCCGTTGAAAAGTCAAAAGACTCCAAGAAGGATGGTAAGCCGGCTGCGTTCCTTTTCCGTGCCACATTCGTAGCTAAACAACACATAGATTCGGAACATTCAGACGAATTCCCAACCAGAGCCAGTGGTCGAAACAGCAAGACCGCCAGTGCAACTTCACCTGTCGAAGAACTCAATCTTCCCGCCGTTGCTGAGGTCATTATTCCAGATACCCCTCAACAATCGAAACGCAACAGTCGAGCAACGAACAACCATGGTCGTCGGAAAGGAAATAATAGGCACAGTTCCTATCGTCAGTCAGAGGATCCTCACGAAGTAATTGGATCCCCAGTTATGACGCGAGACGCTTCACAGAATGGCCTTGACAAGAATCCTAGTTTAAATGCTAAGGACGAGGCAATTGTACCAAATGGAATCACGGAAAAGACTTCGAAACCACGGATCCCACAACCCAAGGCCAGCATAACTGACATGAACAAACGGGTCAATGCTATCATGGAGTTCATCCAAAGAACTCAGCTCGAGATGGCTAGTGACCGGTCGAGAACATTTATTGTGAAGTCTAGTGCTAGTTCTCCACGAGTGGCTAAAGCCTCACCTCCCGCCACAGCTGCCATCAAGGAAGTAGCCATGGCGGACGTGTCTTCAACCTCTGCAGTCCCTCAAATAACCATAAATGGCACTGTTGAGAAGCAAGAAGCATCAAGGATTCCAAGTATGGATATCTCAGCTGTGCACAGCACTGAAATGATGGACTCCTTGACGAGGAAACTGGTGCATTGGCAGCAGACCTTTGGCAAGATGGAAAAAGTATAAGGGCTAACGCTCATGCCACCTACCAGTCCCCAATTGCTCCCTCTTGTATATTCCTCACACCCACGTTCTCCTTCTGTCTCGGTTTATGGGGGCGTTCTTACGATTCTTGGGTTCATCCACATCTTCCCTCGGTTTGGTTTTCGTTCATGGTGCGGTTATCTCTTGCATTTGTCGCATATACTATGTTTGCCTTCTAGCTTCTGATTACTTCCCTCATTACCCTGTTTTCATTCCATGTTGTTCAACCCGGCGTAATCATTGTGTGTATATCTATCGAGTTCCTTTGGATACAGCTCTTTCTTTTATTTATCTTTCTTTCTATCGGACCGGGGTTTGGATATAAAAACCATGTGATCACGGCGTAACCTTCTTCAGATCTTGCTTTTGTCTTCTTTTCTTTCGTGGTTCCGGTTCGTTCTTGATGGCTGGGCTCTTGTATGGAGGTAGCGCAGTGTCTTCCTCCGGGGATATGGGTATCACTTTCTGGCTCTGTGGCAGAGATGGCTAACGACAATGATGGTGCTTGGACTCGGGTGCTTAGGCTGGGATTCTGGTTTTTCTTTATGGTTTATTATTCTATGTCCCTATTGTTTATACGAGGTAGGTATCCTAAGCTTTATGTAGGCTGGAATGGATTTCGATAAATGTTTTTCTTATATCAAATGGTCCATGTCATATGTATTGTGGGGCAGTAGTTTGGATATGTACTCGCTCCCTCTCCAATTTCTATTTTTTTGGTAATACCGTATATGTGCAAGATGGGATTAGTTGAAGTTGCAGCAGCGATCGGTAGTACCAGTACTTGAGAACTTGGTACCGATAGTTTGGCCTCGACTAAGCGGGTTTTTTGGGGTTGTTCTTCCGAAACTCATGGAAAAGTACTCTCGGCTGTTGGTTTCAATTCGGAAAGTGAGACACATAATCCGAAGACCAAAGTAATCCACCACGGAGACTAACACGGAGCTCTATGCACCAACCAGAACTAGCATGTGGTTGCTGTTCTGACTGTGGGACTCTGTTGTTTGCATGGTGCCGTACGAGAGCCTCGCTGCCTTGAGAAAGCAAAACAGAACCGGTCAAGAAATCAATATGTATAAAAACGGCTGTTAGTCTATAAGCGTTATAGGCTGCAGATCTGACAATAGTCTGACCAATGGGAGGGGTTGAAACTTTTGAAAAGGTTTTGTCCAAAGTTGAAAAGAAAGTTGTGATTATTTGATTGCAAAATATGTTCTTATAGGAATTTGGTATGACATGGAAATATCATAAATTTCCGCCCTGCTGGCGCAATGGTAGCGCGCAAGACTTCTATACATACCGAAGCTAAATCTTGAGGTTGTGGGTTCGAGCCCCACGTGGGGTGCGCTTATGTTTTTTTGTTTTGAGTCTTTTGCTGTTTATCAATTCAACATTCTTCGTCCTAATGGAGGTAAGTCTAGCTAGCTAAGCGGGGGTGATATCATTTTTGGGAATAGAGCACGTGGCTTGGCGTTGTGTGCTGAGGGTAACATAACCTGTAGCTTAGGAACCTTGCCTGGCTAACACATTAGATTCACCATAAAGCTACAGTAACTATAATAGAGGCCGCGTAAAAACTACGACAGTTCGCCCCAGAGTTACAGAAGAACTAACTACAAGTCCAGCTAGACTATATAAATCTAACTTTGTATTCATACATACATACATACATACATGAACCAGATATCCCTACGTACAAGTAAGTGTTGGACCCCTTTATATTGCACAACCCGGGTCTCTCCCTCTCGCCTCGCCTCGTATTTCTGGTTCTGATTGGAATCCTAAAGAAGAAAGGAATAGGTTTGGAGGTCGTATAAATACGTGGAATGTAGCTTGGTAATGGGAGAGAGCTTGAGGAGAAGTAGTGCATGAGCGTCTAGGGAAAAGAGACGGACGAGAAATACAGCAGTTACAGAAACTATCTCCTAGTATTTAAATCGGAGAAAGAAGGAAAAAAACACAAATCAAAATCCGATAGATGCTCCTATCTCCAAGTAAAAGCAAATACAAAAAAAGCAGAGCTTACATCGAGCTCATGCACTCATAAAAAAAGACCCATCCACCAAACTCCCCCCCCCAAAAAAAAAACATCTACAAAGCTGCGCAGTATTTTCTCCCTAAAAGACCTTTCTCTTACTTATAGGTCCGTTTCCCTAGGTCTCTGCGCAACCCACCCACCTAATGGCCATCCTTGATGTGCCGCCTCCTCTTCCTTCCCTTCTCCAGCTTCAGTAGTCCCGCTACTACCGCCGTGCCCAGTTCCAACCACACTGCCAAGAACCCCTCCTCCCCTCGCAAGACCGGCTTTCCCCGACCTCCTCGCTAGATAAACCGGCGTACCTCCTTTCCTAACAGCCGACTCCTTGGTAGGCGTCAATGTCCTCGCCTCCTGCGGTGGGGTCAGCCCATCATCAAGAGGCGTCCTCAATCTGGGACTTGATTCTGCAGAACTATCTGTTAGTTGCGACCCAATGAAAAGAGATAGTTCCTCCTGTCTCTGAGCGGGAGCAGGTTGGGCTTTGGAGCCTGTAGAAGGTGGTGCACTAATCCTTCCCTTTGGGGTCGAGTTCCGGCTTTGGCTACACTCCCTACTTTTCTGCTTTAGGACCCAGGATGGAACCTCCGACCCGCCGCCACCCGCAGCTGCAGTTGGGGTATAATTATACCCACCCTTCGGCTTCGACTTTGATTTGGATTTTTGCTTCTCTGTTGGGGGCTTCTCGGTTGACGCTAGCCGCGTATTCGGGCTATCCCAGCTAAGGTCAAGTGAAAGGTCTGACCCCGACTCACTGCCCGCACCTGCATCCTTACTGGGGTTCCACTTCTTCGGCGAGTCCTTCTGTTGCTCTGTAGGCTCTCGCTGATTAGGTAGGGATTCAGATCTAACTGTAGCGAGTGAAAGAGACAGCGCCGAAAATTGAAGTTTAGTTGGTGTAGCTAAATCTGTTGAGGGATTCCTTGAAGTATGTGCAGTAGTGTTTGGTGTAGGCATCAACTTCTCACTCTTCAGCGGCGCGCTGGCTGGAAGCAACGGTGGGGCTTCTGTAACCTGGGGTTGCGAGCCGAATTGCAACTCGAGCCCCAGTTCCTCAATCTCCTTCTCCCTCTGCTTTTGTTGTTGGTGAAGGCGTTCTTGCTCTTTTCGGAGCTTCTCCCTCTCCCGTTCTCGCTCCTGCTTCCATTTCAGCTCCATATTTTCCCGCTCCTCTTTTACCCTCACCGCTATTCTCTCCGCGGTTTCCTGCTCTGCCCTCATGTGTAGTTCTTCCACTATTTCGGCTTCCCTCTTCTCCCGCCACCCAACGTCATAAACCTCCACCTCCTCTGTTTGCACCCCAGCATCCACCATTCCAGCCTTGACCGGCTTCTCGGTGGTACGTTGAGACCAAAGTGTAGCCCCAGTAGAAGAAGTCCTTCTCCCACTCCCTCCTGAGATGTTATCCCTATACTCCACCCTCACTCTCAGCCCATCCTTCCACACCCCTCCCTTCCAGAAACTCAGTTGGATGATATCCCCTCTATCATCCGTGAGTTTAATGTATGTATCGGTGGGCTGCGGAAAGTGGTTTTGAATTGCCGTCTCTAGCGCCGCAGGTGTAAGTACCTCTGTGAGTGGGATCGTAAATATGTCTTTGTCGTTCCCTATAAGCGACATCCGTAGACAGGGTGGTTGGGAGACAGGGGAGCGGCTTGTATTGGGTGGTGGTTGAAAAGGTTTTGATCTATGGTGGGAACGAGAAGGGGGAATGAGTTTCGTGTTGATGGGCGGAAGGGTGTATCCTGAGCTGTTGATGCACCGCTTCTTGGATTTCGGGGCGATGATATGTGACGAGGCTCGTCGATTTTTTCCACGAGGAGTCAACGGCGTGATACTAGGAGAAACGGAGCAGGAATCACTCGACTCATAAAGGCCATTCACATGCTTTCTCCTTGGAGTTTTTGGCTCTCCTTTAGGAACGTATATTAAAGGTCTCCTTTTCTGTGGCTTGGGTGCCCGTGGTGGTGGTGGTGGGGATGGGGAATGTGAGGGCGAAGTGGAGGACTGTGAGGAATCCAGAAGAATCTTCTTCTTGTTGGATGTCCTTATGGTTTCGTCTTCTTCTTCTTCCTCTTCTTCCTCCTCCTCCTCTTCTTGTTCTACTTCTTCCTTCTGCTCATCTTCCTCCTCTTCTTGCTCTGATGAGATATCAGAGACTTCCTCGACATAATCTGAATCTGCCGAATCCTCCAGGCCGGCCAAGTCCATTACCTCCATATTCTCCAAGCTCTCCAAGTCATATAACGTCCCTCCTGCTAGCATTGTCCCCGTAGAATCAGTTGCATATGAGTCCCTCCTAACGTCCACGGGACTAACCAGATCATCGTCATCCGCATCCGTGTCTTGGATCTCGATCACCGTCTTCCTTCTCTTTTTTATTCTACCCCTTTCAGATGATTCTCCCCTCTCCCTCTTCACTCGCTCCCTCTGTTGTCTTTCTCTCTTCTCCTTCTCCCTGTCCTTCCTTTCTCTCTCCCTGTCCTTCCTTTCTTTCTCCCTGTCCTCCCCCTCTCTCCTGTTCCTATCTAATTCCATCCTCCAGTCCTGTTTGACAGAAATCACCTCCTCCATTTCCAGACTCTTCACTTTCTTCTTGACACCTGCAACCTTCTTACCTACCGGGCTCCCGTTCCCCGTAACCCTCATGTCCAAATTCCCAAGCTTCCCTCTTTCCGATCTCGCACCAGTAGCAGGAGTAGCCTCATCAATGTTTACCGGAATGAAATAATGCTTCTCATACACCCCCTGAGCCCGCTTACCCCTCGAGCTCGCAAGGGTTGGTATCTCCGCTGGCTCTGGGGTCGTTTGTGCTGATGGGGGAGGGAGTTCAGGAGCTGGTGGCGATGATTGACGAGTGTAGCTAGTGCGTTGAAAGAATGATAGTGGGAGCAGACTAGTCGGGGTGCGAACCATTGTGGGTTCACAATCAAGTTGGCCGTAGACGGCGAATATGGCTTGTTTGTTTGTTTGTTTGTTGTGTATACTGGTATGGGTAGATGCCTGCGGTGCCGGTTACTAAGAGGGATGGTCGTTTACGTTTTGAGTGGTACGCCAGATAACGTACTTCTGGAAGAAAGCTTATAATTTAGGCCCGAGAGGTACCGGTAGGCACATGCAGAGGCAAGAGTTGACGTGCAATTGTGCACTGGGACAAACTGTACGTGAGGATTGGGTGTGGGATGAAAAAAAAATATGGCTGGTCTTGCCAAAAGGTAATGTCGGAGGTGAAATCCAATCGCTTTAGTATGCCGGTCATTCAAAGGTGACGACGATGATATCGATATCTTTGTCAATAAATCCACCACCACCAATCACCGAAAGTCCAAGAGCTTCTTGTTGCAGAATATGTATGTATATACCTAGGTAAGCGGGTACCTACCCCACTTCGATCCTCACAAGGCCGGGCCACTGCCCTTTGTGCTATTATCTCTGAACACGACTCTTGTTGCTTGCAGAGTACTTAGTACCTAGGGCACTTTGGGCATCAGTCGCAGTGTTACACACACAGATACAATTGAATTGATTTGATCCCCCGTCGCCAAACGCCAGTCGCAGCAGCAGCAAACCCACTGCGCTCAAACAAGAATTGTTCGCAGTCATCCTTTGAAAAAATACTTGAGTGAATTCATAAAGCAGTGAGGCTCTGGCCCGGTGAGCTTTTTGCGATTTGTTCATGATTCACGTGCATGCACACCGCCACCTTTGATGCAAGGCGCGAGATTGCAATTGTTGATCTCATACCTTATCCATCACCATACAGCAAGCACATGTAGCAAACGTGTGAGACCTCAAAGACGGTTAGGGGGACAAGCAAGAGCCCTGCTTGCCGCTCTGCAAACGTGGGGTTATCGGGAGCGACAGCATATCAGTACCTACTCGAGGTAGACTGGTGGCCTGAGATGACACATGCGTGTGGCTCAGCGATTTACCATACCAGTACGGATACCCAACGGTTATATCGATAGATCAATACGGAGTAAGGTACTGTACTCAGGAAAGAATGAAGCTTACCGTATTCCAAAGTGCCTCCTTGCCCAACCAGACTACCTCTTTGCTAACTGGACTACTTCTTGCCGTTGTAGAGGTGTAGAGTAAGGATTAGATATATATGAAATCGAATGATATCCCGGCACATTCTTCTATTTGGGGTAGTCACTACTGTATATAGTATGGTACCAAACATGAACCAGACTACCGATAATGAGCTGGGCATCAAGCTATAGTAGTATACTAGTACCTATATAACTAGCATGCCCACAGGGAACCTCAAAAATCTTCAAGATGCCCATCTCCGGTGGCTACCCCCACAAGGATCTCCGCTCTCCCTTAACTACACGGGCTGTTGTTCAAAGCTGGGCTACAGTCAAACCTCTATCTATAATTGCATCCTCTGTATCCGCATAAGCTCTTCCCCAGCTACCTATCCTGAAGGGTATCTTGTAATAGTGAGGTTACTATCGGCGAGCATTACATACATGCGAATACATGACACAAACCTTACAAAGGAAATACTCCGAGAGACATCATAAGTGTCAACACCTACTCAGACGAAGCCGAGGTATCTGAACGAACGGAACGACTAAGAGTCTCTCCAACAAGGCTAAGGCCTTCTGAATGGCCCTGGGGTACCGACCGTCTCGATTTCTGAAGGGAAATCAAGGCATTAGCTGGGTGGCAGAGCTCACAGAGCCTGCTGGCCGTGTTCATTATTATAAGCGATGTTCAGGAAGCTAGAGGCGATATTCAAAAGGTGGAGGCCTATCTTCAAACCATCAATCACCATCAATGAGTTGTAAGATCTTTCATCAAACACTAGCTCAAGGTGGCTAGCTCTGACCAGCTCAGGCTACCTCTACGTACCAGATGTGTTGGGGCAATAGACAAGGGAAAGTTGCACGAAGAACTTGCTGCGGTTGGGGTTGTCCTGCTTGAGCATCTACAGAAAAATGCACTGGTAATCCAGATCCCCAGATTCTGAGCCTGGAAAAGAATTTGTGCAATTCTTCCCTAAATAAACCAGTGCTAATCAGGTAGAACATATCGATAAACCTGGCTACAAATACAAGGCCAGCAAGGGCAGACTTCGGGAGGGCGTTATCATGAGCAATGAGAGGCGGGCCTATGAGATGTATGTACCTAATGAGTATGACCTACCTATGTCCAAATATTCCCCTGAATGACTGAAGAATCGCTTACACACCAATTCAAGCGAGGGCTAAATGTAGAATCAGGCACAGACGAACTAGTACCCCCGCTTGCATCCTATAATTTTCCTAATCAGGAGTTAATCTCTGCTTTGCTTAATCGCCTTTAACGGGGATCCGGCGCACTTCCGGGATGCATGTATTTAATTGTTAAAAAATCGAATTATAATGCAAATAGGCTCAAATTAAAACTAGAGTTTTAGTATATACATAGAAGCCATCTGCAAGTGCTGCCCTAGGGTGAGCATTGCAATATGAGGTGGTGAAAGGTGGAAGGTAGGAATTGGAGTATGTATGGACTAGCAATTGATGTGACGGAATTGTGGCCTCAAAGGACTTGTGGGGCTCAATATACGTTGTACGTGATGTATAATACATGTGGGCTCAGTATCAGGA
>Ga0307511_10006003_pt1 | contig 12263 bp, 17 predicted proteins | sample 13_EM_MG_FD_200266 | JGI IMG/M metagenome (GOLD analysis project Ga0307511, IMG submission 200266) | Populus trichocarpa ectomycorrhiza microbial communities from riparian zone in the Pacific Northwest, United States - 13_EM | ecosystem: Host-associated > Plants > Roots > Unclassified | place...
CCGGAATACAAGATTGCGTTTATTGACTTTGAACCGGGGGCCTATAGTACGCATCGTAGTGGCCATTAAATGCCCATTTAAAGGCTATTTATTTTTTGTTGAAACGGTACAGGATAGGCAACTTCCGATCACAACTTGTTCCTTGTCGCCGACCGCCACTGCACGACTCAGATGCCTTCCAAAGAGAATGAGGTCAGTCCATTCGCCTACATAGTGCTACGGCGCGACGCCGACGCCGACGCTCTCGTTCCGCGAATTCAGGAAAGAACCACCCGTGTTGTCGAATTCTGTCGCGTACCCTGCTTGGTCACCCCAGGGGCCTCGTGCTTACTGAGCTGAACCGATAGGCTGCGTTTCGTTACGGGTGGATCCCTCCCATCATCTACGCAGGTATCCTAGGAGTGATCCACAATCCTCGCTTATAAAGTAAGCGACTCTCCGCCAGCTTTCAGCATGCCTCTCGCTTACCTGCGTTGTGGACTCATCAGCCCACTCGGACGAGGCCAAGAAACCACCAACCGATACGCCATCCTACACCAATAGAATCTGCTAATCCTCTCCGACTTCGTTTCGTCGTTGAACAAGTATGACACTTCCGCGAGGATTTCGTTCGGCGGCGGCGCACCCCAAAGCCAGACCCCTCGCAACTACCCCTGGAAGGTTCATCGGTCGGTTGACGCTGAAAATCCGAGGCCGGATATGAGCATCACTGCTCTTACGTCAAGTGATGACCTTTGCATAGTAATGTCCCTGTCATTAAGGCCCTTTTGTACCTATCCCTGGAACGTGTCCTCCTCGTGCATTTAGGGCTCAAAAGTCAAAGTTGCAGCGAAGCAGTCTCACATCTTCCCCGAATCGTCATGCAATTTACCAGCACCCATCCCATCCCCGCTAGATCTGGGACAGAGGGAGATCCCTCAGCTTTCAACGAATGCCCGTCCTCGGTAGCGGATCCTACTAGTGGTGGTGTCGGACTATCATCTCATCGGTGTACTCGAGGGTACGTTCACGCGGGCTTTCTTCCACTCGGACCACCACTTACATGCTCGCCAGTGCCACGGGCGCGACTACTGGTGGCCACCCAAGGCAAGAGGATGAAATAGCGTTGTTGGAAAGGTTAGCGTTGTGTCCATCAGCCGTTCACCAGAATCTGAGCACAGCAGGTTAGTCGCAGATATGCTCAAGGACAACGTTGCGGAGTTGCGGGAGGACGAGGAGGCGAGGATATCTCAGTATGCCCACTCAGAACACCCTCGGAGTGGGGCATTAACATGTTGCTGCTACAGGATCACTTCTACCTTACAAGCAGTAATTTCAGCGTTTCGTGAGGGCGAGGGAGCCCGGATCGTTCGGTTAGTCTTCCCTCAAGCTTTCACTGGGATCCATTCGAATTGTCTCGTATTAGGTTGGGGAAGATAACCGCAATCTGGAGTCCCGCGAAAGTCGGAGCCGACTCGACTACAAGCCTTTTGATTGTCCATCAGAACGTCGCTTACGAGCGCAACAACGGCTTGGCCTCGGGATATGTCGGAGACCTGCACTCCTCTACGCTTCGTGTAAGTATACCTGCATCTCGCGCGTCCTATTCGTCTTAACTGGGTCGGTTCCTCTGCTAGGCGGGTCTATGTCTCCTCTTTTTCGGCGTCGCCCTTATCGCCCATCTGTGGAACCTGGATGCTCTCGCCGCGGGGGCGGTGATGGTGGTGGTTTTTGTTGGCCTTGCCTTCTCTATCTGCATCGCCACGGCCGCGTTAGGAGAACAGCCTGCGGCATCACAAAGGTGGCGCGGACTGGGTGACTCAAGTCAGCGGGGTTGTACTAGACCCTCAAATGCCTCGACTTCCCCCAGTAACAACACAGCGTCGCGATCGTCGCAATCGAAACTGAACGCCCCTGCCCCTAGTATTCATCCCTTTGATTAGCGGGGATCTTGTCGAGGGGGCTGGCGTCGACCGGAGGTCACGACGCCAATCGAAGCGGTGTGACTATGGTTGCGAGGGTCCGGGAGAAGATGCCTGTTGGTTGAATGTTGAATGTTGAACGTCGAATTGGTGTTCAATGTCGAATTGTTGTCTTCATTCATTATACACCATGCCATCTTATTATATGTATTCATGTATTCTATCCCCGTATATCTATGCCATAAAGTGGAGCGGTGCGGACCACGGTGGAGGGTCGAGGGCAGTATCCAAGACCGCAAAAGCGCCGGATCAAGGGAAGAAGCGTCAAGCCTCTGAGAACACAACCACAAGGCACCGCACCGCCACCCGGAAGCAGAAGGAACATCACAGCTCGGAGGCAATCGGACGGCCGACGGAACCAAACCTTGACAGTCATCTCAAATCCAAGATCGGGTTTGGTGCGTCGGAATGTTTACAGGCATTTTATTCCTCCGACCGTGGCTATCAGTGGGATTTGGATAAACCCTGTGGGGGGAGGTCGGTTCCGAGTTACCAGTAGTGGCTTGGAATGCCGCCTTTTCCCTCATCCCTACTCGTCTTCCACGAGTTTTCCCCAAGAACTTGTTAAGAGGAAGGTGCACCTGCTAAGACTCTACTACACTCAGACACGGGTTAAGAACTGATACACGGCGTACGAACCTTGCCAACAGCCCTATGCCACCTCCCCGCCTTCTGCGTCCACTGGTGGTCGCGGCTGTGGAACCGGCGGGTATCTGGGTGGTGGTCCGAGCGAAAGCAGAAAACCCGTGCGATTGAGGATGGACTATCGTGAAAGATTGAAAGACCACCCTCCGTCTTAGAAGGTATGCGTACTCTTGGAGCCGACGAATCAAGCCCAATCCTCGCGGCAGGATGGATGGGCACAGTTGTTAGTCACAAGCAACGGAAAATGGGGATAAGTATTAGCACTAACAACGCCTCGAACCTGGGAGACGTAGCAAGGCTGTTGGAGCCCGGTGTATTGTGCATTCCATGGCATTCAACCCCATAGCAGTACCTGAAGTTGCTCCAGAAGTGATACACAACCGTTCGGTGCCCAAAGTGACGGTGGTCGTGATGGTGGAGGGCATGCTGACCTCGAGCGCGACGAGAGATTGGCCGTGTTGGACCGCCCGGCGAGCGGGGAGGTGAAGCAGGCAAACGTACATGGTTCCCGCGCAATCACTGGCGGTCTGATGATGGCGAATGAACTATCGTGTCATTGTAACTTCAACGGAGGAGCCGTACCAGTGCTCGTAGAATTTCTTGTACGTTTCGACCTCTTTCCACTCACATTTTTCCGTGTCCGACCGGAAGAGGTTGTTAGCGCTGGATGTGTGGTAATTGAGCGTCAATGAAACATTACCCGGCTCTGGTAAGCCCATTTTGACGGACATGGGTGCAGCAAACGCTGTGTGGATAGAACAGGTAAACAGATGGAAGGCTGTTGGTAAGGAAGAACAGGTTGGCCTTCAGGGGTGCCGGCGGGCGAACGAGGTTGTTTACGGCTATTTACTTGTATTTATGGCCGGTTATAGCAACTCCAACGATGCAGCTGATCAACCAATTTGGTTCCGCTTACCCCACAATAATCTCCGTATGACTGTCTGTCGGGAGCTAAGGCGAGTCCCTGCCCGGCAACCGAACAATACCGGACTTACCGAGACAGCTCCGTAAAGCCTTCGTACGTGCACTTCAATTGAAACGGTCAGGTACGACCTCCGGGTGGCTGAGATCCCTTGCCGAAGGCGATACAGGATGGGAGGAGCAGGGGGGCGAGAGGGGGAGTCTGATATTGGCGGGCGATCGCCGCGTGCCTTTTACGCGTGCCGGGGGCTGATTGAAATATTGAGTCTTGACGTTTTCCGAGGGCAAATAGATAAAAACGACCGAGACTTCCCTCACTTCTCTTTCTCCACTCCCCCCTCCATATAAGTATCCCGTCCGTGCGATGTCCGTCCCGCTACCCTCTCCGTTTCTCTCTCCAGTCTTCTCCCCATTCTCCTCGGACTCGAACGCGCACGAACTTCCCCCTGAACACTCCGGGTCCCCCTCTCGGAAACGCGAGAGAGTTAAGAGCCTCGTGAAAACAATAAGGTCGCCATTCGCTTCCCCTTCTCCTTCCCCGGCACTCCTCTCCCCGGATATTGGAAGTCCCTCAAGTTCCACCACCTCCTTGAGCCCAGAACTCGACCCCGCTCCATCTCCGCTCCGCAAACGCGAAAGAGTCGACTCGGTGAAGAGCATCATGAAGAACATATCCTCTCCCCTTAACTCTCCCCCCTCTTGGCCATCCCCCTCCTCATCCCCCGAGATACATGGGTCAAGCCCGAATCTTAATTATTCAAGCCCGGAGATAGATCACAGCGGGTCTCCAACCAGGCCCAAACGCGAGCGCGTGCGGAGTTTTGTCAAGAGCATAAGGAGGACGAGCAGTCAGTTGTTCAAAAAGGACAAGAAAGACGGAGATGCTACGCCCAAGTCTTCCGCCATATCTGCCCTCATTTCCGATACCATCAGCGTATCGACCGCCCCTACCACACCAAACATCTTGCGGAGGTTCTCACATTCGCACTCAAAGCATTCGAGCGCGACAAGTGTGACCACCGTGGACTCGGATCTGTCTGGGAATTATTTGGAGGTCAAGGTTGGAACAGGGGGGTGTATCCATTCACCAATTGTAGAGGTCGCTACGCCCATCTCCCCCGCAGTCGCAGAACCGCTGGATCCCGTTCCGATGAGCCCATTGGAGGAGATGGGCAACGAGGAGGTCATGCACCCCGAAACGGGTTCGGAACATCCCGATCCGCTTCTTCTCCCACTTCCACCATCACCATCGTCTTCCCCTTCTCCCCTCATGGACCCAGTTGATCCTACCCAGCTGCCTGAGACCCTACAAGAGGTCGACCCATTTTTCCACGACGATGACCAATCGCCATCGGAAGACTCGACAGTTTCTTCATCGTCTGGTCACCTCCAACACACCGCCACGACAGATATCGCCCTGACAACTCCACCTCCGGACCCAACCGTCGAACCTTCTCCAGCGCAACCTCTACAATCAGCGTCCGCCGCTCCTGGCCCGGACAGTGACGAAGACGAGGAGGAGATGCCGGATCTCTACATCCCAGCGTTGATCGCCCCGACAATGTTCTTGCCGATCCCGAACGTGCGCCTCTCGTACTTCTTCAAGCCAGTGTTGATCTGGTGGCTATCGAAAGACATCATGAGCTATCCTTACCTGTATTCTTAGACTGACCCTTTGTCTACGCTATTGAACAAATATATCTTACCTGAGAAGAGACCGATGAGAGATTTGACTGGCGAGTGGCAGAGACAAGATTTTCATTCGTTGGTCGTGAGTTGTCCTACTTTGAACGAATGGTCCCCCGTTTCCCCCGCACGTCGATACTTGAACTGAGAAGTGAATGCTAGATGTCGAACAGCTGGAGGGCAATCGCGAGGATGGCTCGTGATAGACTCGTCGCCTCCAACCCGGAAGAGATCAGCACAATTTTACCGGTCCGTCGTCCATCTCTTCCCACTTCTTACTACCACGGAAATCTCATACCACTGATTAGCTCTGGTTCCTTCGACTCTCCTGCCTCGCACGTCTCCGTCTTTTCAATCAATGCACGGCGGAATGCTCAAACCTCTACACCGTCCTATCCACAATCGAACCACTTTCCTCACGCAACTACGTCTTCGACCGTCTCGTCCCGTTCGAGTTGGAAGTCCTCCATGCCAGACTCAAGTACTGGGCAGGTGATTTCGTGGGGTATTTGGACACGATGTATGCGATGGTCAAGAAGTGTAAGCTTATGGCGAAGCATGCGCTTGAGGAGGGTGAGAGGGAGAGGGAGAGGGAAAAGCAGAGGGAGAGAGAGAGGAGGGGGAGTGTTGGTGCGGGGATTGGGATTGGGGGAAGGAATGTTAGAGGGCCTAGGGGAGATGGAGGAGCTGCTCTTGCTGCGATGTGGAGGGAGAGAGGGAGTAGGATGGCGTTGATTATCGCGAGCCAGTTTATCGAGATGAAGGTTGGATTCTCCTCTCACCCCTACCTATGCTTCTGACCTTGTGCATTTTTTCGCTATCATCAGGAGTTCACCGCTGCCACGGGCCTCCTCGCCCCACTCTGCACTCCATCCTCACCCGAACTCCGTTCAGCAGTGGGCAGGATCTACCTCCAAGCAGGACTCCTCGACCGAGCCTTGACAGAATTCAACCTCGTGTCCGAATCCATCGCCAACACCGCTACACCATCTGCATCTGCGGTTGCGTCTCCAAACAGCTCACCGAATCTGAGTCGGGTTGGATCTCAGGTTTCCGTGGCGAGTGGGTATTTGAGCCAGGGATCTGGAGGGCGTAGTGGGACGCCTGGAGGTGGTGTGATTCAGAGGCACAAGAATTTGGTGAATATGAACGCTGCGCTTATGGCGTCTGCGCAGGGAGATTGGGCTAGGGCGGAGGAGATTTTGAGAGGGCTTGTGACTGTTAACCCGGGCGATTTTGTGGTGAGCTATTCGTTCCTTGGTCTCTTTCCCTCCATTCGTTCTGGCGGTTTGGTTTGGTTCTTGGCCATCGTTTCATTGTGTCCTCTCCGGGTCCGGTCCGGCAAGAGGACCGCCCACGCTTGCTTTTCGTTCGGTGCCGTCGGTCCCGAGCCGGTGGAGGGAAATGTCACGTCACATACGGGCATGATTGCCTCGTTCTTTGGGGAAGACGAGTCGCCTTTACCATCCTCCGGCGGCGGTACCTCCCTGATTTCTCCCGTTGAATTGGGGAAACCATGCTTCTTGTCGGCGAACGGGCGGCCATGCCGAGGTTCGCGACTGTCTGCCTTTGGGGCCCCCGCTACGCAGATTTTGCTTCGTTTTGCCGTCGCATTTCCTCCCTTGTCTCCGACTAATCAAAATTGTGCATGCCATATTTTCGAACTTGAAGGCCGTGAATAATCTCGGTGTTGCGTTGTTGAGTCAGGGGAAGCTCCAGGAGGTGCGTTTGTATCTGTTTTTGGGGCAGACTGTGTTCGTGGTGCTTACCTCACCTTGGTATTACCTTTATGATTGGTTGCACAGGGCATCGAGGTACTTGAAGGGGCTTTAAACCAGAACCCGTTTGAGATCGTCACGACTGAGCCTTTTTTGTTCAATATTTGTGAGTTGTCCTCGCATGCCACCTGCCTCCATTTTCTATTCCGGTTTTTCTCCGCCTCCCTCTTTCCCGGCGCGGCTGAGAGTTGTCGTCAACGTGCTGATTATTTCCTCCTTCTACCCATTCGCCTGCCTGTCGGATCACGACGCATGCTCATCGGTCCATGTTCTCGTCGGCTTCGATGTCTTGGGATCGTGACTTTGGTCCTGTAGCGACGTTATACGAACTCCGCGCGTCGTACGGGATGGAGCTCAAGAAGGATCTCTTGATTCAGGTGGCTCAGTTGAGTGGGGATGGGTTGAGGACGACTTGTTTGAAGATGCCGACCAACTGATCCACGCTCCGGGCGCCGTTCCTGATCGTCGCTCGCTCTGTCGGGCTTCTCCGCCTCTCGCCCTTCCGATCACTGTTTTTCTCTCAGGACGTTGATGGGTGGGTGTGGTCCAGACCGGGCTGGATAGGGCCAAACGCGGTTGTGATTTTGGGTCCGATCCGTTTGGTAATTGAGCCAAAATTGTGTTTCGTTTTGACTGATCGAAGAATACACTTGGATTCAACGGCCTGATTGTTACTTGTTTGGACTGGGAGGCCCTGGGAGTCCCGCGTATGGTGTTCGGGGAACCAGGCGCCGTTTGTGGAGATCCCTCGCAAATGTCGGCGACGACTAGGAGCCCATGCGGATTGGTACCACATTTCTCACTTGCAATCGTTAATACGAACACTCGCTCACCACGATTTCCGCCTATGTTTGCCCTTATCGCGGCTGCTAAATGTGACTAATCTATTAGACCCTCTTGGGGGCCATAGTACTGATCTAAACAAAAGGAAACGAAGCCCACTAGGACTTGTTCCGTGCGGCTTGTGCCTCTGGATTCATCGGAACGGCGTGCCACTGATTCAAGGGATCTCATCGGTGCGGTGACAGATTTACCCGGTGCTTCTCTACTGCCACTGAGTGGCGAATTCTCTTGGCCCCACGCCGAATCAATTGCGGTCGAAACTGTGTAAGTATATGGTGTCGGATATTCGAAAACCCGAAGCCCAAATAGAGGGCGGAGGACCGTCGGAGTGTTACTCATTGGACGTCATGCATTCTTCCCTCTAACTCCCTTGCGCAGCGACCCTCCCTCTTTGACGTCGATCCATAAAGATTTTGCGCATTCGTACAGTCTCCACTGGCCCTGATTCTGCTCAACCATCCGGTGTTCTACCTCCAGTTTGTGACGATGGATTCGGCGTAACCGTTGAGATCTGATGCACGATTGCTTCCGTGCGGGCAAGTTCTGTATACTGATTTCTCCCTCCACTCTTCGGGAACCTATAAAAAACCCACCAACGTTCCACCATTGGAGCCTCCCCCCCTCCGTTACCCCCCGTCAGCTGTACCCCGTCTACGCTCGAGAGCAGCGCCGACCATGTCAGAGAAACGACGTTCAAACAGTGTTGGGCAGAGCTTCGTGTCTGACACCCGCGAGAAGGGCATCCACCAGGACATCGTGAGTGCGATTACTGGTCTCTTTCTCTACCGGTCTCTTAGACCCTTTGTAGGATGCCCTGGCTGAACAGATGGAAGCCCTTGGACCGGATATCCTGGAGGCCACGGCCTATGCCCAGACGATGACCCCAGAGGAGATCGAGGAGACGATTGACTATCTCCTCGACGAGGTACTTCCACCCTCAGTCATTACTGTTGACCTTTGGCTCATGTCCCGAATTGAATACAGCATGGGAAGGATCCTGTTAGTAACCACCTGACATCTGGCGGGCTCTGCGATCGAACCTTATTGCTTCCCGTTTCAGATCTTCCCCCCTCGTGTTATCGAAGCAGCCAAGCGCTACCGTTTCGACGAGAAGTTGAGGAACGACGTGGCAGAGTATCAGAGGATATATGAGGAGCTCAAGGTCGAGGCTGCTCTCCTGGTGATCGTACGTGCTTCCATCCACCTGGCTCGAGTCCGAACCTTATCGTTGTTTCGCTAGAACTCACCGTACGCCGAGGTTCGTGCCGTGGTTGATAATCATGATGACCCTATGATGCCTGCGAGTACCTTCCGTGCGTGGTTCATCGGAACAATATTTGTTGCGGCAGGGTATGTCGATCACCATTCTTCGGAATCCCGCCGGAGGCTCGGCACCATTCGCGTACATGTGCTGATTGACGGTTTTACAGAGGGTTTATCAACCAGTTCTTCAGCATCCGTCAGCCCGGCATCACCGTCACATCCAATGTCGCTCAGCTTCTTGCTTTCCCTGCTGGCAAACTCCTGGAAGCGGTCCTCCCGACCAGGAAGTTCACCATCTTTGGTTATGCGTGGAGTCTTAATCCCGGGAAGTTCAATCTCAAGGAGCACATGGTGATCACTATTATGTCAAATGTTGGATTCGCCCTCCCGTACACCAACTACGTGCGTCTCCACCTAATTTCTCCGGCGTAGTCCCGTGTCTGATCAGAGGTCTGTAGATCATCTGGGTTCAGTACCTGCCGCTCTACTTCAACCAGCCGTGGGCTTCCAACTTTGGGTACCAGAGTGCGTAGTCCAAATCACCCCGGAATATTGGATTGATCATCGTTTCAGTTACCGCGGCCCTCTCCACCAACTTTATTGGTTACGGTCTTGCCGGTCTAACCCGTCGATTTCTCGTCTACCCGTCCCAGGCCGTCTGGCCCACCAACTTGGCAACCATTGCCCTCAACCGTGCCTTCCATACCGAATCTAACGGTGTGGTCAACGGGTGGACGGTTTCTAGGATGAGGTGGTTCATGTATTGTTTCACCGCCATGTTCATCTACTTCTTGTTCCCCGGCTACATCATCCAAGCGATGTCGTACTTCAACTGGATGACCTGGATTTCCCCGAAGAACGTAAAGCTCGCCTCGATCACGGGGAGTGTGAACGGTCTAGGATTCAACCCTGTCCCCACCTTCGATTGGAGCCAGCTTGTTATATTCGCTAATCCGCTTATCAACCCCTTCTTCGTATGTGCCGTTTCTTCCCCGCGTGATCACACCAGCGTTTACATGCATCCCTAATTCAGAGCACCATGAATGTAAGGCTCTGCTTCTCAAGTTTGGAGGGATCAATCATCGCTGATTGGATACTTCCCCAATCTGTTGGTAGATCTTCCTCGGCGCTCTCTTCACTTTCCCCATCATTGCCGCGATCTGGTTCACCGACACGTGGTACACCGGCCACCTCCCTATCAACTCTAACCGGGTGTTCGACAACACTGGTAAAAATTACAACGTTTCGTTGGCCGTCAACGACAAGAGTTTATTCGACGAGGCGTCCTACAAGGCCTATTCCCCCATATAGTTTGTTACCTCTCCATTTTTCGATCGGGCCCCGTTAAAGTCGTGTTTCCAGTTTGGGTGCTGGTAACTGTTTCATGTATGGCGTCGCCTTTGCGGTATATACCGCCACTATCACTCATGCCGTTCTGTATCATCGCCGCGAGATCGTTTCCGGCTGCAAGAACTTGGTCACTCGTAAATCGGCCCTCGCCAACTCCAAGGACGTGCACACCCGGTTGATGAGGGCATACAAAGAGGTTCCTGAGTGGGCCTACTTCATCGTTTTGTGTGCTTCCATCGGTCTTGGTGCCGCCGCTATCGCCGCTTACCCCACCAACACGTCCCCCGCCGCTGCGTTGTATGGCGTGTTCCTCGCTGTGATCTTCTGTGTTCCCTGCGGTATTATCATGGCAATTACCAACGTAGAGGTCACCCTCAACGTCATCGCCGAGTTATTCGGTGGTCTCTGGTTCCCTGGTAATGCCATTGGAATGCTCTATTTCAAGGGCTATGGGTACATCACAACCACGCACACCCTCCACTTCGCCCAGGATCTCAAACTCGCTCACTACACTCACATTCCGCCTTGGGTCACCTTCAGCTGCCAGATGGTCGCCACCCTCGTTTCCACGTTCGTCTGCACGGCTATTCTCAACTACCAGATGACGCAGATTCCCAATGTTTGCACGGTCGGCCAGAAGGACCACTTCACGTGTCCTGGTATCAATACTTCATTTACCTCTGCCGTCCTCTGGGGTACCCTTGGACCCAAGAAGATGTTCGGCGCTGGTGCCATCTACAACGGCCTCTTGTGGTGTTTCCTCGCCGGCGCCCTCCTCCCGATTCCGTTCTACTTCCTCAGTAGGAGGTGGAAAAGTTTCCATTACATCCATATCCCCGTTTTCCTGCATGGTGGTCTTAGTTTCTCTCCCTATAATCTGGCGAATATCTGGCCCGCTGTCCCTATCGCTTGGTTGTTCAACTACTACATCAAGAAGAGATACCTTGGTTGGTGGTCAAAGTACAACTAGTGCGCGCTCCCTCCCCCTCGTTTGTTTGGCTTTGCTAAACACTCGCTCTGTTTCAGCATCACTACCTCCGCGTTCTCTTGCGCTATTGCCATTTCCGCCCTCGCGATATTCTTCGCTTTGCAGCAACAGGGCATCGAGATCAAGTGGAGCGGGAACACTCGACCGTTTGAGGGCTGCGATGGAACTGGGTGCGTCCTCTACCACGTTCCCGGGGGAAGCCACTTTGGCCCAGGGCCTGGAGAGTTCTGAGATCTCGTTGGTCCTTGGTGTCGGAGATTTGTTGTTTCACTCTTAGCCGCTCTTGTGTTTTGCGGGCTCCGTCGCTTTGTAGTGTAGGTCCGGTTACTACTCACTGGTACCGGTTGCTGGTTGTAGCTTTCCCTTGGGAGATGTGTTTGTACCGTTCACACTTGAAGCCTCATGTACGACGATACTGGTAGAATGTCCGTCGGACCGCCCTCCGTGCCCGAAATATTGTCTCTCGTGTGGCATCATTGGAAGAGGCGAAGAGGAGAAGGACTAAGACAAAGTTCATTTGGAAATGGACGGGGACTGGCTGGCGATCGGAGGGGATCCCACCCAAGGATCACCAAACCTTAGACTCTATCAGGAAACCTGCAGTGGCTTTGATGGCTTCGGGCTTTCGAGGGCTTTCAGGCCCTGCTCCCGGTCTGATCGCGCGGGTTCGTCGGTATCGATCTGGTGAGAACCCGAACCGAATTGAAATCCCGCGAAAGCCAATATCTCGCATCAAAAGCCCATCGAAAGCCATTCGAAAGCCATTCGCCCTGTTGTCCGCCAAGCGAGAAGTGGGGATGGATGTTATATTTGGCCGGCAATATGACT
>Ga0307511_10006004_pt1 | contig 12263 bp, 12 predicted proteins | sample 13_EM_MG_FD_200266 | JGI IMG/M metagenome (GOLD analysis project Ga0307511, IMG submission 200266) | Populus trichocarpa ectomycorrhiza microbial communities from riparian zone in the Pacific Northwest, United States - 13_EM | ecosystem: Host-associated > Plants > Roots > Unclassified | place...
GCTATCTCCATCGCGGCGACGAAAAAATCGCCGAGAACATGACTTACAACCAGTTCGTCCCCTACACCGACCGCCTCGACTACCTCGCCCCGCTCTCCAACAACGTCGCCTACGCCCTCGCCGTCGAAAAACTCATGGGCTGGAACGTCCCCGTCCGCGGGCAAGTCATCCGCGTCATCTGCTGCGAACTCGCCCGCATCTCCGCGCACCTCCTCGGCATGGGCGCCCTTGCCATGGACTGCGGCGCCATGAGCGTCTTCCTCTACATCTTCACCGAACGCGAAAAAATCTATAACCTCATCGAGCTCCTCACCGGCGCGCGCTTCACCACCAGCTACACCCGCATCGGCGGACTCACCCGCGACCTCCCGCCCGGCTTTGTCGAACAGGCCAAGGCCTTCGTCGAACAATTCAAAGGCAAAATTGACGAACTCGACCGCCTCCTCTCCCGCAACAAAATCTTCGTCGACCGCAACAAAGGCATCGGCATCATCACCAAGGAAGACGCCATCGACTTCGGCCTCACCGGCCCCAACCTCCGCGGCAGCGGCGTCAAATACGACATCCGCAAAGACCGCCCCTACCTCACTTATTCCGAATACGGCTTCACCGTTCCGGTCGGCTCGGTCGGCGACGCCTACGACCGCTACCTCTGCCGCCTCGAAGAATTACGCCAAAGCGTCCGCATTCTCGAACAGGCGCTCAACCGCATTCCCGGCGGCCCCATCAACGTCGGCGACGGCAAAGGCTTCCTTCCTCCCAAGGAAAAAGTCCTCACCAAAATGGAAGAACTCATCCACCAGTTCATTCTCGTCACCGAAGGCATCCAGGCCCCCGTCGGCGAAGTCTACTTCGGCGCGGAAAATCCGAAGGGCGAACTCGGCTTCTATATTAACAGCAAAGGCGGCGGCGTCCCCTATCGGATGAAGATTCGCGCCCCCTCCTTCGTCAACCTCAGCATCCTGCCCAAAATCCTCCCCGGCCACATGATGAGCGACGTGGTCGCCATCCTCGGCAGCCTCGACTTCGTCATGGGCGAATGCGACCGGTAACCCCTTTCCTTAACCAACCTCAAAACCAGATACATCATGAAAAAAACAACCTATCTCATCACCACTCTCCTTTTTGCCGGCGCCCTTCTCCTCACCGCCTGCTCCCACCTCACCGAAGCCAACCTCCAAAAAATCCACAACGGCATGACCCCCGACGAGGTGAAGGGCATCCTTGGCTCGCCCACCTCCGTGCAATCCTCCGGCGCGCTCGGCTTCACCGGCACCACCTACACCTACCACTCCGGCTCCTCCGACGTCAAAATCACCTTCCTCAACGACAAAGTCATGGCCACAGAGGGCGACTTTAAATGAGTTCACCTGTAGCGGCGCTCTATGAGCGCCGACCTTTTCACGACATTGTTCGCCTATTCTCGACGGTCATAGACCGCCGCTACAGCAGAATCTTGGTCATTACCGCCACTCTCCTCCTCACTGCCTGCTCCTCCGCCGTCACTCCGGGAAAAATCTCCCAAATCCACGCCTCGATGAAATCCGACGAAGTCAAAGCCCTCCTCGGCCCGCCCGCCCACATCGACCAGTCGGAAACGACCGGCTTGCATGGTGAAGCCTATCATTATCCCACGCCCAACGGCGAAGGCCGCGTCATCTTCCTCAACGATATCGTCTTCAAGGCCGAATTTATTCCCGGAGCCAAATCATGAGCACCAACCGCGTCGTCGACCCTGCCACGCAAACCATCTCGCCCGCCACGGTCTACCCCGGCGCAGCCGATGCCCATCACGCCCCACCCATTCTCCCCAACGGCTTCGAAGCCCAGGCCAACGAACTCATCACCCACTACCCCGTCTCCAAACGCAGCGCCTCGCTCCCACTCCTCCATCTCTGGCAGGAAACCTTCGGCTACGTCTCGCCCGAGGGCATCAACTGGATTGCCGCCAAGCTCGAACTGCAACCCATCAACATCCTCGAACTCGTCACCTTCTACCCCATGTTCCGCCAGCACCCGGCGGGCAAAATCCAGATCAAAGTCTGCCGCACCCTCTCCTGCGCCATGGCGGGCAGCTACGCCCTCTGCGACTACTTCCGCAAAAAGTGCAACACCGGCGACTTGAATGACCACGGCCTCGCCCTCAGCGCCGACGGCAAATACTCCGTTGAATTCGTCGAATGCATCGCCTCCTGCGGCACTGCCCCCGTCATCATGATCAACGACGACTTCCACGAAAACGTCTCCACCCGCCGCGCCGACGAACTTCTTAATAACTACCCTGCGTAACGGAATTTTAGACAGGATTAACAAGATTTACATGATTTCAAAGACAAGCTGATTTCAGGCAGAAGGAACTTAGAATATAAATAAAACCAATCATCATCTTCCCCGCCTCCCTAATTCTCTTAAGCATATTAATCCCATCCCCAAATTTCCCCTGCTCCCAATCCTGTAAATCTTGTTAATCCTGTCTAAAAAATTCCGTCATTCCGTTAATTCCGTCAAAAATTCTCCCTATGCCCATCGCTGAAAAACGCCTCATCTTCGCGAACATCGACCAGCCCGGGTACACCATCGACATCGACTGCTACCTGCGTCACGGCGGTTACCAGGAATTGAAAAAAGCCCTCACCATGAAGGGCCCCGACATCGTCGCCGAAGTCAAAACCTCCGGCCTGCGCGGACGCGGCGGCGCCGGCTTCTCCTGCGGCGTCAAATGGGGCTTCATCGACCCCAACAAAAATACCAAACCCGTCTACCTCATCTGCAACGCCGACGAATCGGAACCCGGCACCTTCAAGGACAAGCAAATCATCTACAAGGACCCGCACCAGCTCCTTGAAGGCATGATCATCGCCTGTTACGCCAACAACGCCCACCTCGCCTACATCTACATCCGCGGCGAATTCACCCTCGGCGCCAAAATCCTCGAAAAAGCCATTGCGGAAGCGAAAGCCAAAAACTTCCTCGGCAAGAACATCTGCGGCAGTAGTTACAGCCTCGAAATCTACGTCCATCGCGGCGCGGGCGCTTATATTTGCGGGGAGGAAACCGGTCTCATCGAATCGCTCGAAGGCAAACGCGCCTACCCCCGCATCAAGCCCCCCTACTTCCCGGCGGTCCTCGGTCTCTACATGTGCCCCACCATCGTCAACAACGTCGAAACCCTCTGCAACATCAAGCACATCGTCGCCATGGGCGGCGCGGCCTACGCCAAAATCGGCAAACCCAACAACACCGGCACCCGCCTCCTCTGCGTCAGCGGCGACGTCAAAAAACCGGGCTACTACGAATTTGAAGTCGGCGCCCTCACCCTCGGCGAACTCATCAACGACGTCTGCGGCGGCATCACCGACGGACGCAAACTCAAGGCCGTCATCCCCGGCGGCTCCTCGGCCAAAGTCCTCAAGGCCGGCGACCGCTACAAAATCAAAACCAAAAAAGCCGACGGCACGATGGAAGAAAAGGAAATCGGCCTCGAAGACATCCCGCTCGACTTCGACACCCTCGCCGCCGCCGGTTCCATGGCGGGCAGCGGAGGCGTCATCGTCATGAACGATGGCCGCGACATGGTCGAATGCCTCGCGAACATCGCCACCTTCTATGCCCACGAATCGTGCGGCCAGTGCACCCCCTGCCGCGAAGGCTCCCTCTGGATGAAAAAAATCACCAGCCGACTCTCCTCCGGGCGCGGTCACCCCGACGACATCGGCCTCCTCAAAAACGTCGCCGACAACATCGCCGGGAAAACCATCTGCGCCTTCGGCGAAGCCTGTGCCTGGCCGGTGCAAAGCTTCGTCGACAAATTCAAGGACGAGTTCGAAAGCCACGCCATCAGCACCCGCGCCTCCACCACCGTCAGGCCCACCCTTGCCGCCACGAAAACCTAACCCGCACCTTGCCCTGCTTCCGCCACCCGCTAGCCTTTTTTGTAAGTCCAACCTCAAAATCAAAGCCAGAAAGGATCCATGAAGTCATACTTGAAAATCTTCGCATTGATCGGCGCGGTGACCCTCTCGGTCGCCCTGCTCACCGCCTGCGATCACCCCGCGCCGCCACCACCCCCACCACCCGCACCCGTCCCGGAACCCAGTCATCCCAATTCCTGATCCGGGCCCAAATCGTTGCGCCAGGTCTTAACCGGCCTGGCGCAACGGAATGTCTTCAAGAAGGAAAATCTATTTACCGCAAAAGAACACAAGGAACTCAGGAATGAATTAACGACGCATCTGTTTTTTCTCCCAACCTCCTTGTGTTTTCTGCGTTCTTTTGTGGCTAATTAATCCTCTGGAAAATGAATAAAAATCCGTTCAACCACGATCAGACCCCCGCCGACGCCCCGCTCCTCAACGTCCAGGTCGACGGCGTCTGGATGCAATTTCCCAAAGGCCTCAACGTCGTCGAGGTCGCCCGCCGCGCGCAAAAGTTCGTCCCCCATTATTGTTATCATCCCAAGCTCTCCATCTCCGGCAACTGCCGCATGTGCCTGATCGAACTCGGCACGCCCAAAATGGACGCCGAACGCAAACCCGTCCTCGCCGCCGACGGCAAACCCGAACTCAACTGGATGCCCCGCCCCCAAATCGGCTGCGCCACCCTCATCTCCGAAGGCATGGGCATCCGCACCGAATCGCCCATGGTCGACGAATGCCGCAAGGGCGTGATGGAATTCCTCCTCATCAACCACCCGCTCGACTGCCCCATCTGCGACCAGGCCGGCGAATGCAAACTCCAGGAATATTCCGTCCAATACGGCAACGAAGGCAGCCGCTTCACCGACGACAAGGTCAAGAAACCCAAACGCGTTGACATCGGCGAACGCATCGTCCTCGACGACGAACGCTGCATCATGTGCTCGCGCTGCATCCGCTTCTCCAAGGAATTGGTCAACGACGACGTCCTCGGCTTCATCGACCGTGGCAGCCACACCACCCTCGCCGTCCATCCCGGCAAACGACTCGACAACAACTACTCGCTCAACACCGTCGACATCTGCCCCGTCGGCGCGCTCACCAGCAAGGATTTCCGTTTCCAAATGCGCGTCTGGTTCCTCAAGGAAACCAAAAGCATCTGCACCGGCTGCGCCACCGGCTGCAACACCCTCATCGGCAGCCGCGAAAACCTCGTCCACCGCCAGACCCCGCGCGAAAACGAAGCGGTCAACTCCGAATGGATGTGCGACCAGGGCCGCCTCGGCTTCCACTACATCCACAGCCCCGAACGCCTCACCGAACCCATGTCCAAAATTGGCCAGCGCAAACTCTTCACCCCGTGGGACGAAATCATCCCGCGCCTCGCGCAGCGCCTGCGCGAATTCCAGCCCGGACAAATCGCCATCGTCGCTTCGGGCCGCCTCACCAACGAAGAAGCCTTCCTACTCAGCGAAATCCGCAAAATCCTCGGCGGCGACGCCGTCCTCACCGACCTCGTCCCGCGCCAGGGCGTGGCCGACGGCATCCTCCGCAGCGCCGACCTCAACCCCAACAGCAACGGCGTCGCGCTCTTTGGACTTTCGAATGGCGGCCAAACGCTCACCAAAATCATCCACGGCATTGACACCGGCTCCATCCAGGCACTCATCGTCCTGCACGAAAATCTCCTGGGCGACGCCAGCTGGCCCAAAGCCACGCTGGAAAAACTCAAGCTCCTCGTCGTCCAATCGATCCTCCCCTGCCCCACCAGCGAACTCGCCGACTTCGTCCTCCCCGGTGCCAGCTTCGCCGAAAAACGCGGCTCCATGATTAACGGCGCGGGCCGCCTGCAACGCCTCAACAAAGCGATCGCCGTCCCCGGCCAGGCCATGGACGACTGGCAAATCCTCCTCCAGCTCAAGGCGGCCCTCGGCGGCGGCAACGGCCTCCACACCATCGAAGAAGTCTTCAAAGCCATGGCCACATCCACGCCCGCGCTCTCCGGTCTCACCCTCAGCCGCATCGGCGACCTCGGCCTCGACTTGAAACTTCAGACCGCAAATCTCTAATGTAACATCATGAAGCCTCTGACCAACATGACCAGAGACGATCTGATCGAATTAGTGGCAGCCGTTTTTTTGCGCTTTTGGGCCTTTGTTTGGGCCTTGGAAGCTCTTCCCGCACTCGGCAACTGGATTATGTTTAAAGTTGAGATCCAACCATCATTAGCTGCAACAGTAAAACTGAGCAACAGTGTGCCCCACATGTTAATGACAAGTTTTTTATTTCATGCCGGATGCGCAGCTTTGATGTTTTTCTACTCAGTACCATTGGCTCGTCTTATTTGCCGTAGCCTTGCACAAGCATTGGAGCGAAAGGGCTCAATCTAAAGTTTTCCCTTATGTCTTTATGTCCCCTGCCTTCATTCCGTTAATTCCGTAATTCCGTCAAAAATTCTTCCCGCACATGACCCTCCCCCTCTTCTTCGCCGACATGCCCGAAGGCACCCCCGCCTGGCTCCCCGACGTCTTCGCTTCCGGCATCAAAATCTTCATCCTCATCAACGTCATCCTCGGCCTCGTCTCCTACGCCGTCCTCGCCGAACGCTGGATCAGCGCCGCCATCCAGGACCGGGTCGGCCCCAACCGCGTCGGCATCCCACTCGGCGGTGTCAACATCCTCGGCCTCTTCACCATGCCCAAATGGACCTGGTGGGGCCTGGGTCAGCCCCTGCCCGACGCGCTCAAATTCATCCTCAAGGAAGAATTCACCCCTGCCCACGTCAACAAATTCTACTTCTGGATCGCCCCCGGCCTCGCCATGGTCCCCGCGCTCCTCACCATCTGCGTCATCCCCTTCGCCAGCACCCACCCGGTCGTCCTCCCATTTTTAAATTACACCCTGCAGGCGCCCGGCGTCATCGCCGACGTCGGCGTCGGCATCCTCCTCGTCTTTGCCATCGCCTCGCTCGGCGTCTACGGCATCGTCCTCGCCGGATGGGCCTCCAACTCCAAATACCCCTTCCTTGGCGGCATCCGCTCCAGCGCGCAAATGATCTCCTACGAAATCTCCATGGGCCTCGCCGTCATCCCCGTCTTCCTCGTCATCGGCAACCTCCGCCTCTCCGAAGTCGTCCTGTATCAGGCCAACAACGGCTGGCTCGCCTTCCCCATGATCGCAACCTGGCACCATCAGAACTGGCAAAGCTACGTCCTCTGGATACCGATGCTCATCTCCTTCTTTGTCTTCATGGTCTCCGCCTTCGCCGAAACAAACCGACTCCCCTTTGACCTCCCCGAAAGCGAAACGGAACTCGTCGGCGGCTACCACACCGAATACGCCGCCATGAAATTCGCCCTCTTCTTCCTCGGCGAATACGCCGCCATGATCGTCGCCTGCTCCCTCATGGTCACCCTCTTCTTCGGCGGCTGGACCCTCCCTTCCCACACCTACATGTCGTGGCAAAGCGAATGGTGGAGCATCCCCATCTACGCCCTCGTCTTCCTCCTGAAAATGTGCCTCTTCATCGTCCTCTTCATCTGGGTGCGCTGGACCCTGCCCCGCTTCCGTTACGACCAACTCATGGGCCTCGGATGGAAAGGCATCCTCCCCATCGCCCTCGCCAACATCTTCCTCACCGGCCTCCTCCTCGCCTGGATCGGGTAAAAAAAGAACTGATTTTTGACAGGATTAACAAGATTTACAGGATTTTAAAGGCAGCGGAGCCAGACAGGAGGGACATGAAAAACATGAAGAGTAAGTCTTTGGACAGAAAGACCCTGTTGTCCTTCATGTTTCTCCTGTCCAAAGCCTTTCCCCAATCCTGTAAATCTTGTTAATCCTGTCAAAAAATTCCCCTGCCTTCCTTCCGTTAATTCCGTTAAAATTCCTCAGTCTTCCTTCGCCGCGATCACCACGCAAAACTCCCCGCGCGGCTCGTGAGCCTTAAAATGCTCCAATAACTCCGCCGCCGTCCCGCGCCGGTACTCCTCGAACTTCTTCGTCAATTCCCGCGCCAGACACAGCCGCGCCTGCGAAATCTCCGCCACCGCATCCTCCAGCATCCGCACCACGCGATAGGGCGACTCAAAATAAATACTCGTCGCCTCGCGCGCCGCCGCCGCCAGCAACTCCTTGCGCCGTTGGCCTCCCTTCACCGGCAGAAAACCCCCGAAATAAAACGGCACCATGGGAAAACCCGAACCGGCCAACGCCAACAGCGGCGCGGAAGGCCCCGGGATAACCTCCACCGCCACACCCGCAGCGACCGCCGCGCGAATCAACCGCTCGCCCGGATCGCTCACCCCCGGCATCCCCGCATCCGAAACCAGCGCAATGATTTTTCCCTGCTCGAATTGCTGCAAAAACTCCGCCGTCCGCTTCGCTTCACTGAACTGGTGATAACTCACCATCGGCTTCCGAATCTCGAAACGGGTCAGCAAATGCCCCGTATGCCGCGTATCCTCCGCGGCAATCAAATCAACCTCGCGCAAGACCCGCATCGTCCGCGGTGACACATCCTCCAGATTACCGATCGGCGTCGCCACAATATAAAGTTTTCCAGGCATAAGCAGATTCTAATAGATTGCTGAAAAGACCGTCATCCTGAACCTGTCGAAGGATCTCTCACTATTCCGCTCGATGCGTACTGTGAAAAGAAATCGTCAGAGGTCCCTCGACAAGCTCGGGATGACAGCATTTTTTTAAATAAAGGCCTTTTCAGCAATCTCCTGCAAACAGCGTGACAGGCACCCGCCCGATCATCAAGGCTGACCGCTCCCTCCGAGAAAAACTCGACGCTAGAGGTAATTAGAGGTAGGCTAACAGAATGCTTCCCGATATGCGCAGGGACACGGTTAAGCTCGGAAATCTACTCAGCATTGCCGAGCAGATCCAGGCCTTTGGCCTTGGCCGCAAGACCGGCGAAATTTACATCACCAACGTCCCGCCCCCCGCGCGCATCAACCTCATCGACGGCGAAATCGTCGACGCCCAATTCGGCCTCCGCTCCGGGTTGGAAGCCGCCATCGCCATCATCAATCTGCGCGACCCCCAAACCGAATTCATCGTCGGCGAAAAAGCCCAGCGCAAAACCATCCAACTCCCCTTCATGCAGGTCCTCTGCGAAGCGGCCCGCATCCGGGACGAAACCAAGGACGACGACAGCCACCGCCCCACCGAACCGATTCGCCTCGCCCCGACCAATCCCTACCTCCGCATCACCCTCGGCACCGAAATCAAAACCTTCCCCATTCGCCCCGGCCTCGCCTACATCGGACGCTCCACCATCAACGACGTCGTCATCAACGACCCCACCATCTCCCAGCGCCACGCCACCATCGAATACTCCCGCAACGGCGTCTTTCTGAAAGACCTCGGCTCCACCAACGGCACCTACGTCGCCGGACAACCGATCAAGGAACGCTGGCTCGGCGTGCAGGACAGCCTCCAATTCGGCGGCGTCCACTGCCTCTTCATCGGCGGCCTCAAAAAAGCCACAGCTTAAAAGGTAGCCGCCGTCGGCTCGACGGCGGGCGAAATGGACTTCCCCTCGCCCCCACGAAATTTTATTTCGCACGGAAAACACAGAGGCCTCCGCGCGAAACCTTAAAACCCCGTCATCCTGAGCAAAGGCGAACCGGACAATTCCCTTTATGCCCTGCGCTCTCCAGAGTCGAAGTCGAAGGACCTTTTTCAATTTGAGAAAAGACCTCAACTACACCTAAAAACTTCTATGAGAGTTGCCGGTTCGCACTCTCCGCCGTGGCCCATTTTCACAACAGGTCTTTTTTTAAACAATCTCCCCAATAAAAATTCCCTGTTATCGGAGCTTCAATAATCAACCGGTCTACCCTAGATTCCTCTGGAAATGCACGCGTCGACCCACCCGTCAGGCCGCAAAGTCCTGATCCTCTCCGCCAGCGCGGGTACGGGCCACGTCCGCGCCGCCGCCGCGCTCGAAAAAGTCTTCCGCCAGCAACCCGGCGTCGGTGAAGTCCGCAACGTCGATGCCCTGCGCTTCACCAACAAACTCTTCCGCGACTTTTACTCCAAGCTCTACATCCACCTCGTCCAGAAAGCGCCCACCGTCCTCGGCATCGTCTACAACAGCACCGACGAACCGTGGAAAACCGACCGCATGCGCCTCATGATGGACCGCCTCAACACCGGCCCCCTCGTCCGCTTCATCTCCAAGTTCCAGCCCGACATCACCGTCTGCACCCACTTCCTCCCGTCGGAAATCATCTCCTACCTCATCAGCAAGGGAAAACTCAACGCCCGACTCTCCATCGTCGTCACCGACCTCGACGTCCATGCCATGTGGCTCTGCCGCACCTTCCACCGCTACTTTGTCGCGCTGGAAGAAAGCAAAGTTCACCTCCAGGTCCTCGGCCTACCCGCCGACCACATCACCGTCAGCGGCATCCCCATCGACCCCGCCTTCTCGCAAATCGAAGACCGCTCAAAATTACGCCAACAGGCCGGATTCGATGCCGAACGCCCCGTCTTCCTCATCTCCGGAGGAGCCCTCGGCGTAAGCCCCGCCGCCGGTGTACTCGATGGACTCGCCCGCCTGCGCCACCCCGCCCAGGCCGTCGTCATCTGCGGTAAAAATCCCGAACTCCAGGCCAATCTCGAAAAACAGGCCCGCGCCATCGAAGCCGCCACCCCCGGCCTCAACTTCAAAGTTCTCGGCTACACCGACGAAATGCATCGCTGGATGCAAATGTCCGACCTCTTCATCGGCAAACCCGGCGGCCTCACCACCGCGGAATCGCTCGCCTCCGGCCTCCCCATGGTCATCGTCGCGCCCATTCCCGGTCAGGAAGAACGCAACAGCGACCATCTCCTCGAAAAAGGCATCGCCCTCAAATGCAACGAATTCACCACTCTCGCCTATAAAATCGACGGCCTCCTCGACCAACCCGCCCAACTCCACGCCATGCGCGAAAAAGCCCGCGCCTACAGCCGCCCCAACGCCGCCGCCACCATCGTCGACAGCCTCCTCAACCACCCCGTCGGCGAAGCCGCTCAGGTCGTCCCGACCACTGCTTGATTAATCTTCGACAAGTAACTTCCGTCATCCTGAGCGGAGGCGAGCCGATGAATTTATTTATCCTCATGGCTTCTCGAGCCGCAGTCGAAGGACCTTCTCCAATGAGACAAGCGTAAAAAAGGCGTCCAAAAATTTGGAATCAAAAGGAGTGCCGCTCGCAGGTCCGCCGCCTTCTCTCGTTCCCAAACTCCATTTGGGAACTCACTTGTTGAGGCAATTCAATTGCCGACTTCATCCCCTCGATCAAAAAAAATCTTTCCCTGCCTCCCCTCCGCGAACTCTGCAGTCCTCCGTGCGAAACAGGATTCCCCTCACCCCTTCGCCCCCTCAATCCTCGCCCGATGCAACAGCCTCCCTGCCACCGCCGATTGCAGCATAAAAATCTTCGACTGCCCCTCCTCCGTCATTGCCGCGACAAACACCGTCCGGCGATCCACCCCGCCAAACGCCAGCGACGTCACATGCTTCGCCGGAAAAGTCACCTGCCCCAGCAACCGCCGATTACCCGCAATCTTCAAAATCACTCCCGCATCGCTCCGTGCGGACCAAATCGTGCCCTCGGCATCAACCGCCAATCCAGTCGGAATCCCCTCATCGACCTCGCACTCGTGAAACACCTGGCGATTCGTCAACGCCCCCTTCTTCACATCATAGCGACATCGGCAAATCGTCCGCGTCGTCCCGCACGCCCAGTAAAGCGTGTCGCCCTTCTCGTTCCACGCCATCCCGTTCGACTGCCCCGTCCCACCCAAAGCCTTGGCCAACGTCCTCGAAGTCTCCAATCGATAAATCCCGGCGCCATTCGGTCGGCCACGACGAACCGTCCCCACCAACACGCGCCCACTGGCATCGGCAATCGCCTCATGAAAACGATCCCCGTCCATCCGCACATTTTCAAACAGCGGCACCACCTGCTCATGCCGATCGAAATCAAGCAACGCAATATCCTTCTCCCGAAAAAGCAGCCACGTCCCGTCCTCCTGCGGAATAAACGCGCCGACGGACGGCCCCTCGTAAATGGCGCTATGGATCCTGGTCTTCCAATTCAACCGGAAAAGACACCCTCCCTCCACATCGGTCCACCACAGTGCTTCCTCGCGATCATCCCACCACAAATTTTGCGCCGACTTGCCGGCCTCTTCGACCAGGACTTCGGGAGCGGCAGGCGGAGCTATCGCCTGGGTAACGGCGGATACCGATTCATCAAACATAACGATCTCAACTATGACAACTGGCCATAATTTAACTCCCCTCGTCGGCTTGTCCACTGCCGATCATTAGAAAAAATCGGT
>Ga0307511_10006005_pt1 | contig 12263 bp, 9 predicted proteins | sample 13_EM_MG_FD_200266 | JGI IMG/M metagenome (GOLD analysis project Ga0307511, IMG submission 200266) | Populus trichocarpa ectomycorrhiza microbial communities from riparian zone in the Pacific Northwest, United States - 13_EM | ecosystem: Host-associated > Plants > Roots > Unclassified | place...
TGGCAACAGATTATCCATTAATTCCAGTGCAAGATTCAGCACATAGGAGGAAACAAAAACGTAATAGCAGATGCTCTATCAATTGTGTTTATAAACCCCTCTCTTGTCCCATCTCTATCAGACTTTATTCCTCACTCCATTGACTCCCCACAGCCTCTACCTACCTTCAGAGCTCCTCAAGACTTCTTAAGCAGCTCCAAAGTTATTCCTAGCCTCCCAAAAACTACGCCAAACGATTCCTCGCGTCTATTTGCCCCTATAACATCTCACCCCACTACTATCACTTCTGTAGCCATGACCAGAAGCCAGACCAAAAGATACCAATCCCCTGCCCCAAGAGCTAACTCCCCTACTGGCTCCATCCATGACCAATACCACAGGGATAGAGCCAACAAGGAAAACTCTGCACCCCCAGCAATTATGCAAACGCCATCTGACAACAGTGCAGCAGAGGCCTTGGTCTCTTTGGTGGCTAATGACCCCTCCTTCAGGTCTAGACCTCTCAGACAACCCAAGCACAATCCCAACAACCAGGACTCCATCCTAGCAGCCACGTTCAGAGCTTAACACGCCCTCATGCACTACCTATCTTGTGGAGACAGCACCTGCTACACCCACTACTCCTTCCACTTGAACAGCAATAGGCCACCAAAAGATAATTGGTGTGCATACTGCAACAGGAAGGGACATTATACTACCTGTTGTGAAATCAAGAGGCAAGATAAGGAATATTTTGAGCAGGAAAAGCGTGCAAAGGAATCCCAGGAACGCCTGGACTCCTCTCCTCCCAGAGACCCTCCCCCTACCTCCCCATATAACCTATCACCCAAATCTGCCCCGAGCCTTACCTCCTCCCAATATTCTCCATTGAACAAAGGCAAAGGCAGAGCAGTTTCCGTTGAATCTGATTCAGAGCAGGGCTCTGGAAGTGAGATTGATGATAGCTCCACCTCTCCCACATACCCTGTCACCCCCCTTGCCTGCAGGAAAATCTCTGTATCTTTAAGTAGCTCATATGGATCTGATACCCTCCCGTGTCCCACAACAGACCCCACCTTCCCCACGCACTCAATTATGATGCCTTACTACTGGTTGAAGGGTCACTTCACCATGGAAGGATTCCTACATTTCAATTCTGCCACTAAGCCCAATTCCACCAATATCCCAGAAGCTATTGGCTTAACAGCCAATCAAGACAACTTGCATTGGCAATGGGTTGGCAAGAACAGCTACAACAATCTCGGGGAACTTGCACAGTCCCAAGGCCTCTCCACCAACGAAATTCCACAGCTCCTCCCTGCATATGCCAACTGGAACCACATGCTCAAAAATGGTTACCCGAAGGATCCACATTTTGTCAAAAAAATCAACTGGCCAATCAGAGGGTACTACAAGGTGCAGGGAATTCTCTACTACACCTTCAATGAGCAGGTCCGAATCTGTGTGCCTAACACCCCTGACAGCAACTCCATCATCAAAGACACCCTCCTAAAAAAGATCCCCACCTCCCTTGGTCATGCATGTTTTACCAAGACACTCCATGGGCTCATGAACAACTTCTACTGGCCAAAGATGGCTAGGGACACGTGAGAATACTGCAAAACATGCGCTGTATGTCAACAGGCAAAAAACTCTACTCAAAAGCCCTATGGGCTCCTCCACCCCCTACCCATCCCTAGCAAGCCATTAAACCATCTCACCATGGATTTTCTTGCCCTCCCTGCCATCATAGACCACGCTACTAAAGTCCACTACAGTCATGTGTGGACTATAGTACGCAGGTTGACCAAGTATACCCTTGACCTACCCCTACCAGATGGCTATACTGCAGATACCCTAGTCAGCTTATTCATGTCTCATGTATACCCACACTTTGGATACCCCTTAGATAATGTCACAGACAATGACACGCTCTTCTATTCCATAGTGTGGTCAGGGTCCTGCAAGCTTAACTCCATCTCCCAATCATTCTCCACCCCCTACCACCCTGAATCTGATGGTCAGTCAGAAATTGCCAATAAGGCAATTTTAACCATCTTGCGAGCCAAGCAATTGGAACATGGTGGTAGTTGGCTCCCTGCAATTCCCTTGGTTCAAGAGGCAATCAATAATTCCGTGGATGCTACCCGAGGATGCACACCCCACTCCCTTGTTTTTAGATTCTCCCCTACCTACCAAGATACCCCTGTTGGCTCAGACATCCCTACAGTCAGACCAGAAGGCCTGACTCAAGCCATGTGGGCAGCAGTGCAGGAGAAGATGAACAACAGCGGCGTGGAGATGACCAGGCAAGCCAACAAGAAGAGGAGGATGTCCCCTGAGTACAAGATTGGTGATTTAGTCAAAATTCACCATTCTGGAATAAGCAGGGATTCTCAGTACTCCAAACTGGAACCTGTCTTCCTTGGCCCCTACCCTATCTCAGCCGTGTACCCTGATACTGACAATTACATGCTCGAATGACCCCTTGTACCCTCCGGCCACCTCAAGGTCCACACCTCCCTCCTTGCCCGCTGGCATCAAAATAATGATGCCAAATTCCCCTCCATATCCCTACCTGAGCCAGGACCAGTAGAGTCTGACTCTCTGGGTGACAAGTGGGCCTTCGAACGGATTGTCAAGCATGAGAAGAACAAGATGAATGGCATGGTCAAGTACTGGGTCAAGTGGGAAGGGTATGGAAATAATCAAAATACCCTGAAAACAGATGAAAGTCTCCACCCCAAAGCTGTGAAGGATTATTGGAGACAGCATGCCTGGACTGGTAACCAGCAAAAAAAGCGTCGAGGAAGGAGGAACAAGTAGTGTATTGCGTAGATATGTCTCTAGGTTATTGCAGGGTTTGATACCCTTGTCTTGTTATATTTTTACCTAGTATTTTTCATTTTTCCCTGTCTTTTTCTTAGTGGAGGATTTTCTAAGGGAAGGATATAAGGAATTGATTTTATAGTGTATGTTTTCTCTACACGTGTTTTATCTCCGGATGTTTTGGTGGATGTTATTGGGTTATATCAAGGTACGTTTTTGGCCTGTTTTGGCAGCTACTCTTTTTGGACATGTTTGGATTAGGAAGGATTATATTGGGATTAGTCTTGTTGTTTTTTCCATGTCGTTTTCTTGTCATATTTTGGTATTATTACCTGTCATATTCCTTTATCATTCCTGGTTAGTTTCATGTATGTCAGCCTGCTGACCACCATCTCCTGTTATGCCTGCCTAATTGGGCAGTAGCTCATTCTGTATTTCTTGTTGGTTGTTTATCTCGTTGGCAGCCTTGTTTCCATTACCTTGTTGGGCATCATCATGACACTGGACGTGTCTATAATGAGCCATCATGTATTCATTATAATCTGGCATCATAATGAGTCTTTACTGTTGCCTATTATGAGTCCAACTGGACTCATTGCCTTAGGAACTCAGTATCTATTAAAGATCTGAATTCCACGGCCTTAGATAGGACAGTTCTGGTTAAACAAAGTCTAGTATAGCTACCTCAGAAATACACAAGCTACACTGGTAATATTCATATCCACTTGCATCTCTTGATCCCCAACCAACCCTATACTCAACAAGTCTTTAGCCATCTACTATAATCCTGTAGAGGACATAGTAAGCGTGCTTAAGACCCCATAACCACGTTGGTAAAGCCGAGTTCCTTACAGAATTCCTCTACTAACTTGGCCCACATTTACACTAAGCCAGGACCTGTGGAGTTTAACTCTCAGGGTGACAAATGGGCTTTGGAACGCATCGTAAAGCACGAGCTGAGAAAGAGGAATAGCGTTATCAAGTACTGGGTCAAGTGGGAAAGGTATGGAGATAATCAAAATACACTGAAACCAGAGGAAAGTCTTCCCCCCAAAGCTGTGAGGGATTATTAGAGATAGCATGCCATCAGGAACGAATTTCCTCTGCCCCAACGCCACCTACCGGCACCTTGAATACTACCTTACTGATGGTGTCGCCCCATGCACCTGATCGCCCATGTCGTCCCAGCACCCTATGTTCTACCACTCCATATTTCTATCCAACCTTAAATCTATTTGGGTGCCTCGGTGCAAGTTCTCTCACCCTCCGTGGCCGGACGCTCACCAACCACTACAAGCCCTTAACAACCTCGCTGTTCGGCGGCCATGTTTTGCCATCGCATATATCCTGCTAAACTTACTATACATGTGCACTAGAACTTATCATTGGAACGCTTACCACCTGGTATAACCTCTTTCTCTTGGGTACGTTCAGTTTTTCCCTATATTTTTAATCCAATTTCCATACCTAATTTAATTCTATTCATGCAATTCATTCTACGTATTGAAATCTAGCCTATTGGTCACCAACCAGACTTTATCTTTCTCCAAAGGTATCAAATGCACCATTCCCTCCATATCTGAAATCCTGATAAAGGGTACACCCCTCTCACCATCTATCCATTCCATCCGTATCATCCCTTCTTCGCTGTGTGGTCTCCCTGAACCCTTGACCCTCAGTAACCTTACAAAAGCTACCTGGTGGACACTCTGCATCCCGTCCGATACCCCGAAGAGCCCCTGTAGTTTTCCTACCGGCCTCCTATCGAGTTTGCCATTACCTGGTTCACATCTAGTTCCCCGCTGCACCCAAACTTAATCCACACGCGCATCTCCCATCTTTCTGAACTCCTTACCTCCAGTCCAGCGCACATAGTGCATATCTATCTCAGGCCCCTGAAACTGCAGGGCAGGTATCACAACGCTATGGAAGCATTCCCCTCAGTATCTTCCTATCTCCTGTAGGTCCCGCCCCCTTCCTTCTAAATCCACCTTTAACCTCAAATATTCCTGGATCCTTGTCACTAAGTTCGGGATCCTCAGAATTCTCCCGAGCATGGTCAGTGGCTCCGAAAATCCCCCCCGTGGCTTCTGCCGATCCTCGAACACCGGGATTTCCGTTTTTTTATTCGAATTCTGCCTGTCCTTCTCCAACGCTGCCACCAGATCCTTTATATCAGATCTGAAATTTAACTCTTTCCTCCACGCACAGAAAACCAACTCTAGCATTCTGCATGCGCTCTCCCTATCATGACTATCCAAAATTTGCGGAGGGGCATCAATGCTATTCGACCGGCGATAGGCGTCTTTTAACGGCTTGTGAAGGGCCTCCGTAATCTCCGTGGAATACTGTGGCAGTGATCAAAAGTGGACAATTTGTTGTGTGTAATATGTTAGTAAGTGTAACTTCGGGTAGTTGAACGTCGACTGTCCTAGCATTTCCTTCACCAAGTCTTGTTGTTCCTGTCTATGGGTGGATGCCACGTTTGCCTTCTGCGTTGGTGTAACTGGAAAATAGTTCGAAATTGGAGATTGACGAGCCTGAGATGCAGCCAGATCCTTAGAGGCTCCTTTAGCTCTCTTGTGGTTCGCCTTTGATGAACAAAATTCCCCAAAAACATGCCTATACTTGTGGAAGTCCTGCAAGTACCAGGACATATATTTGATTGTCTCCGCAGTATGGCTTCGATATTGGGCAATCAGACAGAAATCCAAAAGCGCGTGAATGGCTCGGAAAGCAACTTTCAAATCACTCTTAGCAGCTGGCGACAGGTGGCTACCGTCCTTTTCTTGAAACATGGCTGCAGTAAAACAGGCGAGTATTACCCTTCCTACTCCACGCATTTCAGTACCACTCCACATTGTGATTTGGCGATACTGCTTCCTTGGGTGGGTAAACCCTGAATATGGTGGTAAACTACTCCATATTTTGTCGAAAACTGCCAGCCTTTTATGTTTCCCCAAAAAGCCCTGAACCCATTCCATCATATTTTTTTGCACCCCTAGGTGGATATTATGCAGTATGTCCACAGGCACTATCGCTGGTGGGTGGACGCTAGAGAGGCTCCACAGGGCATTCTGGATCAGCTTAACATCCACCTGGTCTAATCAGTCTGACATTTATCAGAATTAGTTGGCTGAATCCACGTTCTAACAATATCTATTGCATGACATACCTATCATTCTCACTAGCTCCCCAAAGACGCTCATAGGCCGAATGATCATGGTCACTATATGGCCGTTTTGGCAATATTTCAAGCTGATCTCTCCTCGCGACACATATTGCACACCAGTTTGCTTTGATACAATGAATATTGACATTCTCCATGTGATCTGCAAGCCATGCTGATAAAATTAGGACACATCGCCAGATGTTCTCGTCGCCACACACCATTTCAGATCCGCTGGTCTCTTATGAGTTAGCCACAGCCCCTGCGAGTCCTCTGGAAGGATTGTCACTGCGAAAATGTTGACCAGAGGGGCTAATATTCGTTCGATCAGCCAGTGTTGTAATATGAAAGATTCGTATTCCTGGTTCTGAAGCGAAAATCCCCTGAGAGACTTGGTTCGTTTGTGGCCAATTGGGAAAAGGGCTAGCAGGATCCATGCCTGGTTGGAAGGTTTGTTCCGGATACCTTAAGGAATGTTTCCCAAAGTTATGAACATTGGCAATAATTTATTATCCCCATAAAAGTTTGTTAAGCATGTTAGATCAGAGGTTGTGAGGGCAGGTATGAGACTGCTGCCGACGGGTAAGGTCACCTGGTGGTTTGTCAGTGTCTGGTAGGAACTCATTTGAGATTCACCATCGTCTCGAAAACATACCTGCATTTTCCACCACCAGTCTGCAGTATGCATCTCTGTATAAACCCTACAGCTCTGTCTATCAAACTCACGGATTGGCTCCAATACCAAATCCTCAGCGAAGGCTTTCTGGTGGAGAAGATAGCCAATACTCTCTACAACGTCTCAATAGAAAAACTTGATGCCTGTTTGCAGGTGAAAATCCATGGTTCCATTGTGCCACCGTGGTTGGTCAACCAAACCACGCATTTTCCTTCGCCACGTATGACCAGACTTATACCTGACCACCAGGGTCCGGAAAGTATCAACAGGGATCAGTTGATTGTGGAAAGATCGGCCAATCTGTTTCATTGACGTCTTGCTATGATGGAAGAACCAGGCAAGCTTATACTTATAAGCATTCGTGAATGATGATAATGGATTCCAGGATGGGTCTCGAATATGACTAAATAACGACTGGTGTATGACTTGTCCCACCATGAGCCTCTGTGGAAGACGCTGCTCAAGAGATACAGCCTGACTAAGAGGATCCGGCGCTGTCCCCCTACGCTCTTGTTTTTCTATACTGACGAGAACTTCATCGTTGTCCTCTAAGGCAACGATGGGTTGGCTGGACAGTGTATTTGTAGCCCTCAGTTCGCTAAGACGGCGACGTTTAATTGTCCTAGACACTCCTTGTAGTTGTACTGGCGTTGTTGCTGTCTAGAGGGCATTCGATCCCAATTGTTTCCCAGGGTGGTAAGCACGCAGATGACGGCCATAATGCCCTCCTATGATGAAATGATGGTTACAAAATTGACACCCCATGATATACTACTGGCACCCACTTGAAGTCAGCACAGAATCATCTTTGGAGGCCTGTTACATACTAGTATCTGAAAAAACTTGACGAATACCCACAGACTCCCAAGATCCCTTCAGTGTCTATCAAACGATTGTGTTTGATGTTTGCGTTGAAATCTTTGGCCTGGAGCTAGACGGCGTAAAACGAACTGGATTATTTGGTTCCATGTCAAGAGTCTTTGATGGACCGTCAAAGTCCCAGCGCACTAAGCATGTGGTCCCAGGCTATACCTCATGAGCAGAAACATAATCTACCTTATACATTCCAAAACGACTATAATTGATTTGTGGAATATATCCAGGCGTTAGTTTGGTATCCATATTATTGTATTATTCCCCGAACGAAAAAAACAATTCAAACTGCTCATGGACGTAAGTGAATAATTTTCTGTACCCACCACGAAGGACACATCGAACATCCACAAAGATGCTAAGCCGGAAACTTATTATCTCGACCCATCTCTTGAGGGTGTCTGGACAACACGTGGCACATTGTGTATCAGACAGAAACTGGTGGCCATGGCGTTGAACTATATGTTTCTAATGGATGATGAAATCTGAGACAAAATATATTGCAATACTATCGTTTATTAAAATCTTTCATCCATTTGGGGGTTTTTGGTTCTTAAACCACAAGTCACGGTAGGGAGGAAAAACTCGATGAAAAACAAGACTTGCCAAGAACCTACCTCCCTAGTCAAACGTGCTAGTCTTGTTGGCACCAAATGTGCAGCCAGAACAAAGACCACCAAAAATCTAGCGTGGTCCGTGATGAACCGCTAACGAACAAAGAACGCCAAGAACTCTTCCAAATAACAAAGACCGATTGCAACCAGACTAACTTGATGTGGGTGGTACATAAAACGATCAAGCCCGCTTGCTTTCTTACATCTTCCTCCATAAATGATATGTATAGTATCCACTGTTTGCTTTAGGCCTGCCATGCGTCCTGCCATGGCTCTTTGGAAAAAAGAAATGCCTTTATCCGAAGCACAACTGATGTCCCATATCACTTGCGGTCCATACCCCATAAATTGAGCATATCTGCTCATCCACAAAATCTTTACATACCTTCCTCTAACTCTCTCGTCCAGACTCCCCTGAGGTTGAAAATCTCCTTGTAAAGACACCCAGAGCCCATGTATGCATCTTGGCTAACGGTATACAGGAGATCGATACGCAATGATTACCCAATTACCTTCAATGGGGTAATTGCATATTGGGAACACCCAGATTCGGAAGTGCCGGTAGTATGCAAATCTTCGTCAGGTAAGGAAACTCAGTAGCCAGCCTGGAACAACCAGCAGCTAGCTTGGATCTTAAGTGACTAGATTGGGTAATGGTAGGCAGGAGATCGATACCCAATCACACTCAACGTGGCAATTGCCTATTGGGGACACCCAGTGGCAGTGGTATACAAATCTTCGTCAGGTAAAGACACTCAGTAGCCTGCGTGGGACAACCAGCAGCTAGCTTGGATCTTAAGTGACTAGATTGGCTAATGGTAGACAGGACATCGAAACACAATCACTCTCAACATGACAATTGCCTATTGGGGACACCCAGTGCCAGTGGTATACAAATTTTCGTAAGGTAAAAACACTAAGTAGCTAGCTTGGGACAACCAGCAGCTAGCTTGCATCTTCACTCACTAGATTGGCTAATGGTAGGTAGGAGATCGATACCCAATCACCCTCAAGGTGGCAATTGCCTATTAGGGACACCCAGTGCCGCTGGTATACAAATTTTCGTCAGGTAAGGACACTCAGTAGCCAGAATTGGATCGATACTAACCGGATACAGACGATCTGCAATGTCAAACAAACAAAAGTCCAAGCCGAAACAATCCCCTGCTGGTGAATATCTCGACTGTGGGGCTGCACAAATCAGCCGCACCAATCAAGGGTATGCTGAGGTTACAGGGTTTTTTAACATAGGAATCGCATGATCACTCTACGGTGTATGTAGACGAGATGTAGCACACCTAATGGGGGAGACTGGGGTATTGGGACCACAAAAAGCTGGTACAGACCGATGGTTAACTTTGCACTGGCATGCTGCCGGCCTGCCCACAATGGCGCTAAGAGGCATGATAGATTATTGCTCGGATAACTCAATTGTTCTTGCTGTGAAATTGTTATGTCAGGATATTGCCAAGAAGATTTGTAATGGGGAAGCAGCTCGCAATGGGGCAATCAAAGCAGCCAAAACAGCCCATGCAGCCCAGTACCCTGGTGATCCCCCTTCAGCTCTTGTAGATGATCCCCTACACCTTGCCAATCCGAAAAAGCAAGTTCTAGTGTTAACGTCCAGTACGCCATCTACAACGTAAACCAGCAGGACTGCACCCATATCACAAGCGAATGCTGACCTTTTCGCGCAGCTGTCAAAGCGTCCTGGGGGGTTATGGGCACCTGCGGTTGCTTATCGGCCAGTTGGTGCAACTCCGCAAGGTGGGGATGGACCAAATAGTGCAATCATGCACATGATTTGTCCTAAACTGGACACGAGGAATCCTTCTCCTGACCCTAGGGAGTTCAGTTTCATGGCGTTTGGGTGGAAGTGGTAGCGGTTCAAGGTAGTAACGGTGGACGACCACACCAGAGCTGCCTTGCATGATGCTGCTTCCACCTGGAAGCCCGTCAACTGGGAGATTGAAGCCTTCTGGGGGCCAGAATTAGGGCTAATGGAACTCATATCTATACAAAATTGGTCACCCATAAGCCCGTACACTATCTTTTCGGCCGCCATAAAGAGGAATATCTCATAGACATTCAATGTGAGCTGGCAGCCCCTAAGGACGATTCAGCGGACAACCAGAGTCCAGAACAATCTGGGCTACCCATAACCTCAAAAAAAAAAAGAAGTGGCAGGAAAGGGAGCACCGGAGCCAGTACCAAAATGAAAAAAACCAGGATCAAGAAAAGTCCACAACAAACGCCAGGCCGGGCCCCATCTCCACCTCCACCTCTTCCAACTAAAACATAATCTAAGTCCACAGGTGCAGTAGATAAAGGGAAAGCAAAAACAGTGGGCGGGACCAAACTAGGGGTTTCGGAGGGTACAGAAAATGGGAGCAGAGCGAATGCCCCTGCCACGAAGGCTAGTTCTCAAGCTGGACCCTCAGGGCACAACATTGGGTTATCAGGGTCCAGGGTGGGGAAGGCGAGTTCACAGGCTGGACCCTCAAGGCACTTTACTCAGTTGACAGAGACCCCGTCGGAAATTGGAACACTCATGAGGAGGACCCCCATCAAGAGATTTCCGAAGACAACCAGCTCCAGTGTTCCTAAATCATTTCCAAGAACACCGCCTAAAGGCACCATTCGTGGGCCCCATCTTAAATAGACTCCATCCCAGTATGCGAAACTAGTTGCTACTGAAATAGGGAAAGTGCGAGACCATGAGAAGCCGCAAGACATTGGCGAGGGGCCCTGGAACAACGCCCTGTTCTTCAGACCAACCGATGGGGATGCGGAAGGTGAAGATTACAAAGATGATGCAGGTGATGAAGGCGAAGCTGTTGATGCCATGGCTCCTGAGGAGTTGGACGATGATGATGGGGATTATGAGGCCAATTAGCTTCCGAAGTTGCTTACCGGAGAGGTGTTGACCTAAACCGCATTTGGTAAGTTGCTCACTTAGTAGGTTCAGGGTAACCAATCCTAGTTCAGGGTAACTTGGCAAGTTCAGGGTAACTGCTCCCATACAATTTTCGACTTGGAAATATTTTCTTTAGTCGTATAGTAAGAAACCTTGTCTGACTGTAACTAGATCACTAGTAGTCGGAATCACACGAAACTTGAACTGTAGCTCCAGCTACACGTCGTTAAGTAGTTCCTGTATCCCTGGACTCAGCACGCAATATTTCTATTGTCGAGCTGTACTGCAGATAGAAGTATTACTGCCACGAGTAATATTTTCTAGTAATGCGCAATACTTATTATTAAGTATTCCTCAGACATGTATAACATATCGTTGAGTCGTTCTGTATAGCACAAGTACCCTTAGATGGGCCGGTAGTCACCCCGTGACAATACCCCCCTCCTCAAGGATCTTGTCCGCAAGAACCTATTTGAGTACACGGTAATAAGTCAAAGTTTTCAAACTGAGAAATATTTATTGGGCCTGGGGTTTTACCCCCCTAGTAAGCCTCCACTGGAGCTACGCACGTCTCTTTTCACCCATGGGACAGATTTTATGTGACAAACAGAAAAAATAAGAGCATACGAAATCTTCCCAAAAACCTAATGCCTACTATAGGAAAAAATAGGAATCCTTCAAACTAATACCTCAGGGTCCCGTGCCTTGTGAGGGTTATCAAGATGGAATTGGCGCACTACGTGCTCACCACCATCCTTCAGGTTCTCGTAAGGTTCCCATGTATCCTCATCTGGTCCATATCCTTTCCCAGATACCAGATATTTAACCTGACCTCCTTTTATCTCCGTAGTCTTGATCTTCTCGAATACATACTCCTGCTGCTCAAGGTCCACTGGTGGAGGTGTTGGCGAGCGTCTTCCCGGGATGGTATTCTGGCGGTAAGGTTCCAAAAGGCTGACGTGGAAGACCGGGTGGATTTTGCCAGACAAAGGTGGTAACTTGAGCCTATAGGCATTCGTGCCATATAGCTTTTCGATTTCGAATTTGCCCCTTAACTTGTAGTCCAGCTTCTTGGATGGTCTTTTCGTTTTGATGTTCTTAGCGTTGACCATCACCCAGTCTCCTACCTTGAATTGCAGTTCCTTGTTAGCCACTTTCTGGTTATAGTACTTAGCCATCCGGGTCTGAGCTGCCTTCATGTTTTCC
>Ga0307511_10006006_pt1 | contig 12262 bp, 10 predicted proteins | sample 13_EM_MG_FD_200266 | JGI IMG/M metagenome (GOLD analysis project Ga0307511, IMG submission 200266) | Populus trichocarpa ectomycorrhiza microbial communities from riparian zone in the Pacific Northwest, United States - 13_EM | ecosystem: Host-associated > Plants > Roots > Unclassified | place...
GCGCGAAGGCACCCCACGGACACCCTGGACGGCCTCACCACCATCGAGCCCGGAGCGGACGACCGACATCTCGGACGGCTGGGAAGGCCGCCTGGTCCCCACCGTGGACAACACCTGGGGCGACCTGGCACTCCCGGCCGGCTCGTCTGTCACCGCACCGCAGATCTGGACCACGCACTGGACCGAGACGGACGGCCCCGACGCCAACTGGCAAACCACACGGGCGACTTACGGCAACCGCGTCCGCGTCCTGCCTCCGACACCCGCCGCCCGGGCCCCCGAACCGCTGGACGGACCCGATGTCGAACGGGTCCTCGCCGACGCCCTCCCCCTCACCGCCTCGGACGAGGACTGGCAGGTCTCGCTGTACTCGTCGAGCCGTGGCATCCCGGAACCGGACGGCCTGCTCGGCAACAAGGGTCTGGTGCCCGAGGAGTTCGTGCGCGTCCCCGTGCCCGGACCCGGGACGGTCGCCAGGGTCCGGGCGATCGTCGGGACGGACCACCGCGGACCCGCCGATCTGCACGTGGGCGCCGCGGCCGTCAAACGGGTGTGGTGGAACGGCGAACTTCTCGACACCGCCGCCGGATACCTCACGACCGCACGCGTGACGGTCGGACGGCCCCGCAACGTACTCGAATACGAACTTGCCGACGCCCAGGACAGGCCACTGCTGATCTCCGGTACCGCTGGCACTCCCTTGGGCAGCTACTTCTGCCTGACCCGACCGGACGGATTCACCCAGCGCCCACAGTTCATGTGCCTGCCCGAGGACGTACGACCGCACGGCGGCATCACGTATCGAGGCCGGCTGCACGCCTCTGGGGAGGCGGTACTCGTCGTGGGTGCCGCGGTGGGGGTCACCGTGCTGCTCGACGGTTCGGTCGTCGCACGCCAGGAGAAGGCGGAGTACTACGAGTCCGACTGGGGCGCCGTACCGATGTTCTTCCGCCATCAACTCGCCCTGGAAGAAGGCGAACACGTACTGGAGGTGGTGTCCGACGCCCTCCACCCGCGCGAGGCGGTGTTCGTCGACTGCGTGGTCCGGGCGGGGTCCGCAGTGAACTCCCTGACGAGCGGCGCCGGTTGGGAGGCCGAGACAGGGGAGTGGCATGGCCGGACCGTCGAACACGACGGTCGGTGGGGGGAGTTGCAGCACTGCTACGCGGCCGCACGACCGCACCCGCTGCCGGCGGCCGAGTGGCTGATCGGTGCACCGGTGCTCGGCACCGCCGTACTGCCCCTGCGGTCGACGGACACCGTCCGGCCCCGTGCGCAGCGCTTCCGCTTCACCGTGCCGCCGGGCACCGTAGCGCTGGACCTGCCGTTGGAGTTGGGGGCCGCGGTGCGGGTCGGTGACGGTGGTGAGAGGCCGCTCGACGGAGAGATGTTGACGTTGGACCAACCGCTGGCGCAGGCAACGGAGTTGGAGATCGTCACCGAGCCCACGGCCGTCCTGCGGGGCGGCTCCGCCTGGCGCGGACCGGTGCGCGTCCGCACCGTACCGGCGCGACTGCCGCTGGGGGACTGGCAGTTGCTGGGGCTGGGCGGCTGGAGCGGTGGGGTGACGTACTCGCGGGAGGTGGAGGTGCCGGCCGGGGCGGACCCGGTGCTGGACCTCGGCCGGGTGCGCGGCAGCGTGTCGGTCGCTGTCGACGGGGAGTGCGTCGGCGAGGCGTTCTGTCCCCCGTACCGCTTTCAACTCCTGGGCGCTGCGGGGCGGACGGTTCGTCTGGAGGTGACGGTCAACAACACCCTCGCCCCCTATCTGGCGGAGGCCACTCCCACCGCCTGGGCCTTCCCGTCCCAGCTCGCGTCGGGGCTGATGGGGCCCGTGACGCTACGAACTCCGGTCTGACGGGGGCCGCGTGGAGTCGCGCAGGACGAGGTCGGGGGCGAACACCCTTGTCTCGTGGGCGTGTTCGGCGCGGGCCTCCACCTCGTCGAGCAGCATCCCCACGGCCGCCCGGCCCAGCTCCTCGACCGGCTGCCGTACCGTCGTCAGGGTCGTCCCCACGAAGCTCGCTATGTCCAGGTCGCCGTAGCCGACCACCTGCACCTCCTCGGGTATGCGTACCCCCCGCTCACCCAGTCCACGACAGAGCCCGGCGGCGAGGAAGTCGTTGGTGCAGAAGACGCCGTCGGGCAGTTCGTCGAGGCCGCGGGCGATCTCCAGGCCGTACGCCACCGTCATCTCGTCGGCGACGATCTGGCGCAGCCGCGCCTCGCGCTGAGTGCGGACGGCCTGGCGGGCGCCCTGATGGCGGTCCGCGCACTGCACGATCCCGCGTTCGCCGTTCACGACGAGGATGTCGCGCGCCCCGCGGTCCAGGAGGTGCTGTACGGCGATCCGACCGCCGGTGATGTCGTCCACGGAGACGGAACAGCCGTCCTGGGCCGGCAGTGCGCGGTCCGCGAGCACCAGCGGGATGCCGCGGTCGCGCAGCCGCGTGAGCCGGGTGGGGTCGGCGCCGAGCGGGACCACCACCGCCCCGACGGCCCGCTGCTCGATCAGCATCGTGAAGTAGCCCTGCTCCCGCTCGGGATCGTCTCCGCTGTCGCAGAGCACGAGCGCGTAGCCGTGGTCGTAGGCCGCGTCGGCGGCGCCTCGTGCGATGCGCGAGTAGAAGGAGTTGGCCACGTCGGGCAGTACGAGCCCGATCGAGGACGAGTGCCCGGTGCGCAGTCCGGCGGCTCCCGGATGCGGCACGTAGTCGAGGGCGGCGACCGCGTCACGGACCCGCTCGGCGGTGCGGGCGTTGACCCGCTCCGGCCGGTTCAGGACGTTCGACACCGTGGACACCGAGACTCCCGCGGCGGCCGCGACATCCTGAATACGGGCGGGGCGAACCTGGATGACGTCCACCCCCCTCGCTCTGACAGCCGCGCGACCAGGCACGACACGGTCCTCATGGGCGCGGAAAGTCTACCTCGGCGGGTGTTGGAACGTTTTCCGCGGGGTGCGGGACGCCGAACGCAAACCCGGCCGTGATCAACGGGGCTAGCATGGCGGCATGGCTGAGGGTGTTGGGGCTGATGGTCCGATGGAGGGCGACCGCCCGCTGAGGCGCGATGCGGCCCTCAACCGGGAGAAGATCCTGCGTGCCGCGCGGGAGGTCTTCGGTCAGCACGGGCTGGGGGTCACGCTCGACGACGTGGCCCGGCACGCCGGCGTGGGGGTCGGCACCGTGTATCGGCGCTTCCCCGACAAGGACAGCCTCGTACGGGCCCTGTTCAAGCAGGATCTGGAGATCCGGCAGGAGTCCGCCGAGCGGGCGCTCGTCCATCCGGACCCGTGGCAGGGGTTCGTCGATTTCCTCACGGAGATGGGGGCCGATCTCGCCGAGAATCGCGGCCTGCACGAAGTGATCATGTTGGGGAGCCACAGTTCCGAGCCCTTGGAGACCGCGCGGGGCGGCATGCTCCCCTTTCTGGAGGCCTTGATCCGGCGGGCCCAGGAGAGTGGGGACCTGCGCCCGGAGATCAGTCCTTCCGACATTCCCGTCATGGTGGAGATGCTGAGCGCCGCCAGTCAGTTCACCCAGGGCAGGCGGCCCGACATCTGGCGGCGCTGCATCGAGATCCTGCTGAACGGCGTCCGGCAGCGTCCCGACAACCTTCCCCTGACGACACCGAGCCTGGGGAACGAGACGGTGGAGCAGGTGATGGGGCTGGTCCGGCCGGCCCCGACAGAGGAGTAGCAGGTCTGCCGTACGAGCAGACCTGCCGTCCGTGTGGTCAGGAGGACGGTCCCCAGTCCTCGCGACTTGGCGTCGCCGAACTCGGCGTCGTCAGGGGCAGGTTGACGAATGAGGCGGCCTGCGGGGAGCGTTCGATCGTGTAGACGCCGCCGGTCAGGTTCGCCGACTCCTGCGGGGTCGGGGTGACGGGGAAGTGGAAGTCCGCCGACGGCTGGCTGTTGATGCTCATCCGGATGCGGTAACCGGCCGGAATCCTGCTGAAGTTGGACAGCAGCGAGATGTCGTACCTGGTCGTCTGTCCCGGGGTCACCGGGCGCTGCGACGCCTGAGTGAACGGGTGGCCCGGCTTGAGCAGGGTGCCGTTCCCGCCGTACCAGCTCTCCTGGGTGTCCAGCGCGCGCTGACTGCCCAGCAGGATTCCGTCCGCCTGCTTGGTCACCGTCCCGTCCGGCGCGACGACGCTCAGCTCGGCCGAGAGTTCGGTCTCAGGTGTCGTCGACCTGGCGTAGAGGGTGATGTCGGTCGGGCCGTCCAGCAGGGCCGCCTTGGTGAGTGGGGCGGTGGTGTAGGTCAGCGTGTTGGCCGCGGTCGCCGCACTCCAGGTGAGGGTGTCGCTTCCTTGGCCGGCCGGCTTGCCGGTGGTGAGGGAGCCGTCGCCGAGGTAGTAGGTACGGGCGTCGGAGGACAGCGGCCAGGCGGCGCTGTCGACCCAACTGCTCGCGCCGTTCTCGAACAGGTGCAGGGGAGTCGAGGTGTCGGCCATGCCCGTGGGCGCGTTCTTGAGCCAGGTCTCGAACCACTCCAGGCGAATGGCCTGCAGTGTCGCCTCGTTGACGTGTTCTCCGTGCGTCCAGGGCCCGACGATCGCCTGGTAGCGGCCGGTGACGGGTTCACCCGATGCGATCGGATCCGTCAACGGCCGGTGGTAGTAGGCGTTTTGGGCCGCCACGTAGGCGCCCAGGTTCCCACCGGGGAAGAGGTCGTTCCAGCCGGCCTCGGACAGCGCCGGAATGTCGTTGGCCACGATTCGCGGCATGAGCTGCTGTACGTCGAGGGCCTGCCAGTAGGCGTCGTCGTACGAGCGTGAACCGCCCGAGGCCTGTTGGGCGATGGTGACCGACTGCGGGTCGGTGGCGGGATCGTCCTCGGGGCCGCGCGGCTCGGCCTGGGCGATGCCGGCCACGAACGGGGTGGGGATACCGCCGTCGGCGGTGAGGTCGTTGTAGAAGTCCGAGTCGGTGCAGAACGGTGTGATGGCCTTGAGCGCGGAGTTCTTGCCCACGGCCGCCGCGGTGAACCACTGGTTCACCCCGAGGTAGGAGCAACCGTCAAGCCCCACCTCGCCGTTGGACCCCGACAGCGTGTGTGCCGCCCAGTCGACGAGGTCGGCTCCGTCCTTGCCCTGCCGGCCGCCGAACCAGTCGACCTGTCCGCCGGACTCGCCGGTGCCGCGCACCGCGGAGGCCACGTAGATGTAGCCCCGTTGCACGAAGTAGGTGCCGTTGTCCGTGGGGTCGGAGCGCTGAGTGCCGTAGGGGTTCTGGGTGAGGAGTACGGGGAACGGGCCCGACGCGCGGGCGCCGGTGCTCGGGTCGGTCGGATAGACGACCTCGACGGCGATCTTCACGCCGTCGTCCATGGTGACCGTGGTGTGGACGGGCGCGCTCGCCGTGTAGGTGGCGGCGGGAGGCTGCCAGGTGGCCGCGTGCGCGGGGAGGGCGGTGGCCGTCGTCTGCCCGGCCGCGACCAGGAGGAGCACCGCGGCGGTGCTGCCGAGCGCGGAGTACCCGTGGGGCGACTTCAGCCGGTCTCTTGCCTTGGACTTCTTCATGCGGCTCCTTGAGGTGGGGAAGGATTCCTCGTCACGCCGTCTGCGGGGCGGCCTGTTGGCCGCGGTTCAGGGCGAAGAGCGGGAACACGGTGCGTCCGCGCACCTCGTTGGTCAGCTCGGCCAGCACCAGATAGAAGGCGACGGCTGCCAGAGCGATCTCGACATAGCCGGCGGTGTGCAGCACCGAATCGCTCGGGACGCCCGCACTCGAAGCCCCCAGGTAGGCGATCACCAGCAGCACGATCGTCAGCGTCAGCAGGGCGAACGCGGTCACGGTCACCGCGTTGGTGCCCAGACTCGCGACGGCGAAGACCAGCGTGACGACGAGCCAGGCGAGCAGGAACAGCCCCAGCGACTGCATCACCGAATGACCGCCCTGAGCAGCCGCTGCCTCCGCCGTGGCCCCGTGGGCCTTCGCCGCGGCCGCCGCGTTGCCCGCGATGTGCGGTGCCGCCCAGAACTCGATGACGGTGTAGCCGAGCCAGAACGCCCCGTACGCCGTCAGGAAGGAGGCCGCGAACGTCGCCCCGGCCGCCAACGCGAAGAAGCCCGCGACGAGTTGGACGATGCCGCCGTAGAAGAAGGTCCCCGCCAGCACGATCGTTCCGTCGGCCGCGTCGATGACGCCGGCGGTGTGCAGGCCCAGGATCAGCGAGCACCACGCGAACCCGGCCGCTCCCACGGCTGTCGCGTGACCGATGTGGGACGTGCTGCCGGTGGGCACCGGCGGGCTCTGGGCAGCGTGAAGCGACACTTCAGCCATAGTGATCACCCTTCTGGAATGTCGACAGCCGGGGCGTCCGACCCGGGCCCGTCAACCGAATGGTCGGTAGTTTGTGAACGCCCGGTTGGGGCTGTCAAGGGATCGAACCGAAGTGGAAAACGCGCTCTGCGCGGCCTCGGCGACGGGTGCCGGGCGCCGAGGCGTGGAGCGGGGGCCGTCTCGGTGGCGGTATCGCCGCAGGTGGGAGGTGGTGTCCACTGTTCGTCTCGGAGAGCTGCAATGTGGGGCTTCCGGGGCCGAAGAAAGTGGAGATATATTCTCCGAAACGGGGAGGGTCGGTGTCATCGGGGGCGGCCGGGGGAGGAGGCGACGGGAATGTTCGCACCGGGTGGCTGGGCCATGCCCGTCCCAGGAGCCGCCGCGCCATCCCGAGGGCGTTGTCAGTGGGCGCGGGCACACTGGCGGCATGGACTTGAATTCGCCCGCCGTCACCGGTGTGTCACCCACCTCCCCTGTCTGGGTGGAGTCGATGGGCGGGCCCCTGATAGTCGTCCCCGTCTCCGCTCTGGCCGATTGGCGCGGGTGCACGGAGAGCGGGGTCATTGCGGGCGACGGCACCGCTCCGGACGACTACGACCGGGCCTGTGCGGTGGACGATCCGGCGAGTGTGATCGCCGTCGGCGAGAGCGGTGCGCAGGCGCTGGTGCTGGCGGAGGAGCCGGCCACCAGCTGCTATCTGCCGGAGCGTCGAGCCTTCCTGCGGTGGTTCGGCGCCGTTTCCGAGGCCGGTCTGAGGGCGGCGGCGGAGGCGGTGCTCGCGGACCCCGCCACCCCGTGGGAAGAGTGCGGCACATGGGTCTCGGACGGCCCGGCCGTGCTCATGGACTCCGCCGAAGCGGGTGCCGACCTGGGCATCGAGTACCCCGGTGGTGGGTTGCCCGCCGAGGCGCCGGTCCCGCTGCCCGCCGGCCGCTGGAGAGTGCGAGCCGTCCACATCAAGGTGGACGAGGACAACCGGGTCGGCCTGGTCCACCTGCTGCCCGCCGAGGCCTCCGCCTGAGGGACCGGGCGCTGCGACGCCTACCGGGTTATGCGTCAGAGGCGTTCGCGGCGCTTGGCTCCTCCGTGTCGGTTTCCTTGCCGGGAACGCCTGTTGGACCCCCGTCGGGATCCACGGCATGCCCCGCGCGAAGCTGGTCGGCGGCCCAGCGCGCCCACTCCTGTTCCAGGACGCGTTGGCGAATGCCGTGCTCCAGGACGAGCCTGCCGCACACGGTCAGCATGTCCTTGTCCCAGTCCTCCGTGTCCCGTAGGGCGACAAGGGTGTCGTGCTCCTTGGCCGAGGCCTCCGCGTGGTCGAGGAGTCGCTGCACGGCTTCCTCGCGCGGTAGGAGTCCCAGGAAGAAGGTCTGCAGGAGCATCGGGTTGCGCTGCGGCCTGCTCTCCCGGCTCTCGGTCAGCCAGCGCACCGTCTCGGCGTGCCCTTCGGGGGTGAGCGAGTACTGCTTGCGCCCCCGGGGGCCCTCCTCCGTCACCTTGATCAGGCCCGTCGCGTCCAGCTTCGTCAACTCGCCGTAGATCTGGCTCTGTTTGGCGGGCCAGACGTAGCCGAGCGAGGTGTCGAACATCTTCAGCAGGTCGTAGCCGCTGCCGGGGCGGAAAACGAGGAGGCCCAGAAGGGCGTTGCGGAGGCTCATGCCGACAACCCTAACCCGTGTCACTCCAATATTGACAGGTCGAAAACTACCCCTGTGGATTCCGTGTGCGGGACGGGGAGGCCGCGTGGAAGTCGGGCGCGGTCGTCAACGTCCTTGCAGGTGGGGCCTGTTCGGGCCGTTGAGGGTGGAGGCGTGGTGGACTTTCGTTCAATATTCCGACCTTGACATGTTGTTTGCGGAGCATCTAGCTTCCACCTGTCAAAGTTGGAACGTCGAACAGTGAGGAAACTCATCGTGGGCATCATGGGTTATATGCGTGGGTTCGTCCCATGGATCGTGGCGGGCTTCGTCTCCGCCGTCGACTGGCGCTGGGGCGCGGTGGCCGGCTGTGTCTCCGGCCTCCTGCTGCTACTGCAGGACCGGCGCAGGGGAGTGGCGATGGACGCGATGGTCCTGGAAATCAGCACCATCATCTACTTCGTCATCATCGGGTCGATCGCCTTCAGCTCGCCCGACTCGTCCGTCCAGGACCACAGCGACGTCCTCTCCTTCGTCTGGCTCGCAGGAACGGCCTGGGGCAGCATGGCTCTCCGCAGCCCCTTCACCCTCGGGATCGCCCGTCGGCAGACGCCCGAGGAGTACTGGAACACCCCGGGATTCCTCTCCGTCAACAACGCCATCACGGCCGCCTGGGGAGCCGGGTTCACCTTCATCGCCGTCGTACTGGCCATCAGCAACGCGACCGACGCGCCCGCCTGGGTCGGTATCACCGCCCATGTCGTCGGCCTGGTCGCCCCCGCGGTCTTCACCTCGATCTATCCCAAGCGGGTCCAGGCGCGCCTCGAAGCCCTGCTGGCAGCGAACGCCTGACCGTCGTCCGAAGGAAATTCCCTGTGAGTACAGACAAGACCCCTCCGCACCTCGCCGGAAACTTCGCCCCGGTTCCCGACGAGATCACGGTCACCGAACTGCAGGTGACCGGAGCCGTCCCGCCGGAACTCACCGGCTGGTATCTGCGCAACGGCCCCAACCCGCACGAGGCGGCCTCGGCCCACTGGTTCACCGGCGACGGGATGGTGCACGGAGTCCGCCTCGAAGGCGGCCGGGCGACCTCGTACCGCAACCGCTGGGTCCGCACCCCGACCCTCGCCACGGGCGCTCAGGTCTACGGCCGCGACGGCGAGATGAACCTCGCTGCGGGCGTCGCCAACACCCACGTCATACGGCACGCGGGTCGCACCCTCGCCCTCGTCGAGACGTCGTTCCCGCAGGAGCTGAGCTGCGAGGCCGGGCGCGAACTGGACACGGTCGGCCCCTACGACTTCGACGGACGCCTGCGCACTCCGATGACCGCCCACCCCAAGACCTGCCCGGTCACCGGTGAGCTGCACTTCTACGGGTACGGAGGGCTGTCGGCGCCCTATCTGACCTATCACCGCGCCGACGCCGGCGGCGAGTTGACCGTCAGCCGGCCGATCGACGTCCCGGCGCACACGATGATGCACGACTTCTACCTGACCAGGAACCACGTCGTCTTCATGGACCTGCCCGCCGTGTTCAGTATCGAGCGGGCCATGGATCCGAACGGAGGCATGCCGTACGTCTGGTCCGACACCTATGGAGCCAGGCTCGGCGTGCTGCGCCGGGACGACCCGCACGGGGACATCCGCTGGTTCGACATCGACCCGTGTTACGTCTTCCACACCCTCAACTCCTTCGAGGAGAACGACGGTCGGCGTCTCGTCCTGCTGGGCATGCGCTACCCGTCGCTGCGGGACGGCGTCACCGTGGCGACGGCAGCCCACCTGTGGCGGTGGACGATCGACCTCGTCACCGGCGCGGTCACGGAGGAGCAACTCGACGACCACCCGGGCGAGTTCCCCCGCATCGACGACCGACTCGCGGGCCTCCCGGCGGAGTTCGGCCACGCAACCGCGGCGCCCGTCCCGGAGCTTCCGCAGTACGACCCGGACGAGTCGCGTGCCGCGATCCACCGGTACGACCTCCGCAAGCCGAGCGTCGCCAGCCACTACTTCGCTCCGGGACGCTTTCCGGGCGAGGCGGCCTTCGCCCCCGCCGACGACCAACCCGGCGGCCCCGGCTGGCTCATGACCTATGTCTACGACGCCTCGACCGACCGGAGCGATCTGGTGATCCTCGACGCCGACAACCTCGCACGGGAGCCGGTGGCCACCATCCACCTGCCCCGGCGGGTACCCGCCGGATTCCACGGCAGTTGGCTGGCGGACGCCTGACCCGCATGAACGGCGAACCGTCCTCCGGGCCCCGTGCTCGGAGGACGGTTCCCGCCGAAGGGCCGCGAAGAGCCGGACGGACGCCGAAAGGGATCGTGTGATGGGAGACGTCGACGAAGCGGAGTGCCCGGAGGACGTACTGCTGACGCGCGCGGCCCAGTCCGGTGAAGTCGCCGCGCTGGGGCTGCTGTTGGAGCGGCACCGGGACGGGATGCGCGCGGTGGCCCTGAGCATTCTGGGGCCGGGTGCGGATGCCGACGACGTGATGCAGGACGCGGCGCTCACAGCGTTGCTGCGGATCGGCGATGTCCGAGATCCGGCGGCGGTGGGGGCGTGGCTGCGGATGATCGTGCGCAACGCCGGCCGGCTGGTGCTGCGGGAAGCGGTCCTGGTCCGGCCGGTGAGTGAACTCCCGCTGGTGGCGGCGCAGTTGGGGCCGGAGCAGTGGCTTGAGCGGAACGCGCTGCGGGACTGGGTCTGGGAGGCTCTCGCCGAACTCTCCCCGGCATTGCGGATGCCCCTGCTGCTCCGCTACTTCGCCGCCGAGGTCACCTCGTACGAGCGGATCGCGGTCGCCTGCGGGATTCCGGTCGGCACTGTGCGCAGCCGGCTGAGCAGGGGCCGCGCCCGGATGGCCACCGCCCTCGCCGCCACGGCGGACACTCCGCACGGACCCGCCGAACAGCGGATCCGTGCGGGACGCGTCGAGGCGTACGAGCTCCTTGCCGCCGCCGACGGATGTACGGTCCCCACCTCTGCCCGGACCGGCGTTTCACGGGTCCGCGTCACTGTTCCGCGCTGAACTCCCCGAAGTAGTGGCCCTCTTCGATGTCCGGGACCAGCGCGGGGTGCGTCGGCTTCCATCCGGTGAGTTGTCGGGTGAGCGCGCTCGACGCCGGGTTGTCGAGCGAGACGAACGGGGCCAGGAAACCGGCGAAGTGCCGGCTCGCCTCGTCGGGAGTCAGGCTGACGGCCGGGACCTTCAACCGGCGGCCGATGACCCGCGCGACCTCGCGGAACGGCACCCCCTCCTCGGCGACCGCGTGGAGGCGGGTGCCGGCCGGGGCTGATTCCAGGGCCAGTCGGTACAGGGTTGCCGCGTCCCGTCGATGCACCGACGGCCACCGGTTCGATCCGTCGCCGACGAACGCGGACACACCCGTCGTACGAGCGACGCCGATGAGAGCCGCGACGAATCCGCGTGCGTCCCCCAGGCCGTGCACGGTCGGTGCCAGGCGTACGGAGGACGAGCGCACCCCGTGCTTGCTCAGCGCGAGGACGGACACTTCGACCTGGAGCCGTGGCGCCGTGACGGCGGTCGGGACAATGGGGGTCTCCTCGGTGAGCAGCTGCCCCGGGGTGCGCCCGAGGACCCCCGAGGTGACCACGAACGGCCTGTCCGTGCCTGCCAGTTCGGCGCCGATCGCCTCCACCGCGGCCAGTTCGGTCTTCGCGCGGGCGGCCGGGTCGGTGGTTTCGGAGATGTGCTGGTTCGCGGCGTAGACGACACCGTCCGCCGCCGCGGCGCCTGCGCGCAGGCGGTCGACGTCCGTGATGTCACCGCGGTGCACTCCGGCGCCGGATTGCATCAACGTCTCTGCGGCCGAGTCCGAACGGGCCAGGCCGACGACCTCGTGCCCCGCTCCGAGGAGTTCGCGGACGACCGCTGATCCGACGTAACCCGTCGCGCCCGCAACGAAAACACGCATAGTGCAGATCCCTCAGATCGGTCCGGGTCGACCCGACGGCGGAGGCGGCGGGCTCGCGGACCACGTTAGGGACGGAGGCGTTCGGGTGTCCAAGGCCTGTGCGGCATACGGCGATACGCGGGAGGCATGACCTGGGGGAGGGGACGGCGCGAGACGGCTACGGCGCCGGAACCCATGCCCTCGGGTCCCGGCGCCACAGCCGTCCTGTCAGCCCGTCACGAACGGCCTCGACCGTTCAACCTGCCTCAACGTGCGGGCGGAACAGGTCAGTTGATGTGGTAGCTGTCTCCGTAGACCTTCCAGGACAGCGGTGTGTTGAGGTCGAAATTGCCGTTGCGGAGGAAGACGCGCTGCTCGGTGTCGACGCGGGTGGTGTCGCTGTGG
>Ga0307511_10006008_pt1 | contig 12260 bp, 13 predicted proteins | sample 13_EM_MG_FD_200266 | JGI IMG/M metagenome (GOLD analysis project Ga0307511, IMG submission 200266) | Populus trichocarpa ectomycorrhiza microbial communities from riparian zone in the Pacific Northwest, United States - 13_EM | ecosystem: Host-associated > Plants > Roots > Unclassified | place...
CGGGTATTGTATTCTTCACGCGCTGCCACATGTTTCACTGAGGGGTGGAGGCTTGGGGTTTAGCCATCGTGGGGCGAGGGGCTTTGCATGTGGGTAATTTCTCCCAAAGACATTTCGTCACCGAAAGCCCGTTGAGATGGGGAAGGGCGGTTCCTTTAGATGTTCGTCGTGGTAGTCGTGGGTGGTCGGGTAGTCGGGAACTAATTCACGATCAATTGAGAGATGTGTGTCTCTGGAGGAGCTGGAGCTGAGCTGGAGGAGGTTCGCAGGGTCGGCCTGTGTTTGGGTTTGCGGCAGCAGTCCCTATCATGATCGCCGGCCAAATGTAGGTCCAAATTCGCACCACTTTCCGACGTAAACCTTCAATACGCAAGCTGCCAGACCGCGCTGTACATCCTCGAAGAGCGAGTTATCCAGACGTTTCGTTGAAACCGAGTTCCATCCAACCGAATCCACTCCCTGTACCTTCTAGACGCGTCGCCGCGATCCTGAAGCCTCATATTCCATCTTTCTTAGCCGCTCTCGCACTCCCATTGCCGAGAACTGGCCGGGCTCAACGCAGTGTAGGCCGTACAGCGGCGAGAGTGCTGACCGGAGCCAAGTTCGTCGAAAGATCCCGAGGTTTACAACTCCATTGAACCACGACACGTTGCTAATGTTTAGCAACCTTCCGGATACCGGGTCAGTGGCCCGCTCATGTGACTCCCTCTTGCACGGTTTCCTCGAGGCAACCGCCCGACGGCCCTCCTTCGCCAGGTTCCTTCGTCTCTCATCTCAGCTAACCTGACGATCAAACCATGTCGTCCGATGATCGTGCGTTCAGGGTGATTCCACGACAACCGCAGCTCTCTGGCTAACTCGGATGTGTGCCAGAATTCAGGAATACGTTCCTCGCCCAACTCGTGTCCATCAACATAAGGTCCAATAAATTCCCGAACGCCCTCGCCAAGATGCTGGCACCTCAAGAGGGTGTGGATGCCGCGATGTCGTTGCAGGGTGACGATGCTTTGAGCCTCGTCGATGTCCTCGATCAGGTGAGTAGGCCGAGGTCAACCAGAGGACCCCACTTGATCCACCGCACAGGCATTTGACGCTCCGGACATGGAGATTGATCTTCGGAGAAAAAGTATTCGCATCCTCCGGAAAGTCTGTGGTGCTCAAACAATCCTACCACGTTCTTGCATACTCTCGGAAAACATCACAAAGGAAGGCGACTGTGCACTCGCCTCTGGAGAGTTCGCTAACGTTTGGAGAGGCCGCCACGGTGGGAATCTTGTGTGCATAAAGGCGTTCCGAGCATACACCGCCGATAACCTGTCCAGGATCAAGCAAGTTCGCAACAAGTAATCTTACGTGTAATACCTGTCTTTAACGATTCGTGGCAGCGTTTGTTCCAGGAAATCATAATCTGGAGGCGACTCTCCCACCCAAACGTCTTGGCTGTATCAGGCGTCTCCCCGAAGCTGTTCCCATTGTGCGTCATCACTGAATGGATGGTTGACGGGAACATCATGGACTTCACGTCAAAGCACCCCGAGGTCAACCACCTTCGTTTAGTATGTCCAATTCACGCTCCTCCTCCAACCCTCGTACACTGAAACGCTCCCGAAGCTCGCAGAAGCGGCCAGCGGATTACGGTACCTCCATTCGATGGATATCGTCCACGGCGACCTCAAGCCGGTATGGGCACCAACCATTTCCACTGACCGTCGCTGATGATCCCGCATAGACAAACATCCTCATCGACCGCGATTTACACCCTCGCCTCACTGACTACGGATTCGTCGCCATCCTATTGGATCCGAACACTGTGGACACTGTGAGGGAGGAACCTATCCGCTTCCCCAGGAGACCCGTCCGATACATGGCACCGGAACTGTCGAATCCCTCCGGGTTCGGTCTGAAGAACAGCAACCCAACGAAAAAGAGTGATATCTACGCGTTTGGAGTGGTCACGTATCAGGTGAGCGACACCGTTTCATTCGGGCACAGGGACTTAACCAGCATTCAGGTGGTCACAAAACAACAACCGTTTCCCGGAGTCAATGATGGGGTGATCGCATACAACGTTGTCATCGGGGAGCGACCGGCCTGCCCGCCAGGTCCCAATGAGTGGCTCTCAGATGACGTCTGGAAATTTATCTCAAGGTGCTGGTCTCCCTCGTGGGACGACCGGCCAGATGTCGAGTTCGCGATGAACGCACTGAACGATGCGGCCGATGCCGTCGAGGTCAAACGTCGGAGATTATATGTGCTCACCAACGATCCAGGAAGAAGATCCCACCGGGTATCTAGTGCGTAACATGGATACCGAGCACGAATGATGGTTAATTATGTTGATAGGTCCACCGACTCACGACTTGCCGGGGCGTCAGGTCGGCGATACACCGATCGAACAGGTCCTTGAGCATTCCCCACCGACTCCAAAGGCTCCTAAATCACCATCTCCATTTGTTACCAAAGTGCCTGCGGACTCGAGGGCAACGAAGAGGGAACGACGACGTGTGATTCATCCATTGAAGTTGTTTCTAGCGTTGACCCTGCTTCCGTAGGAGCGCGGCTCAGACAATTCAGAGTGTGGCATGATTCCACCGGTTCTCATCGGCAGGAGGCGGCGCTTGTAGATTACAATGCCGGGGTTGTTCACCTTTCCTCGCCCGACGGCACGTTACTAGAAGTACAAGAGGGTAAGCTCTCCCCAGATGACTTAACCTATGTCCGGTCACTCGATGTGTACAAAAACTGGAAGCGTAAGGTGACGCCTTGTCTCTTCTAGCTCCCTAAGCATTTGCTGATATCATCCGGAACAGGAGCTCCAACGCGGTATATGTCCATCCATTCTACGCATTGTTTCTTATGACCTGATGACCCCGTTGTCCTCCCTTATTGCACCAGAAACCCAAGTATCTACGTCTGGCCCTGCCCCGCAACCTCCTCCAACCTCTACAACTTCTGTGACTTCGCTGGAACACTGGGAAGCGGACCTTATTGCTCTGTTGCGCGTGGGTACGGTCGAGGTCCAAATCGGTCCGAGGAAGAAGAATGCCCAAGAGTTTGCAGATAGACTCGATGCGGTGCGCCTCCTGGAAAATGGGTATATCGGGCCACCTGACCATGGGCCCAGGCTCTCGACAACGGAGACTTCCTTGAGCAGGAAAGGAGACGGTGTATGAGCTACCTGCGAAAACTGTGTCGCACATTCGACATTCTTCCCTCATCATTTATACTCACGCCAACATTCGACGAACGTGGCACCACCCCGTTCGCGACAGGTGGGTTTTCGGAGGTGTACGAGGCGAGCCTTGATGGACGCTGTGTTGCAATAAAAGTTCTCGATGTTAATGCAGAAACCATCAACGGTGTCCGCCGTGTGAGTTGTCTGCCCCTCTCCCACCGAAGGAGCCACTGACGTTTAACCATAAGCTCCTCGTCAAAGAAGTTGTCGGGTGGAAGTGGCTTCGCCACGACAATATCCTGCCATTTGTCGGAGTTTCGTTGGAGCCTCCGCTTTTTTCGATCATATCGGAACGAATGGAGAATGGCAATATCACGAACTTCATTAAGGTCCACCCGAATTACAATCGGCTGCGCCTTGTGAGTGGAGGGAGGGTATCTGTCTTCCTGTCGTACTGACTGTTTGCATATAGCTCGCAGGCGCAGTGGCCGGGTTGAAATACCTACACGAGCATGGTGTTGTCCACGGCGACCTGAAAGGGGTGAGTCCTTGGTTTCTACATAAGGTTGGTGATACTGATGTTTGTTATTGCTACTAGGCCAACGTACTCGTGGATTCTAAGTATTGCGCTCGCCTGGCAGACTTCGGGCTTGCCATGATTACCGACGAACCGGCTGGCAGGACCACCAATAGCGGCGGTGAAATGAGGGGTACGACCCGGTGGATGGCACCAGAGTTGATGAACCCCGAGGAATTTGGGTTTGCTGGCGACCTTTTGAAACAACTCCCCTCCACAAGCACGGATGTCTATGCGATTGGGATGACGATCCTTGAGGTGAGTACGTGTCCCTATCTACTGGAATCATGGACCCACGTTCTGGTAGGTTCTAACAGGGTGCCATCCATTCAGCGACATCACTAAGAACATCACGGTTGTTTGGAAGGTTATGAAAGGGGATCGGCCGGACAGACCACCTTCTGGATTCTCCGACGCGTTGTGGGAGTTGCTGGTATGGACCTGGGTCGTGGAGGATGGTCCGGAATCCAAACGGCGACCATCCCCATCATTCATACTTGACCAGCTGGAGAAAAGTGTTGATCAATGGGAGAAGTCAATCGTCCCCCTAGTCCCAAAACGGTGGCAAGAAGATGGCTGGTATCCCAAGTTCCTGAGGATGTGTCGTATTTTGTTCATGACCCTTCTCCAGTAACACGTTCCGGTGAAGCAGGCGGTCGGGTAGGTGTTGACGGTAAGTGACTTTCACGACCAAATCGGTTGGCCCGTCATTGATACGGGACACCAAAGCACCCAACTTATCTGAAACGATCCGCGTAATACCCCTCTCCCGCCCGCTCCGTGAAGGCCAAGACAAGACAATCCGACGTGCACCTATTGCACCCGGGTTCACAAATAAACTCAAGGATTTTCTTCGGTTCAGTTGAAACGTTTAGGGAGCCCCCGCGGCCCCTGGCGAGATCTGAGTGAGTCGGCCGTAATCGTGAACTCTCATCATAGATACGAATTTGGCGTGGGATACTGACTATCTGTCATCAGTGGAATGCGCCCCCAAGGCACGGAATTGCGTTCACCCCTTCGTGTAGGGAATTGCGGCAACCGCCTGAGTTGGGTTTTGTAGTAGGCGTATATGCACCCCGTTCTCATGACCAACCCATCACACATTTGACAACTTGGGTGTTCTTCGTCACATACTACAATTCGTATGTACTCGCCCAACGAGCAGGGTTCTGTCGTTCGAGACCCCCACAAGTGGGGTCAGGGTACTCCAACTCCGTCTCTGGTGGATGGTACTTCCGCCGGACTTTCGCAGCCATGTTGAGGGACAAAACCGGCAACCCGACCCCAGCCATCGATCAAGAGAAGGCCCAACCGCTCTGGAATTGGGACAGGACCGGTATCCCGCCACATATTGTACGGGGTTATTCCTGGAGACGGGTGACGGCTCCCGCCATGAGGGTCGTCGGCGAGAGTACCGCGAGCTCGAGCCCCGTTGTTCTTCGGCGACGGTTTCGGATTCGACCCGACCGAGCGTGGCACGCTTGTGTAGCTAGTGTTGGCAAGACTTTTCCAGATGTGTGCAGGCCCACGCACCTGGATGAGAGTAAACAATGCAGGTTTGATTAATTAGTAGAGGGAAACAAAAACTACATCGTAACAATACGGAGGAAACATCCGATTCCTCCTGGGCAATCAACTGAATGGTGGGATTAAGCTAGAAGGGAGGCGCAGCAGAGCGGGCGACAGAATCGTCGGGGAGCAATGCCTGGGAAATCTGTGCGATCATGAGCTCATTCATGCTTCCCTTGACGAACTCGTCGAACGTGAGGTTGGTGTCTTGGTCACGATCCATGTCCCTAAAAATCTTCTTCACCCGCTATTCGCCGCAACTGATGAGTGAGGAGCATCATGGAAGGAGGGCTTAATGAGGGCCGTACCTGTTCAGGGGTGTCATCCATGTCCATCATGATCAATCCCGACACCCTGTAAATCGATCGGACGAATCGAAGCATCTCGTTATATGTGATTGTGCCGTCCCGGTTGATATCGTATAAGTCGAACGCCCCTGAAAGAAGAAGGCGGTCAAGTGGACAAGTCCAGTGGGGACTGATCGTGGCGTACATCTGAGCTTCTCATTCAATGAGCCACGAGAAATGACGCTCAGGGCGCGGACGAACTCTTCAAAGTCGATTGTGCCGTTCTTGTTTTGGTCGAACACGTTGAATACGATGGTAGCGAATTCGCTCGGCTCGCCGTCTGGGAAAAATTCCTCATACAGCTTTACGAATTGAGCCTCGTTGAGTTGGCCGGAGGGATAGGTTTTGTGGAACATTTTGTCCCTGCGGTACAGTTTTTGTGAGATGAATGGAACGAGACGCGGGGCCGGCTTACCATCGCCGAAGCTCGCGTTTATCGTCTGTGGTGGCGGTGAGTTGATAGGAGTACAGGAGCATCCTGTTGAAATAACTCACAGTAGGTCGCCTTCTGAAGGTCTGAAAGCTGTTCTCGAGAGGCTTTGCTTTGCGATTTGCCCATTTTTCTGGTAGTGGTGGATGTCGAGTACAAAAGCCGTGTTATAGCACAGCCCACGCCCAGGCCTCCGAGCGCCCGGATGAGAGGCTGCAACACCTTCACAATAGGAACGACATTCGGATAGGCAAAGCGTCGTGAGATACCTTACGATTGTTGGGATCACTCTTTGATCATTTCTTTCAATTATATTCATTGTCACACGTGATGTCCATTCGTATTTGGAACTCCGCGTCCATCCTCCAATCATTTCCAATTCGGGATTGGACTCTCTCGGCGAGCGTCTCTGGATCCCCTACCAATCTCCACTCATCTTCAGCAACCCTGAGATATCGGGGTGTGGACCGGTGGTGAATTGGAGGCGTACTGATGGCTATTAATAGCCCCAGGATCTCTAGGATATCTGCACCCCAACTTATCACCCAAGCTCGGACCATCAGCGCTCAACGTTCAACTTACATACACCCTATTATCATCTCGTGAATGGGCCCCCGGCCCTTGACAGATGGGGTCCTATTTATTAGCCCGGATTGAACGAGGCTACTACACTTTCACCCCACTTCAGAGATGGAAGATCCCGCCCCAGAGCACAACTTCAACCAGCCAGGGTACCCTCTCCACTTCACTGCGGTGAAAGTCGTACTGACCTGTTGGTTTCCTAAAGCTTGGAAAAGGCTCTACGCGATGCCCTGAAGTCTGTACTGGACAAGGATGGCGGGCCAGACCCCAGGACCAGTTTCTATAAGAGGTTCAAGGAGGAAGTCGCCGAACACGATAATGACCTCAAGAAAAAGCACGAAGAAGATTTGAACTCCACTCTTATTTTTGTGAGTTTCTTCCTTCTCACAGAGTCAACGTGGCTGATGTGTTCGGAAGGCCGGTCTGTTTTCGGCCGTGACCTCCGCGTTCATAATAGACATCCAGTCAGAACTCAAGCCCGACTACCAAGAAATGAATAACACCCTCCTGGAGCTTCTACTTAACGCCACCGTTGGAAGTATCCCTCCTGGCCAGCCAATCGCTCCGCCACGCTGGGCTGGACCAAATCCCGCCATCCGTCAAGCCCAAGCCACACTTTATGCAACCCTTTGTGCCACGTTGTTCGCGGCATTCCTGGCAACGCTTGGGAAACAGTGGCTCAACCAGTACAGTCAGACGGACACTCATGGATCTAACGAGGATAGGTGCAGGGAGCGCGAGCGGAAGTTGAGCGGGATCGACAGATGGCGGTTCCATACCATCATGCAATCTGCGTCCCTCACCATTCAAGGTTCACTTGCGCTCCTCGGCTCTGCCCTCTCACGATACCTATGGGAGGTCGACCGCGCAGTTTCTTCGGTCGTCATCGGCTTCACATCCGTCGGGTGTGCTGTCTACATAACCATTGTGACGGTATCCGTCCTTTTCTTCGACTGCCCCTTCCAAACTCCGGTATCCTCGCTGTTCCGTTCTATGATCGGCGCCACCAAGTCCCAACCACAGGCTCGCTCCGAGGAAGGAAACCCCGACCAAGGCGAGGTTGCGGGGGGCGCCCTGTCCGTCGTCGGGGTGCTGTTCCGTCCCCTCCAAGAGCGACTCCACCACTCGTTACGACAACATTATTGGGAAGGATACAAACACGACGCCCGTTGCATCACTCGCATGTTTGTAATATCGTCCGATATGGATACCATCCGCCTTACAGTGGGTTTTGTTCAAGAGGTTGTCTGGGGCACTACGATAAGGAACGCTCCACTCGGGTGGATCCACGGAAAACTTGTCAGCTGTTTCGATACCTCGCTCCCCAACGCCCCCATCCTCATTCCTGCGTTACGAGATATAGCTTATCTCAGTGCGAAGGCGTTCACCCGTATCCTAATTCAACAACGGTACTTCCCTGAATCCAACAACGTGGACGAGAACCCGCTCAAGGACATCAAACACACACCACTCGCCTTTATAGAGTCCAGCGGTGATCCGGACCTCGAGTCCGTCCTCCTCATGGTCGAAAAGGAATTCGGCTGTGATGCGGTCATTCCCTGGGATAAGTACCGGTTGAGTTCAGCTCATCACATCTGGGTTTCTCACCTCTTCGTTTATCACGCGAAGCACAAACCGTTATCCGACGACGTGTCGAATTTCGTAAAACACTCCCTGAACCCAAACAAATGCCCCGGTGCAGTCATCGCTGACTGTCTGTGTATCATAAACATAATTCTCAGGAATCTTTTCTCCGTCGAACACCTCGCGAGGCGCGATAAAAGGTTAGACTGCTTGGCCCTCTTCTACGACCAGCCGCTGATGCCGTCCAAGCTCCGGGATTGATACTATGCTTCGCGAAATTTTCCGTCGCCTCTCGGATAATTTCGAGGGCTCACGGCCACGCCCAATCGACACGGACGGACTGGAGCGGTCGCTGCGTGCACTAGAGCTCGTAACGCAACTCAGTACAACAGCCGTTGCGACGAAAAGTTACGAGCTGTTTGAGACGATCATGGGGTCCCAGATTGAGCAGGTGAAGAAAATGCAGGCCGCGCGACTGGCATTGGATGCCGCCTATCAACCGGGGCCCACGCGTGCCCCGACTGTGGGAGGTCTAGATCATATCATTGATTTCCTTCGTCACCACTTCGCCTCCCATGTCTCTGGAGAGGATCGCTACCATGCTGCTTCCTTGATCACGCGTGCCATCAACCCCACGCCCGACGAGCAATATGGGACCTGGTGCATAGAGGACGTGGAAAAGATATTGGCTGAATTTTGGCAGGGGATTGAGAGGGTCAAGGTGCAGGAGGGGGCTGCGGCTACCGTGACTCTGGAGGAACTGTATGGTAGGCTGAGCGGTTTTGTCAACGGTAGGAAGGCTGTACGTGATGAAACTCTTAGGCATTCCGGCGGTATGTGCTCGCCTCGTGTTTCTTCTCTAGTTACATCTACCAGCTCCGGCCATCGCATGACCAACCCACGCACAGGATCAATAACGATGGCTGACTAGCCGACAGTTTCTCCATCCTCCGTTGACCATAAGTAGTGCCGCGTTTTTTGTTTTTACCTTTTCCCGTCAACTTTTCTCACATGTATCCTGGTGTACCAGATCATTTTACCACATGCATTTCCGTTCACGCTTATCTGGTACTCAACCTTCTCTAGATCTTGATATTGTAACTGTCACAGTGGCCATATCCGTCGAATGCGTTTTACTCAGTTCATTCACATCCTGGTTTCACGGTCAAGTGCGTTTTCTCTCTCTCCCTCCTGATGCCGTTCGCAGCGCTATCAGGGGAGCATTTCGCAACGCTCTTGGGGGTATTTATTCCTAACTACACCTTCTTTTTGTTTTCGGCCACCCTCCTTCGTGGTTCCTGCCTTCGCGAGTTCGTGAGCGGCAAAGGTCAAACGTTCAATCTCGACTCTTTCCCAAGGCCACAGTCTCATTGAAAACTCCCCGACGTAATCCTTCGATGCGCGAGTTGTCGTGCTGTCCACCCTCAAAGAGCGACTCCCAAGGGTTTCGTCCAAGGGTTCTACCAAATTGAATTCGTACCTTGTGCTGCACGAACGCGTCACCACGATTCAAGTTGAAGCCTCAGTATTCATCTGCCTTCGTCGCGTTTGCACCTCAGCATCGTAAACCGACTGAGCACAAACGCAACGTTGGCCGTACAGTGGCGAGAGCGTTGGCCGGAGGCGCAGCCGTCAAGCGAGGAGGTTCAGGAGGATGCTACGCGACGGCGCGGGTCACAACCCGCAATATCGTAGGCCCGCCGCCGTGTCATTGATCCCTCTCGGTCCATCCCCGCGGTTCTCCCAAGACTACGCTTTCACCGAACCACTGACACGTCACTCGGGGTACAGCCATCCTCTAGACACTGGGATGACGGCCCGCTCATGTTACTGACTCTTGCACTGTTTCCTCACGGCCAAGCCAGGCAGCACTCCTGCGCTAGGTTTACTCCAGCCTCCCGCTTCAGCCAGCCCGACCATTAAACCATGACCGTGCGTTCGGGGTGATTCCACGAAAACCGCAGCTTCCTCAGGGAAGACGTCATAACGGCGGATGATGGGAAGATGAGGAGTCTGGAACCGAGCCTTCCACGGTTCTACAGTTGCAAGTGTCCCAAATCAAGGCACATGCATATCGGTCCTCAGGAGAATCTTTGTAGTTGGGTGGTCGAGACGCTGACGCCTCGGGTGGCCGAGGTTGGTGACAGTCTTTGGACTTTCGTAGCCCTTTTTGGAGACAAAACCGGCGACGCGACCCCGACCGTTGAAACGTTGACTGGACAGAGAAGGTCTGACAATTCCAGAATTTGGAACACGGTATCGAGGTTGAACGTTGGCTCTTCGGTCCAGGCCGGTAGGGTAATGAGAACTTTGAGTACCGACTCCTTCAATGATGGTTCTGATTTTTGTCTAACCAGATGTAATATGTTCATGTGGATTTACGGACATCTCTGCGTATCTGCTCTGAGTTCGGTGCCGAGTGGAAAGCGAATGCCCTCGAGATATGCGACTCACCACTCCAAGGCGGATGACTTCGATCGGGGTAGGCTTCCGAAATATCAGGAAGAGGATTTTGGAGGGGATGGTCCAAACATGCAGAAGGGCGGGTTCCTTGTTCGTCGCACTGGTGGATGGAGGAGACTCGGAGTTTGGCGAAGGATTCTGATCCTGGCGCTCGTCTCTCCACTTCGCGTCCTTCATGTCCGCTACCCGAACTCAAGCACGACGAACTTGGCTCTTGAGCAAACATCGGCCGTTGACCCCCAAATACAAAGCATCGCCGGTGGACTCAACGCGCAAGATTCCGGGATCCGTACGGCTGATCGTCAGGCGGGTGCTTGTGTCGCTACCCCTGTGATACAGTCCTGTGTTGACGTTCCTTGCATTGCGACGGGCGTTCAGCTTCTTTAATTCGTCAGAATTCGCACACGCTAGCGGTGGGGAGTTCATGACAGTTTGTCACACCTCTCATTTATGTTCCTTATCCTTTCCCTGACTCCAAACGCACCCAGGATCACCGAACATGGTCCGGTGCTCCCAGGGCTGTAGAGAGTTCCGCTCTTCATGGACCCTATTTTTAATCCATTGGTCTTTTACGACAGTTCCATGTGTCGGTGGCACGTCTCCAGATGCTCACTAGCGCCGTCCATTCATCAGTTGCGTGTGAAGCCATGTGCTCAGCTTCGAGCGGTTCCCGATTCAGATCTGGAACAAACCCGCCCTGGTCTGCTCTAGGATGCTACACGCCTCCGTACTGACAGTCCCCGCTTGTCTTCTGCGACCCCGGAGAGTCGGACTTTACGCAGTGGCGAGCCGACGCCACACCACAAACACATCAAACTGGTATTCGCGACAGGCATCTGCATCATTTCTTCTACATCATTCATCTCATCTAAACCCGCCCGCATAACCTACACGCCATTATCATCTCGTAAACGGGCCCCATGTCCCTAACCAGATGCGGTCCGCTTATTAGCCAGGGCTGAACGAGACCGCCACACCTTTACCCCACCTCAAACATGGCCAACCCCGCCTCAAAGCTTAACCTTGACCAGCCGAGGTACCCTTCCTACTTTATTGCAACGACAAGCGTAGTGCTCACCTACTGGTTTCCTTAAGCATAGAAAAGGCCCTACGCGAAGCGTTAAAGTCTGTGCTGGAGAGGGATTGCGGCTCCGACCCCAGGACCAATTTCTACAACAAGTTCAAGGAGGAAGTTGCCGAACATGACGATGAGCTTCAAGAGAAACACGATGAGGATCTGAATACCGCTCTCATTTTTGTGAGTTTTTTCGCCCTCGCAGAGCCAGCGTAGCTGATAGGTTTGGGAGTCTGGGCTGTTTTCGGCTGTAACTTCTGCGTTCATCATAGACATCCAGTCGGAACTCAAGCCCGACTACGAGGAAATGAACAACACCCTCCTGGAGCTCCTTCTTAACGCCGCGCCCGTTGTGTCGGTGGGCTTGCGTAAGACTGCGCAGGAGTCCGGGTTGCGAACGGGTTTGACATTTTCGTAGCGTGTCATCGATCCACCATGGTCAGGACTATGATTCCTCA
>Ga0307511_10006010_pt1 | contig 12257 bp, 10 predicted proteins | sample 13_EM_MG_FD_200266 | JGI IMG/M metagenome (GOLD analysis project Ga0307511, IMG submission 200266) | Populus trichocarpa ectomycorrhiza microbial communities from riparian zone in the Pacific Northwest, United States - 13_EM | ecosystem: Host-associated > Plants > Roots > Unclassified | place...
CCGTGTCGTTGATACTTTCCTAGGCAGCCAACCTCCCTTTCCAAACTGCATCCGCTTGAGCTGCCAGCTCCTTTGCCTTCTTATCCTCCTCTTGATCCTTCTTCATCTTCTCCACCTGTGCTTTCTTATCAAGTTCGATTTTCTTGATCTGTTTAGCTTTCTCCGCGTTCTTCTCCGCTTCTGCCTTCTTCTGCGCCACCTGTCTTTTTGCTTGGGCTTGATCCCCCATCGACCCTGCTCCGCTGACACATGCTAGCATCGAGACCTGTTTAGTCAGTTTCTCGAGTTGAGATTCGATCCTTGACATGTCTCCGGTGTTGACCTTTGCAGCTTCGTGGAAGATCATCATTGCCTCTGCCATGTCGATGGCCTCTACCTCACCCCTGCCGGTTCTGACTTCCTCTTTCAACTTCTTCCACCCCTTTCCCTCTCCGAGTCCACCAGCGTATAGTTCCGCCTCAATCATCCACCCGGCTGCCAGCACCTGACCTTTGGCTGTCCTATAGTCTTGTGCGGACTTCCACCACTTCTTTCCCTTTTCCAACTCACTGATCGCCGTCATCACACTTCCGTTTAACATAATACAGATGACTAGATCTGTCAGGGTTCTGTTGTCGCAGGGTCGATTCCATGCGATTTCCTTCTCTTCCTCTTCTTCGCCTTCCATTTCCTCATTGACCTCCTTGTCTTCCTCACACCCCGCATTCCCTGTCCTCATTTCCTTAGCTACCCTTTTGACTTCCTCATACGACAGCTTTTTTACCGCATGTTTGCTGACGTTTAAACCCTCGGGGGCTTTCCCTTCACCTCGATCCACCTCCATCTTGACGACTGGTACCGCGGGTACCACATCCACTGTCGCCATTGGTCCGTTACCCTTGGTACTTGAGAAGTTAGCCAGGAGAGGCTTCTTCCGATACCTGTCAGGTAGTTGATCTCTTGTTAGAGAGCCGTCTGGGATGGACTCGTTGTCTGAGTCCATGTCGTTATCAGAGTCTGGAATAACAAATTCCGCTGCAGTCTTGATCGACTGTTGTGTAGTTTCCTGGCTCCAACCCTTTTGGCTGTCCTTCAACTTCCAGCTAGGCGGGTGAGTCGCAAATAAATTGGATCTCACCTCATCGAATTTTCGGGGCTCGGTGGCTTCCTCGAAAATGTCCATCTTCTTTTGTAACATATCAAGGGTGACCCCTCCCCTGGTCAATTTCCCCTTTCCCTTCTTCGCGGACTTTTTCTTCATCGCTTCATTCTCTGACTCCATGTCTTCATCCTTCTCCAAGGCTTCCTCGATCCTTGCAAGTTGGGTTGCTGGAGTCCCCGTCTCCTTTCTCGTCACTCTCTTCGGGGTAGACAAATTGAGTTGATAACCTATGTCATCTACCAGCTCTCCCGAGGGTTTTAGCGGTCTGATAACGATAAACTCTAGAACCTCGTCTAGCGTTTCCATCGTCTGGTGTTGGACATCTAAACCTTCCATAGATCCGTTTGCCGCTTCGTCCTGGATCACTAGACCTCTGTTAAGGAGTTCAATGGCCCTTTCTGCCGTGGTGTCATCCACAACCTCAAAGGTTTTCTCATCTCCTCTTCCATTTCTCTCAATGCTGGTGACTGCTAACTCGAAGGAGCCTTCACCTGAGAATTCCTTGCATTGTCTAACAGAAGTAGACGCTGCTGTCGCGAGAGCGACCCCACCTCCAAGCTCTTGAAACTTGGGTATCGCCAGCCAATTCGTAACATTCTCCAAGGTGAGCTGACGTCTTACCTTGAGATCTCCTTCTCTATCCGATTCGAGTAGTAGTTTGGTACTACCCTGGCCCCAGTCTTTAACTGTTCCAAAGAGAACACCTCTGGGGTGCGGTGCCATGTTGAGTTTCACCAACGGGACTCAATCTCAGAATAAAATTATTCTAAGAGAGTGAGAGCTGGTGATTGGTGAATTAGAACAGGGATAAGTGCAAGGTTCTGGGTTACATAGCAACGGTTGCTATGTAGTGGGTAGAGGCTTGTTGAAACTATTGTAGCAGTTGTGCGGCTGAGCCGCAGAAACTGATGGAATTGGCGAGAATTGGTGTGGGTGGACCGGACCAATGTAAATTGGGGTAGTTGCCACATAGGTTCGCTAGCGGAAAATCGCCCACTTTTGAGCGGAAAAATTCAGAAACTTTACCCTCGGGGGGATTTTGTAGTTTCGCAAATGGAGATAAATAAAATAGATCAAGTTGCTCGTAAGAGTGCGCTGAGTAAAATAAGTCAAAAGTCGACGTCGGGGTGGTCCTGGTTGTTGAGTTCTTGTAATCGCTCAGTCCTTGGAAGTTGATGTCGTTGATTGATTGATGTTGTCTGGCTTGTAAGATAGTGTGGTCTTGTCTTACCACCCCTTTCTACAGTCGAATCTCATATCTCTTTTCCTTTTACATTTTACACGTCAACCTTCTTGCACTCCTTTTTTAAATACTGGAGAAGGGACACGGTTTCCTCTTTCTTTATAGAGAGAAGAGGTGGCACCATTATGGAGGGAAATCCTATCTTCCAACTTCCAATTCCTATTATGATCTCTCTTCTTATCCTTTCCCTAGTCCCTATCTCTACTTTGGAATTCAGTGCCAGTAATGTCCATCTTAATCTATCTCTCTCTTTATTCTACAGGGGTTGAGCGAAGGTATTTATAATATACTATAGCTTCTCAAATATCAGCAAAGAATTTTTGGCGCCCTGATGCCCTGCTGTGGCGCCCAGGTACCAAGCCTTTGTACCATTGCCTCTAGTGCCTCTAGTGCCTACAGGGTGCCCGTGCGCCACCTTCTGAGGTTGCTGCCTCCTGGATGTCCAAATAGCAGCAATTTCGGATGGAATTGAGGGGATTTTTCGTAGAATTATGGCGCTGATGGCACCCTAATACCAGCTTTCTGGGACAACGGCATCTGGGTGCTCTCGGTCTAGACTGTGGCTTTCTAGTTTATCACCTTGCCTCTGCGTGGCACCAGTGGCACCTGAGGCAGCAGGGGCAAGCTAGATTCTTTGCTAATTAAGGTTGTAATTTATTCTGTTAATCAAGATGTTGATTAGTTGTCCATTGGGATTGGCTGCATAAGAGTTGAGTCTATCTACTTCCATTAGGTAGTGTTGGATGGTTCCCATTTGTCATAGCTCTATAAGGGGTCAGTAGCATCGATCTGGTTTATAGTAATTTCTATAATAACGTCATAGGGAATCCTGAACTTCTTTCCATATTCAGAATAATGTTTTCTAGGGTTTCCACCATTTTAGTGCAGTTCCTACAAGATATATACTGACAAAGGATAAATATTGTACTTGGTTGCATATCTTTATGATGACAAAGTAGTCATCCATTTGAACAATCTAGTTTTCAAGTTGGTCTCTGTCTTCAGAAAATTTTTTAAGGATGTATGCTTTTCCTGCTATCATGTCAATATTGTTCTGTCCTTATAGGGATGGTTGTGGTAGTGGTGCTCTCTATTGTCCATCTAGTGGTGGAGGAGGGGGAGGTTGTACTTGTGTAGCTTGTAGAGTGAGCTACTGTAAATTGGCTGGTGGGGATAGTAGTTAGGGGGCCACTGGGTCTCTTTCTACCACAGTTAGTCTTCTTACTATATTTCTGAAATGGGCTAGATATTTATTATGGTGGTGGTTTGCTTACTGGTTAAGGATATTGATATTATTTTCTACCCTATCAAATTATTATTCAATTGTAGTTGCTAGTTGATCGAGAGTGGTAGTATTATTTTATAATAACACTTGTTGTACTATAGTACTAGCTAATAAGAGATTTTGGATGCTAGCTACTATCTACTGAAGGAAGGAGTATGTAGATGCTTGTTAGTTCTATAGTTGCCCCACTTTTTGTAAAGCTATAGTTTTCTCAGCTTTGAGCTACCGTACTTCTCTTTGTAGTCCTTGTAGTTATTGTATACTAGTAGTAAAAGGAGTCTATGTGTAAGAGGGAGGGGCTTATTATTTATGCTTTCATACATGAGATGGACCATAGCTTATTCTTTAGATATGTAGTGGTACAGAAGCTAAAATACCTTTGATACCATTAGAAGTTACAGAAGAGGGGGGGGGCTCAAGAATATTTTAGTGAAGTCCTAAAAGTAAAGCACTTTAATTGCCTCTAATATTTTGAATATTCTACTTGCTTTCTTCGTTATATCAAGCAAAGGTAAGAGCATTATCCATTTTATCATCAGAATCTGGTTGTTGCAACAGGCAAGCTGTAAACAATGTAAATACTTCGAAGATAGAGTAAGAAGATGGGCAGAAGAATAAACGAAGTTATAACTTGAGTGTAGGAGCGGACTCGATTAGAGTAAAGCTATATGAGGCTTAGAACACCACTTGGGTCTTATTGTATTAATCATGTAAAAGTGTCGACTTATATAGAAGCCTTGATCTGATAACTGTTTATTAGATCTGGACGAGACTGTCTAATTAAGGAAAGTAGACTTTGTTGTCAGTAGTTGCCTATCTGGAAAGTAACTTCCCAATTAGGAATGCTGTAGTTTGACATACATAGATAAGGTAGGCTGTGTTACAACGCAATACATACAGACTATCATACATGGGCTGAACTTGTAATACAACGAGTAGAAACATATGAATGACACTTTTCAGAATATAACAGAGATATATCAAAGAGATAACATGCATGAGGCCAATCCTAAAAGTACACAATTCCTTATGGCAGTTCCAATAACGCCATTGCTGATGCACTTATCTGCACATGCCTGGTGGATAATCAGTCCACTTTGTTAGCAGTGTCTTACGATATAGTAGGAAGCTGGTTACTGCGCTCTAGTGGAGGTCTTTTAACTGAGCCATAATATTACTCCCTGGTTCGAGGCAGGCATTCTAGCCTGAACACACTATCTGAACGACTAGATAGGTGTGAGTAATAGATCAGGTAATTTCAGTGGGAAGGTTCTAACACTTTTTCAAGATACCCATAATCTCTAGTCTCTGGAGTCCCACAAGACCGGTGTACCCTGTACATGCATGCTATAGCTGTTAAAAACCTAGCCTCTTGCCAAAAAACCCAGTGGGAAAAGGCAACAAGTAGGGAAGATAAAAGGTACCATGTATTTCATAAGATTCAGACTTGATGTAGGTCTGAACCCTACACGTCTCTTTCGTCTGGTAGCTTATTGGGGAACTTCTCCCAATACTCCTTGAGCTTCTCAAGACAATTGTCCAACCTCTCGAATTCTTTCCATGTGTCTCCTAATTCATCGTAACCCTTCCATCATATCCTATATTTGACAACTCCTCCGTATTTTCTGGCGTTTAGAATAGTCTCAACCTCGTATATCTCATTATCCTTATCCACATCCATGTTTTGGGGGTTGTCCTATATTCGGAATGGTTTCAGGAGAGTTGTATGAACGACGTTATGCCACCGAGTTCCTTCTGGTACTTCTCACTTATATGCATGGGTTCCAATAGTCTCAATGACTTTCTAAAGTCCTATCCACTTATTCGTAAGTGAACGATTATTCCTAGCTTTTACTTGTGGGTTGCAGGAGTCAACCAAGACTCAGTCATTAACAGCAAACTTACGGGCCTTTTCAATATGAATAGTACTTCTTTTGATGTTGATTTGCTTGAGCGTATGATAGATCTGGTTGTGGACTGGTATTATTCTGTTAAGCCATTCTTCGGTGGCAGAGGAAGGAGAGTTCATAGTCATTGTCGAGATGAATGGTGCGAGGGTCCCAGCCATATAGACTGTGGTAGGGGGAGTATTGATGGGTAGAATAGGTTGTTATATTGTAGGCAAACTCGGCAAGCGCTAGCTTCATCTTTCAAGGTTTTTGTCTATTATAAGAGAAGATGCGGAGGTATTGTTTAAATGTCTGGATGGCTCACTCACTGAGTCCATCAGTTTGTGGGTAGTTGGCAATGGAGAGGTGTAGGCGTATGTTGAACTTCCAATTAAGTTCTTGAAGGAATCGTAGGGCAGACTGAGGGCTGTGGTTAGATGTAATATGTCTTGGTAGTCCATATAGTCTCTATATCTTGGTGAAATAGATATTGGCTACATCTTCTGCAATCTATGTCGTCTTAGTCAGTATGTAGTGTTGAATTTTAGTGAACCAGTCTGTAATAACGAGTATAGCATTGAAGCCTTCAGATTCTAGTAGCTCTCCAATGAAGTTCATAGCAATTTCTTTGATAGTATGTTCCCCACTTGGCATTGGTACTAACTTCGTTTGCCTGCTATGCCTATCTGCCTTTTCTTTTTGACACCTAGCATATCGTGCTATATACCTCCCAATGTCTTCTTGCCATTTGTCCAATATGAAGTTTCTTGAGATTAGCTCTTGAGTTTGGTGTCTTCTCCAATATCCTGGCACCTGACTATCATGGTACTGTCTCAGCACTTCCAACTTATGCTCTTTAGGTACTACCTATAGTCCATTCTTCCTTTTCCAAATTGCCTCTAGTTCCATGTCATCTGTATCACCTTCTTCTTCTGCATCGTCTTCGGCAAGGTCTAGCAATTGTCCTTCATCAAAAAATCTGGCTTCCATACTAGATTTCTCTTCCCTGGAACGTCTAGACAGGCCATCTGCCTTACCCATCTTTGATCCAGGTCTGTAGTGGATATGGTAGATGAATTAGGACATTTTGAGGTACCAGGAGGCTTGTCAGGAGTTGAGCTTCTGCTTCATATTGAAGTATTGTAACCCTTGATGGTCTGTATAGACATTCACAGGTACTGCGACTAACCAGTCTCTCCACTTACAGAAACTATCTACAATAGCAAACAGCTCCTTATCATTTATAGGCCAGTTGCGTTGAGTAGTATCAAGGGTTTTAGCATGATACTTTGTAGGGTGTAGTTGCTTAACTCCATTAATAATATCATATTGTGATAGGATACCTAAGATAGCTTTATTACTTGCATCAGTTTCCATTTTGGTCTCAAGGCATCTATCGAACTGAGTGAGGATAGGTGTGGAGAGCAATAGTTGCTTGAGTTCATCGAACAATTATTGCTCGGCTTGTCCCCATGAGAATGGCATATCTCGCATGAGGTCAATTAGTGGCCTTGCCTTACTACTATAATTGGCAAATAATTGTCGATAATAGTTGACAAAGCCTAAGAAGCCTTGGACTTCTTTCTTCTTCGTGGAGGTAGGCTATTTGGACATGGCTTTAAGTTTGGTTGGGTCTATTAGAACTGGCTGCTTATTGATAATGTGTCTCAGGAAGAGAGTTTCTTAAACATGGAATTCAGATTTGGTAAGGTTAACTGCTAAACCGTGCTTGATGCATTGTTGGAGGACTTGTTCTACCAACTGCTAGTATTCCTCTTCTGAATCTCCTCTGTAGATTAGGATATCGTCAAGGTACCAAATGTATCCTTCCATGTACTTGAAGATAGTATCCATCATTTCTTGAAATATAGCAGGAGCGTTAGTTCATCCAAAGGCCATAATGGTATACTTGAATATACCACTCTTAGTTTAGAAGGCTGTCTTCCACTTGTCTCCTACTGCAATTCGGATAAGGTTGTACCCGTTGTTGAGGTCTAACCTGATGAACTATTTACCTTCTTGAGTTTTGTCAACTAGCTCACTGATGAGTGGTAGGAGGTACTTGTTGGGTATCGTAAGATGGTTGAGACCTCTATAGTCATAACAGAGTCTTAAGGATCCATTTTTTTTCTTGATAAAGAGGATTAGTGCACCCGCAGTAGAGCATGATCGACAAACCTTACCAGTTGGTAAGTTTTCTCGGAGGTAGGTTTGGAGGACTTTGTCTTCCCCCCATGTGGTCTTGGAGATTGCTCCAGTAGGTATCTTAGCTTTGGAGTCTTGTAGAGGGATTTTGTGGTGCTAGGATATGTGTTTAAGAAGTCTAGCTGCCTGTTCTATAGAAAGGCATTGTGTATCATGAGAGTATCATTCGCTTGTATCAATAATCAATATGATCTTGCCATCTTCTAGTGGCTCAAGATCCAAATTCCAAACAGTTACAGAAAGAATCTATCTAATAGAACAAGGGATAACCAAACCTGAAAAATCCTTCCTTAGGCATCGGGCCTGTGTATCTACCCAAAACCCATGTTCTTCCAATCAAGAAAGTCCCAAGATAACATCTCATTTTCCAATATAAAATACCTCAGTATCCAATATAAACCTACCCAAAAGAGATCCTTCAGAGAAAACCTTGAATACTATATTAACTACATATTTTCCACTAGCAAGAGTTGATCTATCTCCTTGTCGAACTCTAACCTTCCTAGCTCTCTTCCAACATCCCAATTTTTTCGCAATTCTTTCTCCCATAACAGGAGTATTAGGTCCCATATTTACCACTGTATCAACTTCTTCCCCAGCAATCGTTATTCGGACTAACAAGAGGGGTGCATGTCTTGGACTACATCCGATGGCAGGAGACCCACTCTTTATTCATTTCCCAACTCTTCTGATCCCAACTTAGTGATCTAGAAGTGTCTGTGATCAGTGCGTTGCCTCTTGTTATTGACAGGTTGTTGGTTGGTGTTCTGTAGTTTCCAAAGGCGGGGGTGTTTTGGCTTGCCACCCAGTTTTGCAGTCTGCTGCTAAGTGTCCCTTTCTTCTACATTTAAGACATCGTTCTTCTTCTCTTCTTTTTCTTACACTTGCAGAGGGGACTTGTGGTGTTTTTTCGTTAATAGATGGGGCTGAGCCACTACCAACGGAGATTCTGTCCTCCAATTTCCTATTTCCATTGTAGTCCCTCTTTTTATCCTTTACCTGGTCCTTGTTCCTGCTTCAAAATTCAGTACTAGTAATGGCTATCTTAATCAATATATGCCTCCATTCTGCTGGAGTGGAGTAGAGGTGTTCATAATGTGCCATGGCTTCTCAAAGCCTATGATTAATTCCGTTAATCAAGATATGGATCAACTGTCTACTGGGAATAGTGGCATAGGAGTTGAGTCTATCAACTGCAGTTAGGTAGTGCTGGACTGTACTGGTTTGTCGAAGATCTATAAGCTGGAAGTAGCATCGGTCTGGCTTATAATAGTCTCCGTAATAATGTCGTAGGGAATCCTAAATTTCTTTCCATGTATGAAATGATGACTTCTTTATTTTTCCACCATTCTAAGGTGGTACCTGCGAGACATATACTGATGAAGAATAGTTGAGGTGCTTGGTTCCAGATTTTTGTGATGACAAAGTAGTCATCCATTTGAAGGATCCAGCCTTTAAGTTGATCACTGTCTCCAGAGAATTTGCCAGCAATTGGTGCTTTTCCTGCCACTACATCATTATTATCATCAGCAAAAAAGAATCTGTGTCCGAACGCTGGAGTGTGTCTGGTGCGTCAAGTACATCAGGTCAATCCAACTGCATCCTATCAGGTCCAGCATGCATCACATATGTCATACATCGTCTAGTGCATTTCCAACCATGCCGTGTATCAGGTGCATTAAGTCCCAGAAAAATATTGTGAGCCAATATGTAGCTTACAAAGTACTATAGGCATGACTGCATTTGGGTAAATCACATATATCCCTTGGTATGCTAGGATATTCTCATAAAGGGGAGATTCTGTTTTGTATGCAATTCTTTTATAAATAACTATATACATAATTCTGGGCTCCAACGATAACCGTAAAATAGCAAAATCTTGCGCTGCCTAAACTGTGTCCCCAACACCCAGCCATGGCTTCCGCATCCCATAGTTCCCAGTTCTGGTGGCAATTCCTGCCTCGAAAATAATTAGCGATGCCCACAATAGTGGTGGGCTGGCAATGCTTACCTAGGATGGTTGCTGGTGGAAGCTAGGTCTGTGATGCTAGCCTGATCACTCACACTATCCTGGTCGCTCGCGGTGGCCTGGTCACTATCACTATCATGGTCACTCGTGCTGGCCTAGTCGCTGGCGCCGAGTAGGTAGCTGCCGCTGGGTATGGAGCCGCCACTGGTAAAGTGCCTGGGACACTGTAGAATAATTAATGTTTGTTATGCATCCTGGTCCTGGGTAGACACTTACCTAGACCTACTTCCTGCTACCAACCGCCATTGCTTACCACAGGTAAAGTAGGAGATCGCTGCTGCTGGTGAAGTGCCAACGACTCTGCTGAACAATTAAGACTTGTAATACTTGGGGGTGCCAAGTAGACACTCACCTAAGTCTGCTACTACCAACCACCTATGGAACACATGCTGCATACTAGTGGGCAAGTTGCTGCCTCTGTCGCTCGCTGCCTTTGATATGATTGCTGCCTCTAGTGCTATCGCTGTCTCTGGAGTGGTCGCTGCCTCTAGTGCAGTCGCTCCCTGTAGTAAAGTCGCTGGTATTTATTGGAGGTGTACTTACTAGTGCAAGGCCTCTGGCTTAAGAGAAAGATTGCTTGTCCCAAGTTCTGGGTGACTACTGTACTTTCGTAAGTGAGTTGGTTACCAGTAGCATAGTATGACTTGTAAAACATGATCGACACTGCTTGCCAGCCTCCTGAGGCTAGAACTCCTAGCAACGGGCATCACCGTAATAGGGAATAATAGGTAGCACTAATTGTCAAGTAATATATTGTCGCGTAGATAGGTTTACCAGCCTGGCGCACAGACTGTTAACCTGAGAATCCGCTGACAGTAATAAATCATTTTCCCAGTAACTATAGCACGCTGCCATAGTTAATACTTGTCAACAGGTGGCCCTGCCCACTAGGGGCTTGAATTGATAGGTACGACCCTCAGGTCTTATAAATTCTTCAACTGTATCTAATTACAGTTCTTCAGCTCTGCTGCCTCCAACACTGGTGGCAGACCAAGAGCCCTTATAGATTTCGCACCCAAGGAAATAGTGAGTCAGTAGGGAGGCTGTGCGCCAGCCTCTGACTCATACATGAAATGAAATCCATCTCTGACTCATACCTGCGTGACTCACCAATGAGTCACACACTCAATCATACAAAAGAAATACATGAGTCATATTTCTGTTTGGTGGCTATGCTTTCGCATGAGTCACCCTTTGAGTTATAATCCGCCAACTACTTGTTAGTATTCACTGGTTCCTACTAGAAGTGGAAGGTGGTTATATTATGCCCATGCATATATATAACTTCCTTACACTAATCTTTATGAATGTCTTGTCTATATATATATATATATATATACAGCCGTGACATACATGAACTGGCTAGATATAGAGATATTCACCTGCAATATGAATAAATTCCATATATATGTATATTGACCTACGATATGCATGAACTCCCTAGATATATAGATATTTGCCTACCATATGTATGAACTGCCTAGATATATAGATTTTCGCCTGCAAACTGCATGAACTACCTAGATATATATATAGATATTCACCTGTAATATGTATGAACTAGCTAGATATATATACATTCGCCTGCAATGTGCATGAACTGCCTAGATATATATGTAGATATTTGCCTGCAATATGCATAAACTGCCTACATATATAGATATTCACCTGCAATATGAATGAATTCCATATACATATATTCACCTACAAAGTACATGAACTGCCTAGATATAGAAATATATATGCCCCCCAAATATATACATATACATATTCACTGGTCTTATGAATAAACTCCATATATATATATAGAGTGCATTCATATGGCAGGCGACTACATACATATATCTAGGCAGTTCATGCAGATTGTGGATAAATATATATTTGTATAGAATTCCTTCATATTGCAGGCGAATATCTATATATTTAGCCAGTTCATGCGTATTGCAGGTGAATATCTATATATATATCTAGGCAGTTCATGCATATTGTAGGCGAATATCTATATATATATCTAGGCATAGTGGGCTCCACGGGGCGAATGGGTCTGAATATCCCACCCTGGTAAACTGCTTTGGATACTCATTCGCCCTGTGCTCCGCATTGGGAACCCGCTTCGGAGTCGGACCCGTAGCGCTTCGGACATTCTCGAATACTCGCATTTCGCCGAATATTCGGCATATGTGAACGAATATTCGGTATATCCGCCAAGATACCACAGCTAGCTGCATCCTGCCCCGACTTACATTGTATTCAGGTATCTTGTATACTGGAGAACACTTATTCTGCCTACCTTCACTTGCCCATTCCCACTACAATTACCTATACTCACATTTCCTGCACCCTGTAGATTCTTGACCCTCCTGTACCCTGCCCAACTGGTTTTGTACACATTGGTGATGAATTGGTGTTTAAACGCTATCCAGACTAATCTAGACCAAAGTACTTATCCCAATTGCCTTCTTTTT
>Ga0307511_10006012_pt1 | contig 12255 bp, 6 predicted proteins | sample 13_EM_MG_FD_200266 | JGI IMG/M metagenome (GOLD analysis project Ga0307511, IMG submission 200266) | Populus trichocarpa ectomycorrhiza microbial communities from riparian zone in the Pacific Northwest, United States - 13_EM | ecosystem: Host-associated > Plants > Roots > Unclassified | place...
TCGTGTCAAAATGCATATCAATGATGTTTTTTTATTTTTTAAAAATTATTTTTGATATCAGCACATCAAAACGATCCAAAACATATAAATCATATTTAATTTTAGTAAAAAAAAAAAATTTCAATTTTTTTGGGAACGCAGCCGCAGCCGCGTTCCCAAACGTTCCCTTAATCTCACGTTGCAAACTCTAACTTCCTTCCTGTTTGTTTTTATATTTTAAAATTATTTTAAAAAAAATTAAAAATTTAATATTTTTTTCTTTGTTTTAAATTAAAAAAAATTTATATTTTTATATCATTTTGATGTATTGATTTTAAAAATAATTTTTAAAAAATAAAAAAAATATTATTTTGATATATTTTTAAATAAAAATATATTTTAAAAAATAACTGCAACTATACTCTTACACAGCTTAAACGATTAATGTCCATACACGGTATGAAAATTGAGCTGCTCATGGGATGGAACAGTAGCCAATAGTGTTATCTATTATTTACATCCCAATAATCACATTAAAAAAATAGATAAACATGGGAGAAGAAGAATAAAATATAAATAAATTTAATAAGAATATTTTTATAAATAATTTTTTTTCATACTTGTATTTATCTATTTTTCCAAAATAAATTTTAAAAATAACTAAAAAACCATAATAATTACCCCTTGATCACTATAAAAATTTTTAAGGTTTTTTTTAAAAACGACATAAAAAACCAACAATTAAAGTCCACCTGATGTACTTTCATAATTTAAATCATGGGTAGCCATTTTATATATGACTTCAAAAAATATATGAATTGTTGGATTAATTTAAGTTGATTATTTTTATTTAAATAATATTTTTTATATTTTTTTCTATCTAGATTTAAATCAAATTTAGTTATTACAGCTTAATCAGTAAAGCCAAATGACATATCGTATCCAATTTAAAACCCAATTCATATTATATATAGTCTTGGCAAGTATTTAAAGTTATAAATTCTAAAAGGTATAGTTAGGTTTTAGGTTTGTTTCTTAGAGATTATCGGTTCGAGTCTCACGAACTCTAAAATTATTGAAGGTTTATATAATTATTAATTTCAGAGTCTATAAAATTAATTAAAATACATATAAAAAATATATTAATAAAAAAATATATTTAAAGCGAAAGACAAATAAGAATTCTTGTCATGCCACCTCAAACCCAGTTTGACTGTCTCCTTCATTTATCTCCCACATGCGAAGCCAAGATTGTAAGGGAGTGATTACTGGTGATTTAAAAAATGTGATGATAATTATTTTTTAAAATATTTTATATTTAAAATGTATTAAAATAATTTTTTTATTGTTTAAAAATTATTTTTGGTATTACATATTAATTAAAATAATCTAAAAAAATAAATTAAATATTAATTTAAAATAAATAAAAAATAATAAAATATTTTTTTTAAAACAAAAAAAGGGGCTGTTAGAAGCTAAACCCAGAATCCCGAGGTTAGAAAAGGAGAAAAACAGTTCCACATAAACGTGGCTTTCATTCATTTGTTAATAGCATCACTTCTAACAGACTCCACATCACTCACTCCCATGAGATTTTTAATCCGCTCCTCTTCAAAACACAATACACACAGGACACAAAGAAAACAATACACAGTGAGAGCTCTTCTTCTAAAACTTTCACTCGTGCCTTCATTGAAAGAAGAGAATCAAGCAATAAACCACATATCCTGCAATTTATTAACGTAATTGGCGATGGCACAACCTCTCGTGAAAAAAGACGATGATCACGACGATGAAGGTAATTCAGCTTGTCTTGATTCTCGATAATTCGTTACATTTTTGCACGAACTGACACCGTTTCTTTTACCGTTCTCTTTGTTCGATTTAGGCTTTCTTGATTCAATTTAGGGATTCATTTCCAAATATTTGGTGATAGAATCAGATCAATAATGGTTCTGGATCTGTTCCATTTTGGATAATTTGAATGCGTTTGGTTAAGTATTGTTTGATTAAGAATCGGATCCGAGATTGTGAGATTTGATTTATTGATCTGATCTGTGTTTTATCTAGGGTGTTTTCGAGCCCTAAATTACAATGTAGATTGTTGATTCGATTTAAATCCAATTAAATTCACCTGCTCTAACGTGATATAGTGTGACTTTTTGTATTATTGATCCAATTCGTGTAATTCCTTGTTAATTAGTCCCTGTCCTTCAGAATCGTAGATTCTTTGAGGATTACTTTTTAATTGAGTGTAATTTTGGCTGGCGTTTAATATTTAAACCGTGTAATGTTTACTTTTACAGCAGAGTACTCTCCGTTTTTGGGGATTGAGAAGGGCGCTGTTCTTCAGGAAGCTAGGGTTTTTAATGATCCTCAACTTGATCCGAGAAGATGCTCTCAGGTTTTTGTTTTCTGTTGCCTTAATCTTTTGCTGTAGCTTGTATTTTTAGGTGATAACCGGAGTTAGTTTGTTTCCGGGGTTTGGTGTGTTTGTTTCATTGCAGGTTATCACAAAGCTTCTTTATCTACTGAACCAAGGAGATTACTTCACCAAGGTATAGTGTTTCTGCTAGAGAGCTTAAATCTTAAATATTTTAGGAATTGTAAAATCCTTTTGTTTTCTCAAAGAGTTGTTGTTGTTGTGTAATTGACCCTGTTTGGATGAATTTGTTTTCGTAATTCATATATTAAAGCTTCATACATGGAAAAATGTCTTAATTTTTCTTTCAATATCTATGTAGACTGAAGCCACAGAAGTTTTCTTTTCCGTGACAAAGCTTTTCCAGTCGAAAGATTTTGGTTTGAGGAGAATGGTTTATTTGATTATAAAGGAATTATCGCCATCAGCAGATGAGGTTATATGCTATGCTTTAACTTTGTTTTCAAGTCTAATCTTTTTTTGCAGATGTACAAAGTATTGATTACTGACCAATTATGTTCCTTATCAACAACAGGTTATTATTGTCACAAGCTCCCTAATGAAGGACATGAATAGCAAGACTGATATGTACCGAGCAAATGCCATTCGTGTGCTTTGTCGGATAACAGATGGAACCCTTCTTACCCAGATCGAACGATATCTGAAACAAGCAATAGTTGACAAGAATCCAGTAGTTGCTAGTGCAGCCTTGGTCAGTGGGATTCATTTACTCCAGGTACTGATTAATTGCCCTTGTAGCAAATTGTTTTCTTTTCTAATTCCCTCTCCAAAATTTCTAATATATTTGTTAATGTTTTTCAGACGAACCCAGAGATTGTCAAAAGGTGGAGTAATGAGGTTCAAGAAGCTGTACAGTCAAGGGCTGCCCTTGTACAATTTCATGCACTGGCTTTGCTCCAGCAGGTAAGTATATTTTCCAGTTTGATCAGCATTAATGGATTTTTCTTCTTCTTAATTTGGAACCTCCTATGAGATTTAAATCAAATAACGACCTATGGTTTTGTTGGTAGAAGAAGTTTAAGTGAAGATATAATGACGTGGCATTGAGAGTTTCTTTGTAAATTTTATATATAAAAGAATTGAAGTGCTGCTCTTCATAAGGTCATTGCATGACAGCCTTGATGTTACTAGTGTCTGAGTTTGTATTTCACATAACAGTTGAGACCCAGGAAATAAATTTAATGGTCGATTTTAAATTTGTTTAATTTGCCTTGCCTCATTGCTTTCTTGGAAAAATAACTGTTATAGAGGTCCTATGTAGAATTAAACATATCAATGACATAAAGAATCCTTGTGCTTTCCAAACTTGCAGATACGACAGAACGATCGACTTGCTGTTAGTAAGTTGGTTACTAGTTTGACTAGGGGAACTGTTCGCTCACCAATGGCTCAATGCCTCTTAATACGTTATGCTAGTCAGGTTCGTCTATTCTAGTCAGACATATATTTTGATACTTGTCACTCATTTAATGTGAGCTACGATGATGGCTTTATTACTCTTTGCAGGTTATTCGTGAGTCAGCTAACACACAAACAGGGGACCGTCCTTTCTATGATTTTCTGGAGAGTTGTCTGCGCCATAAGGCTGAAATGGTGATATTTGAGGCTGCCAGAGCAATTACAGAGCTCAGTGGTGTGACAAACCGAGAATTGACTCCAGCGATCACTGTTCTCCAGCTCTTCTTGAGTTCGTCCAAGCCTGTGCTGAGATTTGCAGCTGTCCGTACTTTGAACAAGGTTATGATTTTACTTTCAGCTATGACTGGCTGTTTTTATGGTCGAATGTTATGATGCTAGTAATGTAGATTGTAGGGTTATTGCTTGTGCAAGGGAGTGTGTTGTATTGCTCTTGTAGTTTTCCAGAATGCCGGGGAATCAGATTTTGGTGATGGGGTTGTTGGAACTTTTGTGCTTTGTCCCAGTGAAAGTGCCCGTGTTTTGTTCACGAGAGGAGTGTGTGAAATATTAAACTGCTCAATTTTCATTGATGTTGATTACCTGAAAAGATTTATCATCATCTTGTTTGGAAATTTTCACATCATATATGCTGACTATGACTTGAATATTTTGCAGGTGGCCATGACTCATCCCATGGCTGTCACAAACTGCAACATTGATATGGAGAGCTTAATTTCTGACCAGAACAGAAGCATTGCCACTCTTGCAATCACCACTCTACTTAAGACAGGAAATGAATCAAGTGTGGATCGCTTGATGAAGCAGATAACAAATTTCATGTCAGATATAGCTGATGAGTTCAAAATTGTTGTTGTGGAAGCCATAAGGTCACTGTGTTTGAAGTTTCCCTTGAAGTATAGATCATTGTAAGCAATATTTCCGAGAATTTATTGTTTGAAATTATATGTTTTCATGGACATTTCACTCTATATATATATAATCCCTTGTTACATAGCCCGTGCTAATGTTCTTAGCTGTTACTTTCAGGATGAACTTTTTAAGCAACATTCTCAGGGAGGAAGGAGGATTTGAGTACAAAAAGGCTATTGTAGATTCAATTGTGATCCTTATCAGAGATATCCCTGAAGCAAAGGAAAGTGGTTTACTTCATTTGTGTGAATTTATTGAAGATTGTGAATTTACCTATCTATCCACACAGGTAGCATTTCTCGTCATTCATAAGATCGCTGCTTTTATTGCTGTTGTTATGCTTTTTTCCCCATCTAACTTTGTTAGTTGCTATTTCATTCGCCTTATTAGATACTCCACTTTCTGGGGATTGAAGGCCCAAAGACCACAGATCCCAGCAAATACATACGCTATATCTACAACCGTGTGCATCTTGAGAATGCTACTGTCCGGGCTGCTGCTGTGAGCACTCTGGCAAAATTTGGTGCTATGGTTGACGCACTGAAGGTACTGTGGGCATGATCTTTGCATACTTGTGTCCTGTGGTATCTGGTATGACTACTTTCATTGAAGACGGACTGTTTCTTACATGAGCTGGAAAATTTATTGTTGCTTTGTGTTGCAGCCACGAATTTTTGTCCTGTTGAGGCGCTGTATCTTTGACAGTGATGATGAGGTGAGCTTCTTTAGAATAGTGCACTTTGCAAAGTTTATATAAATTGACACGTTACTTTTTTTAGCATCATACACATCTCATGGAGTTTAAGTCCATGAATATGTTTGTGTGCACATGCATGAGCCTCCTATTGAAAGAACGCTGTTTGATAATCATGTTCAATCCTACCTCTTCAAAAACTTGTTTTGTTTTTTCACATGTTATTTTTTTGAAGTATCTCCTCTTCCTTGTCCGCAGGTTCGTGATAGAACAACACTTTATCTCAGCACACTTGGGGGTGATGGTGAAGTGGTTGAAACTGATAGAGACACAAAGACTTTTCTCTTTGGAGACCTGGATATCCCTCTTGTGAATCTGGAGACAAGTTTGAAAAATTATGTGAGTTTTCTGTTCTATCTTACCCATTTTGCACTACTATTGTATTCATCTCATGTGTTTTCTGTTTATGCAGGAGCCTTCTGAAGAGCCTTTTGATATTGATTCTGTTCCAAAAGAAGTCAAGTCTCAGCCGCTTGCTGAGAAGAAAGCCCCAGGCAAAAAGCCAACTGGTCTTGGTGCTCCTCCGGCTGGTCCTCCATCTACCGTTGATGCTTACGAAAGGCTTCTTTCCTCTATTCCAGAGTTTTCGGACTTTGGGAAGCCTTTCAAGGTTCTATATCCAAATTATTTCTTGCCACATTAGCCACATGGCACACCATGTTTTTGAATTGCTGAGTTAGGAATGATTAAATTTGAGCTTTCTTTATTTCTCCTCTTTCTTTCTACAGTCCTCGGCACCTGTGGAGCTTACAGAAGCAGAAACAGAATATGCAGTTAATGTTGTTAAGCACATATTTGATAGGCATGTCGTGTTCCAGTACAACTGCACCAACACGATTCCTGAGCAATTATTGGAAAATGTAATGACATGTTTGGAGAGCTGTATTTACTTTTCTGTCTACTCGGTTCTATCTTATCAAATTGTTCTGTTGACTTCAGGTCTCTGTTATTGTGGATTCGTCAGAAGCGGATAACTTTGCAGAAGTAGCATCCAAGCCTTTACGATCTCTTCCTTATGATACACCTGGACAAACCTTTGTGGCATTTGAGAAGCCTGAGGGAATCACTGCTGTAGGAAAGTTTTCAAACACATTGAGGTTCATTGTTAAAGAGGTACATTTTCCTGCTTTATTCTTGTGACGATGCATGCATTTGCTTTTCTAAGTTATTGTGCATGAAACGTTTTTGGAATTTAACTTGGTTAATTTGCTATTTTGATATATTAAACTGGTTTGAATTGTTTGCTCTCACAGAAAACGAAGTAATTTCATTTAGATATTTGGTTTAGTTTATTCAAAAGAAATGCAAATGTTTGTTGGAATATTTTTCTGTTCACAACCACTATATAGTTCTTGGTATAATTTTTTGACTCTTTTGTATTGGGTGTTTTCTATTAGGTTGATCCAACTACTGGTGAGGCAGAGGAGGATGGCGTTGAAGATGAATACCAACTGGAGGACCTTGAGGTTGTTGCAGCAGATTACATGATGAAGGTCGGAGTCTCCAATTTCAGGAATGCTTGGGAAAGCATGGGAGATGAATTTGAGCATGTGGATGAATATGGCCTTGGCCCAAGGGAGAACTTGGCTGAAGCTGTTATCGCTGTCATCAACCTTCTTGGGATGCAGCCTTGTGAGGTTAGTTTATCATTATGTGATTACACAATGAAGTTAATTACAGAAAATTTGACTATCTATAAAAAAAATAAGAATGGACCAGAACCGGTTGAATTAAGAAATCAGGCCATAGCCGGAGAGGTGAAAGTTCCTTTCTATTGGAGTGTGAATGCTGGTATTCTGATATCGTTCCATAAATTTATCCTATTCTTGAAAATCGCTGATCATCTTTCTGAAGTCGATCACACTGAATGCTGGTATTCTGATATCATTTCATAAATATGCACGCTGTTATCCCTTGATGATTAGAGTTGCAATATTTGAGCTGCATAGGACCGCATTAACTGCATAATGCTAATGAGACCTTCAATTTGAACTATTTTTATCATTTAGTAGTCCTTTTTGGTTTTTTCAAGTATGATATCATTATTTGATATTTGAAGTCTTGTTGGAATTACGTCCCTATAATCTCTGTTAGCTGATGTTCTTATATATTGTCTTGTCTTCTGTGGTGTTCAGGGAACTGAGGTTGTTGCAACCAATTCAAGGTCACACACGTGTCTACTATCTGGTGTTTTCCTAGGCAACGTGAGGGTGCTTGCACGGTTGCAGTTTGGAATTCATGGTTCTAGGGATGTTGCAATGAAACTGGCTGTTAGATCTGAGGATGAAGCCGTCAGTGATACCATTCACGAGATTGTATCAAGCGGCTGAGTTGTCAAGTCCAGTGATTGTTCCTCTTTCTACTTCGGCTATTTGCTGGATGAGGTCAGGGGCAGATTGCTGTAATCAAGTAAAACCTGCTATACAAAGAGTTGCAAGTCATGGAAGGGAAGTTAGGCTTGCAGGGAGACTGTATTTGCATTTAACTTGAGCCGACCTTTTCTCTCTTCTTTCTAGGCTAGCAATGTCAATCTTGTATAATGCAAATCAGGTCCGATAGAAAGATTTTTCTTTCTTTTATTTTCCCTCCCGGAAAATTCTAATGTGGCATTTCAGTATAGAGTGTTCCATTAAGTATCAATTAACTTTTGTCCGTGATATGGGACATTAATTTTTGGGGCTCGTATGTTATCATCACAGTATTATGCATTTGCAATAATTAATGATTGTAGTAGCATTGCAAAAAAAACTTTTGTGCTGCATTCATTACTCTTGTTTTTGCCATGTCATTTTAATAATGGTTGCTGGGCTGTAAAATTCCGTACTAGTCGATGAAGGGTTAAGCCTTCAATTCCGTCTCGTATTGATCTCGAATCTCGATACACTTGAGGAAATCATGGCAAGAAGTTTTAGGTATCTCACAATTTCCGCTTCAGTTATGATTATTCAACGAGTCCGAATGTAAAAACAACAAAAAATGGTGATAAAATTGAAGAAATCAGAGGAGGGGTGAGTTGCTATTGAAAGCCGAATCATCTGGAGACTTGATGAACAACCACACTTTAGATTGGTGGCCAGTAGTAACATGCGGGTCAGGTTAAATTTTTTAAAAGTATTTTAAGTAATATTAACATTTTTAAAGAAGCAATAAAGGTATGAAACACGGGTCTTTTACTTAAATGAGTTCAATAAAATTGATTACTTTAATGATTAAAAAAAAGCATTGTCAACAAATAAAGTGAATAAAAAATATTGACAATAATTAATTATAAAAATAAATTGTCAATATTATACTTAAGAGGAGAAGAAAGAAAAGCCCTTTGAAGACTCATTATCGCTCCGTCGTGAACACTGTCCACCACCAGAAAAAGCTTATTGAGACGGCTCTAATGCCACTGCGAAAAGCTGCGTGATAACATCAAATCAAGTCGCACGTGCTGTTAGAGTAACGACCCAAAAAGCAAACCAAACAGAATATCATGAAGTGAGCATCTCAAGTTTATATTCAATCAATTATTTTAATTTAATTCAAAAATAAAATTTATTTAAAGAAAGCTAAATTTAACAAAAACAACAACAATTAAAAAGATCAGAGATCACACATGTCATTTTTAAAATTAGTAAAAAATCCTATAGAAAGCAAACAAAAAATAATAATGAAGCTCAATCTCTAATTAAATAAATGTTGAAAGATAAAATTAAAAAAACACAAGTTTAAAAAAGATTAAAAAATCAAGTAAACCCGGGCGAATCTTTTAAATCCGGGTTAATCTCCTAAACTTACATCCCGTTAAATTCTAGACTCGGACTCAATCAAAAAGCTCAACTCAAAATCAATTTAATGTTGAAAGATGAAATAAAAAAAAATATCAATTTAAAAAAATTCTCAAAGAAAAAAAAAACAATCAAAGGAATGAGGACAAATCGGATAGAAAAAAAAGAGATAAAATCATAAAAAGAAATATTTTAAAAACTAACTCGATAAAAAAAATAGAAATAAAAAAATTGGGACTAAATCTGACAAATAAGAAAATTGAAAGAGGATGAAATTGAAAAAAAAATCTAATTTTATAAATAATTTCAAATAAAACAAATAGTCATAAAAAAAGAAGAAAAACAAATTGAAAAGCTGCTATGAAAAATTGGAGGGTTAGACATGGAAATCAATGAGAGAGAAAAGAAGGGGGGGAAAAAGAAAAAAGGTTGTTGGTGTCAAACTAGAGATTTGTTGGCCACACATACCGCCTAAGAATGGAGGCGCCGTCAAGAAGATTCTAACACTGCCCCAAAAACCACCATTTGTCCACCAAACAACTCCTTACACGCCACCCAAATGAAAAGGGAATGCCCTAGCCACTTTTTTTAAAAAAACAATATTTTATATTTATTAAATACCTAATTCTTGCTCTACCAATTTGATTATAACAAAAAAACTAGGATGAAATTGAAAAAAAAAATCAATTTCACAAAAAAAAGATAGCAATAAAAATAATGAAAATAAAATTTTAAAAAATAAAATAAGTGGAAAAGCTTCATTTTTTTTATTGAATGGTGAAATTGATAAAAAAATATTAATTTTACAAAATAACCTAAAATAAAAATTTAGCAATCAAAAGAATAATAATAAAATTTAAAATAATAATAAAATGAGAGGATAATTCAGAATTTTTGATAGGGCATCATGAAGTCCAAGGAGATGAGAGAAAAAAAAGGGAAGTAAGGAAGAAAATGCCATCAATGACATACCGTTATGATCAACCCCAATTGCGCTGCATATATAGCTATAGATAGCTAAGTTTGGTCACCGGAGGAGGCCGCATGAACCGTCAGAGGGCTTTGACCTCACTCTCTCTCTCATGTGTACGTTGCACGTGCCAACTAAAAAAACCTTGTTCGTTAACTATAGTCCTCCATATTTGTTTCAACATCAGATTTGGTCTTTAAAGCCCTAATTGTTCTAAATCAACATAATCTAAATATATTTCAAAAAACCGAGCACTACACCTTTTTCTCAATACTAGAAGACTCTTATATCTAGGCAACCAAAATAAAATATTAGGTCAATTAAAAAAAATACCATCCTAAAAGGATCAAATTAAAAGGATCAAATTAAAAAATAAACAACAACCAGAAAAAAAAGACAAAAATATTTGCCTAGGTTATGCAACCCTGGCCCTAAAGATATAAAATTAAAGAGCCTTAATATTTGTTAAATTCTCGAATTCGATCCATAAAGCTTTAATTACTATGAACTAATAAAATTAAATTTTATTTTATAAAACTAAAAACCAACCTAGTAATAAAATTGAAGGTCCAAAATGTAACACACGGAAGGATCCAAAAGAGGGGCTATAGTAACTTTGAGACTTTTTTTTTTTTGTAATTGTGATGTAATTATTCTAAACATTTATTTCGAACATTTTGTTTGGATGGAATGATGTTGGTAAATGATTTAAAAATATGAAATAAAGTGAATTTACAAATCTGTAAATGGTAATGTTAATAAATGAAAAAATAAGTTGCAAAATGTGAGGTGTTGATATAATATTTTTCTCTTAATAACATTTGGATTATTTTGTAAATGGTAATGTGACGTCGTCTCCCCCCCCTCTCAAGCATGAGCATTGTGGATGATGGAACGTCAGCCAGGACCCTTGCTGCGTGCGCCAAGTTGTCTTGTGAACCCAGAACCCCAGAGAACTGGCAAGCAACTTCAAGGATAAGAGAAACAACAATAGGTGGGAGAGAGTAACAAGACTCAGCAGTTGCCAGGTCACAACTGATTCTCAGGTAAAACGGAAGTTGTTATAGGTGTGTGTCCACTACGTTGTATCTTGTATGGTGCGTATAACACCTTCAACAGGCACAGAGTTAGTTTAAGTGGCAAGCTTTCTGTCCGAGAGTCGTCAACTACTTCATTACCTCTGAATAACAAAACCAAACTGCCACTAAAATTAGGCCCTGCTTTTTTCACCAAAATATAGACAAATGACAGAAAATCCCCTCCTTTCTAGGAGGTGATTTTGTGTACCACAGTACACCGTTTTCCCCTTCTTCCTTGAAACTGCTAGCCACGCAACCACACCTTTCCGTCTTGAGAGTTCTCCTACCCTTCTTCCACAGGTATTCTAACCCTCTCTTTTTCCATTTTTGCAAGAGCTAATTAATCAAATGCAAGCAAATCCATTAGGTACATGTTGATAGTTTGTGAATAATGACCATCGCAAGTTAATTACCTGCACATTCTTGATCTTTCATGCATTGTTAATCTTGATATACAGGGCATGCTATGTGTATTGATTACTTTTCTTCTAAGTTTGCAATTGATGTTTCTATCTTTCTAAGTGTTAGATTTTGTTCTTCAGAAAGAATATTCATTTTCTAAATGCATTTTTCAGAGATTATCAGGGCTATATAATCATTTAGAGGAGGGTGGGGTTTGTCCGTGAAGCTTCGACGATACTATCATTTGAAATTGAACTCCAACTATGTCTTCCCCCGAAGAATCTCCGGTTTCTCCACCACCACCATTGGAGTCATCGCCACCTCCAGCAGCGTCCCAGCCCCCACCCCCAGCAGTGATCTCTCCACCACCACCAACAACACCACCACCACCTTCTGAAGAAATCTCACCCCCACCCCCAGCAGAGGTCTCTCCACCACCACCAACAACACCACCACCACCTTCTGATGAAATCTCACCCCCACCGCCACCACCTGAAGACTCAGGTTCTTCACCCCAACCGCCTTCC
>Ga0307511_10006013_pt1 | contig 12254 bp, 9 predicted proteins | sample 13_EM_MG_FD_200266 | JGI IMG/M metagenome (GOLD analysis project Ga0307511, IMG submission 200266) | Populus trichocarpa ectomycorrhiza microbial communities from riparian zone in the Pacific Northwest, United States - 13_EM | ecosystem: Host-associated > Plants > Roots > Unclassified | place...
AACTTGCCTTGATTGCCAGCTCCGTTATGTTATCATGCAGAACTTGATCCGTCTGTGTCAGTACAGAACTTGATCCTCTTCTCTGATTTGTTGTCCGTGTCTCCGAATCTATTTCAGATAATAGCTTCTTGTGTAGAGCATCATATATTAAATAAGCCTTATAACCATGTGCAAGGGCTTTACTCTCGTCACTACCTTCCAGGCAGATCAATAGTTTCACATATCTAGATTCTGATGCAAGGATGTGATCAATTAGAACGCAGGCGGGACATTTGAGATAGATGGAAACGGTAACACACAAGGTAATTGTCAATGAGATTATACACCAAACCGGCAATGGATACATATCCGCTCCTCGCTTACTGTATTCTCCAAGCCAAGTATCGAAAATGGACGATGCTTCGAAATAGTAACGCTGAGGATTGACTCCCCTTCAAAATGTAGAGCAGGAAGTGTGATTTAATCAATATATTCCTTTAGCATATTGATTAAATCAGAAAAGAAGATAATGCGAAAGCAAAAGCAAAACTCTTCTGAATGCAACCTCCCCCAGGGCAGACAGTACGTTTCCTTTCAGTAAGTAGTTGTCTATTCGATATTCCCATAAGCGACCATGCAAGATTTAGTTCTCCCTTTGCAACCTCTAGAATTCTTACGTAATTCTCCTCCATTACCCCTATGATCATGAACAAGAACATAAACCTAAGGAGTTAGTTTTTCCAGACAAATTTGACATAACCAGATGAGTTATATATGCTGATTCTTTTAATGGAAAAATCTACCTAACTGAACTTCAATAGCCACAAAATGTAAACTGATGAGACATCATGCACTTTCTAACAAAATTCTATGATAGTTTTGGAACATGCAAGGACTCTTCATCCTTTTCTGTCAAATTACATTAAATTAATACTTCAGAATTCATTAATTTTATACACAGAGGGCTTTTTCTGCATCCGCCTCTCTAATGAAAATCTGATAGAAACTTAAAAAATTGCTATAACCAGAGAGAGCAGTACTAAAACTTGATGTCTAGAGTCTATAATAAGGATCATGAACTTGGATCAATATTTTAAGAACCAGAAAAACGGATTACTAAAGCAAGCAAGCGCACTTATGCGTGTGTGTTTTAATACATTGATCATGAGAAGGTAAGAATTAAATGATATTTACAAGGGCAAGTACTAACCTATATATGTCCCGAAAGCTTTACTAGGAAATGGAAGCACTGAACCTACAAAAGCCATTGGATCATTTACCGGAACTGGAACTTGACACAGCAAGGAAAGGCCATGGCTATAGCTGGTAATGGCGCATTCTAAAGAAGATTCACCATGAATTTGAATGCTGGATAAAGAAGGGCTAAATATAAAAGAACTCATAAAGGAAGGCATAAAGAAACCTAAAGAGTAACGAGAAGCACAAATTAAGAAAAGAAAACTTACCTGGCATCACGAGCATCCCTGAAGCAACTAGCAGCATCAGCATAGTTGCCTTGAGTGAAGAATAGTGATCCTAGCTCCACGCGACGGGTGAGATCTCGATCAGAATAACCTCTTACATTGTTATTTCCATCCATGCTTGAAGCACAGAATATGAAATAAAGAAACTAGTACAAATTTTCTTGAAAGAGCAACGAAGAGAGAAAGAAAGCAGATATCTCAGTATGATGGATGGGCAAGGAAGGTTAGTCGTTATAGAGAGGGTTCTGGGCGGGAAGAATCTTTGGCTGTTAGTAACGGTTAGGCAGGCAGGAACAGTAGCTTGATAATCCTTAATAGCTGGCCAGCGGCGTTATCAAGAAATGTAAATTTACTGTTTACTTGAGAATTATATAAATTATACATTAAAATTTCACCTTATTAGATTGAATTAATTCTTTAATAATTAGATCAATTAGAATTATTATTATTATTTTTTTATCAATATGAAGTTTTTTTAAAAAAAAAAAAATCTTGGATTCGTTGTTATATTGCTACTAGCTACATCCGTCTAGCTTAACCATATCTATCAGTAGCGGCACGACTAAGCAGAATCAACTGGCACAGAACAAACATTTGGATGCGATGATGATTTTTATATAACGTTGAATTATCATAGCCATGCTCCATTTCCAGCAGTCGATGCTCAGCTAGATTATAAAGCATGCAGCTCTAGCTAGCTTCAACGTTGAGAGAAAGGAGTGCAATTTCGATATATAGAAGAAGGATTGCAGAGGTTTGTTTCAAGGCTTTGCTTTGATCAGATTTCTTCACATCCAGAGACTCTTGTTATTTCTTGTCTGTATCACCAATTTCACATCAAAAATTGATCACCTCGCATGATTTAGTAGTTTCCATCTTGTAGCATGGCCATGTGCCTCGTCTGCTTTTGTATCTATTTTCAGAACTCGTTTTCAACCCCTTGGTTTGGAATATATTTTTGAAAAGAAAATCAACTTCCTTCGGTAGAAGAGTCATGGGATCATCCTCCGGAACTGGTAATTCGACAGGGATGATAAGAGCACATTTATAGAGCACAGGAGCTTATTTTAAAAAGAAATGCATTGGCTAGTTGAATTCTGAATAAAGAAAGATTATTCTTATAGAGTTATGTCCCAAGATTGAAATCTTGGATTAAATTCAATATATGCAGGAAATTAATGTTCCTAAAAGTATACTGAAAAAGAATTGATCCAAGAAAGCCATAATGAAGCCTAAAGAGCGACAAGAAACACGAAGCAAGCAAACTTAACCAGGCTTCGCGAGCTTGCTCGAACAACTAGCAGCTTCAACATAGTAGCCATAACTGGAGAAGAGCGATCCTTGCGCCATGAAATGGGTGAGAGCTTGATCAGAATAACCCCCTTTATTGCTATTATCATCCATTCTTGAAGTAAAGAAAATGAAATAAAGAAACTAGTTAAAGAGTAATAAAAAGAGGAGAGCATAGTAATATAAAATTATTATTAAGAACTCACCCAATAATTTAATTATTTGAATTGAAATAATTCTCAGAATCTTAATTTCTAGATTAAACATAAAATAGTGATCATAGGACTTGTGTTGAATGTTAAGAATGAGGGATATGGAAGGTTAGTTACTCGATTGATTAAAACATCATAATCCTATCTCTAGCACTTTATATAGTCTAAAGAATTGTCCCTCAGAATCTTCTACCAATAATTTTTAAAAAAAGTTGTCATCAAATAATATTAATGATGCAGACGGAAGTTAAATAGGATAACAACAATACAAAACTACTGAAAAACACAAAAGATTTAATGAGCAAAGAGAATTGCATATATGAACCATGAATTCGCAGTTTTATTCTCTAGAAAATATGGTGGTTGTCTTCTCAATAGGTTTACAAGATCTTTAAATAGACTAGAGAACCCTACATCTACTTAGAAACAGTTAGAAATTCAAAAGCACAAAGAAAATTAAACAAAAATCCAAATTAAAACATAGAATCCAAAAAAAAAAAACCAAGTAAAAATAACAAAAATGACCTAAACATGAGCATTTATGCCTAGAATTTGACTCTAAAAGATCTGACAATATGATAAGCAACATATTTCACTATCGAAGGTGCTTCTGAAATCATCTGGAAAAATTTGAACATGATCCAATGGTTGGATCTCCAGTTATTGTAGTTTTAAGATGTTAACCTGGTCTGGTATGATCAAACCTTCTCTTGAGTCTAAACCTATTCAAATAATCAATAAAAAAAACATTTGTCAGGCTATTCACATAGTTTGTCTTGATCAGATTCTTATATAGTAATGTCAAATCATCACCTACATATTGAGAACCTTCCGTTTCTAGAAGCTTGCTACATTAGTTAATCTAGTCATTGCCATTTCTAGGGATAAGAAGTTGTTATGAATTGATGATGTCATAAAAACTTCAGGTTAGATTGGGCTTTTCAAGGGCTGCAATCTTGGGTTGTGGAGTGACTAGGCTTGACCAAGTTGACAAGCTGATGGAATGATGAACTTGGTCAATGCCTTTAGTGACTAGACTTGCTACTTGTCTAGTGGATTAACAAGGTGATTTTCATGAGTTTTCCTACAAAAATAAGTTCCTTATCGGAAAAGAGAACACTTCAATACTTAAATCAGTAAATATAGGAGTAATATACAAAAAAGAAAAGGAGAATGAAAAATGTAGGGAATATGTGATTGTTGAACTGGTGTGAATCTCTTAAATGAATTTCAATGGCTTGAACTTGAATATGAACTTATCTTACAATGAGTGGAGTTACATGTACCTCATGGTGTGTGGAGTTGCAGGTTAGTTGTTGGCTAATACACTATATTGATGAAAATATTGGTACTTGCTATTGGTTATGGTGCTTTGTTGTGCCATTAGTTAAGAGATTGATGTTCTTACTCTGCACAGAGAATTTGGTGTGCGTTAAGAACACTAGTTAGTGGTTTGGGGTAACGTATAGTGTGCATCAGTGATTGGTGCGCAATCTTTGCTTTGACTTTTTGAAACTCAAAAACACATTAATATGTGTGCGGGGTAGGGATACTCAATTAAAGTCCAAAAATATTTGATTAAACCATCATCCCTAAAAGGTGTTTGGACATTTAGGCTTCTAACCATTTAGGCATGACTCGAATGACTAAGGATTTTATTTATTTATTTTATGCACCATTAAACTAATCATAAAGTGATGTAGTAAAGGATTACAATAAATGTAGGTAAGGCAATGAATGAGGTTTTATACTATTCATATTTAAACTTGAATCTGAAATAACTATCCAAATTTGACTCAAATCTAACCAGGTATGAGTTTTTTATTCCCGAACCTGACTCAATCAGGTTTGGGGTACCCATTATATATCTATAACTCGAACTTGACCCAAACCCGAAACCTGAACATAAAAGCTATAATTTAAAACTATTTAGTTAATAAGTAGCTTTATATTCATTTATTTTTTTAAAACTTTGAGGTTATTTATTTATTTTCCATCAGGGCTATGAAATTCCTATTCATTTGGGGGTGGTTTGGGTCGGTTTCCACTAGGTTAACGTGAAATTATCATCCCTAAATAAATGAAGCCATGTACCTAAAAAATGAAGCGACTAGAGGCCATCAACATGACCCACGCTTGTCTAGATAAGTCTCCAACAGAAGCTGAGCAAGCCAGCCTACCCAGCAACAAAGGTCGACAGGCCAAGAGAAAGCCTACATTTCGTGATTGCTTTGAGATGAAGTCTTAATTAGCAGAGATGTTTCACTGATCATTTCAGATGACAATTTTCCTGAATTTGTTTTTTTTTTATCTGCAATCACAATCTATTTTCATAGTTTTGTTTTTTCCCTTTTCCAATTAGCAAAGAGAAAATTATCCACCGAGCAAGAAGCAGCACATTATAAATTCCATAAACCAATGGATTTATGCAGGGACAGATTTATTAAAAGTTCTGGGTGGCAGTTGAATTCCCACGGCTAAAAATGTGAAAAATCTGACATTGCTCACGGTGGGATTCCACGAAACCGTATCCACATCTAACCAAACAAAGAAAGTTTCAGAGAATCAATTGGCAGATCAGTTTTTAGTTATCAAAATGTTTCTCAGAGTTCAAGATTTGTGTTAATTTCGACTTTTTCTTTTGCGCATCTGTGACCAGCTGGAGTGACCCGAGTTCTTTCCTGGGGTAGTGAGAGGGATGGGCCTAAACCCAAACGTTGAAGCTTCAAAAATAGAAAGACAAAAGATTCAGCTTACTTGTCTTGTAAAGAGTACAAATAGAGAATGTGTCTCATAAGAACTTGCCTTGTGACCCAGTATTTGTAAGTTATTACGGAGGTGTGTGGCTTCATCGTTCTTTAGCTGAATAAAGGGATCCGTTCGTGTTACAGAACTTAATCCTCTTCTCTGATTTGCTGTCCGTGTCACCGAATCTATTTCAGATAATAGCTTCTTGTGTAGAGCATCATATATTAAATAAGCCTTACAACCATGTGCAAGCGCTTTACTCTCGTCACTACCCTCCAGGCAGATTATTAGTTTCACATATCTAGATTCTGATGCAAGGATGTGATCAATTAGAACGTAGGTGTGACATTTGATATAGATGAAAACAATAACACATAAGGTAATTGTCAATGAGATTCTACACCAAATTAACCGGCAATGGATACATATCCGCTACTCGCTTATTGTTTTCTCCAAGCCAAGTATCGAAAATGGACGATGCTTCGAAATAGTAACGCTGAGGGTTTGACTCCCCTTCAAAATGTAGAGCAGGAAGTGTGATTTAATTAATATATTCCTTTAGCATATTGCAGATAAAAGTTTTCTCGTGAAAAGAAGATATTACGAAGCAAACGCAAACCTCTTCTTAATGCAACCTCCCCCAGGGCAGACAGTACGTTTCCTTTCAGTAAGTAGTTGTCTATTCGATATTCTATAAGCGACCATGCAAGATTTAGTTCTCCCTTTGCAACCTCTAGAATTCTTACGTAATTCTCCTCCATTGCCCCTTTTAACATGAACAAGAACATAAACCTAAGGAGTTAGTTGTTCCAGACAAATTTCACATAACCAGATGAGTTAAGCTGATTCTTTTAATGGAAAAATCTACCTAACTTAACTTCAAGAGCCACAAAATGTAAGCTGATGAGACATCATGCACTTTCTAACAAAATTCTATGATAGTTTTGGAACATGCAAGGACTCTTCATCCTTTTTTGTCAAATTACATTCAACTAATACTTCAGAATTCATTAATTTTATACACAGAGGGCTTTTGCTGCATCGACCTCTCTAATGAAAATCTGATAGAAACTTAAAAAGATTGGTGGGTGCTATAACCAGAGAGAGCAGTACTAAAACTTGATGTCCAGAGTCTATAATAAGAGATCATGAACTTGGATCAATTTAAGAGCCAGAAAACGGATTATACTAAAGCAAGCAAGCAAGCGCACACATGTGTGTGCTTTTTAATACATTGATCATGATAAAGTAAGAATTAGATGATATTTATAAGGGCAAGTACTGACCTCTATATGTCCCGAAAGCAGAACTAGGAAATGGAAGTACTGAACTTTTATAGTAATCGACTTCCTTTGGTAGAAGAGCCATTGGATCATTTTCTGGAACTGGAACTGGAACTTGACACAACAAGGAAAGGCCATGGCTATAGCGGCTAATGGCGCATTTTAAAGAAGATCGACCATGAATTCGAATGCTGAATAAAGAAAGGTTAAACAATAAATAGAAGAGCTCGCACATAGCAGACTATTCACATAGAATTTTGCCCCGTTAATAGCTTAGTTAATTTAACCAATACAAGAAATTTTGGTGAGTTGAAAACTTAAAGGACAAGAACCCAAAAGACTCAGAATCTCACACGCAGCACCCACTTTCTCAGGAAACAAACAACAAGAAAACAAATACTACAACTAAGAAAGCAGATATACTAAATACATAAAATAACTCAAAAAGAAAGGCATGAAGAAACCTAAAGAATAAGAACAGAGAAAAGAAACCTTACCTGGCATCACGAGCATGCCTGAAGCAATTAGCAGCATCAGCATAGCAGCCTTGAGAGAAGAATAGTGATCCTCTTTCCATGAGAAGGGTGGGATCTCGATCAGAATAACCTCTTACATTGTTATTTCCATCCATGCTTGAAGCACAGAAGATGAAATAAAGAAACTAGTACAAATTTTCTTGAAAGAGCAACGAAGAGAGAAAGAAAGCAGATATCTCAGAATGATGGATGGTCAAGGTTGGTTAATCTTTATAGAGAGGGTCTTGGCGGGAAGAATCTTTGGCTGTTAGTAACGGTTAGGCAGACAGGACCTCTAACTCGGTAATTCTTAATAGCATATTGTAAAGCCCCAGCCCACATAGAAATCTGGGTTCAAGATTTAGTATCTCGAATTGTTACTCAAGACCCAATTCACAAGATGAGCCGAAAACAGTGTTATTAAATCCAATTTGATTAATATTAACTCGAATTAATTAAAAACTAGTTGGAAATTGATCTAATAAAATCTAAATCATCATGACTTTTTATATAAAAAAATTTAAAATAATATCTTTTAAATTTTTTAAAATATTTAAAATGATATTATTTTGAATTAATTTAGATTAAATTTATGTTAATTTTTTTTCCTTTTTTTTTCAAATAATATCCTTTGAACCAATCCATTTTTTTTCCTCGGACATCATGAAGGAGCATTGTCATTTATGTTTTCTAGCACCAAAAGGTTTAAATTCGACTTCAATTTTGTCATTCAATAATTTTTTATTAATTTTATTTTCGAACTTTTATAAGTTCTTAATTAAAATTTTCCATTTATTCTTAATCTTTCAATCTATCCATGTCATACTTTTTTATATATATAATAGACATCGCTATTCGTAAGGAATTTAATGTTTTAATTGAGCGATTTAACATAAGTTTTTAATTAAAAAAATCAAAATAGTTAAGAATAAAATTAATGTATAAAATAATTTGAGTGTAAAATTGATATTTATATGAAAATTTTGAAGTATATTGTGAGCTTTATCTTCTTTTTTTAATCTAGGGTTAGTCTATCCAATTGAATAGAGATCTAGTATGGATTGGATTTTAAAAAAAAATAAGTGAGAGTTTTTCTAATTAAACATGGTTATCCGGTGAAAATTTAATTTAACTTTTAAAAAAATTAAAAACAAAATTGTTTTTATTATTTTAAAAAATAAAACGATGTGATTTTAAATTTATTTAGCCGTTTAATCTATAATTCAGGTTTAAAGCTAGGTCATGAATCGGGCCGAACTGCTTTGCTCCTTTCTTCCCTGAACCCTAAAACCTGCGATAATCACCTCAGTCTCCAGTCAGTTTTCCTTCTTTCTTTGTCTGTCATTTTCTTTAAGAGACATTTTTTGTTCTTTGGAAAAAGTAATGGCCGCTAGAAAGAAAAACCTGCAGCTGCTGCTTTCTCTTATACAAAAACGATGTCTCCAAACATCATCTGCTGATGCTCTACTTCCACCCACCAGGACCACCACCAACACCAATGCTTCATCTTCATCATCATTTGATGTTCATTTCCTCATGAATTCATGTGGGCTTTCCTCAAAATCTGCCCTTTCAGTTTCCCACAAGCTCCACCTCCACCAAAATAAGCTCCAAAAACCACAATCTGTGCTCCTCTTCTTGAAATCTCACGGATTTGACGATTCCCACATCGCCCAATTAATTGAAAAGCGACCCAAAATCCTCCATAGCGGAGTAGACGACACTTTGAAGCCCAAATTCGACTTCTTCGTTAAAAATGGTTTCACGGGTAAGCTTCTGCCTCAGCTTATCGCCTCCGATCCGAATATTTTGTCAGCGGCTGTAGATTCTCATCTTAAACCATGTTTTGAGCTTCTCAAGTTATTTCTGGGCAGTCCTGACAGAATTGTAGTTGCCTTAAAGCGTGCGCCTTTTTTAATGTCTTTTAGTTTCAAGGGTGCTGTGCAGCCAAATATTGAGTTGTTGATAAAAGAGGGAATGCATGTTGATAGGGTTGCAAAACTATTAAGTTTGCATGCAAGAGTGATACTGGTTAAGCATGATAGGATGGTTTATGCAGTGAATGCTTTGAAGAATTTGGGTGTTGAACCCAAGACTCCTGTGTTTCTACATGCTGCTAAGGTAATGTTATCCATAAGTAAGTCGAATTGGAGGAAGAAAATTGAGGTTATGAAGAGCCTTGGATGGAGTGAAGAGGAGATTATTGTGGCTTTTAAACGATACCCTTATCTATTAGCATGCTCAGAGGAGAAAATCAGAAAATCGTTGGATTTCTTTGTGAATACTTTAAAGTTAGAACCACAAGCTATAATTACATGTCCCGAGTATTTGTCATATTCGGTTGATAGAAGGCTTCGTCCCAGGCATAATGTTTTGAAGGTTTTGGTGTCAAAGAAGCTGGTTAAAGAAGATGAGAAGATTGTGCGGGCAGTAACCCGCATTAGTGATAGAGATTTCCTTGAAAAGTATGTTACTAAATATGCAGACAAGGTGACAGGTTTATTGGAAATATATGGTGGTATCAGCAAGGCAAAAAAGATGGAATCTTGATGGCAGACTAAGTTTACTTCTGCAATGCATTGTAATAATATGTACCGGTTGTCTAAATTGATTTTCCTTTGCTCCTGAATTAAGAGGTATTTGTTCTTCGCTTATTCCAGTTTTACCGTGGCTATATTTTCAAATTGTGCAACCAATGATTACATTTTATATGTGCCAATCCTGGCTATGTGTTTTATTAGTGTAGCCAAACTATTCCATGATTCTAGGAAAACCTTGGCCAAGTTTCCTCTGTTGGGAGGATATAGTGACTTCAAGTAGAATCCTAGCTTTTGTCATTTTTCCCTGTGTTGTTAAGCAAATACTTTGGTTTTTTTTTTTTTTTTTTTTTTTGGAGTAAGGCAGTTATGAATTTAATTTTGAATAAAAAAGTCATCATTCATTGCAACAATTTGGCAGGAGTGTGATAAAATACATCAGAGTTTAGACACTCTGGTTAGATGCACCTCTGCCCATCACTCTTTTGATAGCCTTGATAAGATGCCATTGGTCTTGGCAAATATTTGGCTCCTTGATGATTGAAATCAACACCGATTTAAAAGTCTCAATCTGCATTCTTTCCGCAAAATGCTTTCTGGTATTCCTCTTGTTGTGTGTGTATGGTGCGCAATTAGCAAATGAGACTAGGAGTCAAGCATCATTAACCAAGTTCCTGCCATATGAATCGTAGTTGAATGCCGAAGATTAATGCTGAAGAGGAACCACCACTGTAGTTCATTTGGTGTCCATATATGATGACAAATTAATAGCCTCATAAAATCGGTTCTCTTTATAGAAATAATTAGCACGGGTAAAATTATTTTATTGTTATGCTTCGTTTTCTACCTAAACTTTTGAGTTCTTGGTGCCCAGATATACAAGTTTTTGTACTGGTAGATCTTTCAGTAATTTAGTGAATTGTTTAGTCCCGAGGTAATAATCCTAGCCACCTAGACGGCTAGGGTTTGTTTGTGCATGTTTGTGTGTGCACTCTCACTCTTTTACCTTGCAATCTATTTTATCGAACAGATGGTTAAATTGTTCAAATATGGCGTTGTAGATTTTGGCACTGCTAACTTCAGTAGTTGTTTCTCTCGATCTGGTTCAGTTTAGTTCATTGTTATTTAAGTTTCTCGTAGGTTAAATTATGTTGTCTCCCATGCTCTGTTTCATTGAATTGGAAGGATGTGGTGGGCGTTGCAGTTTCATTGGATTCTCTATGACTCTTACGCCACTTCCCATTTCTGCATTTCTATCCATATCTTAAGGCGGTTGAGAAGCTACGTAGTTTGTTTTTTGGCTTGAGGAATTCCAGAGATGCTGAGGACAGAAACTCTTTGCCTAGAATTCAGTGCCTTCTACCTACAGCATAATTTTGAGCTCATTGCAAACTTCTACTTATGTAAAGAAAGGAATTTAAGAATGGAACTCAGCCTAACTATCCCGTAACTGAAAGAAATGCAGCAACCATGGCGCAACAGCTGCTGTTGATGAAGATCTTGATAGGGACATCATTCATTCTGTTCGGCTTGGACTACTTGGGAGCTGGAATTCGCAGAAGATCTCATGATAGAATTTTCAGCTAGCAAAAAGCAATTTAGTTCTACACATTGTTTATGTGAAGCTCTCAATTTAGTACTATCACAAGAACCATCCACTGATGCAAGAAAGTTAACTCTCAACAGTTCCTCGAGTTTGAACACATGCCACCTCTATTTAACAGACGGGCCTTTATGTGCTGCCAGTCCTCTTTAGCATGTCTCCTTGCACACCTTTTTGTTTGCAGCAACTCATTTTTGTCCTTAGCATAGCCAGTGTTTCCTCTGCTTGAAACTGCATCTCTTCTGCCAATCCTTCCATGCTGTTTTGCTTGAACACATGCCAACGCCTTTGCCATGCAGATCCCTCAACAGTCTTTGAACCAAACCCTTTCGTTAGTGTTATCTATTTTTTGTAATATCTACTATTAAAAGAAAATTGTATATATATATATAAAGATTCGTTGCAAATCAAGACAAGTTCAATTTCCTAACTAGCTGTGTAACCGTATCAAATTCTTCCAGGCTGGAATTACAAGACTGAAAGGTGAATCAGTACACTCTACCAACAGACATTTTATACTCTCCCCTGCATTTTCTAGATTAGGTTATTTGATGCAGGTTGAAGCATAACAAAGATAGAAGCAAGTATAGAAAAACAGAACTG
>Ga0307511_10006014_pt1 | contig 12254 bp, 18 predicted proteins | sample 13_EM_MG_FD_200266 | JGI IMG/M metagenome (GOLD analysis project Ga0307511, IMG submission 200266) | Populus trichocarpa ectomycorrhiza microbial communities from riparian zone in the Pacific Northwest, United States - 13_EM | ecosystem: Host-associated > Plants > Roots > Unclassified | place...
GGGACACGGGAGGACGGATAGTGAGGGGCTTGATAAGGGGAGTGATGCGGTGAGAAGGTGGGAGGTGTGGGGGCTGGGAAGTTGGCTGGGGATAGTGGCGATGGTGGTGGGTTGGGTTGTGGTTGCGATATAGGGGGTCGTTGAATGTCGGTGTCGACATCGATTCATTCATTTTTCGGCCTGGAGATAGGGATAATGGGTAATGACTAATCTCGGATGGGGTAATGAATATTGGATATATGCTGGCGTAGCTGAGGGTAGGGAGTATGAATATTCTCTTTAGATTTGATACCTAGCGGACTATTTGATACCCGGCTCAATCTTACTTGATTATAGCTTAGCGCGGTTATTCGGGCTTAGGTTTTTGTTTTTATATTTATGAATATTGCCATAGGGTGGGAAATGATTATTGATAGTCTATCTATGACGGCGGGGTTCATAACATATAGGTACCAGTACTCAGTGTTCTACGTTTTTGGCGTGGGGATACGTACCTTGTAGTATCTACGCAGTAAGTCCTTCAATGTTGCTCCGTTAATGCTTGCAATTGATGTTGGCAAGGCTTTATTCCTATATGCCGGCCTGTGAAGACCTACTTACATATAGAACCCTTCATCTAATTATAACATGGACATGTACTTATTTACATGCTGCACTCAGACATCCCTGTGAAAATCTCGCCGATCCTATCCTACAAAAGGAATTTTCATCGGAGCCCAGTCCTAAAACTAGTTTTGAAATGTTTCCGATCATATCTCCGATGCAGGTGGGACTTGAGGCCTGCCTAATTGGGCTGATTTATGCATGAGGGGATCTAGATTGGGAGTGAAGAATGATGCTGGGGAAGGGGATGTGGGATGGTATATATTGAAGTACTTAAGGTGAGCTTCTTTTTCCTTCAATAAGTGACCTCGCGATACTCATCGATAATCCCCCACAGTACCACTCTAGACCCCCCCTTTCGAACAGAAGTTAATCCCACCATGGCTACCCCCTAAACCATTGCTATCCTCGGCCCCACCGGCATGCAAGGTGCCTCTATCCTACACTACCTCCTCCGCTCCCCAACTACCGCCTTCACCCTCCGCGCAATCACCACCCGCCCGGATCCCTCCCCGTCCCTCCCCCCTCTCTCCGCCCACCCCAACCTCTCCATCCACCACCTCCCCTCCCCAACCTCCACTCCCCACCTCACCCAGTTCTTCACCGGGTGTACCGCCGTCTTCGGAAACACCAACACCCTCTCCTCCATATACGATGGGAAGCCAGGTTCACCAACGGAGATTGGTGCACTGAAAGCGATAGTTGACGCTGCGGTTGAGGCGAAAGTAGGGTTGTTGGTGCTGAGTTGTTTACCGGAAGTTGGTAGGCTGGGGAAGAGGAGTCCAGACTTTGTGAATAAGACCGAGGGTATGAGGTATGCTAAGGAGAGAGCGAGGGAGACGGGGTTAAGGGTCGTCTATGTGCAGTTGGGGTGGTATGTGCAGAATTTTGTGGAGGATCATGATGCGGTGGTTAATCCTGCGGATGGGGTCGTGGAGTTTCGGATGCAGGGGTTGAGGCAGGACAAGAGGGGTGAGTTTGAATTTACTAAGGGAAGAGTGTTTAATTTTGATGGGCTGTAACAATTTTTTGTAGTCCCTTGGGTCAGTACCTACACCGACCTCGGCCCAATTATCAAAGCCCTCATTGACAACCCCGGCCCCTACATCGGCAAAGAAATCCCCATCGTTGCCGAGCTCCTCACCATAGACGAAATCACGGCCATCTACCAATCCGGTACCTTCTCCTCACCTCCCCCCAAGAAAACATTTTTCTAACTCTCCAAATAAATATAGTAACCGGTCAACCCTCCCGCGCAATCTCCCCCCCTCTCCCCAACCACGCCGCCTCCCCGCAAGCATCACCGGAGGGATGGGCCTGCTTAATGGATATTCTGAATGAGGAGGCGTATCTGGTGGATGAGACGGTCCTGGAGCTGTGTATCGAGTTGATGATGAAGGAGAGGCCGGATGTCGGGATGACGGGGTGGCGTAAATGGATCCAGGATACGGAATTTGATGTGAAAAAGAAGGAAGAGGGGTATGGCCAGGGAATACCCACAGGGGGGAGAGCAAGGGGGGGGAATGGGGATTGTGGTGGGGATTAGATCATGTATGATTTGCTACCCAAACGAGCTATATGTAGTATTGGCATATATGGATGCTTCATCAAGAAGAATTTTGTGGCGCCAGAAATAGTGTTTATTCACTGTATTCAGTGGTATTTAGTGGCATCCCATGCAGAGGCCTGGCTCCCTAGTGTCTCCTGGTGTCTCCTGGTATCCCTGATATCCCCAAGAGACACTCATTATAATTAAGATGGCGCCCCAGATGGCATAGTGTCTCCAGTGGCGTCTGGGTGCCTCCAGAGCCTCCAGAGACACAGAAAATAAACAATTCTTTCCCTAGTACGCTAGACCCCAAAATGCCTATGTTCCGACAGATATTGTCTTGATCACCAGCTAGCACCTAACAGCAGCAACGCGGTAAGTTCCTAGTACAGGACTGGGGCTAGTGCTTTGGGCGGTAGAATTTTAGTATCAAGATTAGAGTTCATAACAATCCAAGTCGATTCTATTAATAGCCTAGTCTGGTTTTAATAGCCATATCTTGGGTCAGGAAGATGAGAAGGTTTTCAGGCTTTATTGATACTACCAATGTTATAGTAGTGAGTTCAAAGCCACTCTTAGTATGCTGTCAGTAAATAATCAAATCTAGCAGCTGCAATTAGCCCATAGACATTGTAATTCCATGGTGAAGTTGAATGATGTGAAGTATTTGCTATAGACATTATATTAGAGTGAATCAAACTAAGAGTTGCTATGTTCTTTCGCTCTTTACCTAAGTAGTTAGGCATTGTAACTCCACTTTTACTTTTATTTTTATACTTACTACTCATTTGTCCCATATTTGAAGTTATTTTGTGACATCTTTAGGTAACCAGACTAATCTTTAGGCATGGTATGTAGTCATCCAGTTCGACTCCTCCACAGACTAACAGTCAAAGTTAACCTAATACCGTTCATCGGGTTGTGGAAGGTTTAGTAACACTTCGACTTTCCACGTGTGGAAACATACACTAGGGACTCTAGGGACTAGTGGATAGAGCCTCCGGATAACATCACGATAGAGAATATAGAGCTTATTGCACCCGAGTTTATCATGTCACTGTTACCCTATCACATCATAGCTACCGCATAATCTTCTGGGTTGCCTTTTGATCAACGAACCGCCTCATTATTACTTTCATGCCAGTCCTACATAGAATTTATGCGAAGCCCTGACTTCCGCATTCTTGCACAATCAAATCATAGGTAATAGGGTGCCAAGTAATAATTCGTTAAACTCCAATCAGCCAGATATTTCTGTGGTCCAATCTCTCCATAAGTTAAAGCAATGGAAAACAAAAACTTGAAAGGAATAAAAATAAAACTCGAACAAAATGTCCACTATCTTCATCACAAAACATTCCATGCATGTCAATCTTCTCAGTGCTCGGATAAAACGCCATCAGGAAGACCTCCAGTTCATCACTTGTTTAAAGGACGGTATTCTCTGTCCCATAAACCTTTGCTCGTGGGGGGGATTGATCGAGCTCTCACAAATTTCAACTCGCTTCTCCAGGGTCTGTAGTTTACTTTCAAGTTGTGAAACCCTTGCTTCGAGGCCGACATCACCGCCTGTCTTGGTAGCTCCTCCGGATAATAGCGCTCGCGACGGATGGGAAATCTTTTCTGTAGCGATTTGGCCAGCATGCAGCTGTTGTTGCGCTTGCACTCTTTCGGGAGCTATATTCTCGCGGCCTTGCTGCCTAGTAGACAATCGCTCTGCTTCTGCTAGCACTTCGCTCCCAACATCGGTATTTATGAAAAACAAATGCTCCCAGATCATTTGTTCCTGCACTCGAAGCCATCTGGGTGTTGCTCTCTCAAAGGACTTTGAAATCTTGCGCGCCCCTTCCGGATGTCCGTCGAATTGCTCCACCACAGCCCCATGATCGACCATAATTTTCCATGGGCCTCGGCGAAATTGCTGTTCCCTCGCAATCCCTTCATTCCAGTTCTGGAGGAGACCCCACTGAGTTGTGAGTATTCGAACACTGGACATGGCACCCAAGCCACAGATCCGTATAAACAGTTGGATACCCCTTTTACTGGACCCATAGAGACGCTCATCGATGATACGATGCAGATACAGAACACCAGAGATGAGGTACGCTTTGCTGGCAAGCTCCTTACACATAGTCTCTGCAATATCGGCTTCACTGTGGGTGCTGTCGTTGAAACCGGGAGTGTCGATAAAGAGATACCGCTTGTTGTCTATTGTAGTGGGATATTCCAGGAGCGTTTGAGTTTCTAAATAAAGCCACAGAAATTCAAAATTAGAATACTACTTGCAGAAAAATCAATATAAGACTTAGTGTTCTACATACTACTCTCAAGACTATGGCCTATGATGCATCCGGCACTGTTGGTCACTTTTGATATGAAGGTGCTTTTGCCCGCGCCGGTCATACCCATCACCAAGATCACAATTGGAGGGCCTTGTGATGGGACACTGGTTGATGGAGCAGGTTCTGGTTGGACACTGGTTGATGGAGCAGGTTCTGGTTGGACACTGGTTGATGGAGCAGGTTCTAGTTGGGGACTGGTTGATGGAGCAGGTTCTGGTTGGACACTGGTTGATGGAGCAGGTTCTGGTTGGACACTGGTTGATGGAATAGGTTCTGGTTGGACACTGGTTGGTGGAGCAGGTTCTGGTTGGACACTGGTTGATGGAGCGGAATCTGGTTGGATACTGGTTGATGAAGTTGATGCCTGGTTTAACGTGGATTCGGAAGTGATCCCCGAGATGGAGGTTTGCTTCTCTGATGGTAGTTCCCCAGATTCCCCCGTTTGGACGGGGAAATTTGGCCCTTCCGGTTGGGCGAGGGAATTTGGTACCCCTAGTTTGGTGAGGGAGTTTGGTCCTCCTAGTTGGGCGGGGGAATTTGGCCCTCCCAGTTGGGTGGGGGAATTTGGTCCTCCCAGGGAATTTGGCGCTCCCAGGTAATCTGGCTCTCCCAGGTAATTTGGTCCTCCCAGGTAATTTGGTCCTCCCAGAGAATTTGGTCCTCCCAGAGAATTTGGTCCTCCCAGAGAATTTGGTTCTCCCAGAGAATTTGGTTCTCCCAGTTGGGTGGGGGAATTTGGTCCTCCCAGGGGATCTGGCACTCCCAGAGGATTTGGTTCTCCTGGTCCCCCGGATCCTCCGGATTGTGCGGGAGACGCTGAGGCTCCTCTAAATTTCGGGACTTGCATATCGACTAAGGGAGATTGCCAGGAATGTGCTTCAGATGTGAGCAACTGTGGATGAAGGGGCTCAGGGTGACATCCGCGGAAGGGTCTTGCTTGTGTCGTTCACACTTATATGTGAAAGAGCAACACCTGCCTTGGTTCGCTCGCTCGATGGTGATATCGGATAACAAAACTACAGCCCCACATTAACGTAATAGAAATATTAATTGAAAATATGAGCGGCACCAGGACCCCAAGGTCATTGAACCCCCGCGCCCTGTAACAAAAAACCACTCAGCTGGGTTCTTTTCCTGTGCCATATCCGTGGGGCGCTCTCCGCAGTTAGGCACATCCCCTGCACCGGTCGACAGCCATCAATCCCTTGACCTATACATGCCTGAAGGCTCCCATCGATTTTAAAGAAAGTGACATTTCCGCCGAACCTCAGCTACGTAGCTCAGCACCCTCTATTTAGTGCACTGTCTGCTTCCTTCACCAAATCCAGATTATTTGAAGACCTTGCGTGCCTGCCACAGCACAAGCCCGGGAACCATGTCAGACTACGACCAGAAAATCATCATCGGGGTGATGGGTATGACTGGAAGTGGGAAGAGTACTTTTATCAACACACTTACCGGCGACGAAAATATTGTCATTGGAAGTGATCTCGACTCGTGTAAGTGCTTACTCTTATTCAAACCTACTGCCGTGGCCGTGTTTTTATTCACCTCGCCCGACCGTGTTAGTAAGTTGCAAATTAATGTGGTCAATCAAACACTTGCAGGTACCCAACATATTCAAAATGCTACAATGATTATTGATGAACAAGAAGTGTATCTGGTTGATACTCCTGGGTTTGATGATACAGACCGGGACGATATAGATATTTTGGAAGAAATTGCAGCATGGCTAGGCGAACAGGACCAAGACCAGGCCCCCCTCTCTGGGCTTATTTACCTCCATCGCATCACCGATCCCCGCATTGGGGGAACTGCAAAGCGGAATTTATCAATGATGCAATCACTGGTTGGAAAGGACAACATGAAAAATGTTGTTTTAGTTACCAATAGATGGGAACAACTCGCGGTATGTTTGGTGAAAAATGCCGACCCTTTGGATCCTAATGTCCATTAACATGACCTAGAGCAAAGCGGAAGGGGAGCTACGTGAAAGCCAATTAATAGGTCGAAACGGCTTCTGGGGTGAAATGATTCAGCACAAGGCAACAACAGCCCGCTACGACGGGGACCCTCAAACAGCAATGGAAATCATCCGGAACATTATGACCAACACTCCGGTGTACTTGCAGATGCAAAAGGAGCTACGGAATGGGTCATTTAAGGACACTAGTGCAGGTCAAGCCTTGACGGCCCATTTCAGGAAACAGTTAGACGAACTTCACCGAAAGTTGGTATTGGTGGAGACGAAGCTTCAAAGGTCTATCGGAACGAATGACATCCTACTTGAAAGGCAAAAAGAATATAGCCAAGCGCAAGAAAGGATGCAAGGCAAAATGGACAAGATGATGGAGAAACTTGCTGAAAATGAAAACAGATATGCTCGTAGCAGTATTTGTGTGATGATGTAGAAGCGGAATTCGATTGGGAGATGTCTACCACTGGGTCTGAAATCCTTTTTTTCAACATACACAAGATTGTGATCATTCACAGTTCTAATTCTCAAGCCTGTTTTCTTAATTCTTGTCTTACGTTATTATTTCGCACCTAGATAAGCAGAATGATTCATATTTGAGAACTCAAGTTCACTCCATTGGTCCTACCTGCTATAAATCGTTGAATGTGCTGTGAGGTATACTTTTCAATGCAATCACAACTGCTACCTAGGTCTTGAATACCGTACCTGTAGCTTCAGCCATCTAGGGTGACACTTAACTTTTCGAGATCATCTAGACATTCTACTTTAAAACCCTACCTAGTTGGTTCCTACCTGGGAGATGACAGGCGTACAGTACATACAATGTGTGGGGTTTTATGCATCAATCGCACTGCTGTATGTCTCACCAGAAATAGCGGGCACTCGGGCTGCTGCATATTCTGCAGGATGGTGCATAGTAACTTTCGATAAATTGCGGCCGCTTGAGGTATTAAACCAATTCTACCGCAGATAGCGCCGATTCTGTGAGAAGCGATAGAAAGAAATGACTTGAGAGATGGGTATGTGCTGGGAAAACGCCTAGTCTTGTCTGACAGCGAAGCAACGGTCCGGATACGAGGGTAGCGCGCAGGGCCGCTGAGGTACAGCACACCCGGGGGGGTGATTGCCGCAGTCATGGCTGTCTGAGACAGCAAAGGATGGGCACGAAGGTAGGGAAGTCACCCTGGAAGGGTTCGCGCTCATATAGTGCTCCCATACTTGCTCCTATAGGCGCTCCAGGGTCCGCTCCAGGGTCCGCTCCAGGGTCCGCTCCAGCGCGCTTCAGCGTAAGCTTTTCGAAATACCACCCGAATAACTTGGACTCCTGTGAAACACCACTCAAGGCTCCAGATACAACACTATACCACCTCACTCCTAGAGTTGTTCCATAGCTACCATACTTTCTACATGCGCTTAGTTGGCTCCTCAGCCGCAGCCGTCAATCGCTCCATAGTTACTGCAGGCATCTACTGGCGAACTGGCTAATCCTAAGATCTAGGCCGAGCTCACACAGGCTCACATTAAGGCCACCCTATGTTTTAGGAATTGACCAGGGACGATGTTCGCCAGTGGATGCGGTAGCTCCTATTGGCTCTGCGCTCCCCAGAGAATTGTATGCACTCCCGCTTACTCCCATGTTCCGGTTGCACTCCTTATAGGCAGGGTTAGACGAAACCGCGACGATCTACCAATCCGGTACCTTCTTCCCACCCCCACCAACAAAAAAGGCCTCCAACTATAACGAGAAAAGAGAAAACTTTGAAATACCACTCGTTCTCCTGTGAGACACTCACTGCTTAGTTACTTGCTTAGTGGAACATGTATACTTGGTCATGCTACCGGTAACTCAAATCGCTGCCACGTATGTTCTGGGTCGCTGGCGGGCATCAACCGCCCGTGGGCGGCATACCCAATGTGCCGCTCACGGCCAATTTAAATAATTACTCAATTTGGTATAACGCACCTGAATAGATAAACGTTTACGGTACTGATTTAGCCCCCCAAAAAAGAGTTGATTAAAGTATATCTAGCTGGAGCTATCCCAGCGACTGCAATAGGTTGGGCTATTTCCAAGTCGATCGGATTCTCCTCTAACAGTCCAATTTGTGTTCGTTCAGCTAGACCTGAGAGGTTAATCCAGTTATGATCTATTGACACTTTCGTATGCAATAAATTGAGCATTTCAGATCATTCTTAAAACATCGGCACCGACGATCAGACTCTTTGCAGGTCCATGAAACAGAAAACAAGTAGTTGTAGGTGCCTGGCGAGCAGCATTGGCTAATGTAATTGTGGTTTACCGAGCATTCGGAGTATGTGGAATGTGATTCTGCAAGCCTATAAGGTCGGTAGCTAGTTAGAGGTCTTTAGTTGGGTAAAGGTTAACAATTGATGGCGTTCAGGCTGTGGTTTTGCAATAGCCTTTGTATATAGCCGTTTGTTATCGGGTTTGGTCCTGTCATCCCTACCCTAGCCATATCTATCACGACTGCAAAATATAACGTCTTTGTAGCGTTGTGGCATTTGGTCCCGGATCACCTGTCCATGACATTGTAAAACAGCATCTACCTGTTGCATAGGTCGAGAACCTGCTTCAATTTGATTTAAAATCAAGGAATTGAAGGTACCGTAGAATCGTATAAGAAAGAAAGTACCGCCTTGCGCCTTACCCAGATCCTGTAAGTCAGAAACAATGGGGATTTCTGCAGTGTAAAAAGAAATCATACCACAAGATGTAGACAAAAGATGTTATGATCGTTCCAACTTCACAAAATTCCATCAATATTTTCATATACGCATCAGTATTCAGCACAAGATGGGCCGGCCTGGTTGTATGTAGCCCGAGCCACAAGGCCCCTGTGGGTAATAATCCCCTGTGTATAAGAACCTCCCGTGTATAAGAACCTCCTCCCGTGCATAAGAAACTAATTTTCAAAAGCCTCCCCCGCCGTTTCTTATACACGGATTTCTACGGTAGCAATGAACTCAACATCCCGCTCTCCATTCCATTCAGCATCACAGATGAGCATGATGGGTTGTTAACATCATCATTTGAAGAGCCTGAGGCAATTTTCCCAGAATACTCCTCTTGTTCAAGTCTGATCAAAAGGAAGGATATGGATACGTGATATGGATAGGGTTGGTTGGAGCCAATTTCATAGAGAGCTTTGAGTGGAGCAGAATGTTTTGTTCAATTGACATTTACCAAATTGAGTAATTACTTAAACTGCCCACGGCCGTCATAGTCGGTATGCCGCCTGCGAGCGGCCTACAACATATATCCATATATGGAGTACTTCGCTATCTGTATATGAACGGCAACGAGAGTACAAGTTGAGTTTGATATCAAGGATAGAGAGCACATACGTTTATTAGGATAGCTATATATAGGCAAAGTATTTAAAATAATCATCTCACAACATTTTTATGAATTACATATCTGTTTGTTTTACACATACATCATTCTATGTGTGCAAATGCTTGATCATGGGCTAAGAGTTGCACCTATCCTGAGCACAGACCGGAGTAAAGATTACCCTCAAGCGCGGGGAGCGCTAGAAGGAATAGTAGCTATGTATATAAACGTGTAGAGCCGATAGGAGAGCCAATGGGAGTGCATAGGTACAGCCTATCATGTGCAGAGCCAATAGGAGCTGTAGAGCGCTTGGCAACTTGAGCCTGAGGCTGCTGGAGTGTATAAAGCCAAGTAAGAGCTTATACGTATTGGAAGTGTGGCAGCGATTTGAGTTGGCATGACCAAGTGATATGTATATGTTCTACTATGCGAGTGGTGGGGTCTCGGTTAAGCGTGGTACGGTATTTCAACGATTTTTCTCGGAGAGGATATCATGTAGGATTTGTCACTCGAACGTGCTGTATGTGGTATTGGCATGTGTGGATGCTTGGGAAGAGTATTCGCCTCCTATAATCTCTTGCATACTTACATACATAAGTGACTGAACTAGCTGTAGGCCCCAACTATTTATAATTAGTCTCATTTATAATAGCTAAATCTAGTTCGGATCCCAGTTTTACTGAACTATGACCATCAGATCACTCATAGATCGGCCGTGGTGGTGCCGCTGTACATGTAAAACCTGGGCATCGTAGACACTAACCAAGTTTAATCAAGAACTCATGTAGAATATTAATGGGCCAGGTTTTCTGCTGCTGATTTAGTTTTGCCCCACGGTGGCCGTCGATATATACCGATGCACAAAAAACGAGATACCGTAAAACCCGTGCATATATATAAGAAAGCACCACATGGTAAGAAAGTACCCGTGTATCAGGAACAAGGACTTTGCACCTTCCCCAGGCCCTGTAAACAAGAATATTTGAATGTGGAAGAGATGATAGCTCCAAACTCAATAGAAATGCATACGCATTGAATATTTAGGAAGTAAAAGTAGAGGCAAGTCATAATATGCAAATATGGGAGGATATGTCATGAAGGAAGATAGCACGCTAGAGCTAGTATTCCACACGAGGCTCTAGCTCTGAGTTCGGAGGTTTCTGTAGATGTAAGTTACTATCAACTGCTGTTTACAGTATTACGCGAAAAGAACCTTAAGCTGGGATGCATCGATTTCAAAATAGTCGCGAGTTTTAATTGTGATCCATTTCCTTTACAAAAAGCACGTATGCTTAATTCGATGAGGTTGTTGATTGGTTTTGCTTCAGTATATAGGCAGGGGCAAAAGGCCTCTATGTACATATATAAGAACTCCCCGAATATAAGAAACTAAACTTCGGATACCATCGCTCTTGTAGTTGAGTAAGAAATATTTGTTATACGTGGGTTTCTATGGTATTTTCGTACCAGGCACTATAGGTCTCCGCCGCGAGCTAACCAAGTAGGTACTCTATTTCAGGGCCAGTCCCTACCCTGGGAGATCACTATCTTGAAGTACTCGTAACCAAGATAGCATCTGTTCAGGAAGCTTATAGCTTATTGGGGTTAGGTATGGTATTTTGTATCAAGACTAATCTTTCTATAGACTCACCAGTTTGTATGCATCTACACTGGTCGAGTAGAAGTTCCCGCTTGTGCTACGTAACCGCTCGAGTACTGTCGAGGGGATTAAGTTTGTGTTAAGCCCTTTGGAGGTTTTGAACTTAGATTATCTAAAGCTTCCAACCTTTATAATATGAGTGCATATATTCAAACAAGGCCATGTGTACAAGGCTCAAAAGTTGGGTTACCATACGAATTTGTATTCGCCATATACTACATAAGTATGCATGCGAGTACTGAGTTAATTAAAAAAAAAAACAATTCAAATTTGTATGGGTGGTACATACAGCTAGGTGGCAAAAAGTTTCGTACCTTAGATAGAGAGGCGAGTGTATGCAGCGAATGTCTTACTCCACCCATACAAAATTGAGACCGTAGCGATTGGGTCTCTTATGCAGGGTACGAAACTTTTTGCCGCCTAAGTACATAGCTGTATCACCACTTAGTAGCAACCACTTCATGACACTCGACCGAATATGATCACCAAAGAAGAGCATAAAACAACATTTATTGATATCGTATAGAAATCGTCTTCATAATTGTAATTCCAAGTGCCCAAATAATTGCTTGCTTATTGGAGTTGTGGGAACTTTTGTTCGAGGGGCCATTTTGGTGTGAAACCACTAGTTCGGCGAAGACTTTTTTTTTTTTTTTTTTTTTTTTTTTTGGTAAATCAGTATTCGGCGAAGACTAATGGCACGGAACTATACATACCCTCGCAAACTCATACTGCTGGTGTGAAGGTCCTTCAGACCAATCCACAAT
>Ga0307511_10006016_pt1 | contig 12251 bp, 12 predicted proteins | sample 13_EM_MG_FD_200266 | JGI IMG/M metagenome (GOLD analysis project Ga0307511, IMG submission 200266) | Populus trichocarpa ectomycorrhiza microbial communities from riparian zone in the Pacific Northwest, United States - 13_EM | ecosystem: Host-associated > Plants > Roots > Unclassified | place...
ATATATATATATATATATAAAAGTGAGAGATTGCGTGAGAATTCATATGGGGGAGTGAAATAATTCAATGAAAATTCAAATAAGTTAATGGAACCGAGACCTTGATTAAGTAAAATGTGTTGGATCAGCACGTGTAAATGCCACGGATTTTCAGGGTTTTGCTTCATTTTTTCCACAGCCTATATTCATCACAAGCAAAGCTCATCAACCATCTACTGACATTGGTACATGCTTTCATATGGGCCACATCATCATCATCATCATCAATAATCCTTTCGGCTTACATTTACAATGTTGTCTATCTCTGACCAGATTGAAGCCAGAAGCTTTTTCATGTCTTCTGCCCTCTGTCTTTTTCTCGATAGATTCCCGGTTCATAAATCTGTGCAGTGGAGATTATATCTTTTTCATAAAGCATCAACGATTAAATCTCTCGTTAACGTAACTCTACTAACCCCACTAGCAGAAGCAACACTCTTTCTAGGAGGAGGAGGAGGAGGAGGTTGCTGTTCATGAAAAAATAAATTACGAGATATCTCTCTTGTCAAGATAAAATCAAAATGACTTTTAATATTATCCTATAAAATTGAACAATCAAGTCCACCGTACATTTAGATAGGAAAATATTAAAAGAGGACGTGCCCTTTCTCCTTCATCAATGGTTGAGAAAAAAAATCTCTTCTGTAGTGAATAACTTGGGTTCTTGAACTGAAATTAACTAGAGCTTGACATGTGCATGTCAATGGAAATGTCTGGCGTCGATTTTGAGATTGAAAAAAGAAAATAACCCACTTTTTTTTAGTAGAAATTATAAAAAGAGGTCATATATTTCTATATATATATATATATAGAAATATTGAGCTCGTGTTGGATTTGATTGCAGCTGGGCTAGGAGATCCAATACTATTCATGGACACCAATCCACACGTACTGAAGTACAATCCTCTTAGCTGTCCACTTAAATCCACAGCACGCTGGCCATGAATTAAGACAAAAAAAAAAAGTGCTAATTATTACATAATTAGAAAATTAATTCATTCACATTTTTTGAAGGACTAAATAATTAGGGACCCCGAGTCACAAGAGTTGCACTGAATTTGATGCAAATCCACACTTCATTGAACGTGATTCAAGGGCCATGGAATCTATCCCCTTGAGTTGACCGGAGGTTGTTCAGAAATATTGAAACCCTAATTCTTTTTTATTATTTTATATATCTTTCTTTTTCCTTGGCAGGACGTTGAAGAAGAGTTCCTTTTCTCCCCAATGTCTGGATTAGATGCATAACCATACTTAATTATCTCTCATTCTCTCAATTTCATCTCGATCCCTTTTTCTTTTTTGATTAATCATGGTTTAGCATCTTTAATTACGTGCTAACACATCAAATCAATGAGAAAAAGGCGGTCCTCATTTAACAACAAAATGCCAAGAGGTCTAAGAATGGATTAACGTGGATAATTATGTTCTGGCTACACAAGAAGATGTGAAAGTGGACCGTATAGTTTATTGCGGGAGACATTTTGTTTTATCTCTTGGGAGTTTTGAGCTTGGATACCTAGCTGGTAGGGTTCTTTAAAAAAGAAAGAAAAAAGAAATCATTAAAAGAACATTATTTTAAAAAGAGAAATAAATAAGGGAAACATACAGACAGGAATAGAAGAATAGAAGGTGGAATAAAAGGAATAGAAGGAGAATTCTTCTTCATTCCTCTCTCCTTCTCTGACTCTTGACTCAGTGCATGTATTTATGTGCGCAACTGTTGACAAATAGATACATGGGGATGATCATGCATTAAAAAATCTGTCGGTATTCGCGATTGACAGTTAAGCAGATTTTCTTCATTTTAATGAGGCAATTCTGGGGATAAGGTCTCCCGTTCAAAGGACATTTACCAAAGGTTTATCATACCCTCATCACAAAAGACATAACCAGCATGCCATTGCCCTCTTCATTTTCCCTCTTGCTCTCCATTTTTTAATTGTTTTTCCTTTATTTCTGTTCCCATCTTAGGTTTGTGATCACTCTTCTTTAATTAACCCTTGCACCGATCCACACATATCTGTATCTCTATATCGTTCTAATTCAAAGTCTCTTAAAAAGGCACACGAATGCATACACACACCGTGCCCTTGAAGTAAATTAAGGACTTTGGCCGCCCCCGCCGCTTGCTTTTTGCTGTTTAGGTTGTCTTCTTTCCTTTGTCACAGACAGAGCTCTTGATTTCCAGCTGCTAAGGTCTGCTTTGTTTGCCTTCTTGTTTCCTTTATCACCGTCATCTTTCATCTTTTTGCATCTTCCCTTTGTTGCAAAGTTTTTTTCTTTTTTCGTTTTTAAGGAAGATTAATTTTTGTTGTGGTTTTCTGTCAAAATTCAGCTGTGATATTATGTTTGAGAAGAAAAATGAGCTAATCCTGCCTTTACTTTTCTTTTACCCTATCTCTTGCTGTTCAGTTTTATACTAAAGAAGCAACACTTTAATTATTTCATGCCATGTAAAATGAAAAGAAGAAAGAAATGGCTAGCATAAAAGGTAGGGTTTACATGCATAACCAAAAATAATGCCAATGATCTGATCTGCTCCTTTTACGTACATGATCATAGACAGGAATCCGAGTCTCGTATTGTGAAGAACAAAGAGTACTGTTCTCAAGATTTAAGAAGCTACGTTCTTAGAAATTCCTTCTTGAAAGAAATGATGATATATATATTTCATGGATCTTCTTTACTTGTTTTTAATATGGATCTTGCAAACTAATTAAGGTGATTCTAACGGCTTACCATGCATGTTTAAAAACATATTCAGTATTGTCCACGGTTTATCATGGAACATATTCCCTAATCTTTGACCTAGGGTTAAGGTATTTTAAGTTTTTTTTTTTTTTTACAGAAACCCTATGGATTTTTATTTACCATAAAATTTTCTCTATATGTTCGGAGTGCTGTCCTTTTCTGCGCATACAAGAATATTTTTCTTAATTACTGTCATGCTTTTGAAGTTTCAGGACAACAACAGATACTAGATTTAAGGGAGAATGATGGCAGGAAACGGACAACTATCAGTTCCTCCAGGTTTCAGATTCCATCCAACAGATGAAGAGCTTCTGTACTATTATCTGAGGAAGAAGGTCTCGTATGAAGCCATTGACCTGGATGTTATCAGGGAGGTGGACCTCAATAAACTTGAGCCATGGGATCTCAAAGGTTAGACGATTATTTCTTCTTGCTCATCTTGAATTAAATTCTTCTTATCAGTTTAGAGTGATAAGTTGGAACCCTAAATAATTCTATACATACGCACGTTATGACTTTTCTGGCATTGTGATCAATATTGGATGTTTCTGATGATGTAACCCAACACTTTGAACTTAAAAATCCCCACGTAGCTAGTTCGGGCTGTTAGTAAGTAATGTAAAAACATTAACTTCATCAAAACCTCATCTTACAACTTAAGTTTTTGAAAGAGTGGTTTTTTAAAAACAAAAACTCACGTACTCACTTAATTAGTGGTGAGTTAGACGTGATTATGAGTTTAGGGTTATAGAGCTCACTAGGTAATTATAAGTTCGAGCTGTAATATTACAGTATGAAATCGATCTCATCGAACCCAAATCAATAATCATCATTTCTTCTTGTGGAAATACAGATAAATGCAGGATTGGTTCGGGTCCTCAAAATGAGTGGTATTTCTTCAGCCACAAGGACAAGAAATATCCAACCGGGACTCGAACAAACCGGGCAACCACCGCAGGCTTTTGGAAAGCAACGGGAAGGGATAAGGCCATCCATCTTAGCAACTCTCAGAGGATTGGTATGAGAAAAACCCTAGTCTTCTACACTGGACGTGCTCCTCATGGTCAAAAGACTGATTGGATCATGCATGAGTACCGCTTGGATGATGACAACTCTGAGGTTCAGGTAAATAATACACCACCTAGGATCAAGAGTTCTTTTTTCAAGAAAAATGAAAATATTAGGTATAGTTCACCATTGTCCAAAGATCTTGGTTTCTACCTTGGCTCATGATTTTTGTAGGGTGGGTTTCTTAATTATGCTACGTACAAGATGGGTGGGATCTCAGATTCTTGCAAAGTTCATTGGTTAAAATTAAATGAAATAGAGCACTGATATAAAGTTGCTATTTTTGCAGGAAGATGGCTGGGTTGTCTGTAGGGTTTTCAAGAAGAAGAATCAAACTAGAGGTTTCCTACCAGAAGTTTCTCAAGAAGAACACTTCTCTCAAATGAAGGCTAGCGCTTCTTCTCTTCCACTGGAGCCAAAACAAAACCATATGCAATCAATTTATGATGACTATACCTTTGATGGCTCCATGCATCTCCCACAGTTATTTAGTCCGGAATCAGCTGTTGCCCCATCATTTGTATCACCTCTCTCTTTGAACAACATGGACGACATTGAGTGCTCACAGAACTTGTTGAGGTTAACATCTACTGGTTGTGGACTTGTGCAGCCTGCAGGGAGGTTCAATGGTGATTGGTCATTTCTGGATAAGCTTCTTGCTTCTCAACAAAACCTGGATCATCATCAGCACTACCAAAACAAAGGCAATTCTTCATCCCAAATTGTTGACCATGTGGGTGCTTCAACTCAGAAATTCCCATTTCAATACCTTGGCTTTGAGACTGACATTCTGAGATTTTCGAAGTAGAGTTGCGACGTTCCAAGTCATTAACCGTGCTGCATCTTATCTCCTTAAACTGGAGGGAGCATGTATTTTTATTCATAACAGGGATGGGGAATCCATATCAATTATGTTCTTGCTATTTTATGAGTTGGTTTTTTGTTATTAAAATGTATATATAGAAAGTTCAGGACAAGATCCTTAATTCATCCGATTATCCCCTTTATTTATCTATTTTCTTTCTTTCTTTTTACCATTTGCGTTGCATGCCTTTTTCTTTTTTTGTCAGAGAAAATGAGTGTTAACCGATGGAAAACAACCCCCTCCCCCCTCGACTCTTATCTGTTCTAATATGTTAAAACTCGAACATATATAGAACTAAGAAGATGCAAATCGTTAAATTTTTAATTAATATATATAGATAGAATATATTATCATCATTTAGGATTTTGTGCAGCATTATTTTCCTTTTGTTTTGCTTCGTAAAAAACAAAAAAGTCTAGTAAATCTTGAGTTGTATAGAAGCTAGTCTTCCTACAGAATAACATGGTAAAGGTGGTCCTCCTACAAACCCCTAAATTCTTACATCTTATAAAGGATTAAACCTAATACCTAGTGGATATACGTACGTCGCCTTAAACGCCAGGCATCCTCTTGGATAAACTGCAACATTTCAGTTCTTAAAATTACAGCATAATTAGGGACAGATAAAAGAAAACACTTTTTTTTCCCAGTTTTCTAATTAATCCCTCCTGATTCCTATCAGTAGTGACCGACAGTAACTCATCAGGCAGTGTGCAACATAATTGGATGTATATTCTTGCATGTAACATGTGATCATCAAACGAAATATTCTACCGGAAGTAAGAAGTTTAAATTGTAATGCAACATTTCTTAAAATCTTCAACATATACGGTCTGGAATGTCTCAAACTATGTGGTGTTAATTACTTGGTAACAAGGCAAAGGTTACAGCTGATAGAAGCCTATCGCAACTTCAAAACAAAAATGATTTTTCAGTACAGAATAAAGCACAACTACAGCTTCCAAAACTATACATTGCCGTATCAGTTGGTAAGAACTCATTGTACTTAAATACTATTCAGGAAAATTGCGGGCCACAACATTATGAAATTATTGACTTGCGCGCATGCAAATGCTTTTAATGAGGAGATGCACACCATTATCCCTAAACCAGATGACTCGTCACCATATCAAAACAAAAATTTTCTCGACCAGATTAATCATAATTAATTTGAAAATCCAGATGCCTAGGATTGGAAGACAGAAAGCTTATTTTATCACAAAATGTGTGAAAAGGAAATCCACCTTACCATGAAATTTCAAAAATTGCTAGAGTAAAATAAAGCCATATCCTAATTATAGCTCATCCTCACATGGTTTATATGATACAAGAACAATAATGACAGGTTCAAATTCACTCGAGTGAGAAAGTAATAAGACCATATCTTGGGGCCTGGATAAACCATAAAAACAGACAGTATATTTACTATTCATCCTTGCAAAAGTCATACTCGTACGCGTAAAGGAAACAGAAGTATGAAATTTCCTTATCTTTCATTCTTTGCAACCATTTGGGGGGAAAACTATTGAAAAACATCAAACTTATCCGTGACATACAAGACAAATATTTAAGAAAATAGAATGTCTGCAAATGCCTCCGAGCAACAGAAGTTTACACATCCATTGCCTTACAAAGTTAGAAGTGCGCGCGACCGAAAGAGAGGAGGATGGCCGGTCGATGCGTGAGGAGAGAACCAATCAATTGATTGCCAAAAGTAGTCACCAGGGATGCCTGCTTCTGTCATGGTGTATCACTGCAACCAGTATCAATTCCTATGTTGATGATAGAAGGGTAGACTTGAAAACACATTCCTTCTTCTAAGACAAATTAACAGCCAAAATTCCCACTTAAAAAGGACACTTGGTCCAACAAGAGGGTGATGCTGCAACTCAAGCCCATATTTTACTGGAAAATTTCATTGTTACAAGAGTTCGGACTCCACAACCTTCTCCTAAGCCAAGTCACTTGAAAGCTAAAATAATCTACCCCATACTCAACGGCTGTACAAAGAAAAACCGAAGACTATTGAAAGCCCTTCAAAAACTGAAACCATAATCAGAGCGCACTTCCTTAATGGTGCACGCCATTGCCATTGCCATTGCTATATACACCATTTAGTGATCCATTGGAAGACTTAATGGCATTCCCGTTTTGGTAGGTTTTCACTGATGGTTTTCCATTGCTTATTCCATTTGGCAATAGCTTATTTTCATGACCATAATTTTGTAAGACAGCATCCAACTGCCCACTTGCTGCTGCTATAAGTCCTGTGACATGGAAAAGGAACTGAGAAAATACCCGAGTAGGAAGATGCTCAAACATGCATTTGACCAGGCATGGCACAGAATGGACTCCGTGTGCTCAGATTGCCCAAGCCAAATGCACAATAATAATGAGGTGAAAATGATGGTGGTGACTACTCCATCACCTTGGAAGTTGATAGCAATATTAGGTATCAAAACTAAAATAGAGCTTCTCAAAAGAGGAAACAACAGGTGAACAGGAAATAATTTTTTTCCCTAGATTATATAATTTCTAATGAACTTGTTATCAAGTTTGAGCCCAGCTGCAGTAATGACCTTCAGACAGCACCCTTCAAAATTTAGCATCAACTAAAGTACAGGCGTACAGGCCCTCATCAGGGATAAGAGCAGCCAACATAAGGTCAAATAATTTATTGATATCCATCTAATGCCAAACGACACTTTATTAAATGCCAATGAACAGAGTTGTGATGAGTGGATATAATACCTAAGAAAAGAGCCGAAGGTTTTCCTGGCCTTGACTTGAATTCAGGATGGAACTGGGTACCAACAAAGTATGGATGACTCGGTAGTTCAATGATCTGGTCAAAATAACAGTAAAATGCTCATTACCATCTAACACCAAATGTAATACAAACTTTGTGGAAAACATCCCTTGCCATGCTTTCACAGAAACTTACCTCCATGCGCTGACCAGTTTCATCTCTGCCAACAAATGATAGACCAGCATTTTCAAATTGTGGTACCATGTTTGGATTGACCTGTTTGAAAATAAACAATTTCTTAGGAATCTGGTGGTTACAAGAGCTCAATTTATTGCACTTTTTTTCTTCATGCAGAGTACTTCCGCATATTTGCCTATGGGAAACAGTTACCTCATATCTATGCCGATGACGCTCATCAACAAAACTGGCATTGCTGTACCTAAACACAGATACAGATGATTAATCAGGTGAGCTAAAGCAAAAGAAAAAAGAATGTTTGATTCAGTCATCTTTTTTCTGTTTCATGAGTGTGCATCAACATGTAATGAAGTCTTCACAGTAAATAAAAATATGAATTTGTGCTTAGGAAGATAATACTAAGAAGAAAGCATACATGTGGCATACTCTAAATCAAGTCATGTAGTGAGATGGAAGTACATGAATGTGAAATAGTCAAAAATCTTACAACTTTGCAGATTTGCAATTCGGAACTTTGAAATAAGTCCTCCTTGACCCCAAACGCATAGTTCCCCCCATGTGAGTTTTTGAACCCTGTCAAATAAAACAAAGTTATAGCGAATAGCTTCAGCATACGAAACAACAATTGACAAAGTTCCACAGGTACAGTCAGGACTGTAGCAGTACTACATACCTCTGGCATAAAAATGACACAAGGATGGGAAGTTTCAGGATCAAATTCTGTACTGTTTGCGTCATGCAAACCAAGAGCAGATCGTGCAAATTCAATAACAGCAATTTGCATCCCCAGACAAATGCCCAGAAATGGAACTTTGTTCTCACGAGCATACTTAGCAGCAAGAATTTTTCCTTGAACCCCTCTATCACCAAACCCTCCTGGAACTAGAACACCATCGGATCCCTGCATTGAATACAATCTCAGAAGGCCAATTAAGAAAATAATAAAAAAAAAAATGAGCAAAGAAAAAGAGATCTAAGATCACCTTCAAAAGATCCCAAGCATTTTTATAAACATCAGGTGCCTGCAAGGAAAAAAAGTAGTCAAAAATCAAATTCTACAAATACTAAATTGTAACAAGCAGCATAGGATATTGTTTTTTTCTTCATCAAAAAAGAAATCATCTTTTTTTTTTTGAAGAGGGGGCTTGATGGTGTGAGTGGATCTTAAGATTGCAATGTAGAAGTTGGACTTTTGTTGACCTCTTTAGCAGTAACATCTTCAAGATCACCTGCAGCAACCCATTCTACAACAAGCTTCCGCCGGCAAGCGACAGAAGCATGCAAAAGAGCCTGCAACAATAATCCAAAACTTAGGATATGATATCTCATAAGTTCTGTCAGTGCAATATAACAAAATCCAAACAAAGAATATACCCCTTTCAGAACTCTTTTATCATACATGGTGTGGGTGGTGCTTCCTCTTCTAGAATGAGGAAAGGCAACATAACATTTCTAATAGATTTTATGTTCAGTATAATTAGTTGAATGGAGCTTAAGCCCTGTTCATCAAAGAGCATAATGCACATATAATCTTTGGATGTTTGAAGCCCACCTATAGTTTTTTCGTGGTCAGGGAGGGAACATACGATAGATCTGGAAATAATATGCACAAGCTTGTAACTTATAATGCAGAAAAAGCTTGTAACTGAGAACATGACCCAGAAAATGGTAAAACAGGTACAAAAGAACTCACCTTCAAAACAGAGAGGTAAGAATCTGAAAGTCCAGTATATTTTCCAACCATGGCAATTCTAACCTGCAATACCCAATAAGAGCACGGTAAGATGGAACAGAAATGTAAATATCAATTTGCATCGGGGATTATCTTTGTGACTCACAGGTTCATGCAGTATGTCATAGACTCTTGTCCTAGCAGTCCACTCCTGTAAATCAGGCTCCCTGGCAACACTGAAGATTATGGAAATGTTAATACTCTGGTTAAAAACACTACAAGGCTGATGCAACAACAGTGCCATTATGAATATAGAGAGAGAGAGATCACGCAGCAAATGAAAAGAAAAAGAAATTACAAAGGAAACAAATAGTGAGTTCAGTTCACAAACCCTAGAAGGTTCAGTCCTTTTAAGATTGCTTCATGTGCCTTCTGATCCTAATTATGTTAAAAGACAAGAATTAAGGGGAAAAATCAGAGGAAGTTCTTGTTTGAAGAATAGTACACCAAAATAAAAATTATAAAAAAATCAGAAACCCCACAGAAAACTACTCACTCTTAGAAGCAGAGGAATGTGCCAGATGTTTGGGACATCATACAGGGTGAGTATGTTTTCAGCCTGCACACAAAGCCAAATTGTCAGAACCAGTAACCGTGTTTAATAAAAGCCAAACAAAACAATAAAAGTGTTTATCTTGCATTACTGCCACATGACAAAACTGGGATAGTTTGGCCTTAACATTGTCTTCGAGTGCCTGTTAAAGAAAGTTTAGAATCAGGCGCCTACACCACAGATCACGAAGGAAATATGAAATAGAAACGAGCAACGAGCAACGAGAAAAGTTAGGAGAACCTTTGTGCTGCGACAAGCTAGAATGTTCGGAGTCAATCCAAGTCCTCTAAGCCCCCTAACACTATGCTGGGTAGGCTTCGTTTTCTATAAGTCAACATTCATACACAGCAAAAGTTAGAGGCTATGCAACTTACACGTAGTAAGGTCAACACAATGCACAAGAAAGTGCTTTAGTCAGTTGCATGTGTCAAACCAAAAATAAATGTACAAAACCATGTTAAGAAAGACAAAACTCTTTAAGTACCTGTTCACCAACAACATTAAGAACAGGTACCAGGCTGACATGGATCAAGCAGAAATTTCCAGGGCCTATAAAAAAGCAGCAGCTAAGTATGTACTGAAACCCATCTAAAAAAAAATCTCTCCTTATAAGCCTGTAAAATAGAGGCCCAGAAAAACATCAACTTACCCACGTGATAAGAGAACTGGCCGAGTGCCTCAATAAACGGCATCGATTCAATGTCCCCTGCATTAAATATGGTTCATTTTAAGCAAACAAAATAACAAGGGAAACAGCTTATCTGACGCACAGCAACAGGAATTTCAGTACCTATAGTTCCACCAAGTTCAATGACACAAACATCAGCTGGACCTTCTTTTCCATCCACTGGTATGAAGGCTACACGCTCTATCCACTCTTGGATGGCATCCGTGATGTGTGGAACTACCTGCAGAACAACAATCAAAATAAAAATTTAACTTCATGGTAAATTATGACAGACTTCAGTCAGGAACAACAGAATGTGGAACAGACCTGCACAGTCTTTCCAAGATAATCTCCTCTCCTCTCCTTCTCGAGAACAGACTGTTTAGTCAAAGAAACAAATTTCAGAATAGCAAGAAACTAGATTAAAGCTGCATCTGATTCATAAAATTTACTTTATTCACGATCCTGGAGACATTCACTACCTGGTATATTTTTCCAGTGGTGATATTATTGTCACGGGTTAACTTAATGTCTAGAAAACGCTCATAGTTACCAAGGTCCAAATCCACCTTTTACATCAAGAAGAAGTAATTAATCCTCTTTACAGGAAGCATGTTAATAATGGAAGTATGGAATTGACACTGAAGAGGGTGCTCGAGAAATATTGAGTGGAAAATAATTTATTCAGTGAACTTACCTCGCCGCCATCATCTAAGACAAAGACCTCCCCATGCTCAAAAGGAGACATAGTGCCCGCATCAGTATTTAGGTAAGGGTCTGGAAATATAACCAAGCACAAAGTAAGGCTATTGAAACAATTAACATCAACATCCAAAGATATTGAAGGCATCCCGTGATAACGAATTCCAAGATGGAATCATATAACAACTTCAACAAACAATGCGACCACCCTTCAATTTTTTTCTTTCATTTGAATTGTGAGTCGGGGACTGGAGGATCAGATGAGATGAATAATTTAAAATGGTATCCAGCCAAGTTCAGAGGCAGTGTTAAAAAGAAACAAAATTTCAACTGCGGACCAACTTTCACAAATGAAAACCTTACCCAAAATCCAAAAAGCTTCAAGACTTTCAAACATAAAAACCTTAAGTAAAACAAACTAATCAATTAAAAACAAAAAACAAAGAAGAAACAAACCAACAAGAACAAACTATCAATCCAGTACTTAATCAAATTTAAATGGAAAACCAACATAAAGTCGGTACAATCTCAATCAGGAAGACATTATTAAAAGAACAAAATATACCAATCTTAATAGAAGTAACTCGAAGGCCACAGGCTTTGAGGAGAAGACCAATACTACTGGCTGTAACACCTTTGCCAAGTCCACTAACCACACCACCAGTAACCAATACGTACTTCATTGTCAGTGCTCTTTCTGATACAAACAACAGAACTTTACAGTTCAATACCAAAAACTCACAAAAGTAGACACACAAAAATGCACCAGAAAGCAAGCGAGCATGCAGCAGATGCAGGTATGGATAAATGGTGAAAAAACGAAACTTAAAAAAAGAAATAAAGGGTGTCTTGGTGCTGACAAAACCAATGGATAAGTGAGAATAAAAAGTAGAGAGGTTAATCAAAGGAGAATAGATAAGAAAC
>Ga0307511_10006017_pt1 | contig 12250 bp, 9 predicted proteins | sample 13_EM_MG_FD_200266 | JGI IMG/M metagenome (GOLD analysis project Ga0307511, IMG submission 200266) | Populus trichocarpa ectomycorrhiza microbial communities from riparian zone in the Pacific Northwest, United States - 13_EM | ecosystem: Host-associated > Plants > Roots > Unclassified | place...
TACTGATGTTCTGATGTATTCCCCAGACTTTGTCAATCACAGTGTTCTCCCTCCTGACAGGCGGATCATCAGTGATTAACCCCTAGCCTCCCTTGTTCCCCTCTGCTCAGCCCAGAGAAGCTATCCCACCTTCTCTAGTGCCGAAACGCGTTACCTCAGCCTCTATTTTCTACCTACCCGAACTACGGATATTCTGGAGCCGCAAGTTACGCCAACATGTACGGGAGTGGTCTGTCTCGACCCACTCTGAAGAAATCCACGGTTGCCCCATAACTTCGTGTACCGAGCTCTAAAAGGAGACTAGCATCGGTTCAGTAGGCCTGTTGGCGAGGTCGGTTCTGACAAACAGTATGTTCTGGGAATGGTGCGAAGACGGCCTGCAAGCACGATGCGCACCGCCGCCGCGGTTCCCCGAGGCGATGGGTTATGCCATCAACGCCAGGCCCCACACACAAATACAAAATCCTGTGTGTTTTTTCAAAAATGAGCCATCGAACTGCAAGCAGCCGCAAGTATGGACGGCACGAGGGTCGGTAAAACAGGAGTAACGTTGTCAAGTGTCTCAGTCCCAAGTCGCTGCAAGAGACACACAATTGATACGAATCCCGTCACCCGTCAATCAAATGGTCGCATAACAAAGGGGCAAACAATTGGAATCCGAGGCGACTCCATCGGACGGTGGAGTGTGAAAGGTTTGTGTGACTTGGCCATGGTCTATAAAGTCGCTCATTGAGACCTCTTCGTGGCCTGAAACTTGAAGCTTGAAGGGCGACTTGAATGCATTTCGTTGTGTTTCCATAGGTTGCCCACAACTCTGCGATATGTTTGGCACTCCCCGTTCTGCGAGGGATTGGATCGGCCTTGTGATTGTCGAACGCACCCTCACCGGGATTATCCGACGGCCCGATTAGGCGCGAGTCAGTGTGATTTTTTCATCCACTAACCCCAATACGCTTGCTTCTGTCGTCCCACCGACGGTCCTCCAGTTACCCCCACCCTTCCCACTCCTTCCCTCGACGAAATTCCCCACCCCCGTCTTATCACAGACCCGCAGACAGCTTTTCAGGGAGGCCGGGATAGGAGTTTCTGGATACACCATAACACGCCCACAGTGGCTTCCGCTACCGGGTGGAAGGAATCTTGGTCCACCTATGTGGGGTGACAGGCTCTAGTACTTTCTCCCTTTCCACCTTGACGAAGCCAACTCGCGTAGCTGGGACGGTTATCCGTGGATGGGGCCCTCCAGAGTTCTTGCCATAAACTCCCTACCCTTCCTACAGCTCGACGCATCGGGCGGTCACCCTTGCTGCTTTTTTCCCGGGCCACTACACACGACTCATCCCCCACAGGACGCACCATGTGGAAGAAAGAGTTTACGATCGCCCCGCTGGGCCTTAGACACACACGGAGTACCTGGCTGACCGAATTCTACATCACTGAATCTTAGCAGCTTCTCCTGAGACTTGCAGACACATTGAAAGTCAGATATTGGAATTCTACGAATTCTACACATCTATACGGGCAGTAACTTGGAATGTTGGGAACGAGACTTAAAAAGGGGCGCGATGATCAAAGGTAGGGGACTTGAAAGGTTACTTGAGGCAATGTCGAGGGTGGATTATCGGTACCCGCTTTTATTTTTTCAGCAGCGGCCTCGGCGAGGAGATACACCGGTCCTTGTGCTTTCATCACAATTAGTTACGAGTCTTTTGCACTGTAGGGAGAACTCACTGTGGGCGGTGGGGACATAAGGTATGGCACTCGCATCGACAACACGAAGTCCAACTGTCCCTTTAACTCTCAAGTCAGGGTCTAGGACCCCCCATGAAGCCTCGCGCGGGGATATCGCTGCGGTACCAACGGCGTGAGACAGACTATGTCCGACCAGTAATGTTAGATCCGAGAGGGGGATGATTCAGGGGATCAACGTACGCTGAAGAGTGATCCCTGATATACTGAACAATTTCTTCATCCGTGTTCGCGGAAGCCAGGGGCTCCCACGGCGTGCTAACAAACCCTTTCCAGGCTTGAGCAGTGACGAACCGCTTGGCGAGTTTGACGGCAGCAACCACCGTTTCTATGTCAAAGTCCGTGGACAGGTAGTTGGGATTGACGATGGGGTGATCAAATGGATTCAGGCTCCTTAGTTCAACCGTTCCGCCTGCCCCAGCAAAATGAGAGGTCGAACGAAGGGTGAATGGACCGTGACACTTACGGGAGGTTGGGGAAACGAGGTTTGTAAGGATCGTCATCCAACTCCCTTCTGGTTCAGGGAATTCGGGAACTACCCAACCGTTCAACCATATGAACTGGTAATGGGCCGAAGTTGGGCCAGGGGATGGGTCGCCGTGGTTTCGGATGATCGTGTCGTTTTGCGAGAGCCTCATCCAAGCCATCTGGTTAGTGATGGTCCATGAGAGTGGTCCCTGGTGAGTCTGTTTCCATTCCCGAATCGCCTGTGGGAGAACATCGGGAGCAAGGTAGGAGTCGAAGGTTTCGTTGTTATTGACCCGCCACGCATTTCCGAGTAACGTGTGGTCTGACATGTTCTTGCCTACCGACGGGAGGTTGACATGAGTGGGGATACCCAAACTCGTAAGCTCAGCCTGGTCGCCAATTCCGGAGAGCATGAGAAGCTGTGGAGTGTTGAATGCTCCCGCGCTCAGAATGACCTCTTTGCGGGCGATCACTCGCCATCTTTGACCTTGCACCCTATAAACAAAAGCACTCGTGCGATTGTGGCTTTATCAACTCACCAGAGGGTTCGGTTCCAAATTCAACCCTGTTGAAGCGAGGAGCCGTGGTATTGAGGCCGGTTGTCTCAACAAGCTTCGTGGCCTGGGCGCGAAGCAGGATATGCAGGTTCGGGCGATTTTCGTAATCCGGCCCGATATAAGTGGTTGCCGGACCACTGCGCTGGCCGTTGCCAACGGTGGCCTGTACCCAGCCAAAACCGATCTGTTTCCCAAGACAAAAGTTGATGGATAAGAAGTCCCGTAACACGACCGTGATAACACATACAGGGTTTCCGGTATTCATGTCCCGTTGGAAAGGAAAATCGGGCGCAAAAGCTGATTCGGTGGTGGCCGCAACAACTCTCGAATCAATAGGCCAAGTGAATCCAGGAAGACTGATGGATATCATCCCGTTGCGGCTGTGTGCCGATGGGAGGTACTGGTTCGTCTGCGAAGAATGATAGATAAGAATGGGGAAACGAGAAGGTATGTGCTTCTGACTTACATCATCGTGGCCGTCGTTCGGTGGGACATATTTTTGGTTTAGATCGCGATAAGGTGCCATCGCGTCCCAGGTCCAAGCGGGGTCCTCAGTGATCCTGCTTATATAATCCCAGTCATCTCTGGAACCTGTATTGTACACCATGAAATCTGAGTGTGGTTTCGAAGGTGTGAGCGGTGTGACAATGATAGGGGCAGAATTGCTTACTTGTTGTACTTGATCCGCCCAAAACCTTTCCGCGGGGATAAGGGATGTTGCGGCCATTGAAACCAGGTTGCGGAGTCGTAGTGTAATTCCAGTCATATGGCTGCGTCACTTTTAAGCGGAATAAACATAGCACGGCGACTTGCCGAACTCACGGTGAATGGCGACAGAGCGGGGCATAACAGTGGGATGGTAGATGCAAGGACTCCTTCGTGACTACGTCTCGATTAGCATCGCGCATGATAAACGATCATGCACAACTCACCTTCCACCAGCCTCTAGGAGTAGCACTTGGATATCGCTGTCTTCGGTCAAACGGTTTGCAACCACACTGCCAGCAGTACCCCCTAACGGCAATTACAGATGAGCTCCTCCCTTCTCTGGAAGTATGATGCAGGAAACGCGCCTCCGATGACAATATAGTCGTAGGTATATGTCGGGAGCTGTGAGACCTGGTCGTAGATCACCCCATAGGTTTGCGGGACGGTGATGGCGAGCAGTAGCAGAGACCTCGCGTACGGATTCATGGTGGTAGCCCGCAACGTAATCCCAACAGATTTTTATACCTGCGGGCCACGGGGGCGTCGTTGGTACATGTTTTACATATCGCTCTCCTGAGAAGTGCCCCGGTTCGCTGTTCGAGCGTTCACCTTCTGATCATACCGGAGCTCAGCGCCCGAGAATGACGCCAGATATCCTGGAGAAAGCCCCGCGGTTGTAAACGGGGGCTGCGTGCATGGGAAGCAAGCAAACTTCCTCGCCATCCGAAAATGCTGGAGTTGAGTCCCCCCTCCTCTGAACTTTACTTGGAGTGGTCTTCTGTGGTCTTGACTGTCGGAGAACAGGCGGATGGTGTCACGTGTACACCGCGTGGAATTTGATCCGCATCTCGGAGGATGCCGCACGACTTCATCTCCAACAGGGCTTCTCCCCCCAGGCCTGGGATAGTAGCTTCCGCGGGCGACGCTCGCCATCTCTGGGACGCAATACGGCACCCCAAACAAGCTCCTGGCCGACCATCCACCCCAATTAACCCCGTCGACTACATTCTCGTCGCCGAGGGAGAAAACAAGAAGTGAAGAACAACCGGAGCGGCCCCTCATATTAGGTGTTGGGTCTGGGAAGTATGTTGAGGGGCCATTTTTCTGGCACTGAGAGTGCAGACCTGTCACGAAATCCTGGTGCGTACGAGATTCAGGGCCACGCATAAAGGTCGATCTCAGCAGATACTGAGCTCTTCACGCCTGTCTTAGCGATCCACGGGCTCAATTTCATGCGCGTTGAGGACAACACAAGGCCCCCCTGCTCAGCATCTTGATTGTTGAGTGTCGACCGCTGTTATGGGGCCCACAACCAGACCTCGTTCTCGAATCCTCCTCACCCATTGCGCTGCCTCATCACCTATCCTCCGCCCGACTCCCACCCTAAATACCGGGTATCTTGTTTCGGATATCAGGAGGACCGTGTTATAATTCGAATAGTGGCCATCCGAACGCGGTCGCAAGAGAGAGGGAGAACTGGAGTCGACGGGGGGTGCCGGCTAGATCGTCGCCGTGTCGCTGTGAAAATTGACACGGGGAGTTTCAGTGGTGAGTTTGGCATGAGTTATTCGGGTTTGCCCCAGTGGTTTGCTCTCACCCCCCTAGCACTGGCTCCTCTCAAAGTTTGATTTCAATCTTTCGGCCGTCAAACGCAGTTGCTCAGCCTACAAGCTGCGCGAATCGGCTCTGCGTCGCTCCCCACCCATTCACCCTTCTCCAGCCTGGACTGTGTAGGACACTGGCGGAGGTACGAATGAACCTCGCTACCAAGGTGGTTTGGTATACCCGGCTACGTCTCGGGCGCGAGGACTGAGCGCTATGGGAGAAGATCGCGTCATACAAGGATAGGATTACAAGAGTACTCAGAATACATTATATACACTGACACGATAACTAGAAGGGGCTCCCATTCAGTAATTATCTGCCAATCACTTGACCTACCTTATCTGAAACCCAGCGCGTCGAAAGAAGGTCGCTTCGTTGAGTGGCGGACGCCCATCGACTGCATCGCGGTGCGGTCGAAAACACAGTGAGCCCACGTTACAAATTACGATGACAACGAGGACAGGGTGCACACAAACGAGGTCTATAATCAAAGTCGATGGAATCCAAATTGGAGCGACGAAATCGTGCGGTACGGATGGTAGGTTGAGAGAATCGAGGGGACCTTTGGCGGTTACCGGGCCCACTAACTCCCACCGCGCATCCCCATGAGAAACACCGAACAAGAACACCGATTTGAAGTGTCTGCCTTCGTTCATCTTGTGTAACGTCTCGAAAAGCGGGTCTTGCCGGAGAAAATGATATCTTGGAAAGCCCGTCCGGATGATAACGAGCTCGGAGAGCAGGGCGGGTGGGATAGTCGAGAATACCCCACACGCCGGCGGGGGGAGACACCTTAAAGTCAATTGACTTGGAAAGATAGGAGAACCTTACAAGATGATAGATCGAGATCCCCTGCTCCCCGTCGGCTCGAATCCGTAGATAGACTCGTGTGGAACCACTTAATCGAGGTCTCCAGCATGAAGTAAGTGATGATCGTTTCTACGATGTAATGCGGGAACGGGAGAGGGAAAGTGCCGGTGGATTCGTGTGCGATACACGGCTCTACCAGGGGTGTGTTCAAGACCGAGGAGGCAATTGAACTTGGCCTCGCCTCGATGCCGAAGGTCCCTATGGCGCAAACAGCACAGATGTCAAAATAATTTGTGTGTACCGCTGAGGAACTCGATGTGATAGCCGGAGCGGCGGCGGTTGCCGAATCCGCTCCCACGGGTCCCGAAGACACAGCCTCATTGTCTGGTTATCGTCCACATCACTCCCAACTCAATCCTGGAGTGCCTTGTGGTATGATTCAGGCATGGCCCGGCCAGTTTAAGAACCAGTTTTGCGGACGTTGAACCCACCACAAGGTGAGCATTTGTCTTCGGGCTCGGCTTCGACCCTGGCGTTCAATTCCATTAGAACCTGTTTCCCTCGCGACTGCTGTTCTCAATCTACCACGTTCTGCAATTCACGATAGCTTCTTACTCGGGAATCATCCGACCATCAGCATAGGATGCGATCACGGTTGTAACTGTGTCAATCAAGCGTGTAATTCCTCCTCCCACTGCATTTCGCGCGACTCGCGAACCCTCATTGGCGGAATCATCTAGGCTCCGCGACAGTTCCGATGCTTCTTATTGATCCGTTGTTGGTCCGACCCCCGCCGCGGCTGGGCTCGTGCGCTCGACGCCTTCACGGCGTTTAGCCATCGCAGCTGGAAGGTTCGAATGCAACGACAGACCAACTTCGCTCCCGGTAACATGCTGAACACCGGACCATTAGTTCCTCAAGCCACCCCGTAACTCTTGCATCTCGTACAGCCAGCTGACACGTAAGACCAGATAAGCAAACCTTTGGGAGTCTACACTGAAGCACGCGAACCCTACCCTGCTCACTGGTACGTGGTGTCGAAGAATCCGGTTAAGTGACAGGTTTAGCCGGACCTTGGGAGCGCACGTCCTCGAGGTGCCCTGCGCCTCCCCCGGTGCAATTAACAGATCCTCCCACGACTTACACGGAGTTCCACTCCTACTCAATCATTCTCACAGCTAAACCGACCGCACGGGGTCTTGGCCTAGCAGTGTTCTCATCCCTTCGCCAATTCTACGAGATCGTGACTCAAACAAGAATGCACGAGCTCTAAGGCGAGGCGCTCAGACCGGCCGTCGCCATACAGCACACAATCGGGGTCCAGCGTCGAATTCCGTTTCGTTCGCGGCGCCCATTGTCACCCGATGAGGTAGCCCTCAAAATTGGGCAGTCGTGACAACATAAATACCCTCCCTTGTTCCTCGTTAGTTGGTCTCCAAAACCATGTCAGGATTGCACGTCGTCCAATGTCTCTGCCACGGGGAGATGTTCTTGGGTCGGGTGACCCAATCTACCGGAGATGTCGCCCTTCAGGTACGCAGGAAATGAACACTCCGTCCTCCTCTGCCTCATATCCCCTCGCAAGCCACTTGATCCTTCGACTTTCCACCTTGAATTCCTCCAACACCTTGCAGGACCTCCTATGATCCCCTTCGATACCCTCCGCCCCGAAACTCAACTGGTCGCAGCAACCCCTGCCAACCAGCCTCCCCAATTCGCGGGTCTTCCCACCCATCCGCTGCCCGTGTCAATTCCAGCCCCACCCCAGCCGGTACCGGATCCCCTGCTGATGACGTCCGCTCCGTCGACCCCAGTCAACCAAACAATTATCGTACCTCCAGTCTCCTTTTGCGGCTGCGGTTTCTGTCGACTCCCGGAGATTCCTCAACGCCCCTATCAAAGCGCCCATATCTCGATGGAGACTGGTTCACGGGTGGGAGAAATAATCACGTTCTCGAAGGGTAGGTGCGGCATCCCCTTGAGGGATGCCGTCGAGAATCGACTTTCCGGGTTGGTAGGCGGTGATGATACAATGTTTCACGGTTTCAGTGTTTCCACATTTTCGCTCAGGATTGAGGTTAGGCTCACATTTCAACCCCCCTCGTATACGCTGATCGTCCAACCGTAGTGGCCGGGCTACCCGCTTTGGACTGGGAAGGTGCGAATGCCTGACGTATGTCTCTTCAGCAATCCTCACATAATATGCAGTTCCGGGCCCGAAACTGGGGTGGCATCCGCGGCCAGGTCTCGCGAGCACGACTTGCCGTCCAGATCGCAAAGCGTATCGCGGAATCCATTGCTGTATGATTTGTGTCAATTCGGGCGAACTGGAAGTACTGAATCCTTTATTTCAGGCAATGGAAGAAGTACAATGTACCGAGCCAGGTTGGGAGTTGGGTGATAATGGCATTCACATTGACCGCATCATCTTGGACTCTATATCCTGTGTGTCTCGTGGGTCATGGCAGCCGCTCTTGCGGCTCATTCTCTAGTCGAAGTCCCACCGGTCTACTGGACGGCACAATTCCACAACAATTTGTACAAAGTATCAAACAATTTGAATTCCTATTACTCTGGCCTGAACTCTTGGAAGCGTGTGGTCAGACGTGCCGGTTCCCACGGCCCTTGAAGACGGTGCTGGTGATGGGTGATAGGAAAGCGGGAGGCGATCGAGTGCGGCACGCAAATCATAATGGAAACCTGGCAAATGTGGACCGTACCGGGAGTCACGAAAATGCGATCTGATTTACTGTAAGCCACAACTGTCGGAGAATCCGGGCGGTTTGTTGCCGGTTCCTAAGGTCAGTCCGGAACCGCCCGAGCTGCGCTCAAGTCAACGCGTGACGTTGTTTCGCTTCATGTGGGTTCCGTCCTCCAAGACAGGTATCTCGAGGAACTCAAGGACACGCCGTATCACCGCCCCCCACCCAACCTCAAACCTCGGGGCCTCATGAGCAACGTTGTTCTAGGTCGTCAACAAGATGACCCGCCCCATAGAATCCCAATCCACCCATTGGTAATTCGGTCCAGGAACGTTGATCGAACCCCACCGTTCTGTTTGGCAACCAGGGCGTAACACGTGCATTCTTGGACCAAGGTCTCACATAATGGGGACTGACGGATGACGATTCTTCGAGATGGTCACAGTAAGTAGTGGAGCCTTCCACTGGAACTTGTAGAACTCTCAACATTTGCGCGAGACCGAGGCCAGAGCCCGAACATTTAAAGCACGCGGGTGCATCATTATTCCGTAGAGTGTTAGTAAGAAACGAAACAGAGCTTGCAACAATGAGGCGGGTATCTACTCGACGTTCATCATCGCCCAAGAGCTTGTGGGGCCGACTGCTCTGATGACCTGGCGTCAGAAATTGCGAACCAACATCACCCCAAGATGCAAATGCGAACCTACTCGCCAGGGGGCGCATCGCAAAACCACTCCCTTTCCCCATCACCATCACCGACATCGGGAAATCCACAAATTTCCAGCTCCACATGCAGGACATGTCTCTTGAGCTCCAGTACATCAAGTTGTGAGTACGCAGACCTATCACAGTAGGTGATCTTGACAGACTTGAGCTTTGCCCCTCTCGACGCCCTTGCCGCCGCCATTCCTATAATATCATTGATGTCAAGCGTCTCCCTATACTCGATCTCGAGTTCCTCCAATTTTGGACAGACCACTCCAGATGGACTCGTGTTGGGGTCCAAAGCGTGGATGAAGGCGACCGGATTTGAACATTGATAAATCGCTATGGCAAGAAGGTCCTTCATGGGAAGAAGCACTTGGTAAGGAGTGGCACTGGACAGATGATGTGTGCTGACGAGTTCCAGATTTTTGGTCTTCGAGGTGTCAAATTGGGTGAGAGATTCAAGCAATGAGAAGGTCTCGTGAGATTGAAAGATCAACATATTGACTTCCCCGTTCGGCCCACTGAAGTCCATGTGTGACCGTGATCTGTGTTGGCATAAATAGATTGTGGTGGAGTTGGGGAGGTTCCTGAGATTGTCGATGAACCTGGGGGGGTGGTCTCCAATCGGGGGGGTGGGTAGGTCTACCTCCATGTCCAAACACGTGCCAACCCGTATTAACAGGTGGTCAAGGAGGACAGAAGACAAACCGCGGATCGACATGCTCTCCAGGCGCGCCAGTAACACCAACCGCCCGGTTTGAGCATCTGGGATTGGGGTTTCGAAGCTGAGGTCGACTTCGCGGAGGTGGGGAGCACTTTCGAAGAAGTCAAGGAGTTGTCTCACGGAGGCTGGCGAGGTGTTAGCGAGGCTGAGTGACATAAGGTTGTCCATGTTTCTCCAGGGCAACTCGGTGCGGACATGCTGCAGGCACAACTCGCGTAGTGAAGTGAGATCTCCGTTGAAGAGTGCGGGTGTGAGGACGGGCATCTCCTCCGGCTCGAGTTCGAGACTGCCGATTATCGACATATCCTCGAGAAGAGGGGCGGGATGAGACAGGTGAGCGGTGATGTCTTGCAGATTCCACGGCGTTCCCTGGACAGAGAGGGATTTGAGTCGCGTAATAGCTTGGGGGGTAATCGGGAAGAAGGTATCACGGGAAGTCAGGTCGTCTTCTCTCCGCAGTGACAAGTTGATGGGGGAGGGGTTTGAGCGTTCGAGGTAGACCCTAGTTTTGTCCGCGTCCACACAGACAAGGTCGGTCCACAAAGAAGACCGGGACGTGAATACCTGCCTCCAAGTCTGGCACACGTGGGTCAACGCGATTATGTTTCGATCTCTCTTGTGTGTATCCAAAAAGTCCGGAAGGAGAACGAGGATTTCGGGAGGGATTCGGCTGATTCCAGTGGCTGCGTTCCTCCATGACCGAATCAGGCGGAGGATCTCGAGAGTGTCTTGCTTGAGAACATCGAACTAAAGTACAGCGCGTATTAGTCACGACCCACGCGCCAATTCCGATCGTTTGGCTAACCTCGGCCTTGTCTGGGGTCACGGAGATCCTGTAAGCTTCACCCTCAGCCTTCCGACATAATACGGCCAATCTTCCATACGTACTTTGACCACATCTTGTAGGACTTCCTTGGTCGCGCGTAAGCACTGAGAAACAGAAGAGCCCCGACTGGGGGTGAGGGTGGGCATGATCGTCGGTGACGGGAATGAGTATCAGCGTCGATCGGTGTCAATGATTCGGCCGACGAAAGTTGATCCCCGCCTCCGAACTTTTTTCCCGAGGACGCACCCATAGCACGATGCGTGGCTACTGGTCATCATGCACCAACGTGGGTAAATCCGCCAAAGGCTGGTCAAAGTTTGCCGGGCTCTTCATCCCCCCCCATCCCGCCATGACAAGGATCATTCATACTCCAAGTACGACGTGTGGGAGATTGTAGTACCCACCATGTAGTGGCAAATAGATACCCGTTTTACTGTTGGACATTCCCTTTCATTTCTCGCCTTCTATCGAGTCGGAGGGTCTGCTCACCTCGCTCACCTCTCCAAAGAGTCCCAGCCGCCCAATACACAATGAACTCCATTGCTTACACGTCAGGATGCAAATCACAAATCCTACTCCGGTTTTCCAAAAAGCCGGCGGGTTGAAGCCGCCTGAGCGTTTCATTTTGTGGACAGCGCGTCTTTCCTCCCTTCGCCACAGACGGTTGTGTCACAACCTATACCTCATCCTCCCATCGCTTTCTCGTTTCTCGACATCACGAATTCAAGTCAATGTCTCGGGTTAGCATTCGGCGATATACGATCGCCGGCCCCGTGAAGGTGGCTCTCTTTCCTCGTTATTAGCAATCATGTCCGCCCTTCCCCCTAGCTTGGCCCGTCCGTATTTCAGCACTTACGCGTGTGGCCGAGAAAAACCTGCAAGGTGTGCAAAGTACGTGCTGGGCGGCGGAACACTTCGTGTTGGAAGGCTAAGATTTTGATTTGCAGGAGACCACGGGCGACGTTTTCTGGCCTTGCGTGTTCGCGGGGATATACAAGGCGCTGTATCCATTCCTGTCCCGAGCCGCACCCGCAATATTCCCGCTGTGCCCCCCTGGGTTCACGACTTCTCGGACGCCCGTCCGTCGGTGATGGGGCGGTTTTGAAACATTACATTACGTACGCCCTGCCCCAGTCAATGTTGAGCAGGCAGATCTATTCTAATATACTGCCATACTGCCTTACACTTACCGAAGGGAGAGCTTGAGGGTAGAGGATGGGAGGAGAGGAGAAGAGAGAAGCGAAGTGATGTATTGCATAGTGAGGAACACATATTTATACATAATTGATGTGCGCACAGACCATGCTGTGTTTATGTGTGGTGCTGTTTGGCACACATCGGTCTATCTACTGATGGGCTGCTAAAGAGCGCCCTTCGGACATCAGCGGCTGCT
>Ga0307511_10006018_pt1 | contig 12250 bp, 6 predicted proteins | sample 13_EM_MG_FD_200266 | JGI IMG/M metagenome (GOLD analysis project Ga0307511, IMG submission 200266) | Populus trichocarpa ectomycorrhiza microbial communities from riparian zone in the Pacific Northwest, United States - 13_EM | ecosystem: Host-associated > Plants > Roots > Unclassified | place...
CCTTCTTTATGTATTTTTTTTTTTTTTTATAAAAAAAAATCTTGGAAATTTAATTGCATCTATAACTCTTTTCTATCGTATAATGGAAGTTAGAAATGAAGACTCGTCTATGACTCTTTTCTATCGTACAATGGAAGTTAGAAATTTTAAACATGAAGACTCGTGAGTCGTGATCATTCAACTCATGTTTCCTCCAAGCATTTATTTGAGTCGTTGCTCCCAAATGAAAGAGAGAATTTGGACAAAATAAAATAATTGTTTTTTGTTTTTTAACTTCTGAATAATCTTTTTTAATAAGCAGCGGAGTTTATCAAAATTTTAAAAAATTGTTTCAGTTAAGAAAATTAAAGATAAATAAGACAACTTCACCATTTTTTTCTTTTTATTTTTATTTTTTAAAAAATAAAAAATTAATTTTTTAAAAATACTTTAGAAACATAAAAATCATGTTAGATAATGTTATAACAGTTGTTTTTCAAAATATTTTTCACTGAGAATTGCATCAAATAATATTTTATTATTCTTTAAATTTTATTTTTTTTCTTAACATTTAACATTAGCATATCAAAATAATTTTAAAATATAATTTTTTTTTAAAAAAAATTTAAAACAGTGAAGGATAAGAGATTAGGGTATTTTTGTGGAAAAACTTGTTTGTACTACATAAATGCATGATGGAATGGTTATGCTTGCAATGCATGTTCGACCGAGTCTTGTTAATCATGTTAGATTAAGAAATAATTTTTTAAATGTGTTAATTTAAGAATATATTTTTTTATTACTGTGCTAATATAGAAAAAAAAAATGCATTCCTTTACGCAAAGATTTTTTCAACGGTTCCTAGAAGAGCGAGAAACTGGACAAATTATGTCTTGTTTTGCCTGATTCCAAGCAATTACTGACGGGTTCCTTCTACACGGTAGAAAAAAGAGGCCATTTCTTCATATTCATAGAAACCCAACATTTCCTCGAACCAAATAAATTGCACGGGACTTAGCATCATATAGTCAAGATAAAAAAATATATGCTTTTTTGTTGATTCATCTTAATTAGCAATCCATCCAATATCTTTCTTCTATATATTATCATCAGTAGCACAGACTGCTGACCATATCTTGATCAGTACTTAAGCTCTAAGATCATCGCATAAAAATGGAGATGCCAAGCATGGGTTCATGCTTGTTATGGCCACTTATCTTCCAAGTAATTCACCTTTCTTTATCCTCTTCATTACCCATAGGAAATGAGACAGATAGGCTCTCCCTGCTAGCTTTCAAGGATCAAATCGAAGCCGATCCCCTCGGAACACTAAGCTCATGGAATGATTCCTCGCACTTCTGTGAGTGGTCGGGTGTTACGTGTGGACGCCGGCATCAGCGAGTGGTAGAGCTTGACCTAAATTCATGCAAACTGGTGGGCAGTCTATCTCCCCACATTGGCAACTTGAGTTTTCTCAGGATACTCAACCTGAATAACAACAGTTTCAGCCACACCATCCCTCAAGAAATAGGTCGTTTATTTCGGCTACAGAAGTTGCTCCTTCGGAACAACACATTCACCGGAGAAATCCCTGTCAACATCTCACGGTGCTCTAATCTATTACACCTTTATTTAGGAGGCAACGAACTTACTGGAGGACTTCCTGGAGAACTTGGATCGTTATCAAAGATGCAGTGGTTTGTATTTGAAATTAATAATCTAGTGGGTGAGATACCAATCTCTTTCGGAAATTTGTCATCCGTAGAGGCGATTTTTGGGGGGGCTAATAATCTGCGAGGAGGTATTCCAAAGAACTTTGGGCAGCTGAAAAGATTAAAAAATCTCGTTTTTAATATAAATAATCTGAGCGGAACAATTCCACCCTCCATATACAATCTCTCTTCTCTTACTACACTCTCTTTGTCATCTAACCAACTTCATGGAAGTCTTCCTTCTGACTTAGGCCTAACTCTTCCCAATCTCGAAACGCTTGGACTTCACACCAATCACTTTAGCGGGCTCATTCCAGCATCACTGTTCAATGCCTCAAATATTACAGTTATTGATCTTTCAAGCAACAAATTCACCGGGAAAGTGCCAGATCTAGGACACATGCCGAAGCTACGAAGGCTGGTAATTCAAACTAATGATCTTGGAAACAATGAGGACGACGACCTGGGTTTTCTCTACCCCCTTGCAAACAACACTAATTTGCAAGTATTGGGGATAAATGATAACAATTTAGGAGGGGCGCTGCCAGAAAAAATTAGCAACTTCTCAATAAAGCTCATACACATGACATTTGGACGAAATCAAATACGTGGAATCATTCCAACTGATATTGGAAACCTCGTCAACCTCCAGACGTTGGGTTTGGAGATGAATCAGTTGACTGGAACTATACCAAGTTCTATCGGTAAACTTCGAAATTTACGTGTTCTGTCTCTTCGTTCAAATAAAATCTCAGGGAGCATCCCATCTTCTCTGGGAAATTGTACTTCATTGATCAATCTTGAGTTACATGCAAATAATTTAAATGGAAGCATTCCATCAAGTCTTGAAAATTGCCAGAACTTGTTGTCCTTACTCCTCTCCCGGAATAACTTGAGCGGTCCCATACCGAAAGAACTAATGCGTATTTCATCTTTATCAAGGTATTTAGACCTATCTGAAAATCAGTTGACGGGTTCCCTTCCAATGGAAGTGGATAAGTTGGTGAATCTTGGATATCTCACTGTTTCGTATAACAGGTTATCTGGTGAAATCCCCAGAACACTTGGAAGCTGTGTGAGTTTGGAATATTTGTATTTGGCTGATAACTCTTTCCATGGGTCCATTCCCGAGTCGTTGAGTTCTTTGAGAGCACTTCAAGTTCTTTATCTCTCCCGCAACAACTTGACAGGAAAAATTCCCAAGTCTTTGGGAGAATTTAAGTTGCTGACAATTTTGGATCTTTCATTTAATGACCTTGAAGGTGAGGTGCCTGTACAAGGGGTCTTTGCTAATGCGAGTGGATTTTCAGTCTTGGGAAACGAGGAGCTTTGTGGAGGAATACCTCAGCTGAATCTGTCCAGATGCACCTCCAAGAAGTCAAAACAGCTGACATCTTCTACCAGGCTGAAATTTATAATTGCAATTCCTTGTGGCTTTGTTGGAATTATCTTGCTTCTCTTACTTTTCTTTTTCTTGAGAGAAAAGAAAAGTAGGCCAGCTTCAGGCTCCCCATGGGAGAGCACATTTCAGCGAGTAGCCTACGAAGACCTGCTTCAAGCAACCAACGGGTTCTCCGCTGCCAATTTAATTGGTTCAGGTAGTTTTGGATCTGTGTATAAAGGAATCCTCAAGACAGATGGAGCAGCTGTTGCAACTGTTGCAGTGAAAGTATTCAACCTGCTACGTGAAGGAGCTTCCAAGAGTTTCATGGCGGAATGTGCAGCCTTGGTAAACATCAGGCACCGAAATCTTGTAAAAGTTTTAACAGCATGTTCTGGCTTTGATTTTCAAGGTAATGATTTTAAAGCTCTAGTTTATGAGTTCATGGTGAACGGGAGTCTAGAAGAGTGGTTGCATCCTGTTCGAATATCTGACGAGGCACACAGGCGAAGAGATTTGAGTCTCCTTCAGCGGTTGAACATCGCAATTGACGTGGCTAGTGCACTTGATTATTTGCACAACCATTGCCAGATTGCCGTTGTTCATTGCGATCTGAAGCCAAGCAATGTCCTTCTGGATGGTGATCTGACTGCTCATGTTGGTGACTTTGGATTAGCAAGGCTCCTCACACAAGCTTCCCATCAGCCCGGTTTGGATCAGACAAGCTCCATTGGTTTAAAAGGCACCATTGGCTATGCAGCCCCAGGTCACAATAGAATAAATCCTTCCTTCCTCTATTTACTCGTTCTGATTTTATTTCCGTTTACAATCTTGGTCTGACTCCAAGGAATTGATTTTAGCATCCCTAGGTAACATACAGGAATTTCCCATTATTAATTTCAAATTTAATCTTCTTTTGCATATTCTTTGTTTTTCATTATGGGAAGAACTTTAGCATCTTGATCAATGAAGAAACAAGGTAGCTGTATAATGAAATACATGTGCAATATCTTTGGCAGTCTCAGCTTCCTAATGCCAAGCTAGTAAAACACCACAGCACTGCCATATTTTGTATTGATTTACAGCAGATGATGAATTCTGAATTTTAGAATATCTTACTCGTTTGTTTGCTAATATCCTAGTCTCTAAACCCAAAAACTACGGGATTAATTATAACCCTTGTACATGACCGCAGAGTATGGCATGGGAAGCGAGGTATCGACTTTCGGGGATGTGTACAGCTATGGAATCTTGTTGCTGGAGATGTTTACAGGAAAGAGACCTACAGATACCATGTTTAAAGATGAGATGAATCTTCACAACTTCGCTAAGATGGCTTCGCCGAATCGCGTGACAGAGATATTGGACCCAGCACTTGTGAGAGAAGCTGAGGAAACAAGTGCTGATCACGCCTCTACCTCAAGTGCAAGAAACCATAACGGGACTGAGAAAATCATGGAGTGTTTGGTTTTAATTATTAAGGTAGGAGTTGCTTGCGCTGTAGAATCACCGAGAGAGAGGATAGATATTAGCAATGTTGCAACTGAATTGTATCGGATTAGGAAGATTCTTATTGGAACTGGGAGGCATGGACGCCTCACTTCGTGAAATTATTGTTGCATCTGAAGGTAATTAACGTTCTTTCATCCAATTATTTTGTGCTTTCGTTCTGCGTTATTTTCTATAGATAAATTTTCACTGTCAAACACTACCTCAAATAAATTTAATTCATAGATAAAATGTGTCGTCTCTTCTCTTGAAGTGAGGATTTGTAATTTGTGATGCAATGATTTGAAATAAATATAATTTCCTTTTCCTTTGAATTTTCTTGTTTTCCATTATTTTACTAGCAAGTCGTGTGCTTCAAGAGTTGATTCTTTTAATCCTTCACCTATTCTTAGTATCTCTTGTTGTTCTTTGGAAACTAAATGCATCTTGTTGCCTCTCAACAGCCAACAACGGACAATTTACATTAGGAATCCGTATTTAGGAGAAACTACAAATGAGTCCCTCAACTATATACGTTATTTCAATTAAATCTTTGAACTTCAAACCAAATATCCAGCTTAGATAAGTGATACTGTCATTAAAGCGTCCAAAGCACAAACTATGATCCAGTAGTTTAGCTTTCAAAGCTGTAAAGCTTCGATCCCAAAAAATATTTGCACGCAAAACAGTGGCAGCGATCAGCAGTTCGTGAGAAGAAACAGCCAATGGGTGAAAAGAAGGATCCAAAACGCAGCAGTGGCCCAGCAGGTAAAAAATAAAATAGAGTTTCGAGATTGACATCATTATTGACTATGATGTTCGCAACAGTCACAATAAAATTATTCGTTTTCGAGATTCAAGAATTATCATGACCTATTTATTTAGATACAGATAAGATAATTTCATGCTAACAGGTCTTGGCGAGCAAGCATCTTTCCTTTCCAAGATGGAATTCATGTCAAATGTTTTTTTGACAGTCCAGCTCGGCCATCCTTCAGGTTCTTTTCTTTCAATCTTGGCTGATAAATTAATTTGCCTTGTGCCAATCAACTTCTTCAACTGGGATGGAATATTTGCACTGAATCTATAAAAAATATGGTGGCTAAATCACTATCCTAGTCTCTCTATCAAACATGATGAGTGCAAATTGCAGGATCACTTGCAAAACTGGCTTTGACCCCTACCCAGAACCTAGCTAGGATAATAAAAAAGAATAAACCCATCACTTTTTATGTATTGTCATGAATATGATAAAACCAACCTAGAGAGTAGTTGTTTCTTACAATGCTATGTAAAAAGACTGGAAATCACCAAGATTTTGTACCTGGTCTGTAGCAAAATAGAATTTTTATTTGTTTCTTCTTGCAATCCTCGCAAGAAAAAAAGCACGCAAGGAAAGAATCTACACAAGGAAAATGGTCACTTTGGCTATCTTTCGTATCCATTTGACCAATCCAAAACAATAGAAGAGTTGGAAAAGCCAATTAATCAGCAGCCAAGAGCCCAAAGTAATACTATCTTGATAGTCAAACTGACCTATCTTGCCAACAACATCAGTAGAAGCTGCTGAAGAACAGACTTCTATTATCACAAAATTTGTAATTCTATAACAGGGCCTGGGCGCAATGCCAATTCATTTGAAAGGATTTCATAGCTTCTTTAGATAATGCAAGTAATCATGAATGTGGTTCTACGCTATTGAAATTAGGAGCTAAGAAACCAATAGCATCATATGAAAATTTAATTGATCAGGGAAACATGGCATGAAAATTGAGTCAAAAGATTTGACAAACACAACTCTTTTAAAGAGGTCTTCACCTGAGAATGGGAGCTATTGAGGCAGCATCTTATTTGCTGAAATTGTGGGACTGTGATCTTTAGAAGCTCATCCATAACAATCATCTCTAATATTTCTTCTAGCTCACTTGTAAACATACATCAATATATACAGATATAAGTACTTTCACCTGTCTTTCAACCTCAGCATCTGCCATGACATAAAAAAAATGGATATCTGAACCCTACCAGAATAAATTTTCCTGCAAAATCATCAATGACCAAATGAAATTCAAAATCAATAACCAATCGTGAAATGAATTGTGCACAAAAAAGGCACATATATTAACCTATAGCAACTGGAAACAATCCCATACACTGCCAAGGTCTGGTTCAACCGGCTAAAACATCTAACAACAGGGTAAAAGACACCACTCAAGAAAGTTTAAGTTCAGATTCAGAAAGGAGAGGAAAGAAACTTGAATCAGCTCTAAAATTGAAAGAAACAAATAAGGAACAGGTCTAAGAGGTGATCAAAGCAGGGTGAAAGCGCACCTGAATGGAAGCGAAACCTAACAAATAGACAAAGCAAAATAAAAAGAGAATTTGGTCCTACAAAACACAGTAAAACGCAACAAACAAAAGCCATCGAATACACAAATCAGTTGGAAAACAAATACCAAGCAACAAGTTGAAGAACCCAGAGCACTTTGAAGAGACAACTGAAGTGAAAAAGAAATGATAAAGAACCCGGCCTCAACTCAGTAACGCAGATAACGCGACAAGCAATTTCATGAGAAGACAGCCACTGAAGTAGTTTAATCATTGCAAAACAAACTATAAACAGTTCAAATTCACTTATCTGGTTGGACCCCGGCTGTGAACGACCGAAAGCAGATAGAAAGAGGGCTGGGTGAAAGCAAAGATGGCGAAGAATCTGTCAAATCTTTGGTTTAGACAGTCCCAAACGAGCTTACCAGCAAAAAAAATGCAAAACCCTAGAGATCGTAGAGCCAACGAAGAGGAGATGCATAGACAGTGCATTTAAGGTCATAAAACCCAAAGACCAGGCCAGCTGGTTAACGAAGGGAGAAGAAAGAAGGGCATGATGGAAAACCACACAGCCACACCAAAACCCAGGCAACAGAGAAGAAGAAGCGAGTGGAAAGAACCTTGAAGATCCTACTTAAGTATATTTTATTTTAAAATATATTAAAATAATTTTTTTTTTATTTTTTAAAATTTATTTTAATATTAACACATTAAAATAATATAAAAAAAGCAAAAATATTGAGATGACACAAAAGTTGTTTTTTTCTGAAAATATATATTAAAATACTATTTTTAAAATTTTAAATTTTTAATATTAATATTAATATGTTAAAATTATGAATAATTAAAAAAATATTAATTTAATATTTTTAAATCAAGAATATTTTAATAAAAAAACATAGAAAGATAAAAAGCAAAAACAACACAAAAGCCGAAGAACTATTGAAGTCCGCTAGGAGAGTGTGTTCACAGCATTTCACCCCCGCCTCCTATTTTTTTTTAATTATTAATGTTAATTGTTAATAATTGTTAATGCTACTGAACTTATTACACGGGTTATGCCTACCACGTCAGCCTATAGACTAAATCAATCAAAATCTGATACGTCAATTACAATTTTTCCCTCCAACTAAAGCATGTGAAACATCGACCTTAAAATTTCATTATACACAATTCTTACATACAATTATTAGGAGATTTAATTACTGAGATGTTTAATTGAATTGTTTTGGGTTTTTTTTTCTCTTCTCCATACCGGTTTCTCAATTTAATTTTTATTTTGCTTCAGAAATTTTTATAAAGATGGATCGAAACAAAGTTTTTGAATTGGTGGTTGGTGAAGCTTTACGAGTCCCAAGCAATCTTGAAGTTACTGACCAAATTGGAGATGGTTTTACTGTTGCAAGGCATGAAAATAAGGAATTGAGAATTTTGCTCGGTGAAGTCGTGAGCTACGAGAAAAAAAAGGGTGTTTTTATTTTTATTTTTAAGTTATCACATTTTAAAAAATTAATTTATAAAATAACATAGAAAAAAAATAATTAAAAATTTAACACGGTTGAGAGAATTTAAAATGACATCTATGATTTTTTTAACAGGAGTATTCAGGGACAGTTTATTCTACCATTAACTATCCATTTAAAAAATAACAATTCACATAATCATAAATAATCAGTTTTCTATCTTTAAAATACAATTCATATAAACATCATATAATATATTAAATCACAAATAACAAAAGTTGTTATAAGTATTTTAGACTGAAATATATCACTTCCAAGATAAAAAAGAGATATTAGGTATGATTTCAGAGTTGCCGCATCAATAAGTATTTTAATCGGAACTCTTGGAGGTCATAATACATCAAAACTAAAAAATTCTTCAATCTTTTTTTCTACTCTCCGCAAAATATTTATCACTTCTAAACAAATTATTTGCACTATAATTAAAACAGGCAAGTTATAAATAATTTTTAAAACATCATTAAAACATCCCAACATATTCGTGGTTATATTATTATAATGATGACCCTCGTAATCATAGGACAATGCCTTTTTTTTTATTTTTAACATCTAGCTATGCTCTAATCGTATTATCTATCTCCACTAACTCCTCATGTAAAAATGTCAAACTCCTAATTTTTTAAATAAACAAGAAAAACGTCTCACGACATATATATATATATATATATATATATATATATATATATATATATATATATATGTGAACTATATATATAATAACACCAGTGCAGGACAAACATCCTCCTTTACTTCATGCTTCAATATTTTTATAAACAGGTAGGATTTTGACACTTGCTTTCCGACAAATCGAGTGTTTTCTCGTGCCGTAGACGTAGTTTGCTGGATCAAAACTTCATTCACACCTAATAAGTCAAATGTATTGATAAAAATTAATTTTTATAAAACCCATGACCACAGGGTTAAAAGACATGCGCTCCACCAACTGTGATAGGCGGGCTAATAAGTCAAATGTATTGATAAAAATTAATTTTTATATTAATTTATTAAAATAATTTAAAAACATTTAAAACTAAAAAAAAAATTAAAAACACATTTACATTATAATATTAAACAAGTTCCTTGATCATACATGGTTGAAATGTGGGCAATTAAGCAATGCCCGAGCCAGGTTCGATGAAATTCCTTATAGAAGCTTACGGTATTGAGAATGGCTTCTTTTGTCTTTTATGTAGCTCACGTGCAATGAAGTAAAATAAATTTGGTTAAAATATTGTTTATTTATAAATATATTAAAATAATATTTTTTACAACTGCAAGCACAATAAAGCAAAAGCTTTGGGTTTTTTTAGTGATGCCCGAATGCGGTTCGATGAAATTCCTCACAGAAATATATAATTACTGAGCGTTTGCAAAAACTGCATTGCGGTTGCTGTGTGTCAACTGTCAAGGCAATACTTTATTAATGGGCTTTGATTTCCATGGGATAGAAAAGGATAAATTTTTGTATCTTGTATTTGTTCGAGTCGGAACCTTCCAAATAAAAGGAAGACCAATAAGTCAAGAAAAAATTATGTCAAGAGTTAAGTTTAGCCAAATTTTCCCACGTCATTAGTACTCTAATGTATTCTGATATTCGAGGCTTGAATTTTCCTCACGCATTGTATTTTGGTTTCATTTGCCGTGAAGCTAATATATCACATCTTCAAGAGTGAAGCTATTTGAATGATCATGTCTAAAATGGAGATTCCAGGCTTGAGTTCAAACATACTGTATTCACTTTTCTTGCTAATAATTCAATTCTCTATTGCTTCATGTTTACTCGTAGGAAATGAGACTGATAGACTCTCCCTGTTAGCCTTTAAGACTCAAATTAGTGATCCCCTTGGAAAATTGAGCTCATGGAATGAATCATTACACTTCTGTGAATGGTCAGGAGTTATCTGTGGAAGGAAGCATCGGAGGGTCGTAGAGCTTGACCTGCACTCTTCCCAACTGGCAGGCAGCCTATCTCCCCACATCGGCAACTTGAGTTTTCTCAGGATACTTAACCTGGAAATAAACAGCTTCAGCTATCTTATTCCACAGGAGCTAGGGCGTTTGTTTCGGATCCAGGAGTTAAGCCTTGGGAACAACACATTCAGCGGTGAAATCCCTGTCAACATCTCGCGCTGCACAAATCTCTTGAGTATTGGATTGGCGAGCAACAATCTCACAGGAAAGCTTCCTGCGAAATTTGGGTCACTGTCAAAGCTACAGGTACTTAATTTCCAACATAACCATCTGTTTGGTGAGATTCCACCTTCATATGGAAATCTCTCTGAACTTCAGATAATTCGTGGAGTGCGGAATAATTTGCAAGGAGGTATTCCCGACAGTATTGGGCAACTAAAAAGACTAGCAGACTTTACATTTGGTGTTAATAGTTTGAGTGGTACGATCCCTTCCTCCATATACAATATGTCATCCCTTGTTCGTTTCAGTGCACCACTTAACCAACTTTATGGGATCCTTCCTCCTGAATTAGGCCTAACTCTTCCAAACCTTGATACCTTTAACATTCTCAGCAACCAATTTAGGGGACTAATTCCATCTACCCTATCCAATGCCTCGAAAATTTCTGATCTTCAACTTAGAAACAACAGCTTCACTGGAAAAGTGCCTTCTTTAGCAGGCCTGCATAATCTACAGAGACTGGTACTTAATTTCAATAACCTTGGAAACAATGAGGATGATGACCTGGGCTTTCTCTATCCCCTTGCCAATACTACCAGTTTGGAAATCTTGGCGATAAATCACAACAATTTTGGAGGGGTGCTGCCTGAAATAGTTTGCAACTTCTCCACGAAGCTCAGAATAATGATAATAGGAGAAAACAACCTACGTGGAAGCATTCCAACTGAGATTGGAAAACTCATCGGCCTGGATACTTTGGGCTTGGAGTTGAATCAATTGACTGGCATTATACCAAGTTCTATTGGCAAATTACAGCGTTTGGGTGTTTTTAATATCAATGGAAATAAAATATCAGGAAACATCCCATCTTCTCTGGGCAATATCACTTCCTTGCTAGAAGTTTATTTCTTTGCAAATAACTTACAAGGTAGAATCCCATCAAGTCTTGGAAATTGCCAAAATTTGTTGATGTTGCGTCTCGATCAAAACAATTTGAGTGGTTCTATACCAAAAGAAGTACTTGGAATTTCATCATTGTCCATGTATTTAGACTTAGCTGAAAATCAGTTGATAGGTCCCCTTCCCTCGGAAGTGGGTAAGCTGGTACATCTTGGAGGTTTGAACGTTTACAAAAACAGGTTATCTGGTGAAATTCCCGGAATTCTTAGCAGTTGTGTGAGTTTGGAGTATTTGAATTTGGGGGCCAACTTTTTCCAAGGGTCCATTCCTGAGTCTTTGAGTTCCTTGAGGGCACTTCAAATTCTCAATCTCTCCCACAACAACTTGAGTGGAAAGATTCCCAAGTTTTTGGCAGAATTTAAGTTGCTGACAAGTTTGGATCTTTCATTTAATAACCTTGAAGGTGAGGTGCCTGTCCAAGGAGTCTTTGCTAGGGCGAGTGGATTTTCAATGTTGGGAAACAAAAAACTTTGTGGAGGAAGGCCTCAGCTGAATCTGTCCAGATGCACATCCAAGAAGTCAAGAAAGCTGAAATCTTCTACCAAGATGAAATTGATAATTGCAATTCCGTGTGGCTTTGTTGGAATTATCTTGCTCGTCTCTTACATGCTTTTCTTTCTCTTGAAAGAGAAGAAAAGTAGGCCAGCTTCAGGCTCCCCATGGGAGAGCACATTTCAGCGAGTAGCCTACGAAGACCTGCTTCAAGCAACCAATGGGTTCTCCCCTGCTAATTTAATTGGTGCGGG
>Ga0307511_10006019_pt1 | contig 12249 bp, 6 predicted proteins | sample 13_EM_MG_FD_200266 | JGI IMG/M metagenome (GOLD analysis project Ga0307511, IMG submission 200266) | Populus trichocarpa ectomycorrhiza microbial communities from riparian zone in the Pacific Northwest, United States - 13_EM | ecosystem: Host-associated > Plants > Roots > Unclassified | place...
CTATGGTATAAAAAGATGATACTCGATTTTCATGTTGGGTGCTTGGATTCAAAAAAATCATAGGCCTAAGAACTTTTAAGCCTAGCATCTTTTCAAACCCGAAAGAATCTGGACTTGGTGGGCAGTCAAATTTAAAAAATTAAATTTAATATTTTTTCAGATTCACAAATACTTGGTCTTGATGAGCCTAAAAAAATTGAGTATGCCATCTCTCCAACCCCACTTCTTATGGGTTTTGATTTCTATCAAGCTTTTATAATGCATTTTTTATGGACCTTATATATGAGAGAATGAATTTTAATATATATGAAATATACTTATCCATCAACCATTTGCATGTGTTATGAAATGATTAGTTTAGGGGTGATATTAATAAGGAAGAAGACTTTGTAATTACAATTAATACCTCTATTCTTTGTACGTACTCCTCAAGCAATTTTTTCTCCTAAAACCGACCTTAGCAAAGGGACTTCAAACATGAGGCAATGTGTAAGCTTTTTGAGAGGAAATGAAAATTATTAATCAACTCGATCATGATCGATAAGGTAATTAAAAAGAATATCAAAATTAGTTCATTATTTATCCACAAATAAAAATAGACTCTGATATATTAATAAAATCTTAGTTACAAAAATAAAACTCAGTATAATGAGCATTAATGAAAACTAAAAGTATTTCATTCACAAAGGAAACACTCTCATGTTGATAACCTTTATTGAACTAGTAATCTTGAACTCAAACATTGTTGTCTAGACTAGTAATCTTGAACTCTAATCCAGAACCAGCCAACTTTTGTGCTGTGATCTTGTTTAAACGATCAACCATCTCAGGAGTAAGATAATTGATCCAGTCCCCAACCTCACCTCTTCTAAATAAAGTATTATTCTCGAAGTATGGGATAGACTTACCTCTCTTGTTTGCCTCGATATCCTTCAGACTATCGAGGCTGCACAGCTTGGATATGTCCTCTATAACCCCATCCCTCTCTTCCTCCAAAGAAAAGGGGCAACCCAAGAACACAGCCAGACTTTTCATCTGAGAATTGATATCTTCTTTTAAGTCCTCAAACTTAAGAAACAATACCTTCTCTGGTCTCTCCAAGCTCTCCTTCCAATACCCTAGAACATGATCAAAAAAGGGACCAAACCCTACAACTCCATTGCAAAAACTATCAAAAGCCTCCTCCAAAAGAAGTGGTCCAAGTCTCTCAGGTCTTGCTTTTGAGAGGAAATGCCAGAAGGAGATAAAGTTGTCCAAGGGATTTCTACATATATAAACAACCCGACAAGTAGAGTTCCTGATAGATTCTGGCAGTGATGGATATGGCACATGGGTTGAAAATATTCTAGGCGATGGAAATGCAGACAGGTCAGGAACTTGGTTGTTTGCATAAAGCCTATACTCAAAGAAAGGCACGAGATCATGAGGGTTGAAAGAATTCAAGGGGCTTTCTGCGGTTTGATATTTTTCACGGTTTATGATGGAAAATACCAAGGCTTTCAACCATGTCGTACCTGATTTAGGCATGGAGACAAGTATAGTGTCAGTGTTGCATGCTTGAAAGTTATTTTGGAATGAAACTACAGCATGAATCTCCTTCGGAGGGCACCAAAAGCCTTGGTAAAGATACATATAACCAGATACCCATCCTTCTTCTTTGGGAAGGGATGATATTATATCACGGCATTGATCACTCTCTCCGGTTTCTGAAACAGTACTGTTTCTTTGAGTAATTTGAATGTCTTCCATGGAAGTTGTTCTTATCTTCCTTGAATTAAGAGGTTTAGCTACCTTTAAAGGTGTTCCTGATTAAAAAAAATATATGTGCGTCAGTGCGTGTATTTGCAGGGATCAGAACCCCCATTCCCTGTCTCCAGCTGCTTTCCAAACTAACCATTTTTTTATTTATCCCGGTGTTGGGCCTCACGATATACACTGTTCAAATCCCAAAAAAAATATTTATCAACTAGAAGAAAAATAAATCAACTAAACTCGAACAAAATTTATCAACATCTTATCTGCCAAATTGCAATAGCAGTCCGATCAATTTTAGGCTCCGCTTGCAAAAAAACTCGGTTCGAAATAATTATATTAAGATTGACACAACAATTACAGCCTTAAAGCTATTGCTTTTATATAATAAGTTATCGGTCTAGTGAAAATAGCCCTCGGCAATTTCACAAGTCTCCAAATCTAAGCATTGGGTTCAAGGGTAGGATTCAGGGATCCCCATCCTTGGATGCGCTCCTCAAAATATGGTAAAAACGAATCCAAATCGGCCATCTAATTGGTCTCAGATAAGCCATCCCTAAACACAAAGCCACCTCCTATCTCCTAATTTCTTCAAAATCAAAGGCAAATAGATGGTGATGGGTCTCCAACACGAGGTCATCAACTTAAGGGGAGTGGGCTAAAAAGCAAACTCACTCCCACACCTTGATGTGTTCAGTTAGGGTTTGCCTGATCGAGCCTACCATTCACATTGCATGGGCTCGAGTTATGCCTGGATGACCCAACTCTTTTTTATATTTTGGATGATTCTATATATAGTAGCACATGATTCATCATCGCACAGGACACAAAATATTGTTAAAGCATATTTATGTCAGAGTTATAGTTTTACAAGGTGATAATCTGGACATCCATAATAAGAACAAGGATTAATTATGCTGCATAATCATGTAACAAGCAGATTCACATTATATATATATATCAAGGCTCATGAGTCATAAGGTTAAGAAACAAACTCTAAGCTCAACTACCTAAAAATAAAAAGCTCATGTTTTCTTTAACCTCTCATCATTTCTTGCATTATCTCTGCAAACACACACATCAAGCCTTAGGCTAAAATAAGCTTTGTGTTTGAGTGGAGCTCATATCAACTAGATTAAATTCATTAGCTAACTTTAAAACAATTTATTTTAAAATATACAGTATTTTGAGGGCAAAAAAAAGCTTGTATAAATTTGGAAAAATAAGCTAATTTTATGTTACTAGTATTTTTAAATTTGTCTTTAATATTATTATTATTATGCACTAATTTTCTATGATTATTCGATCCTTAACATAGTAGATAAATGAAAGTTTAAGCTAAGCTCACTAATCAATTTAAACAAGCCAGACTTAAAAGAGAAGCCTAATTTCACAAAAGGAGTTTGATCATCAAGCCTTGCGCTCATTACAAAGCCGAACATAGCTTCGACATTACCCTAATTATGAAATCAACTTGAATATATATTAAACCTCGAATCCTTTTCAGCCAATAAATTATTAATTAAGTATATTATAAACTTTTGAGATTATATTAATAGCGTTGATGGTTTAAAATACTTTTCATTTAAAATTATATTAAAATAAATTTTTTTATTTTTTAAAAATTATACATCAACACATTAAAACAATCTAAAAATATAAAAAAAATATTTTAAATATAAAATATTTTAAATATTTAAAAATATAATTTTACCACGTTCCAAAAAAGTCCGGTAACCATTACCAGCTGTGATTATATTACTAAAATATAGACTCTCTCTCATCTGGTCCAAATCGGATCTTGTAAAAAATCTGGCAAAACATTTTTTAATACGTGCATGTTTTGTCTTATGTACATCCATCGTCATGCACTTATATATTAATCATTTGGAGACGAGTATTATTAATTTCTACTTAAAAAACTTCTAGCAGGGTCTAGGTCTACTGATGAGAAATTATCCCAAGCATGTTATACCATTAAACTTTAGCGTAAGTTTATATAAATTTTAAATTTAAATAATTTTTATTTAACGGGTTATATTAAAAAATAATATAAATTATATATTAAAATATTATTTAAAAATTTAAACTTTTAATTTGAAATAATTATTTGAAAAGTTGTACCTTAGTTCAATTATCATGCCCTTTCTTCTAGCAAGGTCTAGCTCTAGCTCTACTGATGAGAAATTATCCTAGCATTAAGATATATAATACAAACATGTTATATCATATAACTTTTGGAGAAGCAAGTTTAAAGATAGTATAAATTTTAATATTAATTAACAGGATATAAATTTTATTGAAAAATTTATTAAACAGATATATTAAAAAATAATATAAATTATATATTAAAAACTATTTAATTGATTAAACTTTTAAATTTAGATGAATATTTAAAAAGTTGTACCTGTAGATCAATTATCACGCCCTTTCTTGCGTACTTTCTTTCCAACCATCAATCAATTATTATTGATTGGAGAAATAATTCGAAACAAATAATAGTGTATTTTCCCTTTCCCATCAATTGATTGCTCTTATATGTTATTATATTACAATAATACTAAACGGAGGAGGTTGGATTACTGTGAATCTTTCAAGTTTCAACTTTACCTGCTACCTTAGTTATATTCTTTTTAATTAATCTTCCTCGATGGTGTCACCTTCGAGTTTATTCACATTTTTTGTTCTGATTATTTTAGTCGACGGAGGGGGCTTGGGTTTTTCGAGTTTCTTCTTCAATCACCTGCTCTTGCCTTCTCATAATTACTTGCGTTAATTAATAGATAGATTGGTCGAGGAGACTGACCAATACCGAATGAGGCAGGCTCCTATTCACATGGAATGCACGTCTAGTTGAAGAACTTATATAAAAATGATTAAAATAGATAGAATTATTAAGTAAAATGGAATGAATATAAGCTTCATGTATTTAGAATATTAAATATTAATAAATAAGAAAAGAGAAACTCAAATACTTTGTATGTTTTTATATATTATCTCAATGAATTTACTATCAAACAGCTTGATGTTACAATAATCACAACAAATACAGCTAGCTGAGATCAATATTCGAGTTTTATTTTTATATAATTGTAGAAATGAAACATTGACAAATCTAAAATAAATTCAACCTAATTATACCTCAACTCTTTCAGAGCCCTTGGTCTCTACTTCAAGGCATTATTAATCTCAATTCAGGTTCATGCATTTTACAAAACGTTCATAAAAATGTAAAAGAAGTCGTGATTCATGTGAAACTCACTTCTGTACGTCGACCGATTGGTAGTTGGCCGTCCGATTCCATTTCTGAGATCTGTTCTTTACAATCAAGGGATTTGAACACATTTCACACATTTTATTTGATTGATTTGAACGCTTGAACCTCCAATGGGCAATGCAATAGGGGACCATATACCCTGTGGGTAATTTTTTTTTTTTTATTTACGTGGGTGTCCGGGTCAGCTTGCACGCACCACGACTAATCCCACGGCCCACTGAACACCCTGCAAACCCAATGGGCATGTAAGGCACCGCGGGGATGACAGGCGTACACATGAGAACTCGAACCCAGAAGCAGCAGGAGGAGACAAGCCCCTCCTACCGCCAGGCCAAAACCCTCAGTGCGTGTGGGTAATATTCTTAATTTCGTGTGTCATAGCCATGGCCCATAGCCATGAGAATCTGCACCCACTTCTTGAAGCATGTAATAGACGGCATTGATTTCTGAACAGTTTACATGGGACTTGTTAGCTTTCCGTGTTTTGGGACCGCCATGTTCTTTTATAACATTGCGTGTCTAAAATTGTGTTCCGACTGAACAACAATGTACAACCAAACACATTTTCTTTTAATCATTTCTGTGTATGTTTTATGATTATGGTTGTTGTTCACAATTATTACTATTATTATTATTATTACTCCTACTACTACTATTACTATTATTATTATTATTATAATAATAGTCACTATCATCATTAATATCTTTATCATTACTGATTTAATTATTAATATTAATATTAATATTATTATTATAACTAACATTATTATTATTATTATTTTATCATCATCATAATCATAATAACAAAAGAATAAATTAAAATCATTATTATTATAACGTGTCTAAAATTGTGTTCCAGCTGAACAACAATGCCCAACCAAACACTTTTTTTTATCACTACTAATTGTACTATAGAGTAAAGTTATTAAAACCGGTTTGTGCATTACCTCGTCTCCATCTTATAATCATCAAGTTATTGGTTGGGCATGTTAAACTTTAAGTTAATGTTGTTTTGTTTGAAAATAAAAACTTAAATTAATATTTTTTTAATATTTTTTTAAAATATTTAAATTGAGTTTTAACAAGTTATCTAAATTTAATTAGATCAATTTTTACTATTTTTTTAATTAAGCCAAGTCTTGAGTCAATTGACTCTTGGACCAAGCCGGGTTTATTAGCATAACAAGTGTCATGGAGTATGTACTTTTCCAATAACGTGATGTTTATAATTCATTGTTTTTTTGTATTTCATAATTTCATGTTCTTTTTTAATTTATTATCTTTTCTTTTTAATTTGAGAACTAAAAAAGATATATAAAAGTGAAATAGATAGGATAGGATAAATTTACAAGGAAGACAGAGATGTTGATGAAGATATTAATTATTTAGCTAATTTTGATACTACAGAGCTTACTTCAACTTAAGAGAAATTAATTTAATTTTGATTGAACAATTAATTCGTATTCGTATAGTTATAAGTAATTCGTTAAACACTGAAGTTATGAGTTGTAAAAAAAAATTGGAAGTTGTAAACCATTTAATGCTCCTACGTACGTATCCAGAACATTATGAAAGAGTGTGATTCCTTTTGATCTCCTTCAAAATCAAAATTGATATTTTAATTAAGATATTACCTCTCCAGAAATTCCATATTTCTACTTTCTAGGAATCTTTCAACCAAAATACCCCTTATTAGATAAAAATTAAATTGAAAACAATTAAAAAAACAATCCATTTAAATGATAATTTCATATAAATTCTCTAAGACTGATGGACAAAAACAACAAGAAACCAGGACTGCGCTCCCTTGTCCTGCCAGTATGTCCTCTTCTGGTGGGAGCCTAATAGTTGCAACAAGAGCTTTTATTGCTTTTCATATTTGCCATCATATCACTATCAATGCATTCGGCCCATGTGAGTGTTTATTGGGTAGGTTTTAAAAATATATTTTATTTCAAAAGATATTAAATAAAATTTTTTTAGTGTTTTTATTATTTTAATGTGTTGATGTTAAAGATAAAAAAATTTAAAAAAATTATTTTAATTTATTTTTAAATAAAAAATATTTTTAAAAAGTATCGTGCACCAAAATATATCAAAAACACTTAGTTAAAAACTTTAATCAAAGCAACCATTGTCGCACATATATGGTGTCGCGATAATTATCCCCCCAGATCGGGATTGTCAGGAATGATATAGGTAAAAAGAACAAGGAATTCTTGTCCTTTATTAGTAGAAGAAAAAAAAAGAAGTCGCCGCCTAATATTTTGGTTACTAGAAATCCTAATTAGTCTCAGAGTTTGGGTAAGGAAATTGATTGCGTCAAAGAAATGTATTAACATCCCTAATATATCTTACCTGAAGTAAGCTGCATCGTTTGTTTGTCTGATATAAATTAAAAAATATTGTGTTTTTTAATTGTTGTTCTGTTTAAGGTTTAAGAAAATTCCTCTTCTGTAAGGGAATCTTTATCTTATTAGGTTAAAAACTTAATTTTATCAGGTTAAAAACCTAACCGTTCTAATATCAATATAAATTTTTTAAAAAAACCTATCTTTTTATTAATACCAGAGATACGTTTAACATATAAGTTCATAATCCCGGTCACTAACAGAAAACAAAATAATTTTTTTTGGTGTTTTTGAATTAAATATCAGGAATACAACTTATTTATAATTTTGTAATCCCAAATACTAACAAAAAGCAAAATAATTGTTTTTAGTGTTTTTGAATTTAATATCGGAAATACGTCTTACATATAAGTTTCTAATCTCGGATAGTAACAAAAAACGAAATAATTTTTTTAGTGTTTTTGAATTTAATATTGGAAATACATCTTATATATAAGTTTGTAATCCCACATATTAAAAAGAACAAAAAATAGTTTTTTTGTTATTTTTAAAATATAGGTCAAGTTTTCATAACTTTAATAAACTAGTTATATATATATGGGGGTTATTTTTTTATTTATTTTCTTGTATTTTTAAAAGGCCATGTTTGGCAAGAATCATTTTTTTTTAAATAAAATTACCCAAAATAGGCTTAAGGGATATTTTCCAAACATACCCTTAAACAAAAAAAAAAAAATACAAACCAAACAAGGTATAAAAGATTGACCTAGTTTTTACTCGACCGGGTTGACTCGACTAAGTTGACATGAAAACAAGCCAAAACCAAAACAAATCTAGCATAAAAAAACATAAAAACTCAAAAAACTCTTAAACAAAATGGATCAAAACAAAAAAATAAAAAATAAAATAAAGAACACCTCAATTTACTATTGGAACATGAGTTTCAAATCAGACCAGATTTGGTCAAAACAAAAGTAAATACATATTCGAAATCATGCAAAAATCAATAATCTAGCATCACATTACTTTGATTTTCATTTAAATATCATGATTTTGTCAAAATGAGTTTCGGTTCAAAATTAAAACTCTAGAATTACAAACCATTTAAAACATGTTATTGATGATACTTAACACTAGATTATTGATTAATCATACATAAAAAAAGGTTTATGTGTAAACAAATGGACAAAAAATGGTCCAAATCAAACAAAACACATTATCAATACATGTTTTTCTAGTTCCAACAAAACACATTATCAAAACCAAGCAACTTGAACCAAAATAACTAACAAAAAAATAACACATCATCATAAATATGCATCAAATTTCATTATCTAAAACTGTCAATTTAAAACATGCATCAACTAAACCATAAAAATATTATAACCTTGTTGCCATATTTGACAAATTTCAAATTAAGGCAATCATCATCATATCAATACATTCAAAACGTTGCATTTAAACAATAAAAATCAATCTAGCAGACCTCATAGGCTTCACTTTCAAAGCTTACAAGAATATACCTTCCAAGCTTGAAATCTTCAAATAGAAATGGATTTCTAATGCTGCCTTTCTTTCTTCTTATCTCCAAACCCAACAACAATAAACTAAATCCTTTATTGCGAGACCTATAAGCCTTCCTAATTTCTTTCTTTTTTTTTCTATCTCTTTTTTTTTTCCTTTTTTCTGCCCCTCTCTACCCCTTCTTCTGGTGATTTTCCTTACTTTTTTATAGTCTCCTATGATAGGTGGTTGTGAAATTATTTGTGAATTTTGGGGTGGTTTTTCAAAACTAGGTTATAGAGGATCTTTTTTTTCCAATCTATTAGGAGATATTTTTTTTTTCTTTCTTCCTTTTTGTTTTCCTTGTCTCTTGATGCCTAACAAACCATAGAGAGCTTCTAGAAAGGGTTGAGAACTTAGTAGTTAAAGCTTGACAAAAGTAGCGGTACATGTTCTATGAATTAATCATTGACAATAAGAGGTTGTTGGAGTAAAACAAACCATAGAATTATAAAGGAAGTGTTATTCTCCAACTAGGATCAAACCACACTTTGTTTGGTGGTCTGTAGCTTCCTTACCATTAATTCAAAGTTGGAGGCAATATTGTTGAATTTCTCTAAAACAATCAAGGCTGACTTGGGAAAAGAAGTTGATGACTTCCATGTGGCAAGTGAGGTATAAACATCAAGTAAAGGTGGCACAACCTTGTAAAGGGGAACCCCCTTCCCCTGTATTTCCCCTTTATCACATGGTGGTGTTTGGAGACCTTGGATAGTTGGAAACACCACATTCATTTACCTGAAGATGTCTACTCGATTAGCAAATATTGTCAAAGGAGAAGATACACAGTAGCTGAATGACGCGTCATCTAGGCTAAACCCTGCAAATTAGGGTTTTAATTTGGGATTTGAAAAATTTCAATTTAATCCCTAATCTTCTAATTTATTTTAATTTTACTCGTAATTTCCTCCTGAACTCCTAATTTAATGCAATTTCACCCCTGTCAAACTTAATTGTTAGCTCTAAATTTGAGCGCCTTTTACAATTTTGTTCTTAGTTTTTAATTTGTTCAACTAGACACCCAGATGACTATCAAACTTTTAATTTTCCTTAATTTGACCCCTAATTTCATCAATTTCAATCTTTAACACGTGTTTTTTGCAAGTTGGTCCATGGTCATGAAATTATTTAATTAGACCCTCAATCAGCCTTCAAACTTTAAATTTCTTTTAATTAAGCCCTGATTGCAAGAATTTGCCTCCTCCAAGCTTCGATTAAGTCCTTAATCTTTCAATCCTTGCAAATTGACCTTGATTGAATATTTAACACCCATTAGAAGTTTAATTAAGTCCTTGAATTTATTCAATTCATCTAATTTAGCCAAATTGACTTTTAAACTCAATTTTGTTTTAATTAAATTTTTAATTATATCAATTAAACCCATCAAAAATTTGATTAAGTTTTTAGACTTAACTAATTCTTTTAATTTTAGTCAATTAGGATTTCAAACTTAAACTTTTGCTTCAAATCAAGTTTTTCCTCAACCTATCTTATCAAAAAGTCCTAATCTAGCTATTCTTCTAGCTTATTGATCTTCTGTGATTTAAGGCTTATTTCCTTGTGTGCTGAAAATATTTTTGAATTTAAAATGTTAATTTTTTTAAAAATAAAATAAGAAAAAATACACAAATAATATTAGGGTGAAAAAATAGGTTATGACCACTATAACAAAGGGGTCAAATGGAAATGAAATGCATGAATGAACTTTATATTTCTAGCAATTAAGGTATAATAATGGGAATTATAGAGGGATAATAAGTTTATTAATACTAATGGTTTGATAGTCATTCCATGGATTGTATAGTGAGTTTGATTCATATAATGTCATTACATGGATTAAGAGTCGCAATATCATGAGACCATGACGATTACAAGGTGGATTCATTGACATTTCAAATTCTTGTATTATCCTTTTTACTATGAACTTTACTCATATTCTTAGAAAGTGGAATCATGTCTCAAATCATTTGGCAAAGTATTCAGGAGTTCATTGAGAAGCAGATCTATTTTCTTGGTTTCAATTTGTTTTAATTTTAAAGTTTGGTTTTTGTTATGACTTTGTGGTTTAATAGGACATTGTTTTGTTTAGTCCTGTTTGATTTATAAAGTACCTATTTCTTTCTTTGTTTCTCTCTCTCTATAGCAATTTTCTTCTTACTGGTTATAAGAGATATTGATAATTATAATAATTGATGGAAATAATATCATGATAAGCTTATATTTTTAATTAAATGTAATCATATCAAGTTGTTTTAGATAAACACAATCATTATGAATAGATAATGATAAATTTTGTAGATAGAGTTTGTATAAAACCCAATAGGTTTTTGGGAATAAAAGAAATATGCTTCTTCGAAAAACATTTCTCTTTATTATTATTTTTAAATGTAGATATATAGAAATATCAAAATCACTTTGGTGTGATCCATTAATTATGATTTGTTCTTCCAGCTTTAAATTATTTCTCTCCTCGAAATAGATTCATTGAACAAACAAGTCAAATCTATCATCTTAACAGACAGGAAATTAATGAACTGATCTTCACTTTGAGAAATGATCCAAGCTCGACAGAAAGTAGAGACATGGAAATTATTTTGATTGCCATTTCTAACTGTCGGCGAAGGGGACAGTGAAGAGCATGCTCTCTTTGACGGCATGTCGACCAACCTAATTCTTTTAAGTCCATACCTTCTCTGTTTTTTATTTGATCTTAAAATGGGCATTCTTCATTGTTACAAAAACAGATGAGAATGCTAATCATTATTGGCTTGACAAGACTTCCACCTACTACTTGTTAAAGTAATAGCTAGATTCTTTGTATCAAAGGATCTTAGGTTGTGTTTGGCAAAAGGTGGGGAATTTTAAAGATGTTAAAGAGGTAAGATATAATTAAGGATGGAGTGTTAAGGTTGTAAAAATATTAAAAGGGTGAAGTTTTAAAAATGTTTGGTGAAAGTTGGAAAATTATGAATAGGAGTAAATTAATTCGAATGTAAATAGAATAAATTTTAAGAGGTAAGCAAAATTATAAATAATTAATAAATATATGTTTCTGTTCCAGAATGAAAAGTGGAAGTAAAAAATAATTGTTTTTAAGTTTTTTAAAAAATAGAAAAATGCATAAAAATCAAAATTTTCCCCTTCAATAAATTCTTACTCCTCATGCTTGAAGGGTAAAACCACAGTTATTAAACCCGGTCCGGCCCGGCGGGTCGACCCGGGACCCGGTCGACCCGGTGGCTGGACCGGTCCGGGTTTAATAAAAGACCGGCTGTGCCAACAGCCGGGCCAAACCCGGGTCGACCC
>Ga0307511_10006020_pt1 | contig 12249 bp, 5 predicted proteins | sample 13_EM_MG_FD_200266 | JGI IMG/M metagenome (GOLD analysis project Ga0307511, IMG submission 200266) | Populus trichocarpa ectomycorrhiza microbial communities from riparian zone in the Pacific Northwest, United States - 13_EM | ecosystem: Host-associated > Plants > Roots > Unclassified | place...
AGGGATATTGGGTTTGGCTCGGCTATATACCCAATAGCATTGGGTCTGGCTCCGTAGCCGGCACTTAAAATCATGTTTTATATTGTTTTTACATTTGAAATAAAGTTGTTATTGACCCATATATATATATATATATATATATATATATATTAAAAAATAATACATAAATATCAAAAAATATTAATTTGTAGTAATTTTTTTTAAAATATTTTTGAAACGTAAAAACAAATATGATTTAATAAGAAAATTCAACCAAACCTGAAATGAAAAAAAAATTATCATCACCCAACTTTTGTATAATATAAAAAAATCACATCAATTTATTTTCTCTTTACAATATGAAAAAAAATTCAATAAGAGAAAAGAAAAGAAAATTAAATTTAAAAAGAAAAAAAAATAAAATTAAAAATATCTTAAAGGAAGAAAATTAAAGGGAAAGAAATTAGTTGTCAGTATATTAAAGCAGCTTTGCTATGCGCTATTCATAGTGCTATTGTAGAAAATATTTTTTTTAAAGATGATGACATCGTAAATATACTCCATGCTTTTAACTCAACTCAAATATTTTTATATTTTTTTAAAAATATTATTAACCCTCGAGCACGATCAACGTGTATATATATTCCATCAAATATACTGGCCTATATTATGACCTTGTACTTGAATTGAACATACGTGTATATATGTCCAATCCCAAAACTATCATGCTCGCTAAAAAAAAAAAGAAATTAAAGAAGGTTAAATGAGTAGATAAATAAGCAATTCATATTAATTAGTTTGATGAGGATTGAGATGGCTCCTAACATTAAGCATAACATTAAGCATGTTTGTTAGTTTTAACTCAACTCATTCAAATGTTTTTTTTTTCTTGATCTAAACTCTAAAATTTTAAACTTGAAAATCAAAATTCTAAAACCCCAAAGTAATTTTTTTTCATCAAATATTTTAATGGTGAAGCGTTTTGCAAAATTTCATCTTCTAAGAATTTAGATTTTTAATTTCTTGAAAATCATCAAAAGCTTATATTTTTTATAAATATTTTTAGAATTTTTCATGAGTTCATGCCTTTAAAATTCTTCTATTTGTTAAAATTCTTGAAGTTATGTTCTTAAAAATATTAATTTTATTCTTCAAGAAAAAATAAAAAAATTTATTTTATTGAAAAACGTTGAATTTTGAAATTACTTAAACATTTTTGAAAAAATTTAGTTGATATTTATCTAGTAATTTAATGTAAGGTAGTTAAGTTGGGTTGAATTGAATAAAATTTACAAATATAGGGTAAATTTCGATCAAATCTTCTTCATATGGGATAATTTCCCGAATTAAAAGAAACGTCAGGGTTAATATGAGTTTTTTCCGAAAATTAAGGAGTGGGAAAAATAAAAAGGAATTTTAAAGAAGACAGGGCAATGAACTGAAGAAAAGATGGACTCGACGACTTCGGTGAGAGGAGAAAGAATGATGGCTTACGGAGAGTTTTGAAAAACAAAATTAGATAGATAGATAATAACAAAGAGAAAGATCCTAATATCAACAGGAGCGGGCTTAGGGTTAGGGTTAGGGTTTAAAGTAAAAAAAATGTCGACTGTAGTGGAGGAATTGATGCAAATGCAGATATCACCGGCAGGAGGAGGAGGAGATTCGCAATCGCATCCAGGAAAGGAGCAGCAAGCAGCAGGAGTTGGCATACTCCTCCAGATCATGATGCTCGTCCTCTCCTTCGTCCTTGGTCATGTTCTTCGTCGTCACAGATTCTATTACCTGCCTGAGGCCAGCGCTTCTCTTCTCATTGGTATTTTAATCTATTTATTACTCCAAATCTGTCTTTATCAAATCAAGTGAAATCATATTAGCTTAGCTGATAGAATGTTTGTTGGTCCGTCCCCTCCAGGTTTAATTGTTGGTGCACTTGCTAACATCTCTAACACTGAAACAAGCATCAGGTTCATTTTCCTATTTCTCCTTTCCCAGAAAGTTGATGATCATAAATCCATCCATCCTTAATAACTGGTGTTCTTCTTCTTCTTCTTCTTTTTCCCTACAGGGCATGGTTTAATTTCCATGAGGAGTTTTTCTTCCTTTTCTTGCTTCCTCCCATCATATTATATCCTTACTAACCAACGCGGGTTTTATTTCTTTGTCTTTCCTTTCTATGTATCATCTCCTTATATTCCTTAACATTTTTTTGTTCTACTCAGTCAGGATTCAGTCTATCACCTGTATGTCACTTGCTCCATTTTATTTTATTTTAATTGAGATGCTTATGTTTTATACACCGAATTTAGATGGTCACTCAGTTATTTGCTCTTTGCAGAAACCATTCTTCTCTAACTTTGGAGCCATTGTCACATTTTCCATATTAGGAACTTTTATAGCTTCTGTTGTTACAGGTGTTCTAGTGTAAGTATTTCTGTTTTTCCCAATCACTCCCGAAAATTATGCATATTCCTTCGTTGACTCCTCTTCTAACTGTTTTCTCCTTCAGTTACCTTGGCGGTCTTATTTACCTCACTTACAGACTTCCATTTGTTGAATGTCTGATGTTTGGTGCTCTTATATCAGCAACCGATCCTGTTACTGTTCTGTCCATATTCCAGGTGTGTTCAGTTTCACTTATCTGTCTGTCTATCCATTGCATGGTTAAGCTAAAGAATTCATGCGGTATTGGAATCAACATTTTAAAGTTTTAGTCATCTTATGCAACTGAAATGAGAAAATTGATTAATGCAATCATCATGTTACAGAATACAGTACAAGAAGATGTTGACAAAATGCATTATTGGTATCCTACACATGTTTTATCTCATTCTGTATTTGGCATTTTTTTGTCTTCTTCTTCTATTTCCTAGTTTTTGGTATCATGCCATTTCCAATGGCAAGAGACTGGACATGTTTGCGCTAATACAATAAAAACCAGGTGGTAGAAATGACTGTTGAATTGTGATAGATAAACATCTGATCAGGACCTAAGTTCCTGGAATATGTACATGGGTAGCCGCCCGTTGCCAAGGGAAGTTTAAATAGAACAGGTTCAATAATTTTGTATCTACTTGTGGATTCAAATAATAACATTATTTGGAAATTTTATGATTATAGAGGAGCCGTAAAAAGCATTAAAACAGAATATGCAGAATATATATGTGTGCAAATTTGAAAAGTCCAGGATCAAGGATGGAGATATGGCAAAACAGATTGTTAAGAAATACCTAATAACAATCATTTTTTGAGTCCTGGATTTATGATTCTAAGGAAGGACAGGATGAGAAAAATATTAATCATAGAGTTGTAGCTGGTTGGATGAAACGGTGGATTGATCATGAAGGTTGAAGTTGATTTTTCATTGGATAGCAATACGATAACTATACTTTATGTCATAGAATATTGGGTGATACAGAAATCACAGGCCGCATTAAACTATTGTGATGGAACTGCAAACAGTACTATACCTTCGTTGTATTTGAAAAAAGTTGAGTACAGCATAAATGCCAGAAAAGTAGAGGTTACAAAAAATTGAGGAAGAGTTAAGACAATGTGATGTAAGATGGTTTTGCTGTACGTGTCATAGACCTTTACAGTGATGGAGAAGAATTGATTGTACTTTAGCTGAAAGAGTAAAAAGAATAAGAGTTAACCAAAATTGACTTGGCTGGAAATATGAGAGGATTGCATTTTTTAACATCTTCAATTATATATGGCCTTAAATTGAGCAGGATAGAGAAAAGGAACTCTTGGGATCGACTGCCAACTGCCAATGAGCTCTAGCTCAATTGGTGTTCTGTATTTATCTTCCATCCAGCTCAGGTCTGAGCCTCCCTGGTGACAAAAAAAAAATGTTGTCAACTATTTGGATCAGGGCTCAGTTGAGTTAAATTTCTAACATTTCAATAGTATCCGTGTCTATTTGGAAAAGACCATCTTTTGGTTTCCTTTAATCCAAGAACATGTTTGATGGGCTTGATGCATGGCCTGACTTGCATGCTTACTTGAGAATATCCAGGGTATTTCTAAGAGGTAAGATGGCACCATTCCTTATGCGAAAAGGAGCAAAGAAAATTCAATTAAAATTGTAATGCTTATGATTCAAAGGCTTCAAGTTTTTCTTGATTTTGATGACTGCACAAGTGCTTGAGGTAGCTTTTGATATGTGTATAGAGACCTGGTGTATGTGTTTTGATAACTGTTCTAAAATGCTTTACACGAGAGAGAGAGAGAGAGAGTTTGTCCATTATCTCACTTTAATGTTGATCCACTCATATTTGCCCATTTTGTCACTAATTTTTGAAATATGAGCTGAATGCCATGAAATCTGTATCTAACTTTCAAATTTGATTCACTGTCTGTCATTTCCCTTGATATTTAAATTAACGGTCCATGTTTGATGCTCTTTGCAGGAACTTGGCATAGATACGAACCTTTATGCTTTGGTGTTTGGAGAATCTGTCTTGAATGACGCTGTAAGTTTTTATTGCTATGGAATTGTAGTTTAAATTTTTTGCTTAAGCCTGTATTTACTGGATTCTGTGGCTCTCTTTTGCATGCTGTCCAACTGGTAGATGGCAATATCCTTGTACAGGTACTCAAAGCTTGTGCATTTGATTTCAGCAGATAAAATAGTCCATGAACTGCTTTAAATTAAGCAGTATTTTGCTATGCAGAACAATGTCCTCGTTAAAAAGTCATGCACCTGGACAGAATTTCTTCATGGTGGTCTTTAGGTTTCTTGAAACCTTTGTTGGCTCATTGTCTGCAGGTTGGTCTCATAAAATGCATTCATCACACTGCATCAGAAAAACATAATTTTTGTGATCACTTACATTTAAAATTTGAAATGCAAATATTAGCCGACTTCAAAAAAGTACCCACTTTAGAACACTCTACAGGGTGCCTCTTATTTCAAACTCACAGTTTATCAACTTTCTAAGAAGATGCTTGCAGGTTCTTTATTGGGTCTTTCATTATGTGCATTATTTCTCTTATCAAAATACAGCCAATATCTGCATTATTGATATCACAATAACAAGTTTCTTTCCTTGAAATGATTTTTCATCAATTCTGGTTTTTCTGATTTTGATATTACCACGTCACTTTTATGTTCACATCAACATTACTAACAATGCCCTACATACTTCTTTACAGGTGTGGGAGTTGGATTTATTTCTGCATTGATATCCTTTTCGTTCTATCTTTGCGCACACATGTCTTTGTGTTTGTGAAGCAAGTGCTTTTAATCTGTCAACTTTTGCATGCTCAAATGTATTGTCAAACCTTAATTCCTTGAACCTTTTCAAGTATGCTGGTTTGGATATTGACAAGTGAGTATTTCTTTATATATTTTTATGTATGTTTTGTTTGATTTACTGAGTTACATAAAAATCCTGATTAAAATCGATATGTCATTCTCTTTTCAGTCTGCAAAACTTGGAATGCTGCCTTTTTGTCCTTTTTCCATATTTTTCGTAAGCTTGATTCTTCGCTCTCTTTCATGTTCAGTATCATGTTTCCTCGTTCTAGATTTTGGTGCAATTTAATGTTAAACTTTCATTCTAGGTACATGCTTGCAGAAGGTCTTGGCCTCACTGGTATAGTGTCCATATTGTTCACTGGAATTGTAAGTGGACATTTAAATATATTTACCATACAACGACTTATGATTATTGGAGCATAGACATGGAAATACATTTGTATATTTTTTCCTTTTAGGTCATGAAGCATTATACCTACTCAAATTTGTCAGAAAATTCACAGCGATTTGTTTCTGCATTTTTCCACCTGATATCATCACTAGCTGAGACATTTGTGTAAGGGAATATTTGTTATCTTTCCCATATTGAGTGGTTGAATTACTTCTATTTTCCTCCTATATTGCACCTCGATTGACTTGTATGCCTAATTTGCAGATTTATATACATGGGATTTGATATTGCGATGGAACAGCATAGTTGGTCCCATGTTGGATTTATTTTTTTCTCAATTGTATCCTTTTTTGATTCATCAAAAATCTATGTTGGAGCAACTCTTTTAAAGTAACAGTTTGTGTTGTTATTCCTTAACTTTATGACCATCTCAGATATTTATTGGAGTTGCAAGGTATGAATGCTGCATTTACTTTCACCTCAAATAAAGATGTTGATCATTCTACCTCTGTTATCTTACCAATCTGATGGCTTTTAGTTTCCTTTTTCTGGCATTAATGTTTACGAAACCCTGCTGTACATGCTATCCTGTCTCTTGGAACTGTAATTGGTTATGCAAATTTTTTTGTAGGGCAGCGAATGTCTTTTCTTGTGCATATTTAGTCAATTTGGTTCGACCTGCACCACGTCAAATACCTGTAAAACATCAGAAAGCGCTTTGGTACAGTGGTAGGAAGAGCAGTATTCTCTGATTCCATAAATCCTCTCTATTTTTAATTTTTGTTAGGTTTAATGAATCACTGGTGTGAGTAGGACTTCGAGGGGCCATGGCTTTTGCCCTTGCGCTACAATCGGTTCATGATCTTCCAGAAGGACATGGCCAGACTATATTCACTGCAACCACTGCCATAGTTGTGTTGACGGTAGGCAAGCTCACTCTAATAAAATCCAAACTTTCTGTTTTTTCTTCTCTTTCAATTCATTCTGATGAAAACTTGAGGACAAATTATAGCATACCATTCTATAGTGCACGAGTTCATCTTTCAGTTGGATACTAGAACTCAGATATGAGTTTAACAGTGTACTAGAAAGTACAAACTATTTAAACAGTAGCAAGGTGATTAGCTACCTTCTTTGGAAAGAAATAAACAATCAAGTCTTTTGTCATCAGTCGGGCTTCTTCCACTGGTTCCCATGCTTTGCACCCTTCCTTTTCTCTGCGAATGTGTTCTATTCATTTTCTTCTTATGCCTTCTTACTTGATTGCTCTGGCGGGAGGTGACTGGGGTTTTTGTGAACAAGTTTTCTACATAATGGACCATAGCTAAAGTCACGCATGGCATTATGATAGCCTTAATACTTATTAGGCAGTATCACCATCAATGCACGTGGGCTAAACTTGTAAAATTTTTAGGGTTTCATTGTAAGAGGAATAAGAGAATTATGTGGGTCTCTATTCTTAAAAATTGAGAGGTAAACAAAAGCAAGGGAATCATTTAGGGTTGTTCAAGTGTGTATAATGATACCTGTAACTTGTGAGATGTACCAAAGGGCTAATTTATATTTTATTTCAAGTCTCAAAGTTTAATGGAAGGCATTAATGATTTTTTTTTTATATCTTTAAAGAAAAAGAAATCCCACTGCTAAAGAGATTCTGAAGTTTACAAAGACTGCATTCCAAGTTTCTATCTCTAATGTTGTGCTTGTAAAGGATCTGTTTAGGTAGAGTGAAGAACAATCCATAATCTATTATAGACTATAATTTAATAAAAAGAAAGGCTCCCATTCACTTGAAATTTAAATAAAGTCAACAATAATTTAACTGCTATATTTTAAACACCTATTTACAAAAAAAAAAAGAAGCCGATATCTGAAAGTAAATCAACTATTTTCTTCCATGAACGTATATTCCATGTAAGACTCGTATATGGATTGTATGCTTGAAACTCATTCTTTTGGCTATTCTAAACAATCTTACAGGTGCTTTTAATTGGAGGATCGACAGGGACTGTGCTCGAAACTTTGCAAGTTGTTGGTGATGACCATGATGGCCCCTTAAGTGAAGTAAGTTATGCCAAAGATATGTTACTAGTCTAAAAAAAGGGGTTAAATGTTAACAATATTCTATTCTTTTCTTTTTTTGCCCCTTCAATTCTAGACCACAAATATATGTTATTTAATTTTTAACAGTTATATTTAATTTAAATACTGATTTTATCTTTTTTGAGACCCATTATTATCCATCATATTTCTACCTCCTACCAAACATCCTTAACACTACACCCGTCAACCTTTTTTTACACTTTTAACAGTACACTCAAATTTTAACCTGTTAACATTTTCTCTCAAAATTTTTCATCACCTACCAAACACAACTTAAAGTGCATTGAGGGGGTGTGACATATATGCAAGAACAAAGGGCTAGTTTATAAGACGGAGAATCTAAAGATTCTGTTAGTATATTAGAGAGAAAATTGAATACAGATGTAAAGAGTTCTAATCCAACCATCTGAAATAATAGGGAGCAGCTCCCCTTGAACTCTCCCTTAAAAAAGAGCTCTTAGGCTCCCTCTACATATTTATCCAAAAAATTAAGGTGCATGTGCAATCAAAATAGCTTCCATGAGAAGTTAGGTGCATTAGCCTCAAACTCTTTTCTAGCAAGCAGCCGATAGCTTCTAAGTGTTGCAATGCATTTGGGCCTATTAATATTTGTGAGTCTAGATGTGGAATGCTCTTACTCCACACTCTGTATCCTACAACAAGCTCAGTATAGCCTTGCCTCCAGTCATTACACAGCTTCTATGAACAGCTCAATTTGATGGGGTCCTATAGTTGAGCCAGGACACTTTCCACCCTCATGTTGATTAGTGAATTGTAAATAATGTATGTCCATTTTCTGCTTTCAGAGTTTGGATGGAAATAATGGTTACGTTGCTCCCTCTTACAATGAGGATGCCACATCAGGGAACAGGCTGAAGATGAAACTTAAAGAGTTTCACAAGAGGTAAATCCTAGAATTTGACATCATCATATTTGGTTATTTGGCTTTCTTTTTTGAGTTCTTTTTATCTTTTCCCCCCTGCAGCACTGCATCATTTACAGCATTAGACAGGAATTACCTCACCCCGTTCTTCACGAGTCAGAATGGAGATGATGAAGAAGAACATGGTAAGATTGATTATCACCAGAATGTTACTTGATCCAGGGTTCTCCCTTGAGCCTCATCGTATACGATCTTGTTCCTGTATTCTCATTTAATTTTATAGAATGGAGATTTTCACTTTCTCGATTTCTTTTCTCGTGCTAGTGTGATTTATTAAAATTAGAAGGATCATGTCTTGATGAAGAATTGCTTGGCTTTTCATATGAATAACATTATTTATTTTTGCCACTTAAGTGAATATTTCAGATTTTCATTACATTGTAATGATACAAGTTTCACTGTTTTGGGGGTGCATGACAGATGACCCGATGCCCAGTTCCAGGGGAAGGGGTTTCCTTGGCCATAACTGACTTTCAGCAGCATTAGTTGAGGAACACATGATGCTATAAGCAATCAACTTTGTAGATAATTTACAGACGGCTGCAGACCAGTGGCACTCAATTAGACGGGAGGGTGAACTGCAGTTATGCATCTTGCCACATTCACACCATGCCTGTCTGCTATGGTATAATAGGAAACATACGTGGAATTGTAGATGTCACAAGAATTATACTCTTTTTTTTTTCTTTCTGCGGCTGAGTGTTGTATGGCATGGGCTTAGTTCTCTACTAATTGAACTGTATTTGACAATGGGCATACTTGATTCAATCGCATTTAGTATTCTCACAGATATATTATAGCAGTCACCAAATAAATAAAAATTAACTTGAAAGGAGGATTGTGTTGCATGAAAAAACTCTTGGGATTTGTTATAATTACGATCCGTTGATTGTGTTTGATTTAATAATATCTTGTTCTAAAAGGTAATTTTTCTTCTTGTCCATTTAAATATGAAATGAATGAAAGTGGATTGTGTTTGATTCAATCGCATTTCTTCTTGTCACAGACTAGAGGAGACACTGGACAGATCTGACCTGTTTTCAAATGTTCATGGTTTCAACATTAGGAAAGAAAGTATTTGGTGTGTTTGTTTTCATTTTTTGAAAAAATTTAATATTTTTTAAATTAATTTTTTTTAATTTTAAAATTATTTTGAAGTGATGATGTTAAAATAATTTTTTAAAAATAAAAAAAATATTATTTTAATATATTTCTAAATATTTTAAAAAATAATTATTATTATATTTTTATAGTTGGAGGCCTGTTCTGTTCCTGTATAATTTAATGATGATTTGAATAGTAGTAATTAATTGATGGGTAATAATTAGAGTTCCCAAGAATAATAATTAAAGGAAAGAAGGTCCCAATTGACAATAATTAAAGAAAGGAAAGGAAACAACCCAAAGAGTAAATGAAACCGATCATGGGTGAAAAACAAATGAAATACTGCTTTTTTGAAAATAATAGTACCGTTAGCAACGGCTAGTTTTATTTCTCATAACGCGGAGCTGCCCTAAACACAGACTAGAGGAGACACTGGACAGATCTGACCTCTCTCTCTCTCTCTCTCACACCCACACACACAACCTCAGATACGAATTACAGAAATCGATTGACGGCACATCTCGCAACTGTAAGAGCAGATGGATGAAGAATCGATTACGATGATGCAAGAGAAGACAGCCATAGTCCCCAATCCCCCCAATCCTCCTCCTCGGAGGCCCAGGGTGAGGGAGGTCAGTTCCAGGTTCATGTCTCCAATTGCTTCCTCCTCCTCCTCCCTCTCACCTCTTCCTTCCAATAAGCAGCGCTCCAACTCCGTGCAGAGGCAGCGCCGCAACCAGGAAGCGGACGCCGACTGCAGCCCGCAGCGGAAACATCATCATCAGCGTGCTGTAATCAAGCTTTTTAAGGAGAACGAACCAAGATCCCAGAGTCACAGACCCGATACCCCCACAATCAGCATCATCAACACGTCCTCTTCTTCTAAATTACGAATGATGCAGCAACGCTCCACCTCCAACATCAACATCTCATCGGCTGCTGCAAAGCTGTTACAATCCACTGGGATCTCCAATTCCACCGATTCTTCTTCCTCTTCTTCATCGGATCATGACAACATTAATCCTAATACTAAGAATAACAACAATGATGTCAGAAGCTCTCTTCCTGATCTCCTCCGTGATACTGATGCTAGATTTCTAGCCGAGAGAAATCTCAACCGGCTTAATAATAGTAATAACCCTTGTGCTTCCCCATGCTCCCGTTCTCTCAATTTGCAGCGATCTATAAGTAGCTGCGACCCCTCCTTGTTCCATTCACTCAAATCTACAAAACTGCCTCCAGTGGCTCCTTGCTCCAAGATCCCAAATGATGCTTCTAGAAAGACAAGGAAAGTTTCTAGTCACCAAGAAGATGTGCAATCTCTCAAGCTGCTTCACAACCACTACCTGCAGTGGAGATATGTCAACGCAAAAGCACAGGCCTCTGCTCAAGCTCAGAGAAGAGAAACTGAGGTACTATCTATCTCATTGTTTGTTTTTTTTTTTTTCAATGAATTTTCATTAATTCCAATCTCAAAATTGATCAGTCCTCTATTTTCTTGTAGAGAAACCTGTATTCCCTTGGTGTCAAGATAACAGAATTATACGACTCAGTGAAAAGAAAACGTGCAGAGCTTGGCCTTCTGCAGAGATTGAAAATTCTATGGACCATCGTTGAAGCTCAAGTAAGGAGCTGACATTATTTTTCTTTTTCTTTTTCCCCATCATTTATTTGGATGCATTTAACATCTAGGCATCTCTATCGTGACCAAACAATATACAGTTACATGTAATAATTACAGAATTTAACTTGCAACGATAGTGCTATTTATTGGCTGTAGTTTGCATGTTCTAATGAATTCTCAATTCTATAGATGCCGTATCTGGATGAATGGGCTGCTTTTGAAATGGATTATTCGGTATCCCTGTCAGAAGCAATTCAAGCTTTGTTGAATGCCTCACTTCAAGTTCCTATCAGTGGAAATGTTAGAGTACGTTTTACTCTTTTCCTTTTGCCACTTTCTGGGTTAACAGATCAATAGTCTATCATTCTCATGTGTTATAGTCTGACAATATTATGGATGTTTATTGCAGGTTGATATTAGAGAGGTAGGGGAGGCACTGAACTCTGCAACAAAATTAATGGACACAGTAGCTTTTAACATTGAAAGCCTTATGCCAAAGGTGAGGTGCTTTCTCTTATAATCAATGAAGGTGCTTTCTCTTGTGTTTGAGAGTGATAAAACATAAGAGCTTAAAGGAGGTTATTTGGAGTTATCCTAGAGTCCCATTTACAGGAGGTTGGTTATTTGAGATCAGCCTAATTGTGTCCTACGTAGGAAAACATGTGGCATAGCAAGAGAAACAGAACTTCCTACGCTCTTGAGTCATACATGCCCCCTATAAAATCCAAACAGCTTGTTGATTAGACTCAAAAGGTAAGAATGCTGGATAGTTGTTCTAAGTCAAGTAGCTGCTTCCCTCCTTTTGTTCATACAGAACTTCCTACGCTCTTGAGGCATAC
>Ga0307511_10006022_pt1 | contig 12248 bp, 9 predicted proteins | sample 13_EM_MG_FD_200266 | JGI IMG/M metagenome (GOLD analysis project Ga0307511, IMG submission 200266) | Populus trichocarpa ectomycorrhiza microbial communities from riparian zone in the Pacific Northwest, United States - 13_EM | ecosystem: Host-associated > Plants > Roots > Unclassified | place...
GCCATTCCCTGCGTACTTTGGCGGCAGGGGTTTCTACTGGCTGAGGGGGTGGGGGCGGGGGTGGGGGTGGTGATGGCGCAGGAGCAGCTTTGGCTGGCTGGGGAGCTGCGCCCTTGGGTGTGGATGGAGCCGCCTTGGCTGCCACAGAGGCAGGCGCCTTGGCTGGAGTGCGACGCTTGCTAGGCATTTGGGTAGGATAGTGAGGGGGGGAGAGAGAATATAAGTATGTATGACGCCACAGGAATCGAGGGACGTATTTTGACGGGAAGACAAGAATGAGAACGAAATCACGGTTCGATTACAACTGACTCGTGCATCTGTATCGCGTGCTGGCAGCCAATTGCCAAATGCAAAATGCGGTGTTATCAAGTGTACGATCGGGCCATGATAGGAATCTGGGTTGTATGAAATCTTATAGGGAGAATACGGGTGTGCAGAATTACGATTGGCTGGTTCAGTGGCAATTCAAGTGAGTTCGCGTGCTGTCAATGATAGGGATTTTTGTGCGGGAGAGGGTGGGGATAAGCTGGCAGCGTCGAGGGGGGACAGCCAAAAGACTCACCAGTGGTGGGTGGACGAGGACAAAAGCAGTGGGCATTGGGTCGCCCAGCCAGGATCACATGACCTGCCTCCCCGCGACCTCGAGGCTGGCGTCTACAAGTACTTTTGGTCGACCTCGTCCTAGGACGCACAGACACGTCACAGCAAGTACGGGGGCGGTGTCATTAGAACTGATCCAACGCCATGCATCCACGCAGACGTCGACCAAGACCATGCTGGCAGCATAACGACGCATAGGATATCCCAAGGGTGTTAAGCATGTCACATCGGACGTGGGAGTTGGTGTCGTAGCGATTTTATGTGTCGTACTTCACTATGAACAGCCAACAGCTGGGCTGGGGGTCGTCGCGCAGACACCGTTCTGGCATCCCGGATTTGCACTACAGTCTATCATTTGAGCGTTGAACCCGTGATCAAATACATACACATCTTAGTTCAGCCTCTGAATTCCTCTCCAGCCACCCTCAGCTTCATCGCTGCGTCGGCCAGCCTGAGGTCTGATCGACTGATCGCTCGTCGCATTCCGACTGGCCAGCTGAACCTCACAGTACTCCATTTCCTCCTCACGATTTCACATCTATGCAGGTACCCTTCATTATCTAACCGCGTAAGTTCCCCCGTTGCATCGAGGCATTTCCAGAGTTCTACCTACACGAGGTCCCCGTCTCAGGTTGATTCCACGCCATTCCCCCCCGGGCTCTCCACTCCAACCCACGTACTTGTATCTCTCCATCACCTCGCCTATCCCCCAAGGTTCGCATTCACTTCATTTCCACTCCAGGTTCTGATCATCATGTCCAGTGATCTGCGCCCCCCAATCTCGAGTGAAGGCCTCCCAGCTTCATGCCGCCTACCCCAAAGCCTGATCTCGAGCCAGACGAAGAATGGAAGGATCGCTTGAGACAGCAGATCCAGGAGAACCTGCGTCCCATGTTTGACGATGCCAGAAAGCGGACGGAGGAGGACCTTGCCAGAGCTCCGCCTGAACACGCTGAGCGGATAAAAGCCGACGGCCAAACCGCTATCGAGAACATCACCAAGATGGCTCACGAACACTACATGAGCGAGTTGCAACGAGAACGCCAGGAGAGGCGTCTGGCTACGGGCTTCTGGACAGAAGACGTGAAGAAGCAACAGCAGGAAATTTTGGATAACATAGAGAAGCAGAGAGCAGCTGGACAGACTTCTCAGCCCCCTTCACCACAACAAACTAGACAACCCCCGCCTCCTCGACTGCCATCGCCCCCGCCCCCGCCGCCTCCTCCGCCGCCGCCTCCGCCTCCTCCTCCTCCTCCACCACCACCACCACCCCCGCCTCTTGTACCCAAGGCGAGTAGCTCGGATGCAACAGCCAGAGTTGGCCGCTTGGCAAGGGCCCCCAGCATTTCCTCGTATAACGAGCGCAGCGGAGGACCTCCCCCTGATACCATCCTCCCTACTGTCGATGAAGTACCCCCGCGGCGGTCAGGCAAACCTCGCACTGCATCAATCACCTCCATGAACTCGTACAGAGCCCCATTGTTCTTCGATAGTGACAGGTCATCCTTTGACCGTCCACGGCCCTCTCCCGTGCACCCCGATGAGCCAGCACCCAGGTCCGCTAGATCCCCGACCGATTTCTCTGATAACGCACGCAAGGAGGTCATCTCGCGCAAGCCGAGCGTCATCGGCCAACCCATCTTACCAGAGATCTGGAAGCCCACCATCACTCAAGAACAGGACGCAAAGCTGTCTCGCACATACTCCATCGCCCGCCGCGGCAGCAACGCGAGTGCAACCTCCACTTGGGCCGGCTCCAACTCTTCCTTACAGGCCACATCACTCATGAACGCCCCGTTAACAGACGAACCACAGCCTATGACGAGTCACTCGGATCGAGAGAGAGCTGGGATCCATAGTGCAGAGCAGGAGTGGCAGAATTTGGATAGGGCACGCGATAAAGACAAGCCATCGAATACCCTTAGTGATGCTCGTTCTGTATTTGGCGCACCCCAGAGGTCGGAGGAACGCCTCGGCTTGCACCAGCCTTCCTCGAATATACCAAATTCGTCCTCTGCAGGTTCCACCTTGTACAATCTAAACAACAACTCCCGTATACATGTACCACCTCCATCCGCCAGCAGACCGATCAACAACAAGAGGTCGATCTCGTCCTTTGACGACGGCGTATTCTCGTTGTCCGGCAGTCCCGGCACCAGAGGTTGGGGATCGGTGTCTCGGTCGCCACACGATCATCGTTATGAGAGTTTCTCACGATCGCCCCAGACTCCTGACGAGGTGTCGCATAGCTGGCGACCCGCTAGCCTCCGGTCACGATACTCTACGCAGGACATTCGACATATTTCCCATCAACAAGAGTACTTCCCATATGGCCGCCAGATTGGTCCCCACCATGAGGAAGAATTCGATGAGCCTGTCGACGAAGACACGGGATCTTGTTGCAGTCACCATGAGTACACTGCTCATCATCTCAACGAGATCGAGTCCCAACTTCGACTCCGGGAAGAGACCCTCAAGAAGAGGGAAGCCGATATAACGAAGCGGGAGGAGGAGCTGAAACGGGAAGAGGAATCGAAGAAGGAAGACGAAGTAAGACGGAAGCAGCACGAGGAACGTCGCAAGGAAGAAGAGGCTAGACGGGATCGAGAAGCGAAGGAAGAGGAACTCAAGAAAGCAGCATTAGCTAAGCGCAAAGAGGAGGAAGATGCCACAAAGAGGAGAGAGCGTGAAGCCAAGTTGAAGGAGCGGAAGGAGAGGGAAGCGAGGGTGAAGGAGCAGGAGATCAAACAGAAAGAGGAGGAGGCAAAGCTGAAAGAACAAGAAGCAAGGCTCAAAGCAGAGGATGCGAAGCGACTGGAGGAGGAAGCAAAGCGCAGGGAAGGCGAAGCAAAGCGACGGGAGAACGAAGCGAGGAGGAAGGAGGAGGATGCAAGGAGGAAGGAGGAGGAGGCGAGACGTAGAGAGGAGGAGGCCTGGCGAAAGGAGAAGATGGCCCAGCACAAGGAGGAGGAGGCCAGGAGGAAGGAGGAAGAGACACGACAGAAGGAGTTAGAGTTGGGGCGACGAGAGGAAGATCTCCGGCGCCGGGAGGAGGACCTAATCCGCAGGGAGGCAGATACACGTCGCAAGGATGAAGATAAGCAGAAGATACAACAAGAGGAATTTCGTAGAAGGGAGGAGGAAATTCGTCGTCAACGCGCCGAAGGGAAAAGGCAGGACAGCTGGTCCGGTTGGTCTGACATCCCTCAGCCATCTCCACAGACGTCCAGCTCCTCTGGCCCGTGGCCCATTCCCAAGGCTAGTGACCGCGCCCCACCTGCCGCAAGTCCACCTAATGGAGGTACAACCCCCAGTCGTAGCAGTGGAGGCGGATGGACTTCCGCGTCTGCGTCTGCACGGCCAACATCTACGTCTGGTTCGCAGCCATCTTCTGCACCCAAACCAACGACGGGCACGAGTTCGACCACGAGACCTGCTGCTGGGAATCCACCGCTCTCGGAGGCTGAATTTTACCACCGGCAGGCTGAACAAGCCCGACAACGAGAGGAACAATTCAGACGCGAACAAGCTCGGGCCCAACAGGAATTTGAACGACTCAAAGTGAAAGAAATGCCACGGGAGGAGACCACGAAAATCTTCGAAACTCACCGCCGTCAATGGGAAATGATCCAAACTCAGTTGACCCAACATCAGAGCCAACCTCAGCCGGGCTCATCTCGTGGAGGACTCATCTGGCAAGACTTTCCTTGGCCCATGTTCAAATCTCCAAAGGGTCCCGAGGAGCTTACTGCGCCCGCGATCCGTAGCTATATGCAATCCCCGTTCCACCCCCAGGATAAATCACAGAGAGATCGAATAAAGGAGCTCATCAGAAAGTGGCATCCCGACCGCTTCAACAACCTTCTTCCGCTGATCAATGTCAACGACCTTGAGATGATCAACGAAGGGGCAGGGTCAGTGGTCAGAGCTCTGAACGACCTTTTGCGGACAAGCGAGTGATTTCGGTGAGCAGGGGGTGAGTACCAATTGCCCACTGGTAGAGATCGTGCTCACCCTTTGAAGCTTTTTGAAGACGGCGTGTATTATGATACCCACATCATCACATGTATGCACCACAGCATGTTTCATATAAAGAATAAACGATTGTAGTTCTATCAAGTGTCAAAAGCGTCCCTAGTACTGTGAGCTAGGGATGAACTAGGGTCTTCGAAGTTGCAAACACAAATTTACATAACTCATGACAAAACGAGCAAGGTTGGTCAACCTATTATCCTATGCAAGTGATTTTCTACAGGATTCCACAGTTTACCATCGTGCAAGCACACACCGACAAGTACAGGACCCATCTGAGCGCTGAGCCTTCTTGGTTTCGGTCAACGGGCCCCGCCCACCTCAGCGAACTTATCCGCGGAGTTAGTCCTCCAAAATGCTGTTATTTGGAAACAGGTTTCTCAAACACCGGCGGTCTTTGTGCTGAGTTAGTGCCATCATCGTATACCAAAGTGGTTCGAGGACGAAACGACCTCCGAGGGGCCAAGTAACTGATACACTGCTGTAGGAAAATAGGAATACCCGGACGTCGACACCGCAGCAAGTTTCTCCCTCGTAGCTGCCCTGCGTAACTCCGGTTGTGGGGTAAGCAGTATGGTATATCCCGAGATATCTCCTTTCTACCCCTCGGACTCGCGCCCATCGCAATCCACAACCGTCAGTTGTTTTTGTCTTCAGGTCATTATCTATCCAATCAGGATGTGAAAGATCATCTAAATTTGCTCGGCAGAAGGCAGTCAAGGACGATTAAACAGGTTCGCAGTTTTGCAGGGCATAGGCGCTATGTGGTTCCTCCATTAGGTTGATCCGAGAGTGGGTGCGAACTTATCGCACAATTCCCTTGAGTGCCATTTCGGAGGCTTTGCGTAACTTACGTCGAAGGAACCTCGATATGCATCAAGTTATCGCCGTTGTCGCTGTCAAGTCCTGTTACTTCGGCGAGATCTTGCTCCAATTGTATCGACCCATCCGCTCCAGCTATTTGAATATGGGAAAGTTAGGACAGTTTGTTGATGGTGTCCAAGGTGCGCCTTGTCGCGATAAATTGTCGTGTTAACCTATGCCATCATATGTGCCCTCAGTCAGTCTGCCCTTGCGACTGTTGTCCGATTGAGCAGCTTTGTCGAAAGTATTGTACACATACATACATACATACACACATAATCTGAACACCAGCAAGATCGTATCGAACCTATCCCACTAATTTCGCTGTTGTAAGTGTTCTGGCTGGGATGATTCCCTCTGGATCCACGCCTCCTACTCACTCCTACTTCGGCAGCAGCCCGAATGTAATGTAAATAACCACAGCACCGTATCCGCAGTGAACCAGTTGCCAATCGATGTGAAGATGGGATCGAGAACTAGGTATGCATACGCTCGAGTTATCGGATGTTGTCCTTAAGAGTTCGGCCCCAAAGGTAGATTCTGTTGGTCTGAAAACCAGCCTGTCTAAGTGCACCTGCAAGTATTGGCACCGGTTTCGATCCGGCCTCTGTCAGATTACATTGGAGGTCACAGCAATCGCAGTAGTCGTTAAGCTATACGCTCCAAGTTGCATGCAGGGAATTCGCTCAGACAAGACAGAATATATATCCATGATGGGGCGCACACGGCACAGGCGATGTGAGTGAGTCATTATTTCAATGCAACCTATTTACGCCTTTGTGTTGGGCATTACATTCGATGGAGCTGCATTGCAGGAATGTTCCTGTGGAAGTAACCTGTCCAGATTCAAGTGACGACTTTGCGAAGACTGCCAAACTTCTAGCTTGTTGTCTGCCGGTCTTCAAGCCTCTGGTTCGAATGGGACTATGTAAGTCCTCGGAGCAGAGTACTCAGCTGTCGAGTGCTTCTGTGATCCATTATCGTTCGTCAGGTTTTTACCCGACAACTTCTTACAACAAATTTGGGAGGTCTTAAGTACAATCAACGACAGCCCAACGTATTTATGGTACTTTCATTGTACACCTAGCGTCGAATTGCAATGGACGCAGAGACATTATTCATAATGGAAACCTGGTTATTTATGCAAATATTTATGATATTTAATAATTGACAGCTTATTCTGACTATATATGGTTAGACCGTCACACATATCCCACAGGGCCAGGCAGTTGTCGTTCCGGCCCCATGTGTAATGCATCCGAGGGACTCCATCTGGACGCAAAGTGAGCACACTAGCATCCGAAAATTACCAGGTGTACATAGGTTGGGTGTAGGAACCCCTGATGCCAGTACGTAGAGGACTTGACCCGGCAATTTTGTGTGGCCATACTGAAGTTAAATATTGAATTAGTACACGACGAAGCGGACCCATGGGCGCCACCATCAAACATTAGCGTCGCGGGACCGGCATCAATAATATAACCAATGTTGAATACAGTTTGTCTGTGCCACTGCACGGGCTTGGATGTTAGTATCCAGCAGCAGACTCTCTGTGTATTTGTAGGTGCTCGATCGATCTTCGTTGATTAACCGTCGATCGACCGATCGTTGAAAGCTGACGCGGACACATGTGCCATGGCTGCAAAAAGATCAGGGCCTTCTGCTGCAAATGTCTCGTGTCAAGAATGAGGTGATCAGTCCCATCGCTTGACGACGATCTCAGGACGGCGGCGATGACGATTGTCATCTTGAAGCGGCCGGGCCTCCTTCATGCCGAAAAGCAAAAACAGGGCACATACTCGTATTATTCTGTGCGACGGTATGGCACGAAGAAATACCTCTCCCACTGGGTGGGGGGCTGCACTCTGGTCTGTGAAAGAGGTTGTCACTGCTTCGTAGCATATGAGACCCAAGGAGGATGGATTCTCGAGGACACAACTTGCAATTCAGTAGAGAGTGGGGTGATTGAATAGTAGGTACTGCCCTTGATCGACGTTTGACTGCGGCGTTGTTCGCTGTGGAGTCGAGTTGGTTACTACAACTCAGCTTCCTACGGTGGCACCCATTACTTGCATGCTTGGGACCAGTATCCATTGATAGTACTCAACTCTATTGCCTTCTAGCCTGAGCATCGATGGAGCCCACGAATCCTACCGAAGAGAGACTACATACTACTACGAAGTAAAGCAACACTGGCTGAGGTTTTCTGCTTACGAAGCGGTACAGCAACTATCCGGTCAATCGGCCTCTATCTCGCCAACGAAGGTTTTCACATCCAGGGCCCATATGGTGTTGAACTGTTTTGGAAAAGCTTGGTTAGGAAATAGCCACTAACTGTTCCACCCTGTTCCACCCAACAGTTTCAACAGTTTGTGTGTAACAGATATTGGCGAATAAAACGTTTCGCACTGATTGCATGCTTGAATCGTATCACACAAGGCCCTACTACTCTTTCAACAAACCGTTTTCTCCGGCGCCGCGTCCATATACTATAACTGTCACTGGTTACCCGAGACAGCGGCTAAAGTGGTGGTGGTGGCAGAGTATCGGAGGACAGGTTGGGACAGAATTTCACCAGTGGCCGCTGAGTGCAATGGAGACCGAGTAACAATTGTGTACTTAACCACGCGGGGATGAGCGATGGAGGAACGGGGGTGCTGCCACACTGTCTGGGGTAGCAAGGATTTATTTATTATGATTTGCGTCTTTGACATGCTCATGCGTCCATTCTTCCATCAATGTTGCATCAACCCTCGCCCATTATCTAAATCGACATTGCTGTGATATGATTGCGGTGGGGGGGAGTGTGGTTGAGTTGAGTTGGCTCCGCGCTTGAGATGGGGAAAATACGACTAGTACTAGCACTGAAGCTACAGCCCTGAGAGAGCCTGAGAGGATGATGATTAACGGATATGTTTCAAGTAGGTACTACTACTACTACGGGCCCATGCGGAGCCGCCCTTGAAGAAGGGACAAACAGACATCCTTAATGGATGCGCAGGGCGGTCACGTACGTTGCAATGGAGAGGTGAAAATTTGACTTTGAATGAGAGTGAAAAATGCAAGGGATCGAAACGGGGACCTGGGGAAATTGAGGGAAGCGATGACGGGATAGTAGCTCTGGAGCACATTGGAAGCCAATAGACGGGGCCAAGTGCTACTAGTGGGTGGTCAGGAAAGTAGGTGTGGGAGAGCGGCCATTCTGCAGGTAGTAATAATACTAGTGGTGTGAGCAGATCTACAGAGATTGATGGTGATCGTTCTAGGTAGGTGTTGGTATAGCTAGTAGAAGACGTGCACTGTTATATGACTACCAGAGAAGGAGCAAAGTGATATGCTTTGGATAGGTGGAGATCTATTACACACAGAACGGGACCGAATGAAGAAGGAAAGGATACGAGGAAAATTCCCATGTCCCGCGTAATTTAGCTTGTTTACGATACAGCGAGGCGGTCACAACATTGTGGTCGCTAGGAGGATAACGGTCCGACGGGAGTAAACTGCAAAGTTAAAGTAAGACGGTGGACGGTGTTGAATCCTTCGAGGAAGATTCTGGCATAGTTTGTGGTTTGTAGATAGAAGAGAGCAGGAACCGCGTCGACTCGCTTCCGGAGAGAGCGAGGGGTTGACTTGCGAAAATAAATATTGTTGCAACGCCGGAAGAGGTTCAAATTGGGGGTGTGCTTATGTCAGTGGGGAAAGCGAGTCCCGCGGCACCAGAAAAGGCAAGAGGCGGGATCTGGATCGGTGGATCTTCGCGGCCACGTTTTGTGTTATGTTGAGAAAAAGTTAACGGCAAAATATATCGCAAATGCAATAAAACGGACAGGGCCAGTCTGTCCAGGGAGCAGAGTCGACTCTCTCCCAGTTCCCCCCCCCCACCCACGACGACGACGACGACGACCCACCCACCATGCACAGCATGTCCGACGATGACGCAGCCTACACGGCCCTCCTCACCCAGCTTCTCTCCGACTCGTCCAGCACCCGCAACGCACGGGTGCACTCCTGGATAGAACACCAGTACGACTTTGTTCTCTCCGAACAGAACACCACCAACCCCGGGCGCCCCTCCTCGCGGCCCCCGTCGCCCTCGCCCTCCTCGTCTCTCGGTGCCCACCGCACATTCTCCATTGATCGACCCGACTCGCCCCTCCTCCCACGCTCATCTGCGGACGGCCCGTCCTCCCCCCGCTCGGACGCCTGTCCTTCCTACGACGCCCTCTTCTTCCGTCAGACAGACGTCGTCTCTGAGGACGACCAGCTCGAAGAACGCGAACGCGCACGCGCACTGAAGTTCCTCGTGCAGGAAATGGCGCTCTGGAAGGCACCGCACTCCGCCCCACCCACTCCACACCAGCACAGCGACAAGGTGGGCAGTTTCTTCTTCCTCCAACTATACTCATCTGAAATCTCGTTCTAGCCGTTGCCCGCACCACCACCATCCCCCACGGCGTCTATCTCACATTCTGCGTCGTCTCGCGCGCTGAGATCACGCTCTTCATCGATGCGAATTTCGCGTCTGCCTTCGTTTACGAGCACCCTCTCGTCAGACCAGACCCAACCCCAGGACATTTTTACACCCCCTCTTCCCGTCTCTGTCGTGGTCCACAGCGAATCTCACCAGGATCTGATACTCCGCCGTGACAATCTGTATCCCGACGGGTACCCATTCGTCAAAAAAGACATTTATCCGCACCATGACCAGGATGTGCGCCTCCTCCAACCACAGGACGATAAGGAGTCTGCCTTTCCCTCGCCAACCCTCTCCAACTTCTCTTGCGCGTACTCTCGCGACACATGCATTACCACTCCTTGTGGCAGCTTCCCAACCTCTCCTGCCAGTGCAACCTTCGCCCCGCCGTGTCTTGCTGAAAATATCGCTTTACCATCCTCACCAGAAGTGGATCGAACTTTTTTCTCGGAAACCGACGCGGTTTCCGTCGAAGGGGATGGCATCTCTTGCCCTCTCTCGCCGTCTCACACAGTGCTACCTTCCTCACGCTCTGTATCCGTATCTCGAGCGTCTCCTGCTTCCTCTTTCCCATCTTCGGTAGTCGCGCTGCCCTTACATCGTAAGTCGTCATTCTTTTTCATTCAGATTCAACAATTGATTAAGAATACCCTATTGCGTGTACAGCGGCCACCGATGACGCCGATGCATCCGCACAATCACAGCGCCTTCGCTCAGCGCTTGCAGGTATCCATTCCGAGTCGCGTTGGTCCATTGCTACAACAGCTTCCTTGACGCCTTCTGCCGTTGAGCCGGTCAAATCGGGCTCATTGTTGAGCCCGCGGACACCTTCCAGGGGTAAGAAGCCCCAGCCACGGAACAAAGATGTAAAGACGCCCAAGCAACGTCGCTTCATCAATTTGTTCTCTCGGTTTTCCCCTGGTCGCAATGACGCGTCCACAGCCACGACGATGACGAGCGTCGGTTCCGTGGAGGATAATGGCGAAGTCGACGAGGGCAACGGCAATGACGCTATGGAGAAGTCGAAGCCGAGTAAGAACCTCAACAAAAAGGCTTCTCTTGCATCTCTCCGGATGTCGTTCTCAATATCGCGCCCGTCGTTCTCGGGCACGCGGCCACCACTTTCTTCCCCTACACAGGAGATCCCCCCTTTGCCCATGTCTCCGACTCATCCGTCTATGAGTGCTGGTGGACCCCCCAGCAGCGCGGCGATAGAGCCGATGTCTGTTGTTGTCAGACCTTCGATCCCGCGTGTGCCGTCGCGCGCGAACTTGCTCGAGGCGGCATTGCCTCCCATACCTGGTTCTGCCAGTACGGTGATGACTTTCCGCAACCCATCACAAGTGTCCCTTGCACACTCATCTTCACCTGCTGCATCGTCGTCCAAGGTGTCGTTATTACCTTCTCCAACCACGTCTGCATTCCCTTCCAATTGGAGTTCTATAACCCAGCAGAACAATGGCAGCACCTCGCGCGTTTCGCTCCTCCCTCCAATGAGCAAACGAGTATCATTCCAGTCCAACGCTGGTGTCGCTATTGAGCAGCCTGAGTCGATCCATCCTTTGGATTCATCGTCCCCGTCGAAAGGTTCCTCGGCGAAGAGCGCTACCGCGAGCCGAACAAAGTCAATATTTAGACTCACGAGCAAACCAAAGACACCCAAGGTGCGGGCAAGTGGTGTATCTGTCCCAGCACATGCAGCACAGACAAAACGGTCTGCGCTTAGTTCCCACTCCACTGCCGGTGCAGATCTCGATATCGGAATGTTGGCGAGCGGCATACCATCGCCCATGCATTTCACCCCTCCCGCCAAGCTTGCGTCTGTGTTGGCGGGCGAAATGCCAACTCCTCCGCGTCAGCCAAATGCATCCAAGATTGGCGTGTCGCACATGCTCACATCGCCTCCGCCAAAATCAAAGCTGCCTACGCCCCCTTCGAGGACGGTGTCTTCCACGCCTTCGAAAGTGCCACGCTCAGCGGCGACGATGGGTGGAATCAAGGTGCCCGTATATCCCGTCGATGGGAGTGCAAGGTCCGGGCTTACGGAACATGGTGTGCTTACTGGGAACTCCAAGTTACCTGCGCCCGCCTTGCAGAGAACAACTAAATTGAGTTCCGTGAGGGGCTTATGGCGGAACTAGATGTGAGCGCACAGCTTGGGTGATTTTTTTTTTGTACTGATTTCTCGCATTCAGATGCACACTCTGAGTATGAGCAGAGAAGAATGGAAGGCCTCTCGAATGGTGACGCATTCATGCGCCTTTGCGGGCGCGACTAA
>Ga0307511_10006024_pt1 | contig 12247 bp, 15 predicted proteins | sample 13_EM_MG_FD_200266 | JGI IMG/M metagenome (GOLD analysis project Ga0307511, IMG submission 200266) | Populus trichocarpa ectomycorrhiza microbial communities from riparian zone in the Pacific Northwest, United States - 13_EM | ecosystem: Host-associated > Plants > Roots > Unclassified | place...
CCAATCGTTCAGTGTGTTGCTTCTTACGTTGTCGGGAATCCAAACTAGGTGACAGTTAGCTTTTTTATTTAATTAGCCATTCACAAAGTTCACTTACGCGGCTTGTCGGTTTCGGAGCAATCGCTTTTGTTGCTTGAGTTCTTTAATTTCCTGGTCATCGGCAGACTGTGCAATAAGCGTATCGATGTTAAGAAGAGTTCGCTCGGCTGGGATGTCGAAACGGGCATTCTTCTTTCGGATACCATCGCGCCTGAGGTTGAGAGGAGAGTGTGATCGTGGGCCAGGGCTCTGTGGCCTCATCCTCTTGGTCAGTGGCCGTGACTCTTCGCTGGATTGAGCAGATGCAATAGAAGCTGGTGGCCATGAGCTCTCCGACTGTGGGGCCGAGGTTGGTAGTGATGAAGGTACCGATGCTTGGTAAATGGACGCAGGAGTGATGTTAGAAGCCTCGAAGCTTGTTGGAGCGGGTGTACCATATGAGGTGAGGTAAGAAGTATCAAAATGTGCAGAAGCGAATGGTGCATCATAGCCTGCGGGTGTCACAGACCCGGATGTCATTGCTCGTGAGTTCCATCCATTGTGTTGCGGAGAAAATGGCTGTTGAGCGGCCTCAAGCTTAATAAAAGGATTGTTTGTGCCATTGCTGTGCTCAAAGCTAGCAGATGCTATTGGTGAAGGACCATCGCAAGATGCACCCCCCATGTCATGGTCATGATCGTACTCAGTCCAGTCTCGTGATGGTGAGTATATGGCGCCCTCCATCATAGACTCTCGTCGCCTTTGCTCACTGGGTGACAACTCCAACGCCGAATCCAGATTGTTTTCTAGGATATTATCATCAAGAATCGACGAAACATCATCGTCCCATGTTGACCGTGTGTCTAGGCTGAGATGTGCGTGCATATAGTCTTGCACGTTATGGTTAAAGAATGAAGTAGTCATTGTGAATATGAGGGAGGATCTAAAATATCGACGACAGCTTGAAAAAGAGGAGAACGGGTCGTTAAAAAGGAATCGTTAGATAAGTATGGATAAGGATGTTTCTATCTGTCGATTACACGGATAGGTCGATTATGTCTCGTGTGTGAAAAACGGAAGCAGCAAATGAGTGCTATGCGTGTAGGGGTCGTGAGTCGTAAATAGCTGGCCAACAGGTACTTCTTGTTCGGGAACAGACTAGTACTGTGAGCAAAACGCTGGAGGGTGAGGTATGGGAAGGAAAAAAGAGACGACACTGTAACAGGACCCACGAGTGCCTATATACTGGCATGAAGCGTTCCATTTGCTCCTCTCGACTGATCATGCCTGACCTTGCTCATGGTGGGAAGGGTGGGACATCCGGCTGCGCTGCGACCAAGCGGATCCGACCTGTCTCATTGGCTGTATTTGCTGTCACAGTGCAGGAGCAACAGATTTGGGACATCGCACCATGATTGGGGGAACCGGAATAGAAATCTCACGGAGGACGGGGAGGTTAGGAGGCATGCAGCACACTACTGTCGAGCTGCAGCAGAAGGCGGCCCTCACCAATGAAATCAGGAAATCACAAGCATAAGCGTAGGCAATGTGAGGAGATCAAGAGCACAAAGCGGAAAAGAGTTGAAGCAGCATGGGTATGGCTGGATACGGCCAGAGGGGACGAGTCTGAGGGAGTGTAGGAAGATGTGAGTGATGCAGAAGACCGGGGCAGCCAGGAAGAAGAAGAAAGGGCAAAACACAAGACTGGGCTCAAAGCACATCCGGCCAGTCGTGGGCATCCCTTAGCACTGGGGAAGGCGCCCAGCATAAGTGAATGGCAGTAGGCAAGGCCGGGGGGATCTCGCGAGGGAAGCACGCTTCAAAAAAGCATGGCCCGGCGACGTTACAATACGGTGATACGGGGGGGTTGCCATCCTGATGGAGATGTTCCTCACCATTCCCCACTCTTTGCCTGTGGCACCGTGAAGATGGGGAATAGCGGATAGTAAAGTCGGCCGAGAAAATAAACCAAAAATTAAATCCGCTCGACAGTAGGAAAAGAGGAATTCGGTTGATGATCCTCCTGTGCGAGTATGTCACCACACTGCATGCTCGCTTCTCCAAGCCAAACTGGCCATTGAAGTCCGATCGAGCGTGCCGGGCTTGCTGTGCAAGTACCGCCACTGCGAGCATGCGCGCACGAGTGACTGGCCCTCCCAGCCGCAGGCCTTGTAAGTTGCTATCTGTTACTTTATCCCAGTCCTTCCTACCATCCTGAAGGCCGCTGTGCTGCTTGATGAGAGGCCCTTCTTCGATCTGCCTCAATAATCCTACAAAATTGAACTCACCCTTTAAATCTGGCGTTGCCTCCCAACGTCCTACGGAACTCCAGTCGAAGCAGCGGTATTTTTTTTTTATCCGAATTTTGGTTCAAGTTCTATAGTCACCTCGTCAGTCTATCTAAACGGAAAATGCAGAATGAACTAATGGTAGAGAGCTTGGGCCACTCACGCGGTCAGCCTTCCTCCTCCAAGGGCCTGGGGCATTGTTTGACAGATTATCATTCACTCCCTTGCGGGGGGCAGGTTCCCCTCTTTTCAGCACACCACCCTCCGCGGCCAATTGTTCGGCTAACGCGAAAAAAGAAAAAAAGAATGAGGAGCCTGTACCCTTGAATAATAAAAATAACATAAAAATAAAAATAAAAATAAAAATGAAAATGAAAAAAAGTCGACAGCTCACTGGCTACGGCGTTTAGAAACCATAATTAAGGTCCAGTGATCAAAAGGCTGATCTTTCCACCAACTGTTTGATAGCGGCGACATTTGATGATTGAAGTTTCGAAACCAAACATATCGATCATTGCAACACCGGACCTCGGGTGATAACCTCCGTTGTATAATATTGAGAACTTTTTGTGGTCAAAGCCTAAAACAATGTTTTTGCAAGAGGCAGTTTCGACGAGGGGTATCACCATCAGACACTCTCCAAGACAATTTTTTCCTAAGTTGACCCCCAGACTTAGGCGCAGATCATGGGAGTCGACCGCCGAGACTTGTGAAGACGCGGGCGTTGCACTGATTAGGATACTCCACGCTGACCAAGAGGGGACTGAGACAAGCATGACATGGACGAGTCCCCGAAAGTACTGTATTTACGCAAGACCATGGCGGAGCAAGTAACAAGGTATTTGTCTGACAGTCCAATAAGCAACTAGATTCAAGTTCTCGTGAGAGCCTAGCTTAGAAGATCAGTTGTTTGCTCGTGGCCCTGTCTTGTGTCCATGATGTCTCGGACTCTTCGTTCTCCCGTCACAATGAAGGGTCACAATGCCCTGCCCTTTGTTCTCAATGAAATAAAGTACCAGTACAGCTGCAGGCAGCGTCAATTCCTTCCCATTGCCTCCAATTTTTTTTGCTTTTTCCATAGCATAACCCAGTAGATTTCGACTCTCAGACAATCTCACTCCTTGGGGCGAGACAAGGGCTGGAACTCTCGATCCATATTGGGGTCTTGTATGGGGCATGACTCGGTCATTAAGCATGACCGCCCCCACTGGATAAACTCCTTTGAATGCCTTTCCATTAGACATGCATACACTAAGAGTATGTAAGAGCCCATGGGTGTCCATGTAGGTAACACTTGCTTGCAGTTTGCATGCCGCTTTTTTCAACGATTCCGTGCTATTACGCAGCTGCCTAAGCTGCAGTAGTCGGGACACCATACTGGCCTATAGCCAACGCTCCCTACAGTTAGCTTATACTTTAGTCCTTCCCTTTTTCTGCTATGTGGGCGTCCTTGGCCCTCGACGGTTTCTTGGTTTGCCCCGCTGAAAGCCTTCACATCAGCGTGAACCGCTGAGTTAGGTAACGGCCTCTGAGATGAGTGTGGACTCTTAGTAAGTGGTCAATACCCTCCACAACCAGCGCAGGGAAATATATGTATGTAACACTTTTGAATTAAGGGTTCAATATTTTCAACTCATGCAGCTATCGGCCCGACCTCACTGCTGAGGGGAGGCTCGGATCTCCCAATTTGGATTGGATTTGCAACTCGCTTTCGGTAGTAGATCGCAGTTGCCACCATTCGTATGGGTAAGGTTTTAACGTAGTTCGTTCTGAGGAGAAGTAACCTAACTCCGACCCTCTAAATCCTCCGACCTCGTAAATATCCCGATCGAGAACGGGCATGGGACGCTTTGTCTTTAATCTCGGACCTCGCCCGTCTGACTTGGCTGCTGTGGTTTCTTTCAGATCTCGGGTGTACCCGTGGAGTCCCAAACTTTCGATACTCTAGCCTTCGGGGAAGCGGTCACTGTTTAGCATTGTGGCTCATGCTTGTGCGCCGTCTGCGGCGAAAATCCGCTATGTCGGTGCCCATGGTATCGTGATCCATTTGCAGGTCATCCCAACAGCAAAAGTGCCTGGGGCAGCTTTGCCATAGGTGGCCCGAGCCCTGGCCTTCAGCTAGTCTATCCGACGAAAGGGAGGACGTCCCTCCTGTCGGTTATCTCAGCAGCACAACTGTTAGGCTACCGGTACTTGAGGAGCACTTGGTTGCTTAATGCACGAGCAGAGTAGTGTATCGGTGGCGTGCAAGGGCCGGCTTGAGCGTGGTTGGGATGGGGCAGAGGGGGGCGATTGTTCCGATCCCACATTAGAGTTCTCGGCAGGGTGTATAAACTAGGAGTGCAATTGGAATGCAAAACTCCACTCGCCCCCTCTTGATCTCGTGCTCCCCATATCTACCTTAACGCACGTTAGTGAATGTTGCTTTAGCTCTGCCCGTGGCTGGGCCCTGACTGACCAGTGATATCTGTCTCGTTGGTTATAGGTTATTGCTCTCTCTGGCGATCTACTTAACCTCCATGGATCCCCATCTACAATCCCCATTTCCATTCGCCCCAGACCGGTTGAAAGTCACCTTGATATCATTCCACTATGTTCCACTATTGCTCGTCTCAAAAACTTCCTCCCCCAGTTAACCCCCCCCCTCCTTCCCACTCCGAATATTTAAGGCAGGTAGTTGTTAGAAGATGGATGATCTACCGGCCCTACCTACATGTGCAATCTATCAACCAGTAGGTAAAACCGCTCAAGTCCATCTATCGGAGAATCGAACATACGCATGGCATCATGATATTTTATCATTAACTTCCTGCTTGAAATCAGCGGTAAGGGGACAGCTGCAGCAGTAGCGTTGCTTGAGTTGTGAAAGCTTCAATGGTGGCGGTTCCGGGTCCTCACAGCACAAATACTGGCCCTTTATCCACCGTTGCTGGAATTCTTCCGGTGCATCCGCGGGATTTCGTGATAAAAGGGACCCCTCCTCTAGTCTCAAGACAACCACCTTCACCACTTCGAATAGTCAGAAGCGATTTTTCTTACTGGACCCTTGATTCTTGGGGGACCTCGATCGAACAGGAAAAGAGTGGATTTGAGGCTCTGCAGCTTCTAGACGCACAATGGAGTTCATTGGCCACCAGACAAAGAGGTGGGGGTGTACTAGTAGGTAGGGGACTTGGCTTGTGAGGGGGTATGCATGGGGATGCATTCGGCTTCATGTAACGAATTGGCCCGTGGGCATAATAACTTGCAGTATGTTTGTCTGACGTAGTGCCATGCATGAAACGGAGAAAAATCAATCATCCCACATTAGGTTGAGTCGACTAAGGTGGCCCTGGTTATGTATTTTTTTAATTTTTTTTACAGGTCATGCTTTCGGTCAAATGACTGATAGCCGTGAACGCTTCTTCAAAGAGTGCTACGGGGCTGTTGGAACCTCGCGGAATTCGGATTATTACCTACCCGTTCGCCGCGCACACTAAGCAATTGGACTCAACACCCTCGGTTCCGTTATCGCTATCCAACCCATGCCATTGTGGCTTCCTTGTGTCAGTAACACTGGTTGTAGTCCAAGAATAGCAGCTATCCAGGCTGAACTCAAACAGCTGAAGCTTTATCACGATCAGCACTTGGGTGGCCCCGCAGGGACGATAAGTAAGTCAGTCTTACAAGCTGGCAAGATCGGGATCGGGCTCAGGAGTTCGGTGTAGGCATAGGAAAAAAATATTTTATATTAAATGCATACATGCTGGCAAGGCCGCAGAAGTTCGTAAAAAAACCGTAATCCCGTGAAACAGACAAAAGGCTACCTAGTCTCCGAAGACCCTTGCCTATCCAGAGAAACCTAGAAGAAACACGAGCGAACAGCACACGAATGGCAGCCCACCCCTACCCGCACCAACCTTCGAAACGTCCAACCCAGACCCATGGCCATATATGTCACACAGCCCGTAGTGATCCAATCATTCCTGAACTTGAGGGTAGTGAGGCTAGTTCGTAAAACATGAGCGGTACCACATTCGGTGTATTGACATAGTCATGCAGTGCGTGGTGCGGCACGCAATCAACATCAACACTTAGCAGATCCACCCCCGGACCCCACTCTCCTCCACCTATCACATTCTTCTTGCCCGGGCATTGCAACGACGATACCTTAGCCAGGGCGGATTGTGGATGTCTGACAACATAGCCAGCCAAACCAAACCCAAGGTGGTTTAATTAAATGTTTTAACCTTTTTTTTTCCTTTTTTGTCCCGGTCCGGCGTTGGTGCTTGGGGTGCCTTGCGGTAACTACAGCAGTGTCAGCAGGAGTAGCGGGTGAGTTGTAGTCGTTGCTTCATCCGTCAGGGCTGCTGGTGATCTGAAGAGAGATGATGTGAACGTGGGTGTGTACTCTAAACAATGAGTATCGTACGTATCGATCTTTCAATAAGAATTGCACGATCAACTCGATAGCGGATGGTAAAGTAATCAATCGTAATCATTGTTGCCATAACCACAGACCCGGGTAATCTGGGGGGTGGTCAATGCTTAGAATGTGGATGTGGGTTTCTGAGGATGCAATCCAATAAATCTTATTCTGCAGGACAACACAATAACTGGGTATTGGAGGGAAAGGAAGAAAAAAAAAGCAATCCCCATGTACAGGAAACAAGAAAGCATTCCGCCCAAAAGGCTTAGGGCAAGGCCAGTACAATTTAGCGACAACAAGTAGCGGGGGAGGGGCATAATCTTAAACTAATGTGCAAAATAAAGACGGCTGACGGCTGACGGCAAGACTTCCTAGTACCATTTGTTGCAGAGCACATCTGTAGTCTGTTAATGCGAGCTAGGTTCACTCTGTATATGTGATTTGTGGCTATATTCGTAGCCCAATGCCAATTGTATTGAATGTATGACAGAACAATAAGTTCGTATGTAATCATTGAACCGTAGGCCTCCAGAAACTGTATTTTGACCATACCATTGATGACTTTGGCTTCACCGAGTTAGAAATGAATGAAATCCAGTTGCTGGTTTACTTCGTGGCTGCCATTGTCCTTTCTCGGATCATCACTTTGGATGAAACAATCCTCTTCGCCCTCATCGTCACTCAACACATCTGAATCCGCGTCGTCACTGTCAATAGCCTCTCCCTCATCCTCACTGGAAAGGTCACTGTCCTCAGCACCATTTGGTGATTCGTCGTCAGCAGTATTATCGTTACCTGATGCTAGAGTAGAGATAGCCGGCTTGGATGCTGCCGCGGCCGCAGCTGCCATTCGCCTCCGCCCAGCCCTCTCAATGTGTGGAAGTTTGCATTTTTTATCTGTGCACACTCCCTTCTCATCGAACTCAGGGCATTCGTGCACATGCCGCTCCGTGCAGTCACCGCCTTTTTCACAATACCCCTCTGTGGCGAATGCTTTGCAGATTTGTGCTGCAGGATTGACTCGGATATGCGCATATCGACAGTTTGTGTTCGAACAGTTGCCCCGTAAGAAATGAACACATGCAGGTACACGATGCGGAGTAGGGTCGTGAGATAAATCACAGACGTCCCCTTCCGGACAGCTGTTAGACTGGAGAAAACGTGGGCAGATCGCCACTCGGTCGGGATCATGGATATAGGGACATGATAATCCGCGCTGACATTTTCCTGCGATAGAAACATAAGATAGTTAGTCATACACCCCTACCACCCTCTTAGTTTAGGGTATCTCAGATATCTTCGATATCATCATGGGACACAGGGATGAACGTGCACCCTCCAGGCCCTTCGGATCTGGTATCAGCGGTTCCTAGGGAAAAAAGTGAATGGAAAAAAGCAATTGGTACCGGTGAGTGTGAAATATTTGCAAGGTTTCATGATCTTGCGAGTTGTGGTGTTGCTAGAAACGAAACGTCCGGAGGAAATCACGGGAGCGTCAGTGAACGATTCGTCCATATTTACCCTCCCTCCAAATTACCAGGAGTGGAGCGCTGCTCACCGTTTCGCTTTGACGAGCCCCGACCTCCATAAGTTCCCACTTTTACTCCGAATGAAAGTCACTCCTCCAACAACAGCTTTCTTAGGAGTAGCGGTTGCTGATTTCACACCATCTAGACCTAGCTGTAAGTAGTTGTCCACATATACCCCTTCATATGGTTCACCAGTGCAGCCGCAATCTCACCAGGAACCTTGACCAATTTGTTACCCCCAGCAGAAACGTGGTACCTGATCCCTCCAACGTTGACCTCGTGGCTCGAGCTAGCTGCACCTACGCCACCATATCCTGTCCCGTATGCTTGGGGTACTGCATTCTTTGATCTTTCTAAAAATCTTTTAAGTTTCAATTTTTGTCTCTCCGATCTCCGTTTTAATTTCTCCTGCCGTGTGGCCTCCATTGCCTTTGCTCTAGCCAATGCCTGCTGATCATATACTGCTGAATTAATCAGTTGCATATGTCGGTCGCGCTTTGCTACCCATTGTTGCCCACCCGAGGTTGTCTGTGGTAATGATGCTTTTGAGGCAGTTGAATCTAGTTGTATTGTTGTAGTTGCAGTATTTGGAACATCTGGGATTGAGGATTGAGATCCAGATTCACCGCTATTCCCTGGCACTGTCCCGCTGTTCAATACTAAGGACCTATTTCGATGTACCGGAGTGGCCCTCCCTCTTCCTCGACCTCTTGAACCCCGATATGATGGTATCCCTCGACTCGGTGCTGCATGGGTCCAAGAGCAACATTATTAGTATCAGTGACGACCGGTTTGCAGTTGTCTCTTGGAAGAAAGAGCGGGGGTGCGTTTACGGTAGTTATATGGATTGTATCCATGTGTCGCAAATGGTTGTGCAGATGTCCCTTCCTGCTGGTTCTTGTGGCGATTGATTTGTCCTGTTCAGGTTCGAGTCAGTAAGAGAAGAACACGACTCTTGCTCCAGGTGACAGCGCAGCAACGTACCAGCGACTTGACTGATTTTGCTTAAGAGGTATTCTTTCTCTGACATGGTTACTGACGTTATGGCGATGCGAGGCGATGTTTGTTGTGTGATGGGGTGTGATGATGTGGAGGTAGATGTAAGGAGACAGCCGACGCAGTGGGGGGTGGGACGTGGGCTATGGTGAACGGGGGATAGTAGTCTGGCAAGGCGTTTCATAGGGCAGCGAAAGTCTGACACAATACTTAGCCCTTTCTTCTTTTCGGTATGTCTTGGCAGGCAAACAAGATATAAATGTCCGAGTACAAGTTTGTATGCTCGCTCACTGTGGGGGCTCTACGTGGTCTTAAAAGTTGCTCTACACATACATGCACAAAAAACTACCAGACTAACAATAATAGTAACTTCGTACAGGTAAAGACGGGCATGCTCTTCGGGTACGCGAATTCGCGGTGCTTCACGTGACTTGGGATCGACGGTCGCTTACCACAAGTTCATCCAGAGTCGTTCCTCGAACAAATCTGGGCACAGATCAGAGATCAGAACAAATAATCTCCGGTGCCCAATCACGCTGGAACCGAATCGGTTCGGTGCCAAGATATCAGAAGGGTTCATTGGCTATTTCCACAGTGAATTCTCGGGGACACTTTATAGATACAAAGTATCAGTCTACAGGCAAGATGTCAAAAAACTTCATGAAGCTGTGAGCCACTTAGCTATTCTCATTAGCAGAAGAATCTTTAGAATTTGTAAAGAATTTGTAAAATTTCGTAGTCCAGACAATTGCGCCCAACATCAGACGAATTTTCAAAATTTTCATATTTAGTGTCACTAATACCGGTAGGCAACTGATTTACCTAGCGGTAGTCTGGCTATAGGCTGATTTTCACGGGTCGTAAATCGTGATGACTAACAATAGACTTAAAACAGTAGCCCAAAATTCTTTGCTCGTTCCTCCTCCTCCTCCCCCCCCGCGCGTGCGGCGGGCAGGCAGATATAAGGGTTTTTCTTCCTTATATTTTTGTTGAGATTTTTATACGAGGGCCTTCATTTTCTAGTTTCTCATTTCACTTTACTAACATTTTTCGGATTTCCAAAATCAGCCATGAAGTACGTTCTGGTCTCTGGGGGTGTTATCAGTGGCATTGGGAAGGGCGTGATCGGTAGGTCTACACCCAAGATTGGAGAACTCCTTATATTGAACTATACTGAATTGTTTGGGTGCGAGCAGCTTCTTCAACCGGTCTACTCTTGAAGACAAAGGGTTACAAGGTCTCTGCTATCAAGATTGACCCGTATATGAATGTTGATGCCGGGACTATGGCTCCAACGGAGCATGGAGAGGTCTTCGTCCTCAATGATGGTGGGGAGGTCGATCTGGATCTAGGCAACTACGAAAGATACCTCAACATCACATTGACCAGAGAGAATAATATCACTACTGGAAAAATCTACCAGCACGTGATCGAGAAAGAGGTGATTAGATTTCCAGAACGAATTGAGTAACCCAGGAGGTGGAGCACCGAGATATACGAGGCTGACAGTAACGACTATGTACAGAGGAAAGGAGATTACCTCGGAAAAACCGTCCAAGTGGTACCACATCTCACGGATGCCATCCAGGATTGGATCGAGCGAGTTTCCGCAATACCTGTTGATGATACGAATCAAAGACCTGATATTTGTATCATTGAGCTTGGAGGGACCGTTGGGGATATCGAATCTGCTCCATTCATAGAAGCTCTTCGGCAGCTAAAGCGACGAGTTGGCAAAACAAACTTCATGCAAATCCATGTCTCCCTAATCCCGGTTATTCACGGTGAGCAGAAGACCAAACCAACACAGCAAGCAATTAGGGACGTAAGGTCTGCTGGTTTATCTCCCGACTTGGTATGTTCACACTCAGCAACTTCCTCTAGTAATGACTGATTGATTGACACCTGCTGCATAGATTGCCTGCCGTTGTCAACAACCCCTTGAGAAATCTACTACGAACAAGGTCGCTCTTTTCTGTGACGTCGACATCGAGCAGGTCCTCGCTGTCCATGACTGCAACTCCACTTACCATGTTCCCATTCTCCTTGAACAACAAGGCCTCCTCAACCTCCTCCAAGAGAGCCTCAAGCTTAATATTCTTGAACCCGTTCCAGCCCTTGTGCAAAAGGGAAAAGCTACCTGGACCGAATGGAGGGAACTCACTCTCGCTCAAGATCGCCTATTCGACAAGGTCAATATTGCCTTAGTTGGCAAATACACCAATCTCCACGACTCTTACCTTAGCGTAATCAAGAGTTTAGAACACGCAAGTATGAAGTGCGGAAGGAAGTTGAATCTTATCTGGGTTGAAGCTGAAATGCTTGAGGAGGGTGCTTCACATACGGACTCAGCCAAATACCACAAGGCATGGCATGATGTCTGCACTGCGGAGTAAGTTTTTTCTCCCGCAGTAACCCCTGTGATGCTGGAGCTCGACTACTAACCATAGTATCCAATAGCGGCATTCTCGTTCCCGGAGGGTTCGGCACCCGAGGCACCGAAGGCATGATCGCCGCAGCTAAGTGGGCACGTACAAAGGGAAAACCATACCTCGGAATTTGTCTCGGAATGCAAATTGCCGTGATTGAATACGCTCGCAATGTTTGCGGTCTTAAAAACGCACACTCTACCGAGCTACACGAACAACCCGAACATCCAATTGTGATTTTCATGCCTGAAGGTTCTAAGACTCACCTTGGGGGAACTATGCGCTTGGGTATTCGATCAACTGTTTTCCAACCCGGCAGTGAGTGGTCAAAGCTTCGCCAGCTTTATGGAGAGGCACCAGAAATCCTCGAAAGGCATAGGCACAGATATGAGATCAATCCAGAGTATATTGAGCGTCTTGAGGCGGGCGGCTTGAACTTTGTCGGGAAGGATGATAGGGCCGAGAGGATGGAGGTGGTGGAACTGAAGGATCACCCGTGGTTTGTGGGTGTTCAGTTCCACCCAGAGTACTTATCTAGGGTTCTGGATCCCTCTAAGCCTTATCTCGGGTTTGTGGCAG
>Ga0307511_10006025_pt1 | contig 12246 bp, 12 predicted proteins | sample 13_EM_MG_FD_200266 | JGI IMG/M metagenome (GOLD analysis project Ga0307511, IMG submission 200266) | Populus trichocarpa ectomycorrhiza microbial communities from riparian zone in the Pacific Northwest, United States - 13_EM | ecosystem: Host-associated > Plants > Roots > Unclassified | place...
TTGGACAATACAATATCAATATCAATCGCCGAACCGTCACCAAATTCTTGTGCGTCCGCAAAAAACATAGGTTAGTCGACGACACGACAGATAGACGGTAGTCATACCATTGCTAAGGCTCCAATAATGGCCAGCTGGGAGAAAGGAAATGACAGATATGGCTGGATCTTCCGGCCCAGGCCCATCATCACGGAGCGCTGCAGAGCAATCGGAGATCCAGTCATCCAGGAATGATATTGGCATCCCTTGGGCAATTGTCGGCAGAGAGGGGTTTGGTTCAACCGAAAGCGAGGCCGACGAAGAACCAGTGAAGTCCGGGAGTAGCACGGCATTGTCCCGAGAGAGGGACGGGTGGGGGTTGGGGATAGCGTCGAGCGATGAGAGGTGATTAGAAATGCCCCGAAGAGGGGGATCGTCAGGTCGAGCTGACGACGTGACCCTGGGAACGCTTCACGTGACTGCCCGCTGTTTTGCGTTTTTCGCAGGACGGAGGCTAATGGAAAAACTACAAGACCCAGGACTTAACAGTCCCGGGAATTGCCATATTTGGGCAACAATCGGGTCTCGACTTTCATAAGTTCACGGCATAGCTTCTATAAGTACGTACTTATCTCTTTTTTCCGCCTTTTCTTACGAAAAGTCGGGGAAAAGGCGGAAAACATTAGTTGCCCGGCTTCCTGATGACTTGTCCCTGTGAATGTGCTTCATGCTGAGAGCTCAAGGGAGAGGAAGTTAAGGCGACGTCCAACATCCATCGGAATGCAGATGTACCTGATAGGAAAGAGATTTACGTTATGTATTTGGGTCACAGGATGGATTTGTCTCACCCTGATGCATTCAATTCCTCTACCCGGACCCAGATTGTGGCGGTAGCTGTTTGATCCAATCGTGAAGAAGATCGAAGACCGCCTACGAGATCCAAAAAAGCCACAATGACTCTACTTCAGGGTCGGAACCAGCGCTAGCCACCACGGGCTCCCTGGGCGTGGAGAAACCATAACGGCGTTCTGAAAGGCGCCATGCCTGGTTGTCAGTTATATCCGCTTGTTTTCACCAGTTGACAGTCGATTGCTAATCAACGTGTGTCCAGAAGAGGGGCGGCGGGGTCAACGAGGGGTCACACTCGATGATCACCAGTACGCCAAAAAAAAAAAAAAAAAAAAGTACACCAGAGTCACGCAGTTCAGTTGGAACCCCATCAGTGAACACGAATACCCCATTGAGTAAATTGGGGAACGTCAAACTTCGCTCCATCTTCAACACGGAGGTCGCTGATCAGGGTCCGTCCCGGTGATCGCCGCACTTGCACTCACTTTTGTACGCGATGGTGTGTTAGCATCGGGTTGGCAATCGTTTCACCATCTGAGGGGTGCGCGTTTCCGGTATACCTTCGTGAGTTCGATAGCGCGTACATCCTTTCTTCTGTTATTTTCGCACCAACGATCAATGGACAAGTGTTCCGTCCACGAACAGAAGAAACTCACTCTTCAGCTTTGATCACGTGGTCGAGCGGTTTCTCCACCTCAGAGATTGGGTGGGGAGGCCCGAAGTGTGCGCACCGCAGGTACAATTTTGTTGGCACGGCTTCACATAATGCAAAACCGGATGTCTCGTGGCATAGTGTTCGATTACATGACCAATAGAGCCGCTTGGGTTAGATTTGCTCGCGGACCACATCGATCCCGCAATCATCGGAGGTGTTCAACTATGGGAGCCATTCAGGGACATAATACATGACTTGGCGAAGAGGTCATACCTCCGGAGTCTGCTTCTCGTAGCTTTGGCCACATGCGCAGCGAGTAATGGCCAAAATTGTCGACCTTTCCCGTTTCAGGTGGGAGGTACGGTAACCGGTTCGTTTCGTCTCAACTAAAGTGTGGTCAATGGTGGTAAATTTTGACAGGATTAGGAGAGGGCACACTGGCATCGATGATACTCTGATGTGATGCTGGACGACAATTTCCTCCCCGAGGTACAAATCCGTATTGAAGGCCCGCGAGGTCCGCGAGAGGGCCAGCGCGCCAGGGCGTTCCAGTGCCCTCCTCCAGCGATGCGGTCTCTGTGACCTGGTCTCTCTGCATGGTGGAGAAACGCAGGTGCTCGGCGTTGGCCGCTTCCACACCCTCGTCAGATGCCGTTGTGTCGCGTTGGTTCTCAACGAGGAGGGGGTCAACGACACGGAGTTGGCAACGCGTGCATCTGGAGCAGATCTTGCTCCGAGCCTCTTCGGTGCCTTCCCGACAGTTTGAGAGTCTCGGTTCAATGAGGAACGATCGGGGCGGAGGGGGCCACGTCTTTTCACAACTCTTGGGTACGATCGAAATATCGCTGACATGACCAAACATGATCAGAGAGAAGTGTTTTCCGAGCCAGTTCCAGGGTCCCACCTGCCCGTGCAGCAACGGTCCCCATACCCCCTCACTTAACCGGTTTAGGGCCCTTGAAGAAGAAAACCCGCATCCACCTGATATGCGGCGGGGTTTGTGTGGCATCAGCAAAACGGCCAAAATACTGTGATACTGGAGCAGGTCCTTGTTCCTGCCTACTAGAACGGAGCCGTTCGAAAGTTACCAGTGGTGGAGGCTTCGGACTCAGCTAACCCGACGCGTCTTTTGTGTCCACCCCAGTAAGTCACGAAGAGAAGGGCGGGCACCTCCCGACTCTTCGTCCTCACGACAAATAGTCATAATTACCGAAGACTTGGATGTCCGTCCGTTTGCATCGCGTTGTGGTCACGCCTTTGGCGGATCCACTATAACCTTGGGGGCGATAGAAGGTTAGATGTCGTATACGACCGGATCGCTGGAACCAAATAACCAAACGAGAGTGATGTCGTGGACTTACGTATCCACCTCCAACGGTGTGTTCCCTTTCCATAACTCCCAACAGGAGACGGGAACCCGGCCGTTGTGGTCAAACAGTGTATGGGACGGTGTTTCAGTGGGGAAAAACGCCCGCAATATTGAGCTGGAGTCACCAGAGCAGGTGGTGAACAGGCGACCTGTGGGAAGAACGATACACGTAAGACTGGTGAGGTATGACACAGTGACGGGGATCGGCAGTTAGAAATCCGGTGTGACGGTGTAATAGTTGTTGTGGTACGACGATTCAGTCGGGGGTGTCGGTGGAATGACGGAAACGAAAGTAAGTGGACACGAGTGGTAGTTCGGACTTTGGAAACGGCTTGACCTTCATGGGAGAAAGGCTGGAAAGGGTGGTTCAAGGTACCTTGGTCGATGGGATTAGCTATGACTCAAGCCGAACAAGGATCGTGGATGGCACGGGGCGAACATCCTAGTGAAGGGAGGGTCTTTGGTGACGTTTAACGGACACGTTGGTGGCTGGTGTAAGGTCTGGCCCGCGAATCGAAGAACATCTGTCTCGGGGTTCATGCATCATGAAGGGAATGGGTGACTCTCCATAAGCCTAAGGAGCGTTGACGTCTCGGCTACGAGGGGTGGCAAATGGTGCCAATTGGAAATCGGGAGTCGGTTACAATAGTCAATCTTCGGGGTCCGAGAGCTCTGTGGCCACACGGGTGCCCCTTCCCCTCCGGGCCGGCCATCGAGCATACGGAGGTGTTGGCAAGGGTAGGCACGAGTGAGCCTAATGTTAGCATTCCCGTGGATACCCGGTTACTCATTTATGTGTTCAAACACCTGAAATAGGACCGTTGAGACCAAATGTTGGTAAAGAGGTCACGAACGGGGCGGGGGGAGTCCTCGCGAACCCCCCACCAGACCTGGAAAATTCGCGGGGACCTTGGTTAACCGAGCTCTTTGGTACCGAACCCCAAACAACGGTCGGGGTCCTTCGGGGTCCTGACAGTTACCTTTTTTGTCACGGCAATCACTGACAGAGAACCAGAAAACATCTCTTGAGGCTTATGGAGAGTCACCCACTGTGAGAGTGTTGCTGTCATCTCGCACAAAGACCGATTTGATAATCCTTCCAATACGACTACCACGGAACGCATGTGTGAGTAGGGACAGGTGTACAGCCCATGTTAAATGAGCGATAGGTTGCGTATCAGATAGCGTTGGAGCGTTTGCTACGTTGTACGCTAAGAGAGGAAGCCCGTTTCTGGTGTGTTGCGGTTAGGAAGAGCATACCGGCGAACCTGATGGTCGGCTTTACCTGCAAGAACTTGCCAACGAGGGGGAGAGATATGAGAGACCTTGATTGCGACGGGTAAAGACTCGGGTGCCGTCTAGTATCGGCGGCGGACTGAATGGACGGTAATGAACGACGGCGATCAGGATCGCTGTGGACAAGACTCACCATGGACATGCTGCTGCGCACGGACTGATCAAAACTGCACCGGACAGTTCTCTGCACATCGTTTAACCTCCCGGGTTGATATCGGAATGCACCAACGCACCATGAATGGGTTGTCATCGTACTTCGAGTAGGGACGGGGGACAGGTTTCGCAAACGTATCGCCATCCCCGACCTGGCTCTCATACGATGAGTCGCTAATCTGAGACATGACATACGCGAACGATGGGTATGGGGGTACGATATGGCCACGCATCGTGCAAGTTCACGGAGGAGGGAGGGGGTTGGGAAACTAACGGGATAAAGGGGGATAAAATACAGGGTGGAGGGAAGAAGGGGAAGAGGCAGGTCGTCCGAGGGATTCATCAAGACACAGGGACCCTGGCGTACTTATAGACCCTCCCAAAAAGTAAAGGTGACTAGAGGCTCCACCGACGGCCCCAAATCTGTAAGCGCGACCGGACTTGTCGTCCGGCGTGGTTACACTGCGTGCGTCACGGCAAACACCATCGAAGGATGTTCGAAACCAGAGCGCTCGTCACGGATAAAGCACCCTTTTGGGAAAGCGGCAGATCGAATGGAAGGATTATGTGCGGGTGCATCGTCTGGGATCAAAGAGTTAGCATCGCTCCACACCTGCATGAAGAGATAAGACTCGCTAGGTCAGAAGAACGCGCAAAACTTTGTACTGGACAATCTGATATCGGCACCGTACTGAACGGCCCTCGTAACTCGGAGATGTAGGGTTTTTCCGGGCGTTTCGCAAGATGAGTACTTCCGGAGAATTCAATAGCACCGCTAATCCCTATTATCCCAAGATCAGTGGAATGCGGCCCCTCGACGCTGCCGAGACACGGCATGATTACCGCGGGGCGGTGGTCAGTATCAATGGTAAGCACAGTAAGTGGCACAATCCCTGAAATTGTCGCTTCAGGAAGGCTTTGGTGTCGTGACGGAGGGTGTAGGACTGCACAAGCTTGGAGACTGTCGGAGAGCATCAAACAAACATACTCATCCACGGCGCTGAGGAAGGCGGAGCGCGGAAGGCCGACGGTCCGACCACCTCTAGGGGTGAACTTCGAACAGCGAGGATACACCGAGCAATTGGCCGCAAGATCTTTCGCACCATTGGTTAGGGCGTCAACGACAGTGATAAGCAGGATCGAATTCGAAGAGATCGAATCCAATCAAAGAACTCTTGGGAGGCAGCCCGGCTGGACCCGTGCCTAACGCCAGTGCAGATACCCGAGTGAATCCAACCAGACAACACACGGTTCTCATTATTCCCAGATGTACAGACTGTCCGAGCGAGGGACAGGCATGACAGACGAAGGTAGCGGTAACGAATGTCAGGAAGTCGAGTGACCGAGGTTGAGGTTCACGTTTGGCGCCGGTTCCGGCTCCATCCGGGTACCCCCAAATTGGTGCTTGGAGCAAGAAGCGCCTTCATCGATCAGCATTTAGAAGCTCAAGTAGGAGAGCCCCTTTGGGCGTACGTACTCAGAGTAGCTCGGTAGAGAGTAGGATATTGTGTATTTTCGACCCTCTATATACCAGCCTACACCCAGATAATACCTTTGTAACTTTCGTCCCAGTCACGGCGAACCTGACGCACGCACTTCAACGTCCCAGCGATACAACAGGATCGAGCCGATGAGGAGAACAGGCCACTACAGCAACCAATGGGACGGGTTGTGGCCCCCCACAGATGTCGGTGTTATGGAGTTTCAGAGGATAAACCTGGTTATGATCGTCTTGGAGGAAATTGGAATGGACGTGATCAGATTCCTGGACGCGCTGTCCTGGGGAGACCGGTTAGCCGTCACTGGTCCTACTACGGCCCTAGTGATAGAGGGAGTCCAGGAAAAGGTGCAGGGGAGAGCACCAGTCTTCTACGACCTTGTGAAGACAGCGGCGGTCCCAGGCGGTGGTCCCCATCTACGCCCCTAGGCCTACACCTTACCCACCCGTGCAACCTGCCTGCATGGAGATTTCGGCAAGCGCGTCGCGTGTGATTCAACTCGGCAGGATTGGAAGACTTTCCGAAAGGACTGTCGCCATCGCGAATGGGTTTTCCTAAAGGTCGACCATAGGCGGGGGGTGCCGGGGAGGTGCGCAGAGATTTTCCCTTCTTATTAGGTGACGCGTATGCGTCACCCGAGCCCCTACTATCATGTAGACGGAAGAGGTAACCGCATGAGATAACGGTCTCATTTCCACCCGTAGAGCCCGCCCGGCACCCATAGAAAGGATCAGCAGCCAGTACGGCGTCAGAGAGGTGCCGACTGCAGTCGGGGTGAACCTTGCTTGCGCAACCGTTCGCATGTTTGTGTGTCGTCCATATTGTTTAATGATGGTCGACGTGTACAGACTACCCATCTTCGGGCGTGCTAGCAAATTAACGTGCATTATTCGTCGTCAAATTCTGTCATTCAAGCCTATCTAAGTCACACACGGCTCTCAATTCGTACTTTGAAACTCATCCTGAGAGATCAACGCCGGCTCAACAACTAGTTATCGTGCACGGTTGCGTGTTTCAGAATCTGGGCTTTCAAAATTCAATGGGTAGAGCCGCGCTCATTCGCTGAACCGGCTTTCAAGGTGGTGATTTGGAAGTCCGAGGGGACTGAGATAAGTTCCCGCAGCAGGCCAGAGTTCGGGCAAGATGCGGGTCTTGAGGTAGTTTTAGTTGGCATTTTGGGGCGGGCACGGGTACGAAGGGGAGGGTGCTCACAGGTCGTTTTGGAGCGGTGGTACTGGAACGTGAGTGGAAGGGTCGTGACGCGCGGGGCGTCTCCCTGCCTCTCATTGGAGGCGATATTTTTTCTGCACGACCCAGGTCGGGTGTACGCATTGCTTGCGAGATCCGGATGATGGCGTGGAAGCTTGCGCCAAAGCGGATTAGACCAGGAATAGCGTAACCAACACCGACGATCTGTTTCCTGATCGGTGATCACGAGGCCATGGGTCGCACATCGTTGTAGTCTGCCTCAACTTTGGAGATTCTTCGTCCCTGTGTCGTAACCCAATCAATACTCCGCCAAGGGCACAAATTGACCCCGTGGATCCCCACATGGCCTTGGTACGTCCAAGGGGGACTTTCAGATTATCATGTCGGAGAAACCTCTTGAAACTAACTCACTCCCGATCAACTGACCTCAAACGCCAAGAACCGGATTGTGATAGAAGTTCCTGGAGTGGTGGTGCTCCACTTGTTGGTGCAGGAATCGTCCCCAATGGCTGGAAAACGTGATTGATACCACGGCTATCTACCATGCAAGCGACGGCTGCTCCGCACCGTCCTGCAGGTGCCGGTGATGAGCGAACAGCACGATCCCAGATGGAACATGATGTTCGGCCCTGGTCACCCGGTGTATGCGCCGCCGGCTCACAAGCGGCGGGTCGGAACTCGACACACACGGTTTCCCAAAAATCTATAAAAGGGTCGAGGTGCACTCCCTGGTTTTCTTAGCCGCTGTGCAGCTCACCCCAGTTCTTCTCTCCAACCTCCCAAACTTCAGGCCTGGTGCCGTTGTTATCTGTTCTTCCTTACGACATCCCATATCATCATGTTCCCCAAAGTCGTTCTCACCCTCCTCGCCATCGGCGCTCTCTCCGTTAATGCCTTGACAGTTCCGGTCGCCCGCTCCCCAGCTCCTGAGCCAGAGTGTGAGTCTCCCCGATCGCTCTCTATCACATCTTACCACGATGATCTGACCTTGGTCTCCTTCGACAGCCCAAGAACTCGAGATCAGGGGCATCCCCATAATCTCAAACATCGTCCATTTCTTCAAAGGAAAACGCGAAGATTTGGACGAGCTGTTCTCGCGTGAGCCTGAGGACTGGGCCGAGTGAGTGGCATGACCGCTACACGGCCAAGCGCGGACCTTCCTCGGTCAAAACTGCCCCAAGACCCCTGAGCCCAGCCCCTCACGCCCCGTCCCAAGCCCATCAAAGGCGACCAACACTTGAAATGATTGGTTACGACACGTTCCGCATGTAATGTCCGGGTTAAATAGATAACGGCGGTTAGAACTGGTTATAATCCTCGCCCTGAGTCGAGGTTTGCGCGAACCACCTGAGTTTGAATTTGAGGCTTTCGAGATGCCCACTGCACCAACGAGTCAGAAGCACTTCGAATTGATGGTTCCAGAACTTCAGCGTACTCTCCCGTTGACGGCCTTACTCTGCGTCTCTGAACCTCATCTTTCCAACCTGTTCGATGAGCAATGGCACGACCGAATCTTCGGCATCAAATCAATAGTCCCATTTGACTTGGGCCATCCCCTCGAATCCAGGCCATCGATATCGCTCCGCCGCACCGACTCTTACCCAGCCTGCTATTCCTGCTCGGGCATCACCCGCGGACCAGGAACCCAAGTCCTTGAGACGTCGAAACACCGGCTTTTCACGATCCGTGAAGGAAGGAGTTTGAGTGCCGGAAAGTTGTCACTGAGTGGGGGTAAACGGTCGATCGATACCCTCGACGTCGCTCAGGGGAGAGTCTCAAATTTCGTCCCGTCCACCCGAGGGCGTTGGCCAATCGTGAGTAGGTTCGGTTCTCATCTGTCTTTTTATATGTAGAATATGCAGACGTGGGAAATTTCCAGTGCATTCTCTGGAAATGGGGAAGAATGAATTTACAAGATCGTGGCAGAGGCCGTGGGGTCCGACATCCACACGTTCATGACCTTCACCGTTAACGTGATCCTATCCATTCCTTCCCCTCATGTGAACCTGCCTAACAACGAGGCCCTCCACCCCTCCATTCCTCTGGATTGAGGCTGGGTTCCAGCCTAACCCATTCCCACTTCTGTACCGTGCGGGGGTTCTAACTTCGGACCACTACTTGGACTCCTAGAACTGGCGCTCTCGAAGCATGGTTCAGGTCACATCGGGGCAATATTTGACTGACGCAAATATCAGCGAACTGACAAATTGTTTCCCTCGCCTTTCCCACCTTTTCTGCAACGTTTCGCTTATTATTTGACCCTTTATAGGTCATGTCTTCAACCATTACCAGCTGATCTATAATTTACAGTGGGAAATTCGGTTTCATTCGGCCGGTGGAATGAGCCTTTGGCGGCCATCTTACTGATGAACCTAACCACTGTCCTCAAGTCGGATTCATTAACGAAGGCTTGGATTCTTCGAGCTTTCGTCGAGATTAACTTCACAGTCACTTCACCCGGGGAGGCACCCAACTGGTTTTGCACCTGCGGAAAGTGTGAAGCCAGTGGAGCTTGAAGGGTTCTCCCCAGGATGAAGTAGTACAGGCACTGTCCCCACGGAAAGGACCAGCCCCCAGGGCCCCTGAACGAAGAGGTTGTCTCATTCGTGAGATTTCACCCCCCCCTCATAACAAACCTGACAGTAACTTGGCGAAGAAAGTCGTTGATCCAGCAAAATCTCAGAGACACTCGGACGTATACTGTTGGTAAGCACTAGATCTCCATTACAAGCTCCCTTCTTATAGCAAGCCCAGTGATCAGCTTCAAACGTGTGGAAACGGGTCAGGCACTTTGCCTCCCCGCATCAGGAAAACTGCATGTTGCTTTTGTTGCTTTTCATGCTTGATCGACGGAAAAGCAAGAAAAGCATGGCACCAAAAAGCAGCCATCACAATCACCAAGCAAGTCGCAAACTGAAAAGCACAAAAAGCAAAAGTATAGAAAATAGTTGAAAACAGGGTATTTCTAAACAGGGTACTTCTAATCACTAGTACGTTGACCCAAAAGCATGATAACTTATATACTCTTTCCCTCACGAGAACCCTGGATTCCCATCAAGGGTGAGGCCACAGGGTCATCTCGGCCTTGCGTTCAAGGCAAGCTGTGGTCCTGAAACGGATGGAGAGGCTGGATGCCATCAAGTGTCAACCTGCAAGTCTGACAGCTCACAGAAAACCAGCACTCACATTGCACCTAGGTGAACCTCTTGCTCATCCTCCCACGTACGCAACAACAATGGTGCGTCGCTGACAATAACCACCTTGTTCTCGGGACCCTTCTTGGCAGGAGCACTCCCTGAGGAGTTACTGGTGGTGGTGGAAGAGGTGCCTTCTTCAAAGGGCGTCCAAGGTGGGAGTTGAGGACCTAGCATGGATCCTGAAGATCTAGAACATTGGTTCACTTGAGGCAGGTGAGCCGACGGAGCGGATCTGTCACGATTTTCACCTTTTTACTCAAAACTTTCTAAGTTCGAAGCGCCCAAACACTCGTTCAAATCATGACATGGTGTTATCTTATCTTTTCTTATCTTATCTTTTCACACTTCAAAGTCACACGAAGAAGACAGGGAAAGCAGATAGTATTGGAATACCGATACAGGACTATCTACTCGTCGACCGGAATAGCAACCCACTTGTTGTCAGAACCGACCTTGCCAACAGGCCTACTGAACTGATGCTAGTCTCCTTTGAGTCTCGGTACACGAAGTTCTGGGGTAACCGCGGATTTCTTCAGAGTGGGTCGAGACAGACCACTCCCGTATGTGTTGGGGTAACTTGCGGCTCCGGAATATTCGTAGTTTGGGTAGGTAAAGAAAAGGGGCCGAGGTAATGTGTTTCGGCACTAGAGAAGGAGGGATGGCTTCTCTGGGGCTGAGCAGAGGGGAACAAGGGAGGCTAGGGGTTAATCACTTAATGATCCGCCTGTCAGGAGGAAGAACACTGTGATTGACAAAGTCTGGGGAATACATCAGAACATCAGTACGTACTTATATACTAAGGTTTGTGATCATGTAATCATCTGACTAAGTCGTCAAGCAAGCATGTGACAATGGGTGTGTCGTGAAGAAGGGAAGGAAGGACAATAAGTGAATGGAGGTAGAACATTAAGACAAGTGATGGTACACCATGAAGATAAGAAGTGAATGAAGAAGGCGTACTGTGAGAAATCAGATGATCTTGTGTGGGAAATATTACTAAAGATCATGAGAGAGATCATCCAAATAAGGTTAAAGAAAGAAGTCACGAAGAACCGTCAAGGTTGAGGGTTTTGATGGAAAGATAGGGGTTCGGAAAGATCCAGTGCAGATAGGGGACTTGATTGAAGGCCGGTGCTTGATATATATGGACTTGTGGTTTGGCCTTGGTTGTCTCCATCGTCTTTTGTCGATACCTTTCTACTCGTACCTCTTCCTCTACCTCGCTCTCACCACCATGTCCGACATCTACTGCCATGAGGACGTTATCGATTTCACCAACCCCTTCCTTGATTTTGAACAGGGGTATCAAGCTCCGAGGAAGGTCGCCGCTACCCCGGTTTCTCCGAAGACCATTCTTCCAGAGAAGCCGTTGACCCGTAGGGGTTATCCGAGAGGGGAGAGTCAGGGACAGTCATCAGGTTGGTGTCCTTCTTTACTCCCTTTTGATGGTAGTACTGATTGACTCCCAGGTGGTATTCCTGGATTGTTTGGCTTCGATAGAGCCGAAATTATCTCTTCTAAGCCCTTTGGTCGCAAAGGCAATCACCACCATCCTTTGGATGAGGAGCGAGCGGCCCGGGACAAACGGTTGTTTGTCTATCGGTACAACCAGGGTGGGGAGAAGACTCGTAGGGACAATTCGTCCCGTCCTTATCCGTCCTGCGCCAACATCCGTAGTCGGATGGAAACTTCAAAGTATTGTCACGACCAGTTTAGGGAACTGGGTCTTGGGGACTTGGTGATGGTTGGGAAGGAGCGATGGAGGAAGCACGTCAGGGGTCTCGACATAGAAGGCTTCCCTAAGGCTTGGATTGGCAGGGGTCTTCGGGAGATCCATCACATTGGGGATCAGATGGATGGGAGGATGGACGCCTGTTGAACAGGCGCGAAGCGCCCGGTCGACGGCGTCAACTGGTCCGATAGTGACCGTCCGGATCACGCTTGCTAGCGACCCGGATACCCGGATTGATGGCGCCTTAATGGCTGCCTCCATTATGTCACGTGTGCCCTTAAGGCACCAAGCACGACCAAACATGGTCT
>Ga0307511_10006028_pt1 | contig 12241 bp, 9 predicted proteins | sample 13_EM_MG_FD_200266 | JGI IMG/M metagenome (GOLD analysis project Ga0307511, IMG submission 200266) | Populus trichocarpa ectomycorrhiza microbial communities from riparian zone in the Pacific Northwest, United States - 13_EM | ecosystem: Host-associated > Plants > Roots > Unclassified | place...
CAATACCAAACACGCTCAAGTCAGGCATGCCTAGGCTTATGCTCTAGTCACTTTTTTTTTTTAATATCTTGAAATAAAATCCTAGTTTGATAATTAATTACAATTAAATATAAAAAAATCATCAATCATTTTATGTTTTTTAAATAATATTTGAGCTCTTTATTGTAACATAATATTAACTTCATTTATTATTATTATTATTACCCTACAATTTGACCACCATCACTTCCGTTTTCTTTATCATCATCAATTTACAACCACAGTCAATTCTTCATCGTTATCATAACCATTACCCTACAACCATCATCTCCACTACTATTACCATAATTATTATATGAAAAATTATTTTGAGCATCCTATAGTTTGGTATTTTTTTCACTTTACAACCAATATTTTAAAAATATTACACTTTACAACCTGTGTCAAAATAAATTTTGAAAATCATCAAAATAATAATAATAATACTCCTATATATATTAAAGCATAAAAGGTAATTATTATCACACAACTCATTTTCTTTTTCCATGCTAATCCTCTTTCCTCTTTCATGTATTCTTATCGAACACAATCCAGAAGAAAAACTCAAACATAAATCCATGATTGAAGACAAAATCAAACAAGGACTTAGCAAGGTTTTGGTTGTGTTTTTGGGTATGATTATGGTCCAAACCAACTGGATTCTGGGTTTAAACCAAGGCATGTCAAGGCTGTGAAATTGTCTGGGTTTTGGGTTAGAAAAGGAAGGATTTTTTGTTTGAGTCAAGGTTAAATTGCCCGTAAAGAACAAAGGTTTTGGCGGAGAAAGGGGCCATCTATGATGCAGATATGTAAGTTGATTTTCTAATCAAGAAAACTGAAGAAAGGGGAAAAAAATATATATAAAAAAAAAGGAATCTAGGCAAGAAGATACAAGCAAATCCTATTAAGATTTGCAAGGAAGGAGTCCAAATGCTGCTAGGGTTGGTTCGTTGGTGCCCAACCATGGAAATAGCATAATTTGATTCCAAGTTCTCAACAGTTCCTTCCTTTAACGACAATTCTTGGATTTCAAGACTACTCACAAAACACTGAGAAATAGGTGGAATTATGCAATTAAATCAAAGGTATAGATTGTTCATCGATGTCGTATCATGCCATATTGTTCAGCCAATTCTTCACAATAATGAAAAGGTGTTCATTTTGACTACTTTGGCTATCTTGTGTCTATTCCCCAATCAACAATTCATTCACTCCATCTTAATGGCAGAATTAATGCAATATTCCCCATGTTTTCATATAGTCTAAATATATATTGTCATCTCAATAACTCTAATTGAATTGTTCAAAAACCATCTAATTTAGTTGTTGGGTGGCTTCCATTTTGTAAGGAGATTAAGCTATGTGTTTTTGGTGGCTGGAGATTAACCATCTAAATAAATTTTTATTTTTATTTTTAATTAGCATTAATAATTTTTTTTATGATTTATCAATTCATATTTTTTTTAATTTATTTTATTAATAACATATATTATATTTTCATTTCTCAATTAAAAAATTTTATTATATCAAAACATGTATCTATAACATCAGCCTTTTTAATGTTAGAAATAAATGTGATAACCTACCTATAACATGGCACAGGTTCACTTGCTAGTCTGTACTGAAAAGCTTCATAATTAAAATCTTTTCATTAGTACGTGTAGGGCATGGTGATTGAGTTTTTTAGAATTTAGTCCATATATTTTATTAAAATTAAATAATCACCCCCTACAATATCATAAATAATTATAAATACCTCAATTTAGTAGTTTATGAGCTTTGCTTTTAAGTATTGATGGGCCTGAACTTAACAGCCCTGGGTTTGCTGACCTAATTTAGGCTCAAAGAGGACCCTTTTTCTTATACATAAATTTCGAGTTGAGGTTTTCCACTCAATTGGGTCATCGAGCACTCCATGCCCGACCCTGTAAAAGAAAAAGGTACATGAAGCCATCTTCTAAGAAATTTATCCAGCTCGTTAGCACTATCCTTGCGGTCCTTCCAACCTAAGTCTTCAGGATTGTTATGGATTTATTGTATATGAATTTACACCTTTTTTATGGGTTTATTATTAGCAAATAATTGTTGGTTTGTAAATCATAATAATAAAAAATTAAAACATTGAATTATTCAGTGAAATTGCTTACAGAATCAGTATTTTATCAGCAATTCTATTGTAAATTCTATCAGAATGTTCCAATTCATTTTAGATTTTTCAATAAAACTTACAAAATTTTCAATTACCGTTTCCCTACACACTAACAAAATATTGTTTCAGCTTTTTTCAACTTTATAGTAATGAATGAAGAAGCTCGAGATTATAATACATAAATTTGCTATTCCAAAGCGTTTGAAAACCCTCCCTCCACCCAAGTCGAATATAGGAAAAGATTAAAAAAAAAATGATTGGTAATAGAAAGCGTTGACATTTTTTTTGGTGGGCTTAGAACATCGGTTGATGTTCAACTCAGGGAATAATGAACTCAAGGTGATTAGAAAAGAAGTCAAGAACAACAACTCGTGCCTTAATCCATCTCATAAAAAAAATCACAGACAGACCTTAATGGACGTCAAAATCTCGATACAATTCACTTGTTGAAAGAATCCAATACCAGATTTTTTTTTTCAATTGTTTCTTCTGATAAATTGATTCATGAGGTCAAAGTTTTATCCTCCTTTTCTACGTACTACCCTGTGAGGATTAATACTAGCAATTGGAAAATGGTTCGGGGTTGTCTAGATTAATCTTCCTTCACCAATGCTTAAATTGTTTCTAATTGTATAGGATATCTAGCTGCAATTTGAACTTTTATATATGTTTGTCCTATATATGATTCTCGGAGAAAGAAGGTTCAGAATGAGAATCATAGTTTTTCACCATTTGGAAATAATCAAGGGTCAATGAACTGATTGATCAATGCAAGTTGACTGATCGACATGCTATGTGGACACAACAAGGCAAAGCCAACCTTTGTACTTTTGCAACTTGGAAGTCGTCAATTTGTTTCCCATATGAAGATAGCTATGAAAGCAACACCTAGGTAAGCATAATGAACGTTAATGGATAAATATTGTTTGGTCCTTTTCATAGCTAGAATATATTCGAATCCATCTCCTTTCTTTAGTAACATTTGATATCAATGTTATGCTCAAAGAGACAACAAAATAGTAAAAAAGGGTTTATATATTGAGGGAAAAGTAGTGCCCATATATGGTGGGGAATGAAGCTCAACTGTTTGCTTGGCAATTCGAATATGGCCATCTCACTCCTCATCAGCTATATAAATACAGACTTTCTCGTGGAGTATTCTATCATCCCATCTTCTTGATTACTAGTATCCATGAGAGGAAGAGAGGTCTTGTATGAAGATGAAGAGGTAGAGAGTTTGGTAGCCAAGGACGACTAGCCTATTTCCTCCATTGGGTTCTCAAAAGAATGAAATGTCGTTCAGAGCTCACTGGTAGGGTTCATAGGCAGTCTCCTTTGGCTATCCTAACTGGCTCTCATTTTTCATGCTAGACCTACATCTCTTCTACATACATGTTAGAAAGCTAGCTCACTTTCATTTTGTCTGGAATAGGAAGGATGACATGAGACTGCCATTGTTGGAAACGAGAAGGTAAGCAAATCAATGCCTTGGGGATGATTCTAGTTGGAGCCAAAATATGTGCAATTTGATTTAAACTCAATTATTAAGGTACAATTCCAGTCAAGGTTGCCATTGCATGCATTGAAAGCCATGTTAACCAAGTTAAAGCATCAACAACTTACTTTATACTAGATTTCAGGAAACTTTTCTCTCATTATCAAGAATCATTTCAACAACACTATAAACATCATTTAACTACAAGTATTCAATCTTGTATATAAATTAAATTCAGGTTAAGGTTTTGCACTCAATGGATCCACGGAGCACTCCTTGCCTGACCATATAAAAAACGATACACGAAGCCATCTTCTAAGGAATTCATCTAGCTCGCTAGCACCATCCTTGCGATCCTTTCAACCCAACTCTCCATGAGTTAGGCTCTGGACTTTCACGCCTATGCTTTGTAAATCATCTTGCCTGAAAATCTCAACTTGGTGCATGGCTACCACTTGGCATTAGATACCTGAGAATCTCTTCAAGGAAAAACTTTTTGTCCTCGGTCAAGGCACACTTTGCCTAGACCTAGTCCCAGTCACACCTTTTTCATACATTATAGAGTAATCTATTGAGATTAGGGTAATTATCTTGCATTATTAGCCCTAAAGTAGATCAGGGATCTTCTTACCTCATTTCCATGTAGGAAGAGGAAGAGGAAGAGGAAGAGAAACTAGTATATTAAACCCTGCAACAATCATTAGAAAAGGGAGATAGCAATGGAACATTAATAACATCGTATAACCATATAACAATAGAAATAAAAGAAAATATAACATGATCGCCATCATCACAATGGAGAAGGAAGATCCGTGTCAGTATAAACATTTTTCCCTCATTAACAATTGTTAATTTAAGCATCGAACAGGGAGACTTGTTTGCAGGTACCCTTGGAAAGTCAACCTCGCCAACAATCATCACCAACTCGTCCAGCTTTCTTGCTTTTACTCAGTAAAGGGCACATGTTCCTAAAAGATTGTTACATATCTCTTCGAGGATCTCACTTTTTTGGACCAAAGCCCAACAGGAGCCCATCAATCTCATTAAGGCCTGAAAAAGAAGCCTCGTCAAGCATTAACAGGGGGGGAAAAGGCGAGAGGGGAGAGGCTATCCTCTCATGGTATTGTTATTTCGATTTTCGAGCGTGTTGTCACAGATGAACAAAGAAGGGACAGTAGCACTACAGACGACCTGGTTCACGGTAGATCATTCACATGACTAAAACCCATCTTACCTTAATCGTCTTTTGCGTGACGACTTCGAGCTTGTTTGATAATTTAAAACATAACTTTGCTTAAAGAGGAATAAGAATTTTCTTTACCAAAATTCGGGGAACTTACGTTTTCAGTGTAACATAACCATCCCAATTTCTACTTCCAGAATAAAATCAGCCATCATAAATAATTAGAGATGCCAGGCCGATAATTTGGTAAGCACAACCATCTTTACATTAAATGAATGCATATGTTTCTTGTCCTAATTAAGCTATATGGTGAATGAACAAACATCTAGCTAGCGACCAAAATAATTTTATGCTAATTGGAAATGCAAAGTTTTGCTTCCCTGCACTGTTTGGGGTGTTAAAAAATCTAGGTTTACATGGTCATTAATTACATGCAAGCTAACCCAAATACCCATGTCAATGAAAAAAAAAAAACTTCACTGCTAATTTGATATTTACCAGAAGAGAAATCTTCACTGCTTGGGACCTGGCCATTCCAGGTCATTGTGTTCCTGCATATAAATTCTTTTGAAGCATGAATCGCTAGAGGTTTATTAGATTGAGTTGTAAGAAAATAAATCATCCCAGGGAGCTGCAGCGGTGTGGTTGATACAAGTTCTTGAAGGTAAATTTTAGCACCACCTTCTTTTTTATTTTCCCCTTGTTACTGAGCAAGGCTTGGGGTATTTTTATGTAAGAGAAACATAGCTAGAAGAAGAAAATACATTCAGTATTCAAGCAGCCCTTAGTATTTCTGAATGTACTCTCTTTGTGCAGTATACATGAATTTTCTTATCCATGCTGCATTCGATAAAGATGCTGCTGCTCTTAAATCCCCATAGGCTTATGACATATTCCTCTTTTCCTACTCTGATTGATCGAGAGCCTCCCTACGGTTTCAGAGCTTGCTATTATACCCTTCCATTATTTCTTCATTGCAGTTCTGCAGTTCTTCATTTGCTATTTCTAGACTTTAAGTTTTCTTGGATCAACTTACCATTAAACCTCGCCTGGACCATGCCTTTGAGCTTATGGTTAGCCTTCTCTGTTTCCTCTTTCTCAACTTCTCTCTTTGCACAAATCTTTCTAACATCAGGGTACCTCATCTCATCTTCTTCATTCTTCGTCTGAAGTTTCTTGTTTTGCTCTCTCAAGCCTTCATTGCATGGATCATACTGGATTTCTCCTTAGCTTGCCGACTTTCAATGCCCAAAGACTTGTTTTTGGTATTTATTCTTGGAGAAAGAAATTGCAATGATTGATCAACATGCTACAACAAGGCAGAGCCACTTTTGCAGCTCGGAAGTCAATTTTCTTCCCATATGCAGAGAGCTATGAAAGCAACACCTAGGTAGCATAATGAACATTAATGGATAATTGTTTGGTTCCTTGTCACAGCTGGAATATATTCTATCTCCCTTCTTTGGTAACATTTGAAATTAATGTTATGTTCAATGAGACAACAAAATAGTAAAAAGGCTTTATATATTGAGGGAAAAGTAGTGCCCATGGTGGGAAATGAAGCTAAACTTTTTGCTTGGAAATTAAAGTATGGTTATCTCACTCCTCATAATTAGCTATATAAATAAAGACTCTCTGGTGGAGCATTATATCACCCCATCTTCTTGATTACTAGTATCTATAAGAGGAAGAGAGTTCTTGTATGAAGATGAAGAGTTAGAGGGTTTGGTAGCCAAGGATGACTTGCCTATTTCCTCCATAAGGCTTTAAAAAGCATGAAATGTGGTTTAGAGCTCAATTGAAGGGTTCATAGGCAGTCTACTTTGGTTATCCTAGCTGGCTCTTATTTTTCATGCTAGACCTACATCTCTTCTACATATATGTTCAAAAGCTAGCTCCCTTTCATTTTGTCTGGAATGGGAAGGATGACACGAGATTTGCCATTGTTAGAAACAAGAAGGTAAGCAAATCAATGCCTTGGGGATGATTCTTGCTGTAGCCAATTTGCACAATTTGACTCAAACTCAGATTATTAAGGTATAGTTCCAGCCAAGGTTGCCATTGCTTACTGTTGATGCCTTCAGCCACGACCTGATTCCTTCAAGACCCTGTAAACATTGGATCGAAATATGACTTCCGATTAGCCCTCCGACGATCAAGTTAGCTTCCTTTCAATATAATATGTAGTGGTTTTATATGGGTGTGTTTATCATTTTGTTCTTCTTTTATACAAACCATTTCCCTTTATACTTGTGCCCCAAGTATGTCCTGTACCAAATGCATTGCTAAATTACTCGAAGCATGGACAACTTGATTATAGAATTTAGGAAACTTTTCTCTCATTATCACAAATAATTTGGGCTTGTCATCCAAAGTTTGTGGTTGAGATTCACTTTAAGCCCGCAAAATATTTCCAGAATCCAAACAGGTCCCTCCCTTCAAACAAAAAAGAAGAAAAATCAAACACTGAGAATTGACCAAAGAAATTTGAATAGTCATATAATCATAATCTTCTTCATTCTCTCTCACGAGTACTAATCAAAGGTACTCCACCAAAAAATCTAAAAACCACAACCACTCCTAGGATTGTGTAAACCAGAGAGAGAAGAGGAGAGGAGAAATGATTAAGATTCCATATTTGACCGCCTTGAGCACCTACTTCAGCTATGGATTGCTCTTCGTTTTTGGCCATTTCCGTGATTTCTTTCGTAAAATCCTCGATTGCTTCCACCCCAGCAATCTTCAGGTCCTCCTCTTTTTTATTTATTTTTTTATAAAACTTCTCTTGCCTCTGGTTTATTTCGTTTTTGGCATAATTTAGCTCTCAATGCTTCAATTTTGTGCGTTAATGATCCGATTCTTGTTTAAATCAGGGCTACGCACCGATTTGTCTAGGACCCGAAGACTTTTACATTCGTCGATTATTTCTTCGAATTCAGGTACTTTAATTCATTCGTTTATTTATTTTAAGAGTATGGTTTTTTTTATTAGAATCAAAATTGATTTATTTATTTATTAGAGGAAAAATAAGTTTTTTTAGTATAGTTTTTTCTATGTTACGAAAGATTAGTTTGATTTAGTTACGTTGGTGTTTTGTTATTTTCATGTTTTTTAATGTTTAGGATTGTTTTGGACGTCCGATTTCGAGTGCTCCGGACGTGTGGTTTGATGTTGTCCAGCGTTTCTCCAATGACAATAACAAGACTTTGAGGTGAAAACACTGAGAAAGTAACTCTTTCCATTATTAGATGGTGATTCTTTTGGGGCATTTTCTTGATTAATTGCTATAATTGTGTGTTGAGCAGACGGACATCGAAGGTAACGAGGTGTCTGAACTTGGGGTCGTATAATTATCTCGGGTTCGCTGCCGCTGATGAGTATTGTACGCCTCGTGTTATTGAGACATTGAAGAGGTTTTCACCGAGTACTTGCAGTCCTCGTGTTGATGGAGGTATGTGTATCATTTCTAACTTTTTCTTTCCTCATTGTGTTCTGGGTGTTCATTATTGAGCAATGCAAGGTTTTTTTATCAGGAACTACGACACTGCATAACGAACTGGAGGAGATTGCTGCAAACTTTGTTAGGAAGCCAGCTGCCATAGTTTTTGGCATGGGCCATGCCACAAACTGTACCACTCTCCCTGTTCTGATCGGAAAGGTATGTGCATCATCTTAGTTGTGGGTTTTGTAATATGTTACGATTGAATTACAGTTTATTTTATTTTTACAGGGAGGGTTAATAGTTAGTGATTCATTAAACCACAACTCAATTATCAATGGTGCTCGTGGTTCAGGAGCAACAATTCGGGTTTTCCAACACAATAGTAAGTTGAATGTGATAGTCGTTTTCAGTCTCCGAAATAAATATTTCCGTGTTCTCATGCATTGGAATCTGGTTACCCACTTTCCGCTCAGCACCATCTCACTTGGAGGAAGTTTTGAGGCAGCATATTGCGGAGGGGCAACCAAGGACACATAGGCCTTGGAAGAAGATATTTGTCCTAGTGGAGGGTATTTATAGTATGGAAGGGGAACTCTGCAAACTTCCAGAGATTGTTTCAGTATGCAAGAAATATAAGGTGATAGATGGATTGTAGTAAATAGTATTCCTTTGTGCATCTTGAATAATTTCAGTTTAACCTTTTATTGATTAGTTTTTGCCTGGAAATTTTGTGATTCTTTTTTATAGGGAAATTACTTTGTTGCATTATAAAACAGGTGGATTATTATAATATACAGTTGCAATTTGTTACTTCTGAAAACTTCTGTTTTTAAATTCTGCTCTATTGTTTCACAATCAATGGAAGTTGAATCTGTTTTATGGGGGAAAATGATTTTAAAAGTTAGGGATGCTATGAATCTGAAAGTCATGTAAAATATTTTCTGGTCTGTTTTTTGCTTTACTTCTTTAACGTGCTTTTGCATTGCCAAGCTCCTTGATTTTCTGCTTAATTGCGTTAATAGTATCTTCTTTTTTATCCCCTGTTTGTTGCAGGCATATATTTACTTGGACGAGGCTCATAGCATTGGAGCAGTTGGGAAAACAGGAAGAGGTGTTTGTGAACTCTTAGGAGTGGACACAGCTGATGTCGATGTTATGATGGGAACTTTTACAAAATCTTTTGGATCTTGTGGGGGTTATATTGCTGGATCTAAGGTTTATTACTTGTGCACCTCTGTTCTATTTACTAAGAGTTCTATAAAATGTGCTTTGAGCTTTCTGGGAAGAGTAATGTTGATGCGTGTCTTCGATAGCAATTCTTCTTTCCTTGACCACTAGTTTGTTTTAACCCTAATTACAATCGACATTTTATAATACCAGACCTAGCCTATACTTCCTTCTATTGTAGTATGAAACTTCAGTATATGATTTTTTTTGTGCTCTTTCTTTTCTTGATACCTACCCACTTGGATGGTTTGACATCATTAAGTTGTCATGGAAAAGTACCAGTGGGGCTTTTTCATGAGGACTTTGCCTCTAGTCATATTGAGTAGTCGAGTTAGCAGCTTGGATGCTCTCTTCTGCCTTAAGAAAATATTAATGATCATGTTTTGGTTTTTCACACCAACCACCAAGTGGAAGTCACCATCTCATGAGCAAGACTCTGATAAACTCGTATAGTTTAGAACATGTTGGTGGATAATCCTTCTTAGCCGTATCATGAGTACTATCATTTTGTTTTGTCTCCACTAATTCTAGAAATTCTGAAGGATATTGTTTGTTGTTGACGCCATATGAACTGTCTTTGCTATGACATATTCCAATTTTCTGATCATTTTCATTTTACTAGTGCAAAATATGCAAACTTGTTTCTAGTGGATTCAGCTATTGATCTTATGTGAATAAATGCCCAATGGCTGAGGTTTGCTTATTACTTTCAGGAACTAATCCAATACCTTAAGTACACTTGTCCAGCTCATTTATATGCAACATCAATATCGCCTCCAGCTGCACAACAAATTATATCATCCATAAAGGTTATTCTAGGAGAGGATGGTTCTAGCAGAGGTATTATAAAAAGATTCTTTCTTTTCTGATATACTAAGAAGTCTTTCTGAAATTACTCAGATTTGAGTTTACACATCAATTTTGTTTTGGTCGACATTGTTTCACTTTAGGGGCTCAAAAACTTGAAAGAATACGTGAAAATAGCAACTTTTTCAGATCAGAGCTGCAGAAAATGGGTTTTGACGTTATTGGAGATAATGATTCACCAGTGATTGCCATAATGCTTTACAATCCAGGAAAAATCCCTGCATTTTCTCGGGAGTGCCTAAAGCAGAATGTGAGATCCTAGTAAATTTTTTTATGTTTGGATTGTCATGTAGATATTATGCATTCATCAGATTTTGTAAGGGCATTCATAATTCTAAATTTCATTAGTTGCTTGTGTATCATCATTTCTGTTCTTGTGGATGTCACTAGTTACTAAGATCACACATGCTGTTACAGGTTGCTGTTGTGATGAGTGCTTTTCCAGCTACCCCTCTACTTTTGGCCAGGGCACGTATTTGCATATCTGCCTGCCATGCCATGGAAGACCTTCTCAAAGCATTGGAGGTATGTGTGCTTGTCAATATGGACTTCTTTTCTATTACAATATCATGCATTCTCCTCCTTTTGTGGTTTTGCTGTTTCGTTGACCATCATTATCGAAGTCTTTGTGCATAATTTGGTTCTTAAACAACTGTCAATTAAGACTAGAGACTCCAACCGACCAAAGGATAGGGTATGGTTGCTTGAGCTTAAAACGGGAAAGCAATGGCTATGAGTTTGCAAATACCCACTTCTTTTCTGATGCTTTTTGTCTGTTTAATTTTTGTGTGGCATTGAGCTGACAGAATTAGCAAGTCATTTCTGATGTTCGATTACCAATCCGAGCGATGATAAATTCTCTCTTTTTGGACAGGTTATCAATCAAGTCGGCGACCTCATCGGCATAAAGTACTCCCCTGCCGGGTCTGATAAACAGCATCAGGAGCAAGGCGCAATGAAGTTGGAGTGAGACTCAAGAATCCCATCTCGGTGAAATTGCTCTATGACATGAAAGCTTTGATCTAACAATTTGAGTAGCATATATATATGTGCAGCACTGATTAGAATTCCTCTTGAGGATCAGAAAATGCTGTAGCTGTCTTGCTAGCATCGAAGCCTTCCTCTTGTTTATTTATGTGCTCTCATGTCGTGTCCTGTGTAGCCTTACTGTAAATCTGTTAAATGCTTTGATTCGTACCTCCAGTTATCTCATAAGCATGTCGTCAACAAGAATATGCAGTTGTTTATTTTGTCTTTAATTCAGAAATTATTTTTTTCTATTACAAAAAAAATATTATTTTTTGTTAATGTAAAAATAAAATCCATAATTATTTTATAAGAAATTATGGTTTACCAGAAATAAAGTAAACAAAGCAAGAGTGGCTATATATAGTCACCTTGTGTCAAGGAGGCAGTCTTTGCAAGCAAACCAGATATGACAGGAAGTTGGTGCTCACTGGCACACAAATATTGCTTTCTGGGACTTTCAGAGTTTCCTGCAACAGCAATAAACACAAAGATTGCATTTTGAACAGTGAAATTATTTTCTTATTCTTGAAGCGTAAACTTACTTAGCTCGGTTAGTTTTAGGGGGAGGAAGGTATTTTTTATGGGATACATTAGTTATTAAAGAAAATGAGAGGGTTAAATGATCTTTTTACCTCTTTGATACAAAGTGTAATTATTAATTTACCTTTTAAAAAAACAAATGTTTTCCTTAGATCAACGGCTTCTTGGGTTTTTCATTTTTTGTGTTGCACAATTACTTAATTACCTCTAAAAATAATATTTTATAGCTTTGAATGCAAGGATACTTTAGTTATTTTGCTGTCGTTTTTTTTTATTCTCATGTGGGCATGC
>Ga0307511_10006029_pt1 | contig 12241 bp, 5 predicted proteins | sample 13_EM_MG_FD_200266 | JGI IMG/M metagenome (GOLD analysis project Ga0307511, IMG submission 200266) | Populus trichocarpa ectomycorrhiza microbial communities from riparian zone in the Pacific Northwest, United States - 13_EM | ecosystem: Host-associated > Plants > Roots > Unclassified | place...
GCATGAGGCACTACTAGCAGCTGTAGGCTCCCAGGCCAGCTCTATAAGCCTTATTAGTATGAACCCCCCCAGCTGTTTGCTAGGTATCGAATTTTATGTACCGTAAATTGCCAAAAACGCATTATTGTCTTCTACCTATGCAAAATGAGCCCTCTCGGCATTAAATTTTAACCGGTTTGAGAGCCTCAACCAAGCTATATCTACGGCACTCCTAACAAGGTTTTCTAGGTTTTCTAGGTTTCAGGACGTCCCACAGCCTCTGTGTCCTTCAATTATTGCCAACTGGGTGGGTCTGGCTTCACGACCTTCTATGCTCCAACAACCTCCGCACTAGCAGTACTGGCTATCTTGCACTCTCTATGGGCCCAATTTGGCCCTGTTCTAAGTAGCGGGCGCCCTAGGTGCCGCAAAGCACAACATTGGACATCGACGTCGGCTGGTAACGCTCATGTGGCTGGCAGGATCTAGGGCAGATGTGGCCGCAAACAATTATGTGTATATTTCTATAGAATGCAAGATTGATTATAGCATGAATTATATCATTAGATTTCTGCCTAAGCAGTCCTGAGGGCACTGTGCCAGAGGGTGGCCTTTAAAACTGGGGCAATGGCTCTGGCAGTGCCCAGGGCGTCAGACGCCAATTAGGCAAACTCGATTTGTTCGTGATTAGTACTCTGCTGCACGTATATCTCCCGGAGACACCCTGCCGGATGTAGGTCACACTGCGGGAAGGGCGGGTCGTGGAGGCACTGTTCCAGACAAAGGGCGTCCTGAGTAAGCTCATCCGGAGGGCGGCGTCCCCAAGTGGCATAATGGCTCCGGTGGCGTCCGCGGCTTCAGACAAACTCTAATATTTCTTGATGTAGTTAATACAATAAGCCCCAAGCGTTGTTCTAAGTCTCACATAGCTTTACTCCTATCGAGTCCACAATATACCCGAGTTGCTACTTCGTTTATACTCTTCCTAGCCTCCTCTATTACTTACCCTCGAGTAACTACATTGTTTACAGCTCGCCTGTAACTCCCCCATAGTGCCTAGCAATGGGGCAGGGGTGAAGCCTTAGTCATAGAAGCAGTTCAAGGCCCTTCAAAAGTCTCAACCTAGCCTATATTGAGCGCAAGAAGGTTAATATTATAGCGGCTTAGGGGCTGCAGGCTGGGTAGGCTGCAAATCGAGAGATACGGAGGTTGACTAAAGAATTCAAAGATGCAGAGGCTATGGAACATATTGAGCTCCAAATACCACATGGGGGGGTACTTCAAGCCCTCAAGTTTATAGTATCATGGATATAGCTACATTCAGGCTCTTAAAATGGCTCAAATCCCATACTGAGAGGGCTAATACGTGCAGATTTGAGCGCATAATCTCATTTATTACAGCTTGTGGTGTGTGCAGTTTCATACATAGTGAGTAGCTTGGGTATATACTTACAGAGCTTATAGAGTGGAGCCTATGGCTGCTAGTAGTGGTCGTGGTAGTCGGGGTGGTCATGGTGGAAGGGGTAGCCCTGGAAGAGGTGTTGAGCGTATGAGGGCTATAGAGGGTTCAGGGTAAATCAGAGTCCATTAAGGATATGAATTTTGGTTTTTTCGGGTGTTTTCAGCCTCTATTCATTATTCTTAAGTATCTTGATACGGTATGCATTGGTGGATACATTGAGAGTTTACTGCATGTGGCGGTCTATGTCCATTGTCACTTGAGTGTCGATCGTTACGCCGTGATTTTAGAGTATTCCATCGACCGGATACCTAGACAGCCTCAGCCGCGGATCTACGCATATACACAGAGCTGGTAACGGGGTTTAATAGGGACCCTAAGATCGACCTACCTAGAGTGCACGTTGGATGAGCATGTTGGTTGAGCAGCATGTTGGATGACCCCTACGTGTGTAGTACAGTTATCGCCTCCATGCAGACGCGCGGTTATTGCGGCTGTACGCAGGACGATCAGGCCTCCCATTGTTTCAAACTTCAGTTCCCTCAATCCCCGGCGACATGCCTTCACCCAGTCAGCACATATATGCCTATGATTATGGGTATAAATACTTTCTTGAGCCGCAAACTTTTGGATTATTAGAACGCATTCCCTCACACGGCAGAATAGTTAAAGTATCACCAACCCTCCTACACAGCAACCTTTGAGCACCATAGCAACAACTTTTTGAACGACAGACTTTGGGATTAGATATTACAGGGGTAAGTTGCAAGGACTCTAATTGAAACTTCTAACACCGAATATATGTACTGACAGGTAGTGCCACTCTAGCCTCGTGCCGTGTGACGGGCAACTGAGATTCAACTGGGAATTATTTGATACCTAAGTCGCGAGGAGGAAGTCTCGTGACCCAGACAGTGGTTCCGAGATAGTCAACAAACACCGAAAACTTATCAAGCCTTATTATTAAGCTATCGTATCGACTGATCTATTGTTATCGATCATGGTGCACAGCGGAGGAGGTATCGGGGATCCTACGATTGACAATCTAGTATTTCGCTACTCCACACTTTCCTTTGCGCCTACTCCTTTAGACACTCCAGAGCAATCTGCATCCGGAGAGCAAACAGAGAACTGTCTTGCCATGTTTGCTCAGCGTAAAGGTACCATCCCTACTTGATTCTACGCACGGAATCCTGCTGATATGTATGGTGAAATTGTGAATTTGCCGAAATCTAGGACTAGATCAAGAGATAATCAATCACATCATCGACCACGTATTCCTACCAACGAAGCTTCCACAAGATGGGGACGTGAATGAACATGAAATGGATGTTGCTATGCTCACTTTTTTCCGTGATACTATCGAGAAGTTTTGTGTCAGCAGCCTGGCAGAGTATATCCCTTTGGGGTCTGTTGTTTCGAAGATGACTCGGGGGGTTGTCAAATTGCATAGAAAGGGACATCTGGATCGTCGAGTACTGACTGAGATGTTCAACTATATGTCTGAGGGTGGTAAGTCCGGCTTCCATGTATAGCTACTAGTGGTTTATAAAGGTGCAATTTGGGCTAACTTAATTGAACATGTAGACATTGTCCCCCTGTATATCGCGGCACAAAATGCGGGACTTATTCTTCGACATCAAGGGCAGGAGATAATATTTGAAACCTTTGAGGTGTCGCCACAGAATGAGTCTATTCTCGAGTGTAAGGGTCGGCTTCTCTGTTCGTACCCGGGACCGTCTATTGCAATCCCGGCGGCGACATTTCGGGATTCGCAGTTCCTTGCCGAGTTCACCTCATGCCTAGAAGCCATGAGTGAAGAGCTCCCAACGGACCTTCCGAGTCCGAAAGCATCCAAAGCTGGCGTCAAAGTTTCAGAGATTCGAGACACAGTTAGTCCAATATATATTACGGAGTTCCTCACCGGGGTTCTGCGCGGCTTGGGCCGGGCAGCGGATACAAATAGGGTGTGCAAGCGAATTGCCGACGAGGTCTTATGGAATAATGCGAGAATTCCGTGGCGCCGATCGCCCCTCTGGCTCGTGTTTCGAGTGGCGCTGCAGACAACTCTTTTCCAACCAGCATGCGATCCTGGAGATCAAAATACAGAATACAAGGTCCTTATGCTATACTTGATGGCAGCAGCGGTAGAAGGAGCAGCACAATTAGAGGGCACGGCTAGTGAGAAACTGGGGCACATGTGCCGGAAGTTGGGTCGCAGGGCAGCAAAACTTGACGGCAAACTCCCAGAGGGGCTCACCAAAATCGTCAGCCAAGCAGTGCATAACGGTTTAGCAGTCCTGAGAAAGAGATTTGAATTTATAAGGGCACGCAGTGTACTTATTCTTGAATGGTTTCCTCATAGGTTTAATATACAGAGTGAGACAAACCTCACCATGAAGAACAGTCGCGACTATATCAGGCGTGTCCTGCAACGCTACAGCGATCCACCTCTGATGAAGTCGAGTACATTGAGCAGCTTGAACCATCCCCTACGTGTCTGCCACTATGCGCCATCAACTCTCCCTCGCACATCATTGTTGAGTGAAGTTGGGCTAGAACGGCGAATTGCCCTACTTGATATGGAACTCTGGGTTGAAAAGTCATTAGCAGAATTTGTTTCTTTAAACATTCGCCGCGAGTTGGCTTGTCAAGAACTTTTTGAGTTTCTAGAAGGTTATACTAAATGTGCAGCCATTGAGTATACGGGAAACCCAGTTGATATGTCACTCATGCTTCTGACAGCCATGGAAATATGGGTCGCTTTAGACCAAATTGCGACTGCAACTTGCCCAATGCTTACAGAGCACAGTTGCGAAGTGGAAGCGGGAATGTTGTCAAAACTAGTTCTTCCTACAGAGTCATTGCTCCGACGACTAAGGAAGGTTGAGCAGCACATCAAATCACGGGAAGATAACACCATCAGCAGCGAGAGCATTTTTCAAGACTGCTCTCGATTGTCACACAGAAGCTTCGCAGTCAAGTACTACAACCAGTCTACGGCGCACCAGGAGTTGCTTGCTCAGATCACGGAGAGGGCAAAAGAGAGTAGAGCGGCGAAGAAAGCCGAATACAGGAGGTTGAAGGCACAGTATGATGAGCTCATCGATTACTCGGATAGGCTATCCTGCAAGTGCACAGGTTATGGTTACCGGAAGGTAACTTGTGTGCAATGTAGCAAACGTAAAGCTGCAAAGGAACTGAGCTTAACGGTCGATGAGTGGCCTCTGCCGGCCAGAGACTTCCAGAGCCAAGCACTCGTTGTTGAGCTACGTTTGCCAGTGGTGTTTCGGGTGTGGAGGGATGCGACGTATGAGCTTCTAATGAACATCTTCCACCCATCTTTGGAGAGGGATTGGGTCAATACAAAGCACGATTTGCAAAATTACCGGGCGCTCTCTTCTTATTTCTTATACAGCCCGAACCAGTCGCCACGTATCTCTTGGGGATCAGAGGCAAAATCGTTCAAAGAGAGGACGCATTACCAAGAGCTGAAAATCCACACAGTGAAAACCGAGGGCGATTATCTTTTGCCAAATGGGCTAGTATATCAATTATCGATGGGGCGAGCGGGCCAAAGCCTTTGGGTTCCGGGGGTGATACACCAGTCACGAGATGGGAGAATGAAGGATCTGACACACTTGTGCACTTTTCAATTACCTAGTCCTTACTCTTGTCTGCAATATGCACTCGACTCTACGGATCACACACCAAATTTCTCGATTGCTAATCAAGCACAATGCCCTCTGGAATGGTCCCTGCATGAGTATGATGCTTTCACAACCTTACGATCAGGATTTAGGATTCAATGGCTTAACATGCTCCGCGAAATTCGAGCTGGTAATATCAACCTCAATCGGTATGAGGTGCACCTCCTGTTCATGCAGGCCGCATGGCAGGCGGGGCCTAGCGGGGTTTCAGACTCACAGTCTACACGGGGAAGTCATTTGAAGCTGCAGGAGGAAGAATTCTGTCTTCTGGTGGCTGATGCATTGCACGATTCGTTACAAGTTATAAAGGAGAACTGGGCGGAATACGTTTCGATGCAGACACTTATTTCTCTCGGTAGTCGAGTTTTATCGGCGACCCAATTTACAACGGTCAAAACTAGAGTGGGATTGTTTCTGAGGGAGTGTAGGGAGGTTTGCATGGGCTGGATGCGTGGTATGGTTGCGAGAATTCGCATGGCAGAGACTGATGATAGCTTGCAGAAGTGGCAACGGGCGGCCCTCCTCATGGCTGCGACCTGTAGACACACCTTTGATGTTGACTTAACCCGTCTAGATGAGCTCTTTTATTCTGCCGCAGACGTTGCTGACTTTATAGAAAGTCGGTATGTGTCCACGATAATACTCCACCACAGACCGAATCACAACAACTCCGAACGATTATTGCGCGAGATGGCAGGCTCGCACATCTGCTCCAAACCCACCTTAGTGCTCTAGTTTTGGGGAACGGGGAGTGGCTTGATGATGCAGTATCTCGAGTTTGGCCAACATATAAACCCAAGGACCGAAAAGCCTGGACGCTGTTGACCGGAAAAGAAGACAGATGGATCACTACGCAAACCGGAGAAACTCATAATGAGAAATCGATGACAGTGCACTATAACCTTCTCGAAGGCACTCTGCTAGTTGATTGGGCGCCATTTGGCCGCCTGCCAAAAAGTTATACCAGTAGTCCCACATACCACCGGGTGTTGGGCAATGTGAGTTTTTTCCTTGATCTTCCCTTATATTCCTATTTCTGACGCCGTATAAGAGGATTATCTCAGTAATTAGGGCGGACCTTATGGGAATGGAGTATCAGATGGTGCACCCAGTGTATACTGATGAAACCTCAAAGGTGCTCCTGTCCTTGTTTATTTTCCGAGTTTACCATGTCTAATAATATTCTAGAACGAGATATATCTTTACTTTGCCATGGATGACGAATTAATAATACAGGCAAAGAAAGGGACCGAAAGGCACGAGCTTATAGCACATGACAAACTCTCAGGCGACTTTCCGAGTACAATATTGAATTCTTATGCCCATTGGCTCGACCTCGAGAATAGGACTTTGGAATTCAGGTCATTACAGGACAGCAAATCGCTATGGAGTCCCTCCAATACGAACTGGGTAGTCTCAATATCGTCTATAGATTCGTGGAGAGCTGAAGGCGTAGCCGGTCGCCTGCAAATGATCGATTATCATGGTGCGATTTCTGAAGCAGTTGGCAGGATCTTCGGGTCTATCGAGTTCTCTCATTACATTGAGATTACACTCTCTGGTGACTCTGTAAATATCAGTCTACCGCGATATCAGCTGGATTTTTGGTTCTCGGCTAACTTGAACGACCCAACGAGAGGCCTCATAACTTCCCGTAACTTCCCCGGAATGGTAATTGATACGGTCACACAGGATCTCGGGACGCTATACGGGTTGAAGAGCTACATCATTTTGCGTGAGCGGGCTGATGGGTTGATGACTTCCGGTGTCCGCAATGTTATCATTCCCCATAGTGCAGTCAGCATATCATATGATAAAGAATGCCAACACCCGGCGGTGATTATAGACACAACAAACGTCCCAATAGTTAAATATCATCTCTATGGGGTCGACCCTTTGCTCGGGAGCCTTACGTCTAACGGCAGTTTCAAAAGCAAGCTCTACAAGATCTACCTACATGCTCTCACAGCTTACTGCTTGCCGGACCCATTGACCGGATTGACAGGAACGGAGCAGGCTCTGGAAGATATGCGCTCATCAGCTGCGTGGTCATTTCAAAAGCTGGATTCCGATGATATACTGGGCCCTAGCGAGGTTGACCTCCTGGGCTTGATAGCAAGATTAACTCCCAAGAGGCAATTCTATCCACGGCACCTGACGTCTATGCAGCAGATAGAGTGGTCTTGCCTCCCATCATATATACAGCACGAGGACTTCTACACTACAGTGCAATCTATTTTGAAATATGCGGAGGACATCTCCACATTTCACCCCGCACCTTTGAAAATATCTACGCCTTTGAAAAAATCTGCGCCTTCGAAAGTTCGGGCCAATGATTGCAAGACCGACGCCCATTTGCACGAAAGAGCTTCCTTACGGGTCGCGGCATATCTCCCTTCTCATTGCGGGGGGAGTATTATTTCTCGGGCTTCTGATGTATGCTATGGTGCCAGAGAAGGTGGCGGTGCCCATTTAGAGGGGAGGGTTTGTCGGGTCGCTAACTTAGTCAAAAACTGGACATCTCACTTACAGCCGGTGACGGATCTGGCAACTATCTTGAAGGCTTGGAGAAGTATATCAACTTCTTCCGGGGGATTAAAAGGCTTCGGGTACAGGCATCGGTGGCATAAAAAATATTTTGGTGAGGATTGGTATTCATTGTATAATTTCTTCCGCAAGGCCACTCAGGCCCGTGATCAGTTCAAAATTCTCTTTATGCTTTCTTCATTCGCATACCAGGGAGAGGAGGCCATTTTGTTAAGTGTTATAGAATCACTGCTTGCTTTTGCTACGAATCAGATCTTCAGGACAATCAACCCCCCGGATATTCCAGACAGCAGTATGACTCGAGGTTATATCTACGACCTCTACAGGGGTACACTACCGTCAGCTGAGACGATACGCTCCATCGTAAGCGAACATACAGTACAATTAGAGAGTAGCCCTCAATGGGACCTACCTCAATATCACTCCGAGAGTGATGCAGCACACTGGGACCGACGGAGCAATGCGTATGACAACAGTCTACGAGGAAACATCGAATACGCGGTCAATCATTATCAGGACCAGTGGGTGTGTTCATCTGTAACCAGCCTACCAGCAAACAGCTGTCCACTTCTTACTTCAGGAGCGCTCGTTCCATTAAATGAAAGTTTTGGGAATTGGTACCACAACCGGAATTACATGCAGCACATCGCAAGAGTACAACAAGAGCTCGACAGAATGAGAGCCTCGGGGGTACATTCAGCCTCTACCTTGCCCTATATCAACGTGGCATGCTATTCCCCTCAACCAGCGATAAAATGCGTACATAACATGCAAGACCTTCTGGAAGCAAAAAGAGTTGAAGTACCCCTGGCACGGAATCTCCGACGGCAACTCAATGTTCGCTCCACCGCCGCTGGGAAAGACTATAAAGCAGCTAAATCGGGGGACTCACTGGAATTGCTTGTGAGGAAGATAAAAAGCAAGGCTCGCGGGTTTCAGATGCGGTACATTGAGGACCTTGAAAGTAGCTTGCAGGCATTGAAGGCGTATGATGCTTCCACGAATAGTAATGCGCAACCTATCCTCCCAGGTATTCAGGAAACCCGCGACCATATTATCCGTTGTCAAACTTTCATGGAGATACTTGAGGATGACATTATGTATACTTTAAGTCCGGCGGAAGGAACCACAGCGGAATTAGTACAAAGGACCGGATTGGGGCCTCGACTGACGACGAAAACCTTGCTCCGCCAACTCTCCAGGAAGCTTTCCGCCGATACCCATCTCCGGCAATGGCAAAATATATTTGTTTCTTTTGCGGAAGCCATCTCAGCCTATCAACAGGCTTTGCGCTTGCACCACTATGCCTGCTGTCAGGACCTCGACGCATTCATGAAGGAGTGGGGAAATAGAGGGCGGAAGGGATGGAATCCTTCCAAACATCCTGAATGGCTCTTGTTCGAGATAGAAAACAACCTTCTTATAAGGCAGGTTCAGGCGGAAATTGCATCCGAGATGTTGGCACCCAGTTTTGGTTGCAATACCGTCATGCAGCTCAACATGGGTGAAGGTAAATCATCGGTCATTGTACCAATTGTTGCGGCAGCTCTCGCGGACAGAAGCAAACTGGTCAGGGTGGTGGTGCTTAAGCCATTGTCAAGCCAAATGTTCCACTTACTAGTCCAGAAGCTGGGTGGTTTGCTCAATCGACGGATCTACTACTTACCTTTCTCGAGGCAAGTCAAGCTTGACCCCACAAAGGTTGAGCTAATAAAGAGGCTGTATGCGGAATGTATGGAGAAGGGCGGAATACTACTAAGCCAGCCAGAACATATTCTCTCTTTCAAGTTGGTGGGACTCGAGAATTTATGCAATAAGTCAAGCATGGCACCTTCCCTGCTTAATGCACAGAATTGGCTTGACCAGCATTGCAGAGACATTCTAGATGAAAGCGATGAGGTCCTGCATGTCCGCTACCAACTCATTTACACCATGGGACAGCAACGAGCACCAGACCTGAGCCCTGATCGCTGGTCGATAATTCAGGAAATTTTCACCCTTGTCGCTACCCACATGCTAAAGCTTAAGAAGCGCTACCCAGATGAGGTAGAGCTTATAACCCAAAAGCTTAGGACTGGAGAGGCCACAAGTGGGAGTAATTCTAATGAATATTCGGGAAGTTTCCCATTAATACGCCTCCTGAAGCAGGCACATGCTGAGGCGGACCTGGTGAAAATACTAGCGGAGGATGTAATTAAGCGTGGCAAACTGGGTGCTGTCTCAACGAGGTGGTTCACGGCAAGAAAGAGCGAATTGGCATTGAAGTTTATTACTTTGAAGAACTACAGGGAGGATGAGCTACGGGAACTGGGTGAGGTACCCCCGCAGTGGCTCTTACTTAGGGGGCTGATTGCGCATGGCATTCTCGGGTTTGTCCTGCGAGAGAAAAGATGGAGGGTTGACTATGGACTTGCCCCGTCTCGATCTATGCTAGCCGTCCCATTTCGAGCAAAGGACAGCCCTGCGCCGAGGTCAGAATTTGGTCACCCTGATGTGACTATTGCTTTAACATGCTTGAGCTATTATTATCAGGGCCTCGAAGAGGAACAGCTCCGGGTATGCTTTGAGCGTTTGACGATGTTGGACAATCCCGGACAGGAATACCTGAATTGGATCCACGACTGTGGAAACGAGTTTCCTGAGGCTTTGAAGCAGCTGAATGGAATTAACTTGGAAGATGATGAGCAATGGGAAACTAAAATATACCCATTAATGAAGCTCAACAAGCGCGTCATCGATTTTTACCTTGGAAGCACAGTCTTCCCCAAAGCATGCAAGGAGTTTCCAAAAAAGCTCACAACCTCCGGATGGGATTTGGTGGAGCAGAAGATATTTCCTACAACAGGATTCAGTGGGACAAACGATAATAGGTACCTGCTACCTGTTTCTATACAGCAACTCGACCTCCCAGAGCACAAACACACCAATGCAAAAGTTTTAAGCTTCCTCTTGCAACCGGAAAATAGTTCTTATACATGTGCTCAGACCCCGGGGGGGGAGCGGCTCGGAGTGGATAAGCTCTTTAAGCAACTATCAAAGAGCCCAGAGCCAATTCAAGTACTTCTTGATGTAGGAGCGCAGGTTCTAGAGATGACAAATCGACAGGTTGCAGGGCACTGGTTGGGGTTGGCGGCAAGGGGCAACAAGACTTGGACAGCAGCAGTATATTTCGATGAGGACGATGAGCTCATGGTCATTAGCAAAGACGGGAGTATTCAACCTTATATGATATCCCCATATGTCAAAAATATGAATAGATGTTTGGTGTATTTGGACGAGAGTCATACCCGAGGGACCGACATCAAACTCCCACGGCAGAGTATTGCCGCAGTCACCCTTGGGCCTAAATTGACAAAGGACAGGCTTGTTCAAGGTGAATCATTCCCGTGCCGAATATGTTCAAAGGCTATTGAAAGCTAATTCCTAATATAATAGCATGTATGAGAATGCGACAGTTAGGATATGGTCAGTCGGTGAGATTTTTTGCCCCCCCAGAGGTCCACAATAAGATTCTGGAATACACTGGAAAAATTGGGGATGACATCAGAACAAACGATATTATTGAATGGGTAATTCATGAGACGTGTTCACAAACTCAACGAAGTATTCCACTCTGGGCAAATCAGGGCATAGGCCACCAAGCTCGTCAGAGCGCCTGGGATCAGTATTCTGAGTCCAACGACCATTCAATCCTCCCAGAAGCGTGGCAGCAACCGGAGTCCTACACACTGGAGGAGATGTATGGGGTGTCAGATACGCAGAAGCATTCTATTTTCAGGGCAATTGATGAACAGCTTGCTAGCCCAAGTCTTAGAAACCGTCGCTCGCAGCTCCAACTTATAAGGCGACGGTGTAAGGAGTTTGACGTTACCTCTCTACAGGAAGTTTCTGTTCAAGAAGAGCAAGAACGAGAAGTATCAAATGAAATCGAGAGGGAGCAGCAAGTGGAGCGTCCAGAACCTGCCAGGCCAGCACAGCACTATGTTCACCCTGCCCTCATAACCTTCATCGAGACCGGGATTGTGAGCAATAGAAGTACTGTATTCGTGCCTATCATGGATGCATTGCAGGGCACCTCATTTTATACAGAAGTGGAACGTAGTCCCTGGGCAACAGCTCTTCTAGCCACTGTGGATTTCATCAACGTGGTAGAGACTCAAACGAATACGGACAATGGCGATTACCTGCGACCAGTTTCTTGGATTGTCTCCAGCTCCAGAGTAGTAGGAAAAAAGCCTATTCTTTGTCTTTTGAGCCCATTTGAGGTGAATGAACTTCTTCCGCTTATTCAAAATTCCAGATGGGTGAATTTACACATGTACTCACCGAAGGTTCAACGGCAAACTCCAACTTTTGAAGATCTGAATTATGCCACAATACCTCCACTCCCATGTCACAGTTCTTTCCCTGGGCAAGATCAATTAATGATACAGCTCAATTTGTTTTCTGGACAACTGTTCTTCGAGAGTTACAAATCATACGCAGCGGCATGCGGCTTTCTGGGGATATACCTAAGGCAGACGCAACATGAGGTGCTTCCTGCAGG
>Ga0307511_10006030_pt1 | contig 12240 bp, 10 predicted proteins | sample 13_EM_MG_FD_200266 | JGI IMG/M metagenome (GOLD analysis project Ga0307511, IMG submission 200266) | Populus trichocarpa ectomycorrhiza microbial communities from riparian zone in the Pacific Northwest, United States - 13_EM | ecosystem: Host-associated > Plants > Roots > Unclassified | place...
TGAAGGTTCCGTCAAAGGTTCCAGGCCGCCGCATAGCCTTAGGCTGATTAGGCGTATAGACTTCAAAAAAAAAAAAAAAAAAAACCGCGCTAAACACAAACATTCATAATACACGTAAATACTTAGGTGCACTAATCAGTGGCCATTTCATCATATACAAAAAAATAAACCTCAAGGCCATAACTTGTGAAGGGTTTATACAAGTGCTCACTTTCTTCATTTTACTTTGGATTGTCTTTTATTCGCCCAGTCAGCCTAAGGCTATGAGGCTTGCTACAAGGGGTCGTCGTTTGAATACAAAAGTCTCCACACAGCTAGTGGCCACATGATACCATTTCTGGATCTTCTGAACAAGACTAGAAAATGTACTTGACATTCCAGAAGGGTGCCAGAAGCCCTGGAAACCTGCGAAGCTGCCCAGACAAAGAGCACATTATATTTGAGGACAGCATAAATACAATCATAATCCGTTAAAAAAATTATTCAATGGTAAACAGTCTATGGTAAAGTAGAAACTGTTGATATTAAACTTGAATAGCTACATTTACTAAGAGTAAAACACAGTTGATTTCAGAACTCAAGCATAATGTCAATAAGTATATACAGTGCTTAGGGGAAAGTTATAGTATACCACTTTTTATGTATCACCTATACTGCTGTATGTCTTACTAGAAATAGCTTGCACTTGGGCTAGTAGTGCATATTCTGCAACTTGTTGCATCACAACTTTACCCCACATATTGTAGATAGAACTGTCAAACACCCACTCCTGTAGCCAAGCATCTCCAGCCACAACCCTTGATATATCATGAGTTATAATGGTGTAATTGTTCTGGCTAAATTCACAGCTATGGTAACAACCACGCACTACAACATGGTAACCTTCACATTCCGGCAAAGGAAACACGAAACCTAATAATCTCCTTCAAATATGACCTCCCAAAATAATTCTGCCCCTCCCCCTCTACCGCCTCTATAGGTCGAACAACCTGCTAATAGGAGGATAGATAGTACGGAGGGCTCAAGCTAAGTCCAATATCTAATTTAGAACGTCTCCAATAGTAGCAGCCTATGATATAGTACTAACGTATGGTAATAATGAGAGATACCTGGCTACTAAATATTAACAATGCTGAGATTTTCATTGAATCAACCAAATCTTCCTCACCAATGTACTACTCCCTCCAATGCTCTCCAATAACACCTTCTACAATAACCTCAACTACTATGCGAGGCCTGAATAGTTCCTGGTAGCACTAATATCCTCTTTGGGCTTGATTTCTCTCTTCAGTGGGGGAGGGGGTATACTAGCCTCTTGAGGGGTATTTCCAGTAACCATGTGTGACAGTTCAGTGCAGCGCTACCCCAGCACCCAATTCAAGAGCTCTCCCAACCTTTAAGTCCACATTTAACTTAAGGGTACTCCCAATATTTAATTCAGAAGCTCCTAGTGTCCAACTCAACACCAAATCCAATGTACAATCAAGTGTCCAATCCAGTGCCCAATTCAGGCCCGAATCCAGAGCCAATCCAGTATCTAACCCAGCGTCCAATCCACTGGCCAATCCAGCGCCTACCCTATCGTCCAACCCAGAATGTCTAACCCAGGATTCCATCCAACTTGCTTAACTCAACTACCAATCCATACTGACATCCACTTCAAAAGACTAAGCGATTACCAGAACTTAATAACTAAAACCACCCTGACATTGCCTTAAGCTTCATTCCAATCAGCATGCTCTTGTGAACACCATGATCTATTTTATTTATCTACGTTTGCGAAAGTACAAAATCTCCATGAGGTAAAGTTTTTGAACTTTTTTCTCAAAAGTGAGTGATTTTCCACAAGCGAACCTACATGGCAACCACCCCAATTTACATTGGTCCAGTCCACCCACACCAATTTCTTGTGCTTCCATCACTTTCTAAAGCAAAGGCGTACTTGTGTTTGTTTAGTTTTAAAAAGTCTCTACGCACTACATAGTAACTGTTGCTACGTAACCCAGAACCTTGTTCTTATCCCTCCTTTTATCAATCAATTATCAACTCTCCCTCTCTTTGAATAATATATTACTCGGAGATCCAGTCTTGTTGGTAAATTTCAACATAGTATCGTACAAAAGGGGTATTCTCTTTGGCCTAGTAAAATAGTGCGCCCAGGGTAGTGCTAGACTACTACGGGAATCGGACGGAGAACGGGACCTCAAGGTGAGACGGCTGGTTACTTTAGAGAATGACATGAACTGGATGGCGATACCTAAATTCTAGGAGCTTGGAGAAGAGGTTTCTCTTGTGCCAGCAGTGTCTAGTTCTATTAGGTGATGCAAAACGTCCTCTGGTGAAGTCTCCTTTGAGCTTGTGGTTACCAGCATCGAGAGGAAGAGAAGGGGAGACAAGAAAACCTTTGTGGTCGTAGGTGACACAATAGCAGAAAGGGCTATCAAACTCTTAAGAAGAGGGTTAGTGATTCAGGATGAACCAGCAAATGGATAAATGGAGGGATTAGATATTCAACAGCAGACTATGGAAACGTTGAACGAGGTCTTGAAGTCTGTCGTGATTAGATCACTAAGATTTTCTGGAGAGGCAGTTGACGATATGGGATCTCAACTCAATCTATCCACTTCGAAGAGGATAGTTAGGAAGGAGATAGGTACTCCAGTAGGCTAGTACCAAGAATTGAGGAAACCTTGAAGCAAGATGAAGTTATGGAGTCAGAAAATGAAGTGAGAAGGAAAAAGTCGATAAGGAAGCGTAAGGGGAAATTGACAAGAGGTGGGGTCACTGTTAACATTCTGCAAAAAAAGATGAATATCTTTAAGAAGACAATGGAGCCTTGAAAATTCGAGAAGGTGAGGTACATGCTGTTTGCGACTCACCCGCCAAGTTGAAAGCTAGAGGATAGCCAGAGGGGTTGGAGCCAAGAAACAATATGACAGTTGATTAAGACTGCAGCGGAGGTTGTTGTTCCGGACTCCGATAATGATATTGATTTAGCAGATAAGTCCATCCCATATAGCTCCCTCAGAAGGGACCAATTTTTCCATAGGAACAGGAAGAAGCCACTACTGGCCACCTTTGCACCAATTAAGAGTAACAAACCAATAGCTACTGTTGAGGTAGTGGCCACAGTATTAGTCATCAAGATGGAGGTAGAGAGGGGCTAAGGGAAGGCAGCAGAGGAACTAAACTTCGGCAAAGAAGCAGTAAAAAAGCTGTCGTACTAGAAAGTGAAAAGGGTTGCAAAGGAGATAAGGATAGGTAAGATAGGGTGTGAGGAAGTGTAATGGGTGATGCCAATAGTAGCACCATGGGCCGTTTAACAGAGTCTATACTATTACTGCGGTAATAGTATATGTCTGTTATTGGTTCCACTAAGTCGAGGACTTAGAGAGTCTTTGAGAGCATACAGATTTCTCAAGTGGGAAGAGAATTAACAGGTGTAATCTCTCTTTATTAAAGCTATGTAAGGCTTGTCGGAACTCAGTCTGAAGTGATCTGATCTGAGAATCCTCTTCCAGAAGGGCAGAACGGCTCAGCCCTTATACTAGCTGCCAAGCCTTCTGAAGGCGGAAAAAGCTGTTTTCTGGCCTTTCCAGAAAACCTACTCTCTGGCCATTCCAGAAAGCACTCCTCCATGACCTTAAATACATGTTACAGGTGAGGTGCAAACAACGTAAATATTTCAAAGATATAGTAGTTAAATAGTCAGAAGTATAAACTAAGTTATAACTCGGGTGTGGGAGCGGACTCGATTAGAGTAAAGCTATATGAGACTTAGAACACCGCTTAGGGCTTATTGTATTAACTATGTAAAAGCATCGACTTATATAGAAGATTTGATCTGATAACCGTTTATCAGATCTGGACGCGACTTCCTAACAAAAGAAAGTAGACTTGTTGTCAGTAGTTGCCTAACTGGGAAGTGACTTCCCAATGAGGGACATTGCAGTCTGACATACATAGATAAAGTAGGCCGTATTGTAACGCAATACACAAAGGCTGAAATACATGAGCTGGACTTGTAATACAATGAATAGAAATATATGAATGACACTTCTAAGAATATAACAGAAATATATCAAAGAGATAACATGCATGAGGCCAATCCGTACAGTACACACTTTTCTATTCCAGTTGCCATAACCCCATCATTGACGCACTTATCCGCACATGCCTAGTGGGTGATCAGTGCACTTTGTTAGTAGTGTCTTACGATATAGTAGAAAGCTGGTTACCGCGCTCTAGCGGAGGTCTCTTACCTTAGCCATAACATTACTCCCAGTTTCAAGGCAGGCGTCTATGCTTGAACACACTATCCAAACGACTAGATAGGTGTTAGTAACAGCTCAGGTAACTTCAGTAGAAACCTACTAATAGTTTGTTAAAATATCCACAATCCCCAGTGTCTGGAGTTCCACAAGACCGGTGTACCCTATACATGCATGCCATGGCTGTTAAAAACCTAACCTCTTGCTAAAAAACCCAGTGGGAAAAGGCGACAAGTAGGGAGGATAAGAGGCCTTATGCATTTCGTAAGATTTAAACTTCATATAGGTCTGAGCCTCAGACGTCTTGTTCGTCTCGTGGCTTACTGGGGAACTTCTCTGAATAGTCCTTAAGCTTCTCAGGACAATTGTCCAATCTTTCGAATACTTACCATATATCTCCCAATTCATCATAACCCTTTCATGGTATCCTGTATTTGACAACTGCCAAGTATTCCCTGGAGTTTAGGATAGTCTCGACTTCATATATCTCGTTATCCTGATCCTCATCAATGTCTTGTGGGTCGTTCCGTGTTCAGAATGGCTTGAAGAGGGTTGTATGAACGACGTTAAGCCACCGAGTTCCCTCTGGTACTTCCAAACAATATGCATGGGTTCCAATAATCTTGATGACTTTGTAAGCTTGTAACGGAAGACCGTTTATTATTATTGTGTTAGTACGCATTTCCTAGCACCTATCATGTATACCGGATAGGTCGGGCATAGTACCTTAGGTAATATTACCTTGAGTGTATCTGGTCCTTATGTACTTTTCCTTTATCGTGATGCATTATGGATCCACACCTATATTTCTGAGTACTGGAGGCCTGACCTCCCACACCTGTATTTATGGTCATAGAGAAGTGCTTTCTGGAACTGCCAGAAAGCAGGTTTTCTGGAAAGGCCAGAAAACAGGTTTTTTAGCCTTCAGAAACCTTGGCGGTTAGTATAAGTACTGAGCCGTTCCGCCCTTCTGGAGGAGGATTCTCAGATCACATCACTTCAGACAGAGTTTAGACAACCTTTAGATAGCTTCAATACAGAGAGATTACACCTGTTAATTCTCTTCCCGCTTGGGAAATCTGTATGCTCTCAAGACCCTCTAAGTCCTCGACTTAACGGAACCAATAACAGACATAAACTATCACTCTGGTGATAGTATAGACTCTGTTAAACGGCCTGCGGTGCTACATCAGGAACTATATTAGTTTACCTTTGGGGCGTCCGATGCAAGGAGCGCCAGCAAAGACAAACCGACAGCTATGGACGCATGCCCTGTAGCGGTGGTGTCCGGAAGTCGGACGGCGCGCTGGGACGGCTCCGGCTAGCGGCCGGATTCTGCCGGAATGGCGCTGGAAAGCCGGTGGTGCCCTGGGCGCATCCGGCTTTCTACAAGAATCGCTGCCGTCCGAACGCTTGCTGCTGCCGTTGGGCCTCTCAATAATCGTTCCAGATGTACTATTGGCATCGCCTATTACATTATTTTTAATACACAAAATAATCTAACTGTTAAAACCACTACCATGAACTGATCACCTATTGGTATCTTTATACTACCTTTCCAGGTATCACCTCTCTTAGACGTCAACACACGTAACAAACACATTACATTCAACGAAGAGCTAGCAACAAGAATCCACCACCAAGACAGAGATATTCATAACATGCAGTCAACAGAAGACCTTGTGCAAGTCAAGGTAGAGCTCTAACGGGCAGTGGTATACACCATCAAACAGTTCTAACCTCGTTCCATCACCTTACCCCACCAATATCGAAACCACCTCTTGCATTCCTAACAACTACAATCCCCATTCATCTTCTTACACCAGAGAGCATAAGACACTACGGCAGCATACGTCCCAGGAATAATCGAAGCGTATAAATACACATCATCATCCCATGGCTCACCCTCGTTCTTATTACCATTAGAAGAAACATACGAAAGTACAGCAGGAACTATATAGCTACTTGCTGTTCCATCCAACACCAGATTCCTCACAGGCGAGTTACATCTATCCTCCTTCCCAACTGAACTATTTTCAGTTGACATTAGCTCAAAACTTGAAGAGTTTGAGCTATCCAATTCTTCCATATAAGGAGACCATCGCACGGTCTACTTGCCGCCACCCTCACTATCTCCGAAACCTTCCATCTGGAAGGGCATCTTAGGTGTCGTTGGTATTACCCACGCCTCAGGAGTACCTACTATCGTAGTAGCGGAAAAAAAGAACGAATCAGTCACCGTGCTCTCCTCGTTCCCACTATCCTGCCTACATATCGAACAGGCAGCCAAGCCACAGTTATCCGAAGTCAATCGGAAATCACGCACGTCCGGATCGACTTACTTGTCCCCACAATATACAGACAATGGGGAAAAATAACAGGTAATATCCAAACGAGTCTCCGACATTATGGCTTCCAAGACGGACAAGCTGTACACCTACCATAAGTCGCGAAGATTAGCTATGATTCCTGAAGATATCAAGAAGTTAATTGCCAATACAACATGAAAGATAAGAGACACTGCTACACTGCAAACATTCTAGGAATCAGCTAAACCACTTTCTCTTACCATCTACACCGTCGATGTCATGAAACCAGAAGAAGACTCTCCCCTCACCCCTTTAAAATTTGAGTCACCTCCAATGACAGAAGAAAACTGGAAGAAAGTACAACCACAAATACGTGATATCCTCACCTTTACGCAAACCCTTGGGCATCTTCACTGCTTTTATCCAAAGGACATCCAACTGCTTCTCCAAGCAACAACCAAACACTATCTCTAGAACACAACTATTCCATTCGAAAGTAAGGACTTGGAGCTTACTACGGTACTTATAAAGCGCATAAAATGCACAAAGATTCCACAGCTTACAGAACCTCACAGGGTTTTTAAGGAATGAGATGATTATATGTCCTTCATTCTATGTGGTCAGCACTTGCTTCTACCTGTCGTACCAGGGCAATTTGAGGACCCACCCATTGCCAAACAACCTAAAGGACAAGACAGAAGGGACCCTCCTAAGACACCAAATAAACTACGTTCCACACCAGAAGTCAGCATAGGATGTTAAACTGGCATCATGCAATAAGATGACGTTGTGGAACTTACCTTAGATTCGCGCAACCCAAACAATGAAGAAGAGGATGAGGACCAAACCCCTCCCTTAAGACTGGGCACAACAGCAGGTGGAGGAGATGACGATGGATGTGATAGTAGCTCTAGCAGTAGAAGCCCTAGCAACGGATCATTAGTCCATAGCAATAGAAGCATACGCAAACTAAAGAAGGTCAAGATGATCAAGAAACGGACAGATCGTGGTAATACACCAGAACAATAGCAATGGGAAACGAGCCCAGGAATTGTGACACCTGAAACGTCCTCATAAATGTCCAAATGGATAAAGGGTATTAAGATTGGTGCTCCAGAAAATCTCAATAGTAGAGATAAGAAATGGCGAGACTCACAGTATCTTGATACTTGTGTCAACGTGATACAGAGATGGTTAAGTATGAAAGGTATAAGATTGGAATCACAGGAAGCATTGGAATTTATTGGATTCAAACTGCAAGGCAGCGCAGTTACTACTTATAACCACCACCTCATCAAGGAAGAAGTCAAATGCAGGAAATTCCTGAACCACCTACCGGATTGCATGTAAACTACCCTGGTTCCGCAAATCCTTGATTCATGGACGTTCAACAACCTGGTCAAGAAAGCGGAATCATACGAGGCTGCATGAAAACATGGGCATATCTTAACAATACCCGAACCCACTCGCTAGCCTGCTACCCCACCACCTCCGAACACTTGTTGAAATCGCAGCAGGGATCGGAAGACTAACAATAAGAAAACAAGTTCCAATTCTGGAGGGACCCCTGCCACAAAGACAACTACCACCAAGGATCTGGACTGGTAAGTGGTTAACAAGACGTTAACATCACAAGACAAGATGAAGTTGATCGGGGAACAGAAGTGTCTATGGTGTTGTGCACCTGGTCACACATTCAAAGAATGCACGAAGTGAATATCCAAAGTACCCATGCGCACCGCCGCACAAGTCCTATTCCTGCAACATACCAGCAATCCAGTTATCGGCAAGAATAACTAAAAGGGTAAAACCAACGCAAAATCCCAGTCTACCGAAGAATTAGACTAGAGCAGGGTTCGGGTCAAGGTTAACGGCCACCTTCCATTAGCCTGTGTGGATTTACAGACGACTGGCGGAGATCTCCTCAATGCACAATTCGCACACATATACAGCCTACCCACTTATAGAATCGGCAAGAAGTCACTCAATACCGCGATCAAAGGATTAAAGGGTGTGATAGAAACGGCATGTGATATCCAAATGGACTATGGAGGATATACGGAAACAAGAACGCTTTATGTAGCGCATCTTGCAGGGTGGGCTAAGATCTTAGGCAATCTAGCGCTTATAGGCGTGAACGCCTTAATGCCAGCAGGAACAAAGGCTGTCCCTATCCAACATGAAGGAATGGCAAGCTTTGCACTCAAGGAATGGAGGAAAGTAGGACTTGATGCAGGGCAAATTGCATCTGCCACACTCACCATAGAAGGCGAAGTATCAGACTATCTTCTACCACTCTTCGAATTTATGCTCTCAACTATGAGTTTTGGAGAAAGTCGGGAATTCAACCCCTTTGTTGAATTTGCCCAACTATTTCCGGCAACCATACCAAACGAGTTGCCACCTCTCAGAACTATCAACCACCGAATCTGCCCGATACCCAGCTCTACATGGGTACCAAAATGGCGACCATCACTCTCCAAATTCTATGCAGAGCTCACGAGACAGCTCACCGAAGAAGGAGTCTTAGGCTGGATCTATCATGCAGAGCATGATACCAATGCAGTAGTTCTGTTCGTACAAGCCAAATGAGATGATCCCACCAAACTCAGGCACATCCCAGGTGCCTGGGATCGGAATGAAGCGGTTGACCCCAACCACAAACCTCTACTAAGTATTGAGGAACTCATAGAGCTAGTCACTGCTCGGAAGTATTGGAGCAAGATTGACTTCCCAGATGGGTACCACAATATCGCAATCAAAGAAGACTCGGAACAACACTCCACCTTCCTCACACATATGGGATACTACCCCAGTCGCATTATGCAACAAGGCGATCCTAATGCTCCTGCCACCATGGTACGAGCCATGTACGAAATCTTTAAGGAGATGGTCTTCAAGGACCTTGTCATCTACCTTGACGATAATATTATCTTTTCAGATACCTACGACATCCATGTAGCTACCTTATGGAAGGTTCTACAACGACTCCGAGACGAGAGGTTCTGGTTGAAGGCTAGCAATTGCCAGTTCTTCACCAAACGTCTAGATATCTTGGGACACATATTAACTCCGGATAGGTTACATATGGATCCTAAGAAACGCAAGAAACTATTGGACTTCAAGGTTCCCGGTAACTGCTGGGAACTATGAGGCATCCTCGGCATTGTCATATTCCTAAGCAAGTTTTGTCCGGAATTGGCCTCCTGGTCATGTATCCTGTCAAAACTGCAAGGCGAAAATACAGCTTGGGGATGGACGGACACCCATACAAGGGCACTCGAGAAAATCAAGGAACTTGTGAATTCTCCACAGATTCTCAAACTCTGGGACCATTTCTCGGACACACCAATATACCTGGTATGTGATGGTAGTTATATTGGACTAGGATCTGGATAGGACAAGGAGAACTAGGCTCAATCCGACCGTATCATTTTTATTCTCAGAAATTAAGCCCCACACAGCTGAAGTACCCCACCTACCAAAGGAGTTACTCGATATTGTTGACTCCGTGAAGTTTTTTGAGGCTCAGCCTCAAGGCCACAAATTCACAGTTCTTACAGATCATTAACCACTTCTCTCATTCCTCCGACCATGACAAACATCTCAGAAGCTAGCTCGTTAGCAAGCTTACATACGAGGATTTGACTTGGTTAATGACCATACTGCTGGAAAAGAAAACCGGTTGGCAGACGCTCCATCAAGGAAGCATAAATACTCTCTCGATCCCAACAAGGAACAAGACTTCATTCTATACAGTATCGATCCCACAGAAGACAACATCGAACCTCAGGACACTTCAATTACTACTAACAACTGATCTATCTACCCCATTCCAGATGAAATCACAATGGTTTGCCATTGCTGTATCAACTTCAAACACACGGACTGCGACTACAAAGATTATGACGACCTTAAGGAGGAAGAAAAGCAATCAGATGAGAATACCCTCTCCACCATCCCCAAAGAAATCTTTGATGGGTATGAGTTGGAAACTCACTCCAATGTTGTTGAACATGATTAATTAAATGGTTATCATCACATCAGCGCTCCCGCAGATGATACTTACTTAGTCACCAATGACGACAATATTCCCGCCATCATTACAGACGGTGTCAATGATGCATAGGAACACTACAAGCAACATCGAAAGCAACACAATACGGACTGTTATGACTACTACTGCCACTCGCATGGTAGCTCACAACAGAATGGGAACCACTACTTTCCAACCACCAGATGCTCCGTTTGGGGAACCTACGGTCCCGGACGTTTAGACTGCACTCTAGCAGAGGCAGTGAATTAGAAGGAGAAGGAATTCCAGTTGAGTCAGCAAGACTGATGGAAATTGAAAGCTACGACTATCCCTCCTAACAACACCCCCTCCTCTGAGACTCCCGATATTGACATTCCTAAGCTTAATATCAAAGAAGCTCCAAACAGCACTCACATGTGGTATATGGAAGAATGGGCATTCAAGAACGCTGCTATTGCCTGCCAAGAACCACGGGTTCAGCAAAGCGAACAAAAAAATCCATGGGACTACAACACCAAGATCTTACCAGATGAGGAAAGACGCTCCTTCCTCTCTGCCGCAGTTACCACCAGATCACAATGCAATGCAGCTTCTGGAGAAGCTAGTAGATCTAACCAAGGTTATAACACTCTCCTATCCCCTGCTAATCCTATGAAATATGTCTCAGGAGTGGGATTCATACACCAACAACACTACATATCTAGTGAGGAGGACAACCTTGTTCATGACCCTCAAACACAGGAGAAGACATCAATTCCTCCTACACCCACTGCCACTCGTCGCTGCAACTTCGGCAAAGGCGAGGGACACTATACATCCATATGCGAGCCAAAACGCAAGGCAGACTCAGACCTCAAGTATAGAATCGTGCCAGCAACCAATATGGTAAAGATCTATCTCGATCTCGAAGACGGCCCCTAAGATGATCCCGATTTCTATCTTGTTGCTCACGTTGCCAAAGATGATAGAATGAGAGTTGCATACATCGCATGCATCAGGATATGGCCCAGGTGGAGCCAGCTATACAACGCTCCAGAAGGGAAGAAAGGAGTAAGCAAAGACAACAGGTTCTTGTGCAAGAAGAATGAGAAAGGAGAATGGAGGTTGGTATTACCAAGTACGTTCGACATGAACAGTAAGAACTACCACAAAGATGCAATCAAGGAAGCTTATGATGCTACGGCACATGGCGGGGTTGAAAAAACTTTGAAATAGTTGCCTGATAAATATATTTGCCAGCCATTTTCAAGGGTCGATAAAGAATACGTAGCGAGTTGCGATACCTGTCAACGGATGAAGTATAGCAATAAGCCACCACTAGGACAAGTAACTATGTTACATGTTCCTGCAAGAGCCTGAACAGATATAACTATGGATTTTCTTAAGATGTCTCCTGTTTGCACTTATTATTCTACTTTATACCCAAACATTCCTTTGGAAGACAATCATATAATTTACTTTTCAAGACTTTGGACGATTGTCTGTAGACAATCAGGATATATGTTTCTCATTCCAGTTTCTGATGACATCACGGCAGAGAAGTGCACTAATACCTTTGATATGCATGTTGCATCTGTTTTCGGTTATCCCTATTTAATAGGTTTTGATCCAGACACTCTCTTCA